>Ga0206914_1089_pt1 | contig 9133 bp, 10 predicted proteins | sample Alteio_BWOrgHeat_73_FD_152938 | JGI IMG/M metagenome (GOLD analysis project Ga0206914, IMG submission 152938) | Enriched cells from forest soil in Barre Woods Harvard Forest LTER site, Petersham, Massachusetts, United States -... | ecosystem: Environmental > Terrestrial > Soil > Temperate forest > O... | reverse complement strand
GTGATACGAATAAGGTGGTGTAGATAAGTACCGACATCAGTGATTCTAGGAACATAAAATGCAATATAGTTTATCAATAGAAGACATAAGTTTTTGTAAAAGGAAGAAAGGAAAAACTAATCAATTAACTTTTGGAATAATGTTAGTATTCTTCAAAGAACACCTAATATTTCCTTCTAATAAGACAACTAGCAGTATTTCGACACAGTTACTGCTAAAAGTTGCCAAGGATTTAGATATTAATCCGATACACATTATTTCATTTGACTGGAGTACACGCACCGGAGAAAGATATCGTCAAGATATTAGGCAATATTTAGGGTATCGTGTGGCAGATGCTGAAGATAACAGATCAACAATAAATTATCTTGTCGATAGTTTGATACCACGCCATCTTTCGGATTCGGTTCTACTTGAGCAAATAAGCGGATATTACGCTAAAAACAAAATCGAAATTCCTAGTATAAACCAATTACAAGATCACATCTCATTAGCTAAACAAAAATTTGAACAACAATTTCTGCACAAGATATTTGATAGCTTGGGTCAAGAAAATCTTCTTCTCATAGATCGTATCCTTGATAAAGATGGTCATGAGGATAATGGTATTATAGAATTATCTGAACTGAAAAAAGATATCTCCGGTGTGAAAATTAAAAATGTTCAAGGAGCAATAGATAAAATCAATTTATTATCTCAGATCAAATTACCTGACTCCATAATAGAGTCAGTAGACAGAAAATTATTATTAAAATATTATGAACGCACAATGGCTTTTGCGCCTAGTAATATTCTAGATTTTGCTCCTGCTATCAAGTATGCAACAATGGCGATATTCTGTCTGGTGAGATTAGAACTCTTACTTGATTCTTTAACGGACACAATGATTAAACTCATTAAAAAGATGAGATCTAGAGCAGAAAGATATGTTGATCGTTATATACTGGCGGAAGTTAAGCGTGTTGATGGAAAATTTGATATTCTAGAAAAATTAGCTGTATTAAATGCAAAGAATCCAAAAAGTATTATAGAGGAAAAGGTTTATCCGGTAGTATCACAGGATAAATTAGAAGAAGTAATTGAAGATTTACAACATCGGGGGAATAAATGGTATCAGGATAAGATACGAGAAAAAATGTACAGAACCTATGTTTATGGTAACAGAACCAGTTTACTTAGCGTTTTGAGAACATTGGAAATGTTTGAAGATGATATTGATTATAAGCCTATTTTAAATGCGATTAATTTTATTAACAAATACTGCAATGAGTCAGATTTGACTTATTACCTTAACATACCACCTTTAATTGGAGTTATACCACAGAACTGGTACAAAATGACAGTTACGGTAGAAAAAGGTCAATTGCGGATAAATAAATATAATTATGAACTGGCTGTACTGGAGCAGGTTAAAAAATTTCTTGGATTTAAAGCAATTTGGGTTGGTAGGAGTTATAGTTATAGAAATCCTAATAAAGACCTACCAAAGGACTTTATTAAAATGCGAGAATCATATTATGAATTACTAGATTTACCTATAAAGCCTAAGGATTTTACAGCGACATTGAAGACTTTACTTACGAATAGCTTAGATACATTAAACGCTAAAATTGCCAATAATCAATTTGTAGAGATCAGAAAGAGTAAAGCCGGTGGTAATATAAAACTGACTCCTTTAAATCCGCAAGAAGAGCCTGAGAATATCATTAGGTTACAGCAGGAAATAAATAATAAATGGTCCAGTATACACTTAATCGACATTTTAAAAGAGTGTGATTTAAGAATTAATTTTACCAAAGAACTACAAACTATTGGCAAAGGCAGTAGTATCAACAGCTCTGATCTACAGAAAAGATTACTATTATGTATATTCGGTATCGGTAGTAACACCGGCTTAAAAAGAATTAGCATTGCTAATGATGACATTAATTATAGTGACTTACGCTATGTAAAAAAGCGTCATATCAATGTTATGAATATCAGAAATGCTATTCGCATGCTGGTTAATAATGTCTTGCAAATACGTAATGCCGATGTCTGGGGAGAGGCGACCACAACCGTAGTATGTGATTCAACTCATCTGTTTGCCTGGGATCAAAATTTAATGAGCCAATGGCATTATCGCTACGCTAAGAAAGGTGTAATGATCTATTGGCATGTTGATAAGAAATCATTATGTATTTACTCACAGCTAAAGGATTGCACTTCATCAGAGGTTGGCAGCATGATAAAAGGTATTATTGATCATGATACAGATATGGATATAGATCGTGTATTTATGGATACGCATGGTCAAAGTGTCATAGGTTTTGCTGTTAGTTATTTACTAGGTTTTGATCTATATCCAAGGCTAAAAGCGATCAATAAGCAAAAGCTATATTATGCTCACCCTTTAGATAAAGACAAATATCAAAATATTACTGAGATTCTAAAGGGAAGCATTAATTGGCAATTAATAGAAGATAATTACAATGAAATCGTAAAACATATTGTTGCCTTAAAACTAGCTATAGTAGCACCATCTGTATTAATCAAAAGATTTAGTAATGATAATTATGCTCATCCGATATATAAGGCTTTGATAGAGGTAGGTAAAGCCAATAAAACTATATTCTTGTGTAAATATTTGGCTTCAGAAGAGTTACGTATTGAAGTTAATGAGGGACTAAATGTTGTTGAACGTCTTAACAGCGTCATGGATTTTATCTTTTATGGTAAGCTTGGACAAATTGCAACGAACAATATTGAAGATCAAGAACTATCAATCTTATGCTTACATCTACTGCAGATATGTATGATCTACATTAATACCTTAATTATTCAACAAATATTATCACAAGCACATTGGAAAAACAGATTCACACCTCAAGATTACAGAGCCTTAACACCATTATATTCAGGTCATATAAATCCTTATGGTCTTTTTCCGCTCGATTTTAGTAAACGTCTATCAATTGGAGGTATTTGACTATGATAACCTCGGAACGTACACCGGTTAGAGAAAAAGCTCTATATTTTTGTAAACATCTCAAAAAAGAAAACCCTGATTATAACTACTTAAGAGAGTTATTCAGGCATATAAGAAAAACCCTTAATGTAGAAATAAAAACCGGTCAAGAAAAGAAATTGCCTTATGTACCTACCGAAGAAGAGATAGATCAATTTTATAAGACAGTATGGAAATCCAGAAATATGAAGCATGTAGTTATGATTAAGACATTGCTTTATACTGGAGTAAGAGTATCTGAATTAGTAAATATTAAAATATCTGACATAGATTTGGATAATTGCCAAATAAAAGTTGTGCAAGGTAAAGGAAAGAAGGATAGAATAGTTCCGTTTCCTAATTCATTTAAGGAAATATTAGCTGTTCATGTAGAAAATGCGAAAAAAAATGATGCAAAATACCTATTTGAATCAAATTGGAAGAAAGCATATACTGACCGAGGTATTAGAAAAATATTAATGAAATATACAAAAGACGCTGGAATTGAACATTCAATATCACCTCATACACTAAGACATTTTTTGTTTACCTGGATGAAGAAAAAAGGCGTAGATGACGCATTAATTCAACCTTATTCCGGTCACGACAGTCGTCAATCATTAGAGATTTATTCAAAATTATCTTTAGGAGATTGCCAACCCGAATATGAAAAAAGAATTAAAGACTTTCCAGTTTAATTCGTAGTGGCGGCAAAACACCTCGTTCTTAACACTGGTCCTAAACTGGCTTTATCTAACAAACAAGGAAGTTTCACTTGAAGAGTTAGGCAGATTCATTGAAGAAAAAACTAATGGTGAATATTACATACAAAAAAACTCTTAAAAACTCCTAAATTTAGTAAAATATCCATATCGTATCATTATCTACCTTTTTAAATAGCGTTTTTACGCATTTTAAGAGTGTTTAAGCGACATACTTTGTACGTAACGAAGAAACATCCATTGAACTTTTTTATGACGTTAAAAACGCACTTAAAACACGTTTTGAATTTTATAAAAATTTGTTCTTTTTAAAACATATTTAAATAAAATCAAAAAGTAACTGTTGCTAGTTTTTGAAGTTGAACTTTAAGCAAAGAAAATTCTTTCTTGCCAACCAAGGGGGAGTTTGAGGGGTCTCCCCTCAATATATAATATTTTGTGAGCAGAGCGAACTCATTAGAGTTTTGTAAAATGCAAAAATAGATAAAATTTAACATGAATTTTGGGCAACTTATCCACAGACTTATCCCTTTTGTTTCTTATTTGTAATGTATTTATACTATTTGTAGGCGCTCTGTAGGCGGCTTGATCCTTGGCGTTCTGGTTACCTAATATCACTTTTTTACACCTTAAAGTATCACTTTTTTACACCTTATCCATCACTTTTTTACACCTTTTTTATTATACTTATTGATAATGATATCACATTTTAAAAAAAGTGATATCTATTTTACAATTTTTAGATTATATTCATGCAAACTTTATTTTTTACCTATGGTGTTATTTATACTATTTGTAATCTTGTACACCTTTAATTTACTGGTATTAGCGGGGTTCAATATGAGTTTTTTACACCTTAATTATCACTTTTTTACACCTTTTTTTAGGTTATATTCATGCAAACAGGTAATACGCTTCAAGTTCTATCGTCTAAAACTCCAAAAATCTATAAAAACAAGAAACTTAATACCGCTAATTTTGGTGATTTTACACACAACGACTACCAAGTGTTTTTGCACTTAGTAAGCAAGATTGGTGGTGTAGATAAAGATGGAAAATATTTACAATCAGAACAATTACAAAGGGAACACATACTAACCGCAAAGGAATTTAGCGAAGTTTTTAACGCCGACATTCATAATAGTTATAGAATGATCCACAAGGCTTGTAAAAAGCTGATGAAAACCAGCATTATAATAGAAAAATTGGAATTAAATGAAACGTGGGAGGTTAATGTTTGTTCAACTGCCCAATATAATCAAAGTGAAGGCCGTATAACCATAGAATTTACAGATCGGATAATGCCGTATCTGGCACAAGTTACACAAAAGTTTGTGCTATATAATCTTAAAGAAATAGCTAATTTCGGCAGCCTTTATACTACGCGTTTATATGAGCTCATCCAAGAGTTTAAGGAGACTGGTTACATGACAAAATCAGTTGAACAGTTGAGAACTGTATTTGCAGTTGGTGAAAAATTAAAATTATATGGGCATTTTAAAGCTAAAACTTTTGCTCACGCTTGTAAGGAAATTAACGATAATTACGACATGGGATTAAGGTTTGAAGAAATCAAAAAAGGGCGTAGAGTAGTTGCGATTACATTCTTTTTTAAAAGAACTATGGTGCATAAAGTGACTAACCAAAAAACTGGCATTGAGAAGAATTTTTATCAAAAACCGAAAGCTAAAATTAAAAAGAAGGAGATTAAAAAGAAGGAGATTAAAAAAATTAGCCCTGATGTATTAGAGGGTCAATTTACTTTCTCTGAATTAAAAACAGAAGCAAAGCCAATTAAAAATATCTTATCATCTCTTTTGGCAAAGCTTACCTCTAAAAAGTGATTGTTTATAGATATTTGAACTATACAATCCTTATCTATGTTATATATTATTCTATAGTAATATTAAAAAAATAAACCTGATGAATAAAGCTCAATTCAATAAATACGTAAGAAAATCATTAGTAAAGCATATGCGGAACAGCAATGAGATAGAAGCTGATAGCATAATCAATATTTTTGTGGAGAGTATACTAGCTGCACTTGAGGAAGAAGATGAGGTATTTTTGGTAGGATTCGGTAGGTTTCACAAATCAAAAATGGCAGAAAGAAACGGTCGTAATCCTAAAACTGGTGAAGCTATAAAAATACCTGCTCATGTGCAACCAAAGTTTTCAGCGGGTATAAAATTAAAAGATGCTTGTAATAAGAAAAATTAGGAATCTACAAAAAAGTGATTTCATGAATATGCGCATTTACGTGTTGCCGAACATCCACACCGGCGCTCAAAGGCTTGTTAAGATAACTATAATTACAAACGAACGACTGATTATTGAGGGATTTTTAATAGATGACGGCTATAAAATAGCATAAATGGGAACACCTGCTGATTTAGCTGCTTGTTTTAGGTGTTTATCAAATGTTGCCAGAGGTAATGAGTACCGCAATGCTAGTTCTAGATAACAAGCATCATATAAGCTTAAACTATATCGTTCAGCAAGCTCAGTTGTTTCTCCCCATGCATGTTTTGAAGTTGATTGATCAATATCTATTGGTAATTCATTCAATACGTACAAAGCGCTATGTTTTTGTTCTTTTGTAATACGTTTATTACGTTGACTGATTAGAAATACATTACCTACTTCTAATTGCCAAATTGCAGGTACTATTGCGCCATTTTTTCCTACGTCATCTAATATGCTTAAGGAGATTGAAGAAGTTTCATCAGACATAAACCATGAAATAGTTACAGAACAATCAAGTACAAGAGATGACATAATTATCGCCTTCCGTCATCTTTATAACTTTTCCATTCATCCCAGTTAAATCTCCCTAAGTGCATTTCTTTAGCTAATTTTCGTAAGCGAAATATAGCTGCTTTGGCAGCCTCTCTATCTAATACTTCTTTTATTGGGATAATTTTTGCTACAGTTTTTCCTCTTCTAGTTATGAATATTTCCTCTCCAGCGATAACTTGGGTTATAATCCTTGTAAAATGAGTTTTAGCTTCAAAAGTTCCGATAGAGTTTTTCATCGTATTATCCAACTAGTTATAAGCCTAGTTTAATATAAAATACCTGTAAATGTCAATAAGAACTTAATCTATAGAGTTTTTGAATTCTATAGATTATATGGCAGATTGAAATTCATAGTTTCAATCTGCCATGCATTGGTGAAAAGTAGGATCGTCACTTAAAAATAATGCTCCACAAAAATAGAATTTTCCTGAATTGCATTTTATGTTCCTAGAATCACTGATGTCGGTACTTATCTACACCACCTTATTCGTATCACATCCGTTTTGCAATAGTTTTCTTTATTTAAAATACAAAAAGTACAAACATTATTCTTTTAGGAACTTCATCTGGCGGCATATCACCCCATTCTTAACACTGGTCCGTTTAGTAGCAAGGATTTATTTAACGTAATTTGTTTTTGTGTATTCATATAAAAAAAATTAAAATAACACTTAGTGATCAATGCTGCTTGCTTTATAATATAAAAAACTACGAATGTTACAATAACCAAACTAACTTTTGACGACTTATCTATTATTCGGGTTTATTACAAGTTTTCAATTGCACCTAAGTAAGGAAGCAAAATTCCGATAGGCGCATATCAGCAAACTTCGTTTGCGGCGTTCAAAGTTTAGAAAAATTGCCCATAGCCTACCGAACCAAAACTAATAAAATTTATTCATCTAGCCTTTTAATCTCTGCCAAGCAAATTTGTTTTGTGATGGACTTTAATTTTTTGACTCTCTCATTCAAATAATCCAATTGAGTTTTGTTGATTGTATAATTCTTATTATATCTTGCTTCAATATAAGCTTCTCTTAGTAGTTCAAAACATTCTTTTTGCTCTGGCGTGTCTAGATGGAATATTTTGAGTAAGTCGTTGTGATAATTACCAACCATACAACCTAATTTTCTAATATCATGAAGCTTTGGTTTGTAACCAGAAAATACTAATAAGATGGCGTTGTAAAACCTTTCTGTAGCTTGATGCAACTCAAAAGCAGCTTTGCTGTAATCGCCCCTCATTAAAGCATGGTTACAATCTATTAAAAATCCATTTGCACTATTAAACCAATAATCATAATCATCTTGAGCAATCTCTTTTCTTTCTTTATTACTAAGTTCTTTTGCTTCTGGTAGTTGGTACTCACCACTGTCATACAGTAAAACACCTTCTTTTTTTATATCAGAAAAGAAATATTGCCCTTTTTCAAGCAGCTTATTTACTAGACTTATTGGCTCAATAATAAGTGTCACCCAAGGATTATCTTCTAGTTGCTTTTTCTTTAGCCGATTTTCTATATTTTCTTCTATTTTTAATGCCTTGGAACGTGAGTATTTGCCTTTCTTAAGAACCAGCAATATATCTAAATCACTTTGATAACTATAGGTTACGTGCGATTCAGTATATGTTTCATCAACCCAGTTACCTCTAGCATATGAACCAAACAAAATAACTTGTGCTATTTTGTCTTTAGCCACGGCCAATATTTCCTCTACTATTTTGGAGAGCCTATCTTTAATTACTAAAGTTCTAACAGGTAATTCTGATTTCATAAATTTTTACTTATAAGCACTATCGTGATCAACAAACAAAACTAGCATTACAAGATAATTTCTGTCTCTATAAGCTGTGGCACGATACCAAAATAATATAGTTTTAAAATCTAAATATATTTAGATTGTCCTTTTCAATTAGATTGAAGCAGACAATTTGTTGAATTACCTGTAAATGTCTTTGCGGTGTCCTATCACCTTAATTATTATTGTTTTTTCAGCTTCCAAAATTCTGTAAATAACACGGTAATCATCGAAGCATTTATAACGATAAAGCCCCTTATACTTTCCTGTTAACGGCTTACCTAGTTCACGGGGAGATTTAGCTAAATGATCGTATATTTTCAGTATGATACGCCTTGCAATTTCTGTACTAATCTTGCTTAATTGGGTGGATACTGCCTTTTCTGTCTTAACTTTATACATTTCGTATTTTTGCGGCCATTTCCTCAGCTGCTTCCAAAGTGATGTACGTACCATCTGATTCTTTTTCAATTTGCAGAGCCATTTCACCGTCTTCAATATTTTCCATTTGTTCCCTTAAATAATTTTCTACCGCTTGACACACTATATAACTTTGGGACCTTTTGAATGCCCTTGCTACAAATACTAAGGACTTTGCTAATTCATCTGGTACGATTGATTGAATTTTAGTGGACATACACATTCTCCTGATTTTAATAAATTAAGATTCAAGTAGAGTATACTCTACTCTTTTTAATCTGTCAAAAAATTATATTTAGTTCAGGAGGTTACTCCTGAACTAAATATAATAAAAGTTTGTAGTCTAAACAAAAACTCTTTTTCTGAATTTGTGCATTACAGTTATAACGCTCATTTTTTAAAATAG
>Ga0206914_1088_pt1 | contig 9154 bp, 3 predicted proteins | sample Alteio_BWOrgHeat_73_FD_152938 | JGI IMG/M metagenome (GOLD analysis project Ga0206914, IMG submission 152938) | Enriched cells from forest soil in Barre Woods Harvard Forest LTER site, Petersham, Massachusetts, United States -... | ecosystem: Environmental > Terrestrial > Soil > Temperate forest > O... | reverse complement strand
AAAATTTCAGTCTTTTCTTTGGCATATGAGATAAATTCTTTTAATTTTTCTACTCTTTTATTCGGAGATAGTGCAAAAAAATCATCATCTTCTATCGGCTGAAATAGATTGTTTCCGTATTTTAAGAATTCTGCCGCAAATTTATTATCATTCAAAATATAAAAATATAATTTATTGGCTTCTACAATATTGCGGTAATTACTTAAGATCCATCCTATATTAACATTACTCCTTGTCACGTCTCGGATTAAATTTGCTACAATCTCAGAATTGTATAGATTTTGGCAAAAAATATCATTACTGACAATTTTAGCTAGCTCATCCCTATCATTGTTACCGCTCTCAAATAATTCAATTTGTTGCCATGCCCTCAATAGATCCAAAGCTTGCCCTTGTTTATTACTATCCGAGGATGTAAATTCTAAATTTTCTATATCAACTGTAGAATACTCTGCCCCATAATTGACTAATATCTGCATCAGCGCTGTATTGGCGCATTCTGTTGCTATTTGTAGGGCCTCGTTTAATATTTTATCTTCAGCCTTACCAAATGCCAACATATTCTCTATTATCCAATTAGATGTTGGGCTGCTAACTACCTGATTAAAGGAGATATCCGCAATTGCTACCACTAAAGGAGCAGGGAAAAATTGATCTTCAATATTGATATCAGCTCCATTATCAAGTAGCAATTTTACTATTTGTAACCCAATGATTAAATCACTTTGCTTATGAGATAGACAAGATAATGCAAAATGTAGTGCCGTCCATCCGGATAACGCCTTTGCATTGATATCAGCCCCAGCTTCTATTAACAGCTTAACTGTCTCTATATTTTTAGTATATATAGCTTTAAATAACGGAGGTGTTGGCATTACTTCGTGGGACCCGTTAGTAATTTGTTCTGACGTATTATCTGAAGGAGTTGAGAATGTTGATTCTAGTAATTTGAAATAAATTTCTTGTTTTGAGAAAGTGTGGGACGCAAGTAAATTGGCGCAAGAATTTATAAGGTTTTTATCTAAATTTTTCGTTGTATCGCTTACCGAAGTAACAATCTTAGAGCACAGTTCTTCATAATTAATTGTTTTCATTTTCGACGTTATGTTTTATTAGATATTAACTAATTTTTATTGTTTTTATGTAAAAGGGTCTTCACTGGGAGTACTAGTATTACTAACGCCGGCACATTCTGTTTCTACGTGACTTGTTTCTACATGAATACTAATACGGGATAAATTTATTGAATTTTTGAGTGAATCTATTGAATCTGCAAGATGATTCATTGATTCTGCAAGATAATTCATTGAACCGGCAAGAACACCAGAACTTGAAGTAGATTCTTTCATTATAGAACTAATAAGGGTACTACTATTTACGTTAAATATTTCATTTCCTGTGACTTCATATGCTTTAGACCAAACCATATCCTTTTTATCCGGAGTGCTTGCATAATTCAAGGCTTGTTGGAACCACTTAATGTTTTTTTCGTAATTATCCCAAAGATACACGGCTCTTTCTAAAGCTATCACAACCGGATCCGGGCATATCTCAAGTAATTTATCAAAACAATTCTTAACCTTTATAGCCTCACGCATCTCCTTATAATCAAGAAGCGCCTTATACCCCTCCTCAAAAGCAATTTTCTTCTCTTCCTCAGCTTGTGCTGCATTAATGGCTTCAGCGAGAAAATTAAAAGCCATAAGATGGTTGACATCTCTAGCATACTTAGCTTTTTCAAAAAGCAGCTTAAGAGAATTATTTATCTCAATTAATTTATCAAAACAGTTTATAGATTTTTCAACTGCATTCACCATTTGGTAATTAATAAGTGCATTTCTATAGGATGCATCAATGCTGCCATAATCCTGCTTCTCACTGCTAGCCGCTCTCCAAAAACAATCGCCGATATCTTCATGTATAATGATGCGTGGATCTAAGTGCATAGCAGCAATCAAATGGTATGCAGACATTAGATTAAGCTCGCTCTCTTGACAAATCTTACTTAAATGAATATGAGCCTGGGCTTGTTTTCTCAGGCAACCTAGATCTTCAGGATAATGTTTTAAATATTCGATAGCTGCCTCGTAGTAGTCATCCGACTCATTATCAGCAAGCTCTATATTCTTTATGTTCTCCTCTAAAAGAACATCAATAATGTCACGCAATTCTACAATTTTAGTGAATAAATTACCGCTGATCGGCAATTCTTCCAATTTACATAATTTACTAAAAAATGAAACAAAATCAGCATACTGATTCAAGGCATATATGGTGTTTTCTATTAGTTTTTTTATATGCTCATCAGAATATTTAGCAAGTGTTCCTAGCACATAACTTAAAAATTTTATAGTTTCAGGACATTGCTTATTTTTAATTGTATCTATATCTAACAACTTACTATTAAGTTCACTCAATAAGGCTATTTCTGCAAAATGCGTAGGCATTTCAGCAACATATTGGATTATATTGTCGGGTCTCGGTGGCAACATGCTTTCTATTGCTAACTTAGTTTGAATAAACAAGTTCCCTTGATCATTTTGTGTTTGCTTGTAGGGGTCATGTAAAATCTGAAAAATTAGCCTTACTATCTGGTTGAAATTACTACTAACATAATAAAACAATGCCTCAGCATCACCCATTGATCTTTCAGAAATTGATGCACTGGCGAGTTCTTTATCTACTTTTATGTATTCGGTAAGACCACAAATATTATCAAAATCCGGTATAGTTATTTCACCCTTGTTTGAACCGGACAGCCGTTGTGGTTTAGGGAAAATATTTATGCGTTCCATTAGGGTACTTATAACCTTAACAACCTCACTATCCAGTGAGGTTTTCCCCTTATCACCCGGAGTGATTATATTTGTTAGATAGTATCCCATCTCATCTTTGTCTTTATCGGTATTCGTCACTACCAATGAAATACTGCCTAATATTTCGTCAAAAACAGACGCACGCTTACTAGTAGTAAAAAAACCAAGAAATTCATTAATTACCTCTATAAAATTACTACCGTAACTAGTAGTTATGATCCCTTCTTCTACAACTAATACAAACTTTAGTTTACCGGTATTATTGAATATATCATAGATATTAGCACTATTGACTATTTCATTTTTTAGGCCGCCGGTATCCTTAGAACCGGGACAATCAATAAGTGTAATTATTTTTTCTTCGCCCGTATCTGTTGGAATTTTTACTTCATATGGAATTGGAATAGTAGTTTTTGACTTCCTGTTATCACTTATATTTCCCCTAGAATCCGAAATCTGCCAGCCTTTGCCTTTTATGTAGGTCGCATCCAATAGCTCTCCGGATAATCCACAAACCGTTGTAGTTTTCCCGGAACCGGTAGGACCGACAAATGCTATTGCCGCCTCCATCTCTCTTAGATTCTCACGGCTCATTCCAATCAATTTTAATATTTCCAGGATATCGGTATTACTGTTATTACCTTCTCCTACTTGACCTTTTAACGGTATAATTTCAAACACCTCATCTATTATTTTATCTATCGGTTTAGGGAAATATTGATAATAAACTTCTTCTCGTTCTTCGTCAGACATTTTTCCGCATTCGTTTAATGCATTGCAGATAATAGCTTTATATTTTGGGCTTATCACTTTTTGGTATAATAAAATATCAAATGCTTCATTCAATTCTCCCTTTGGATTTTTTTCATTATCTATTATAAAAGCTTTTAGGTTATTGTCCTTATCTTGATCATCATTTTCGCTTTTTAGTAAAGAGAGAATTTTATCAGCCGTTTCATGATGTACTGACTCAAACATACCATCCTTTAGGAGATAAAAACGTGATTCAAGAAGCGCACGGCTCAAAAAAATCGGTATTTTTTCTGTCACTACGCTGAGATCATAACTATTATCATCAGCACCATGCTCTTTCAAGTATTCTCGATGCCTTCCAACTATTATATCCGCTACCACATTTTGATCTATAATCCGATTAGCATTTGTGATAAACAGATCTTCTAGTTTATCAAAATTATAATCTTGCCCTTCTATGAAGGCTAATCTTCCGGAAAATATATCATGCAATGAGTACAAACCTAGCTCATCTTTATTGAAAAGGTAAAAATTAGGAATTTTACCCAAATGCCCCGGGTGAAATTCCTTAAGAAAAGTGATTTTATCGCCACCTATAGCTCTAGCATATAACATGTCGGCATAACGAGCCACCAGCACCTGATGTAACATCTCCTTAGTTTCATTAACTGCTCGATTTTTTTCTTTATCGGTTGAGGTAAATTTATCTGCCGAATTTAACAAAATTAGTATTTTGTTATTTTCTGTAGCTTCTGCCTCTAGCTCCGTTTCATTGCTTACACTGCTAGAACCTGAACCATATGTAGGATAAAGCTGCTGTTCTAACCTTTGGGTTAATATTGTAACCACATATTCGCGCTCATGGTTATTATGGTAAACGCTCACTCCTGCTTGCAACAATATTTCTATTATCTCCCGTTTCTTGATAACTCTTTCTGCTATTGCATAAAACAATAGATTATTCCCTTGATCATCTATTCTATTACGCTCCATGAGCGTAATAGAAAAAATACTCTCCCTTACTAGCTCTACGTCATTATTAATAATCGCTTGTTTAATTGCTTCAAACATAAAAGACTCCTGCCTAAATTAAGTTTAGTGTTATAATTTAACATAAAATAGTTAATAAATAATTAATTCAAAATATTAGCCGCAATTTTTTGTTTATGTTCCCCCGGGAGAGCGCAAAAAAGATACCACATAATCAAATATTAAATCAGTTCAAGCTTTTTAAAGAAAATAGCTTGAAATTTATATTACACAAGCGCATAATACCTACCTATAGTTGTATATAATAATATTGTTTAACTTAAAGCTGTAAATAATTGGGTATGACAGAAGAAAAATTGGACTTACAAAATGGTATAGATGCTTTAGAAAGAAGCATCATTGCTCAGGTCGAACAAATGTTTAAGCAACTAGCTAGCAACATAGCTGACGATTTAGTGCTAATGGAAATTGAAGATTCTCAAAATAGCACTTATAATGACCAACTAGTACAAAAGCTAGACTCGATATTTTCTAAACACTATCACGAAATAGTCGCTGAGGTAAAACGATCTATGGTTGAATTAAGGTGACTTGTTTAACTAAAAACTCACCCAAGCTATTTGACTGTACCCGAACTATGGATAAGTGACCGTTCAGGGATATTTATTAAATTAAAGAATAAAGTTGAGCGAAAGGGTTGAGATTTTGGAGTTTGGCGGTAGCAAAAATGGATTTAGATCGTTCGATAAATCTTTCCCCTCTGTTTGACCAAGTAAAAAAGGAATTTTTCCGATATTTCACATGATGCTTTATCTGCCGTTCTGCAAAATTATTAGTCGGCTCAATTTCAGGATTTTCTACAAATAGCCACATCATATCAAACGTTTTTAATATATTATTTGCTACCCGCCTGGCTTGCTCACATTCCTGCAAGCACGAGACTCTCTTCAGATAATGCAGCATCTTCTTTTTGTGCGTTCGCATTTTTCTTAAATAATAAAATTTATCTATCTTATTAGCCTTGTAACCATTGTAGGTCGCAAAGACTAAATCTATCATGGTTATTAAACTTTTGCCCAGGATTGATAAACTTATCTGCTTACTATGTGCAAATCTTTTAAAATCTCTTCTAAGGTGAGCTAAACAAACCTGTCGATTTTCATTAGCAAAAATATTATAGACGGCGTATCTATCCGTTATAACCTTTCCTTCATATTCAGGTAAAAACTGCTCTAATGCTTTCATCCCTCTAGAGTTCATTAGCTTAAATACTGTTACCGATTTATTAGCGGCAACCCAGCACCAACCAAGCTTGCCTTTGTTATTGGTAACACTTTCATCTAGGTGTAAATATGGGCTGTTCTCTGCCATTTCTACCAGCTCGTTATATTTATCTTCAAGTTTATTTGACACTCTGGACTCGCTATTTGATACGAGACCAAGGCTAATGTCTAGATTAAATATCTGGCTTAATATTGTTTGTACTTCTCTTTTACTATTGTTAAAAAATCCGCTCAAAGCTGCTATAATGCTTTCGGCATTTTTCTCCAGTAACTTGTAATTATTAAGTTTGCTATCATAGGTCTTGTGGCAATGAATACAGCAACTGCTTCGCAACCTATATTCGGTAACAAATGGCTTGATTGGAGGTATCTCAATCTTTTGATGGGCTTGATATTCTTCAGATACAACTAATTCTCCTCCACAGAGACAGATCTTCTCTTCAGGTATAACTTCTATTATTTTATCAGGAGTTTTAAATTGATAACCATTATACTTATGACCGGCCTGACCGCCAGGCTTGCGATCGCTTTTTGCCTTACTTCTTCTTTCAATCCTATATACTTCTTTAGAAGTAGGCAGGCCAGAATTGCTTGAGTTGATATTCAGCTTGTCTTGCAGACCTATCAACTCTTTCTTCAAACTCTGGTTTTCGGTGCTCAGTTTGTTGATAATTTCTGCTTGACCCTTAAGCTTTAATTCCAAGTTACGATTGACTAGCCTTAGCTGATGCAGTTCATGCCTTAATGTTAGTAGCTCTATCTCTATATTTTGCAAATCCATCAGTTGTATAAATTACTAATTAATATTACCTTAAGTTGTAATTTAATCTTTTTTTCTTTGCAACTGCTTTTTATTCTTGCTTCTCGGATAATTACCGTGAACGGTCACATGGATAAGAAACTAATTATTATTGCCCCCTCGTCATCCCTACGAAAGCAGGGATCCATAACAGTACGATTCTGTGAATGGATCCCTGCTTTCGCAGGGATGACGGACAGGGTATTGAGGTTTTATACCAAACTTAAGATTATCCATAGTTCAGGTTAACTGCGAAAAGTATGGTCATCCTGAACTAGTCATTTTTATAGCCTCTCCCTCCGTCAAAAAGCAACAACTCAAAACATTATCTAGTTGTTGCTTGGTTTGTCTGATATAAAAAATTAAGAATTTTTTAGTTAAAATACTTACGTTCTTCTTTTGAATCTTTCTTCTGTGGATCAGTTTTTTTACTATTCCATTTCTTATTAGAACTATCGCGCCTTTCGCCGGTTGTTTGACTATCTTCTGCGACTTTAACAGGTTTTTCTTGAGCCTGCTTGGCAGCTGGTTTATCAGAAGGGGCGGCAGCAGAACCATCAACATTTTTAATAGTCAATTTGCCTTTGCCACGATCAAATCCTAGTAGTTTAACTCTCACTTTTTGGCCTTCTTTTAAAATGCTGGCAACAGATTCTATTCTTTCATGGGCAATTTCACTAACATGCACAAACCCATCTCGACTACCTGAGTAATTCACAAATGCTCCGGCATCAAGAATTTTTACAACAGTCCCTTCAAAAATATCACCGATTATCGGATCAACCGCTATTTCTTTGACTCTTGCTACTGCTGCATCAAGAGATTCTTTACCAACTGCCGATACTGAAACCTTACCATCATCTGTTATATCAATCTTTGCACCGGTAGTATCACAAATATCTCTAATTACTTTACCTCCAGGGCCAATAATCTCACGAATCTTATCTTTGTTAATCATAAAAGATACTATCACCGGAGCATTGCTACTTAACTCAGAATTTGATTCAATTGCTAGTGCCATCTTACTTAAGATATGAATACGCCCGGCTTTTGCCTGCTCTAGAGCTTTATCCATAATTTCAAAGGTGATGCCTGCGACTTTGATATCCATCTGCAGCGCAGTGACACCTTCACTACTACCTGCTACTTTGAAATCCATATCGCCTAAATGATCTTCATCAGCAATAATGTCTGATAAAACGAGGAATTTATCACCTTCTTTGATCAAGCCCATAGCAATTCCGGAAATTGGTGCTTTTAAAGGCACCCCTGCATCCATCATTGCCATTGAACCACCACAAACAGTTGCCATGGAAGACGAACCGTTTGATTCTGATATTTCTGAAACTATCCTAATAGTATATGGAAAACCTTCTCTTTCGGGCAGCGCTCTCTTTAATGCTCTCCAGGCTAGTTTACCATGCCCAACTTCACGTCTACTTGGAGCACGCAAAGGGGTAACGTCACCAACAGAATATGGCGGAAAGATATAATTTAGTAAGAAATTTTCCTTACTATCACCTTCTATACCATCAATTATTTGTTCATCCTGACCGGTACCAAGCGTGGTTGTTACTATCGCTTGAGTTTCGCCTCTGGTAAACAAAGCAGAGCCGTGAGTTTTAGGAAATAAAGATACTTCTCCTACAATCTGTCTAATTTCATCTGGTTTTCTCCCGTCGATCCTTACCTTCTTTTCAAGGGTATCTGTACGTAACACTTCTGATTTTACCTCAGATAATGCAGAATCTATTTGTAGCTGTGTATATTCAGGAATAAACTGTTCCCTCATTCTAGCTGTTATGCCGTCAATAGCAGCATAACGTTCTTGTTTTATTTCAAGAGTAAATGCTGCAGTAATACTATCTTTTGTAAGCTCACGTATTTCGTCTTTTAGCTTGGTAGGGAATAACTCATTAACCGGCCAGGCTGGCTTGGATGCTACCGCTTTAAGCTCTTCAATTAACTTAATAACCGGTTGAAAACCTTCATGACCAAACTTAACTGCTTCTAACATTTGTGCTTCTGTTAAAAAATCAGCTTCTGATTCTACCATCATTACTGAATCTTTAGTACCAGCGACAACCAAGTCAAGTTTACTTACTTTTAGCTCTTCAATTGATGGATTAAGTATGAACTTGCCATCAATTAAACCAACTCTACTAGCTGCCACAATTTCCAAATATGGAACACCAGAAATAGCCAGCGCAGCAGAAGCACCAATCAGTGCTAAAATATCCGTATTGAATTTTGTATCAAAAGAATGAACAGTGCATAGTACTTGTGTTTCGTTGAAGAAACCTGAATGAAATAATGGTCTAATTGGCCGGTCAATTAACCTTGAAACTAGAATTTCTTTCTCACCTCTACCGCTTTCTCTTTTGAAAAAGCCACCAGGTATCTTACCGGCAGCATATGATTTTTCTTGATAATGCACAGTTAGCGGGAAAAAATCCATGCCATCTTTTACGCTTTTGGCACTAGTGGACGTACATTGTACAACAGAATCGCCC
>Ga0206914_1086_pt1 | contig 9252 bp, 8 predicted proteins | sample Alteio_BWOrgHeat_73_FD_152938 | JGI IMG/M metagenome (GOLD analysis project Ga0206914, IMG submission 152938) | Enriched cells from forest soil in Barre Woods Harvard Forest LTER site, Petersham, Massachusetts, United States -... | ecosystem: Environmental > Terrestrial > Soil > Temperate forest > O... | reverse complement strand
AGCAAAAGAGCAACCTGGCTTGCAAGGCGCCCCAGCACGATATCTTTAGCATCAATAACCCACCATTTTTTTTTCGATCTCGGATGCTTTTGCGGAATAAGTTGTCACAGCTATTATCTTCAATTTAATTAGTCATTTTGCAGGTGAAAATAGCAGTTACTAACATGCATTGTCAAGGACAATTTTGTCTTGTGAGTAAATTGACTGTAAAATCGCCAGAATTTGGCATAAGGAAAGCTCTGGGAGGATGATATTATTATTAACTATATTAATATGCTATTTTTATGACAACAATAACCTACTTTTCTTCTAGGGCTACCTCATTAAAAAGATCAAATTTTTAATTAAAGACAATTAAAGGTTAATTTTTTTGTTAATTGCTGTTTTCAGATTTAACTCCAAAAAACGGCTTATGTATTCAGTTTTTTGTCCAAAAAAGTGGTTAATATTGTACAAAAAAGTGGTTAAAATCGTACGAAAAAACATCAAAAACATGCAAAAAATTGGTTAAAAATAGTTGAAATTATGACCTGATTTAGTAATTATTGAATCTCTACACGCAGCTTATTATGAGCAGCACTAACGATCATCACTTGATCATATCATTTTAATAGCCTTCCACTTATACTAAAAGCGCAGATTTATTTATAATTTTAATGAGGGTGCCCTGACTTTTCTTCCTCCCACCTACTTGTAGCAGCATCTAGCACCTAACACAGAGCATAACAAAGTTAAAAACATGCGAACGCCCGCTAAGATAAACTTGAATTATGGCACTTGTTCGCTTAACAATATCACTTTTTCAAATAGCGATTTATTAATAAAAATATTACACCAGCCAAACCCAGCATAGCCAAGAGCTTATAACCAAACTCATCTTTTTCTTTAGTTAGAATTTGGGTTTTTTCTAATAAATTTTCCAATAAGTGAAATTGTTTTAAAAACGGCTCTGTAAGTTTGCGTTTGGCGTGTTCTTTTGCGTAATATATTATCAGTTTTAATATTATAAAAATACCAAAACAACCAGCAGCAGCTATAAGTAAAAAAATTGCTTTTCTAGATTCAAGGCAGACAGGCTCAGTAAAATATACAAAATTAGATATTAATAATAGAGCTATCCCCAGGCATAAAAAGATTTGAGAGAAATATTTTATCCAGCCTTTTTCTGCCTTATACTCTACATAACTCTCTAGTGCTGTTGATAATAAAGTTCCTAACACACTTATTTCCTTTTAATTAACCAATAACTGATCACTCCCAAACTAAATGCCCCTAATAGCATTTTAATAGGTTGCTTACGTGTGTGGTTAATAATGGTATCAACGCTTTTTCCTCCCATGTCAAAGCCTTTATACTTAACAGATTCTATAGAACTATATAAGTTGTCTATCTGCTCAGATAGAGCCTCAATAGAATGGTCTTTTAATGCACTCAAGCGTTGTCCTATACTTTCCATATCCTTTCTTATGCCGCTGAGATCTTCTTTAGTATTGTTAGTATTTTTAGATAAAGCCTCTTTCATTTCTTACCTCCTTTTTGTTGTAATGTAAATTTGCTGTTTACTTTCCAATAATTAGTAATAATTGTATTTTCATTGGCCGTAACTTAAAGAGTACAAATATAAAATTCCTTATGCAAGTAAAAATTTGTTATTAAATTTTGTGTTTTTAATTTTTAGCTTTGCTGACCTTTGGAGTCTAGATCCACAAGTGTCGAAAGTAATATACCTCGATATAAGCGCTACATAAAAAAAGTAAAAGGTTCGTCATCCAGAGGAGGCCGTAGGCCGACGTAGGGATCCAGTCCCCGAAGGGCAGCAAAGCTCAATCCGAAGGAAAGCGAAGCTCCAATACAAAAACACGTAATAAATATAGCTTGTCTGGATCCCTACGTCGGCCTACGGCCTCCTCTGGACGACGGAAAAGGCAAGGATTGACAGGTAAGAAAGCAAGTTACTTATACCAAGCTCAGGTTAATTAGTAATTTTAATGTAGTGATCATGGAAGCTATGATTACCCTATCAGCTAGTCTCCAACTGATTCTTAGCATCTTTCTTTAAACCAGAGAATTTAAAAGTTAGTTTTTGGTCGGATTTTGAAAAATCAACATTAACTACCCCGCCATGTTTCAGCTTGCCGAATAGAATTTCATCTGCAATTGCTTGCTTTATGCTATTATCAATGATTTTAGCAAGCTCTCTTGCGCCATTGCTTGAGTTTAAATAGCTCGTGGAAAAATATGTTTTTACGCTACTACTCACTGTTAGTTGCACTTTTTTACAGGCTAATTGAGAGGCGAGCTCTTTTAAATTTTTAGATACAATCTGACCGACAATTTTATTGATCGGATTAAATACTATTATATTATCAAGTCGGCTACGAAGTTCAGGACTGAACTGTTCATTAATTTTATCCATATTCACAAGCATTGGAGTGGATGCTGTATCCATTTCGCTAAAACCAATCGCCACCCTTCCCGCTTCAGCTACTATATTACTGGTGAGAATAATCATGCTATGAGTAAAATTGACCTGCTTTCCTGTGCTGTCTGTAAGTTTACCTTCGTCCATTATTTGCAGAAGTAGACTATTAATATCCGGGTGAGCTTTTTCTATTTCATCTAACAACACCACAGAATATGGATGTTTACTTACTTCCTCTGTTAGCATACCGCCTTGCTCAAAACCCACATACCCTGGCGCGCTCCCTAATAATTTAGATATTGAACTACTTTCAGAAAATTCTGACATATCAAATTTAAGTAATTTCATGTTACAGTATTTAGCTAATTGTTTGGCAAGTTCGGTTTTACCAACACCGGTTGGCCCTGTAAACAGGTAACAACCGGTCGGGCGAGTAACCTTTCTAAGACCGGCTTTTGAGAGTCTAATGCTTGCACATAGGTTTTCTATTGCTTCATCCTGTCCAAATATACAATTTTTTAAATTTTGACTTAATTTTTTTAGTTGGATTCTATCGTCCGATTCAAAGCTGGTAGAAGGTATATCTAATATAGTTGATAGAATTTCTTCAATATTTTTCTCGGTAATGGTAACCGGCTTTTTCGTATTTTTTTCAGTTTTACTTCGAGCTCCGGCCTCATCAATAAGATCAATAGCTTTATCGGGCAGATGCCTGTCATTAATATAACGCTCAGACAATTGTACTGCAGCTTTTAAGGCGGAATCTGTATATATTACATTGTGATGTTTCTCATAATAACCTTTTAAACCCTGTAAGATTTCTAAGGAAGTAGCCTCATCCGGTTCAGTAACAATAACCTTTTGAAACCTACGAACTAACGCCATATCTTTTTCAAAATGATTGTGATATTCCCTAAAGGTAGTGGAACCGATACATCTTAGCTCCCCCTTGGTCAGCACCGGCTTTAATAGATTGCTGGCATCTAGCCCACCACTGGTTGTTGAACCGGCACCGATAATAGTGTGAATTTCATCTATGAATAAGATTGCATTTTTGTTGTGTTTAAAAAACTCTAATAAATTTTTGATTCTTTCTTCAAAATCGCCACGAAATTTCGTTCCAGCTACCAAACTTCCTATGTCTAGTGCGTAAATTACCATATCTTTTAGAAGATCTGGAACATCTTTTTTCATTATTCTTATTGCTAACCCCTCAGCAATAGCAGTCTTTCCTACCCCAGGTTCGCCTACTAAAATTGCATTATTCTTTTTTCTACGACATAAAATCTCAATCGTTCTCTGGATTTCATTTTGCCGACCAATTAGACAATCAATCGAATCGCTACCTGCTCGTTCATTGAGATTTATGCAATATTTTTCCAGCTCATTTAGGTGTTCGGATTCCTCATCATTAATTCTTGCTTTAGCTGAAGTTTTTAAAGAATTATGGGCCATATTTTCAATAATGGAAATCTGAGCAGCATCATTTTCAGGGGAGTGATGCATACCTGTTGTATCTAGTTTTTTAATGTAATTTAAGATATTGTGCCTGGTTAAATTGGCCTCTTTTAGGCACAAAAGAGCATAGGCCTCGTGTTCGAAAAAGAATTCTGTTAATACATGTGCTCCTGTAATAATCCTTTGTCCACTTGCTTGGCTATGTAGGGCAGCACGTTGAATAATTCTTTGAAAACCTGCTGTTGGTTTTGCGTCCTGAGCATTGTTATTTTGTAAATCAGTTAACTCGCTTTTTAAATAATTTATTAACTTAAGTCGGAGCGGCTCAATAATAACTTCGTTTTCAACAAGCGCTTGTTGTGCGTCTATATCTTCTAATAGGGCAAGTAGCAAATGTTCGTATGTGGCGTATTCATGCTTATAATCTGTAGCAAGTAACAAAGCTCTTTTTAGGGTTTGTTCTAAATTATTCGAAAGCATAACAATTCTTAAAAAATTAGTAATTGTGTTTAGTGTAACAGAATATGCACCATAAAATCATACTATATCTAATTTTTACGTTCATTTTATATTGATCTGTGATATGAGTTCTATTGTTGTGTATTAATTAAAAGAGACTACTTATGAATAAAAAACTATTTATAATTTTAGCAGCGCTAATAGTATTAGCTGGTATCGGCTTATATCGTCATTACAGCTCTGCTCCTACTACTCCTTCATCCGCACCTACCAGAACGGACATCAAAGTTGTTCTATATACAAAAGACGGTTGTCGTTATTGCAATCTTACAAAAGAGTTACTACAAGATAAGGGCATTCCTTATGAGCTTGTTGAATTGACAGGCAACAAAGATATATTTATAAAGCTAGCTAATCAAACCGGTCAAAACACTGTTCCATACGTTTTTGTCAATGGCCAGTTCGTTGGAGGTTATCAAGATCTCTTGCATCTTAGTGAGACTGGAAAGCTTTGAGATTTATAATAAAAAAATAAATATTACTGCAAAAGCTAGCTATATTTTAGAAGCTTGCTATATTTGAATTTGCAATGCCTGCTCGTCATCCAGAGGAGGCCACAGGCCGACGTAGGGATCCAGGATTGTTGAAGTTTTAGAGCTTCGCTGCCTTGACATGGTCTGGATCCCTACGTCGCACTTTGTGCTCCTCTGGATGACGGGGAGGGAATTGCTATGTTTGAATTTGAAAAATAAACTGATATTTAGGGAAAAAACATGGGATATTATGTACCGGTTGTTGTAGAACAAACTGCAAAAGGGGAGAGGTCTTATGATATCTACTCAAGACTTCTTAAGGAACGAATTGTGTTCGTATGCGGCGAATTTGAAGATCATATGGCTAACGTAATTGTTGCGCAATTATTGTTTCTTGAAGCAGATAATCCGGAAAAAGATATATATATGTATATCAACTCCCCCGGCGGTATAGTTACTTCTGGTTTGGCAATCTATGATACAATGCAATATATTAAGCCTAAAATCGCCACTTTATGTATTGGTCAAGCTTGCTCTATGGGCGCTACAATATTGTTGGCGGGAGAAAAAGGAATGCGCTATGCTCTGCCAAATAGCAGAATAATGATCCATCAACCGCTTGGCGGCTATCGGGGGCAAGCAACTGATATTGAAATTCACGCCAAAGAAACAATGAAAGTAAAATCATTATTGGCCGAGCTTTATGCCAAACATACAGGTAAAACTATGGCGCAAATCACCAAGAGTATGGAACGTGACAATTTTATGTCTGCTGAACAAGCTCAAGAGTTTGGGTTAATTGATAAAATTATAAAAAATCGTGATTTAATGCTGGTAAAAAAGTAGCAATTCCCACTCGTCATCCTGAGGGAGCGAAGCGACCGTAAGGATCCAGAAAAAATAACACAAAACTGGATCCCTACGTCGGCCTGCGACCTCCTCTGGATGACGAGCGGGAATTGCCGATAAAAAAGTAAGATTTTACTTTTAAGATAACTCTGCTAACATAACATTACAGAAGAATTTAGGTTGAAATTATGATAGAAAAATCTGATAAAAAAGCATTGCATTGCTCGTTCTGCGGTAAAAATCAGTTTGAGGTTAAAAAGCTGATTGCCGGCCCAACTGTATTCATTTGTAATGAGTGTATAGAGATTTGTCTTGATATTATCAAAGAAGAAGCTAGTGAAAGGATAGAAGCATTTGTTTCTTCTATCCCGCATCCAAAAGATATTTGCAAAATTCTTGATCAGCATGTTATAGGTCAAGATCGGGCTAAAAAAGTTTTGTCTGTGGCGGTCTATAATCATTATAAACGTCTTGAAAGTTTAGCTGGAATAAAGGAAGATGATATTGAACTGGCTAAGTCAAATATTATGCTTGTGGGCTCTACTGGTTCAGGTAAGACTTTGCTAGCCCAAACTCTTGCAAGAATACTGGATGTACCGTTTACTATGGCTGATGCTACCACTCTTACAGAAGCTGGTTATGTTGGAGAAGATGTTGAAAACATCCTCCTTAGGTTATTACAAGCCGCTGATTTTAATGTTGAAAAAGCACAAAAGGGCATCATCTATATTGATGAAATAGATAAAATTGCTAAAAAATCTGAAAATGTTTCCATTACACGTGATGTTTCCGGTGAGGGAGTGCAACAGGCACTTTTAAAGATCATGGAAGGCACAGTGGCTTATGTTCCTCCGCAAGGTGGCAGGAAGCATCCACAACAGGATTTTATCCAGATCGATACATCTAATATCTTATTTATATGTGGTGGTGCGTTCATGGGCCTTGAGAGCATTATTGCAGCCAGGAGCGATAAGAGCTCTATCGGTTTTGCAGCAAATGTGAAATCAAAAGAAGAAATGCGGCACGGTGAGTTATTAGAAGATTTGCAAGTTGAAGATATTATCAAATTTGGGATGATTCCAGAATTTATCGGTCGTCTACCGGTGATAGCTACTTTAAAAGAGTTGAATAAAGATGCTTTAATGAAGATTCTTACAGAGCCAAAAAATGCAATAGTCAAGCAATATAAAAAGCTCTTTGAGATTAATAACATAGAGCTCGAATTTACCGATGACGGGCTTGAAGCCATTGCAGAAAAAGCGCTAAAAAGAAACACCGGGGCACGCGGCCTACGTTCAATCATTGAAGAATTACTGCTTGAGGATATGTATAATTTTTCTGAGCTGGGAGGTAAGAAAATATTATTTAATAGTGATGTTGTAGAGGGGAAAAGTCCAGCCATCACCACGCCTAGAAAACTAGGCAAGCTTGCTAAAGCTGGTGCATTAAAAAAACGCATAGCCGTATAGATGGTTGTACTGAATCACAAGGTCTATTCCCCGTCATCCCTGCGAAAGCAGGGATCCATGGTTTGCTACGGATTGCGCGAGTGGATTTCTGCGCATCGCAAAGAATGACGAGGTGGTAAAATGTTGATTGTAAACGCTCCTGCAAGAGATGAGCTACTAAGGCAATTTGTACATAATTGCTTCTTGCAAAATATAGATTCAATAAAACCTATCCAAGGCGATGCAGGCTTGCGCAGCTACTTTAGAGTTCATAGCGGTGGAAAAACCTATATTGCAATGGATTGTCCACCAACCTACTGTAGCACTCAGCCATTCATTAGGATGGCTGATTATTTGCAAAGCCTGGACTTTTCTGCTCCTAAAATTATTTATCAAGATACAGATCAAGGTTTTTTAATATTAGAAGATTTTGGTAACGTAAGTATTAAAAATTATTTACTGAACATCGTCAGTGACACTAAACCTGTTATCCCCGTCCTTCCCGTCATCCAGAGGAGCACGAAGTGCGACGTAGGGATCCAGACCCCGAAGAGCAGCGAAGCTAAAAGCAGCCAGAAACTGGATCCCTACGTCGGCCTACGGCCTCCTCTGGATGACGGAGGCGGAGTAAGCGGCAATCACTCTGAACGCAAGAGAATCTACCGCTTAATTATTGATTTGCTAGTTTCTCTGCAGGAAAAAGATCGGCCAGATGGATTGTTAGAGTATGATAATCAAGTACTACAGGCTGAACTTGAGTCGTTTGTCCAATGGTATATACCACACATCTATAAAAGAACACTAAAGCCCCAGGAACTTGAAGAATTCAACATAATTTGGCAAAATATTTTAGCAAAGCAGATTCTAATACCAGCTAGCATCGTTCTGCGAGATTATCATGTAGAGAACATGATGTATTTAGAGAAGCGCCAGGGCCTAAAACAGCTGGGACTGCTGGATTTTCAAGATGCGCTTTGGGGATCACCAATATATGATCTGGTTTCGGTTTTAGAAGATGCAAGATTTGATGTTCCAAGAAGCGAGGCTTTAGAATATTTAGAATATTTTGCCCAAAAGAAAGAGCTTGATATAGAATCAATATTGCTTAACTATCATATTCTTGGCGCCCAAAGAAATAGCAGAATTCTAGGTGTTTTTGCCAGAAAAGCAGCAAGAGATGGAGAAATGGGCTATTTACAGTATATTCCCAGGGTACTAGAATATTTAGAATATGATTTATCTCATGCCACACTTGAGCCAATAAAACAATGGTTAGAAAAATTAAGGTAGAAATATGATTGATACAATAATGTTATTTGCAGCCGGATTTGGCAATCGTATGCGCCATCTAACAGAAAATAGCCCGAAAGCATTAATACCTATTTTAGGAAAACCGATTTTACATCATGCACTTGAATTGTGTAAATCCTACCCATTCAAAAAAATAGTGATCAATACTCATTACCTGCATAATAAAATTGAAGAATCTATCAAAGATTTTCAGCAGAATAATCCTGATTTTCCAGAGATAATTATTATTTATGAAGAGGAACTCCTTGAGACGGGCGGAGCTGTAAAAAATGCTCATAATATACTTGGCAGTAAGCCGGTATTCACCCTAAATACTGATATTGTGCTGCAATCGGAATATAATATTTTTGATTATATGATCTCAAAATGGAATCCTGAGAAAATGGATTTTTTATTGCTAATGCAAGATTATAAAAAAGCCGTTGGTTATTCTGGTCATGGTGATTTTGATCTAGATGCGAGTGGTGCTTTAAGCAGGCCGGATAAAGAAGGAAATTATGAATATATGTATGCTGGCTTGAATATTTTAAAACCGGAAAAAGTATCTCGGCATCCTTTGAAAATCTTCTCGCTTCGTGAATATTATCTGAATAGTGACAAAGTTATAGGAGTTCCAGCTCAGAATGCCAGGTGGTATCATGCCACCAGTCCGGAAGATTTAGTAGATATAGAAATGGATATGCTGGCTTATGGTAATGATTAAGTGTGGCTGTTAATTCACGATTTTTAAATACAAGTTAATTTTCCAGGTGCAATGAATCACCTCTCCCCT
>Ga0206914_1084_pt1 | contig 9337 bp, 5 predicted proteins | sample Alteio_BWOrgHeat_73_FD_152938 | JGI IMG/M metagenome (GOLD analysis project Ga0206914, IMG submission 152938) | Enriched cells from forest soil in Barre Woods Harvard Forest LTER site, Petersham, Massachusetts, United States -... | ecosystem: Environmental > Terrestrial > Soil > Temperate forest > O... | reverse complement strand
CCGGTATTCTTAACCCCCAATTAAATAATTAAATATTATTAAGACAATGATTTTTGACAAACCACCTGCCATTATATCAAGCGCTCACAAAATCTTAATGGTTATTGCCGCAATATCCGTAACACTATCCATACATAATATATTTGCTGCACCGCAAGACACTATAACAGAAGTTTTATTACTAGGTACAACCAACCATTTAAGTGAGCCGGTAGAATGGAAGTCTGGCGGTGTAGCCGGTATAGCGCCAAATGCTGATGTGGGAAGCATGGTATTTATTACGCAGGATCAGGATTTAGCTTTTGACACCGCAATAGGGAATCTAGGTACGTTAAACCTATACGGACATGACGGTAGAACAATTTATGTAACTGCTGCCAATAGTTTAGTTAGCATAATCAATGATGTCAGCGCCGGTATGGTTGCTAGAGTGAATGCGGCGAATGGTTCCGCTCTTGCAAGCGGAGGTGCAGTTGCTCCGAAAATTAACCTGGATATTAATAATGCTCCGCTAGAAATTACTAATAATCAACTAGATAAACTAGGTAATATTAACCTCACCGGCAGTGGAGCGCTGAACCTTAATTTTGATGATAATGCAACCATTACCTCAACAATTACCGCTAACAATGCCGGCTCTATACTTTTTCATGGAACTGCCGGTAAAACATTAACTATAAAGGGACGAGTGGGTAATAACGGCAATGAACTGGCTTTAATTGAAGCGATTAACGGGGGAAATATAAAACTTTCTAACAACAACACCGGAGATAGTTATATATCAACTATTGATATTAGAGGCGGTGATGGCAACCTGATACTAAATACTGAAATTTCCAATTCTCAAGGTTATAAATTTAACCTACTGCATGATAATGGCGCAGGTAATATTATTATTTCGAATGAAGGTTTTCCTGATCCAATATCTGTATCAGGAATTATAAATAGTGTAATAAGTACTGAGTTAAATCCTCTAAATACACTAAAGTTTCATGGTGCTCTTGGGGCAGCGAATTCCAACCTTGTTTTAGTATTGCAAAATCAAATTTATATTAAAGCAAATGCTATAGAAACTGATGTCCCTAGGCAAGGAGTAATGGTTTTTGCGGAAGGAGTAAATATTATTGATGCTCCGGTAGGTACAGGCGCTCTGCCCTTGGCTGCCATTGCAGTATTTGAGAATGTAACAGTAGAAACCTGGCAGGATGTTTACCTGGATCAACATCTTATAGACTCACCTTTCGAAATTGCATTAATGAATAACTCTACATTCAGGATCAAGGCTAACCTTACTGGAGATATTGTTGGAGTAGATACAGTGCTAACAGGAGCCCCAGTTATAACTATAAACGGTATTTTGGAATTTATTAACACTGCTCCAAGTACGTTAAGGGGAGACATTATTTCTTTAAACACAACTAGAATAACTAACAGTGATGTTACAGTAAACGGTAATGCTGATTCCAAATTGATTGCATATACTAATAATGCTGAAGCAATCCTCGATATTACTGGCGATACAGTAATAGGAGAAGATGGGGTAACTACAGTCGGTAACAATAGGCATACAATTATCTTTGAGGGAAATGTAGATGTTACTGCTCCTATCGCTGACCCAAACCACAAAATGAAGAATATTACTTTTGCCAATGATAATACTAAAACTGCCAATATATCTAGTAATTTTTATTCCAATACTATCACAACTGATAATTCTAAATTAAAATTATTACAAGATTCTACCGGCGTAGGAGATATGAGCGGCAATAATACTAATTTAAATTTTGGTACTAAAAATTTCACCTATTCAGGACAGGCTATTTTAGGAGGAAATGTAGTATTCGGCACGTCATTTGATGGGGTTAATGGCGGCCACATGAGCTTATTAGATGCAAATTCTATACTTGATTTTTCAGGAGCAAATAGTGCCACGGTAATTTTAACCTCTAGCAGTCCGTTGCCTCCTGCCGGCACAAATTATAGCTATCATTTATTTAACAAAAATAACGGTACTATCAATACGTCACCGGTGGCTTTTATTTCAAATGAAACTAATAGATTTTTGCGCTGGTCATACAACCCCGTTACTTATGTTTTAAGTGCCATAGTAGTGCCGGATGTAGTAGGAGATGTTGGCAATGGTAACCAAAATCAAGTTACTCTAGCTCAAGCATTAAATAATTCCAACCTTACAGGTAATGCTGCGGCAATTCAAAGTAATCTTGGATTACTTAATAGCAATCAGTCTGCCAATGCCGTTGGTAGTCTTATTCCTGTTGATACATCAGGGATTGCGCTATCTGAAGCTGTCGTCCTTACCGAAAAAGGAATAGAAGAACGAATTAGCAATGTGTTATCTTCTTTTGATTTAGCTAGTGAGGATAATTCAGCTGGGGTGGCAGCCGGTGATAATCCAAACAATAGACATGGGGTTTGGATTAATTCATTTTATGGCAAATCTAAACAAAGACCTTATGGTTTAAACATTGGATATTCGACCAAAAACTATGGCGCAACGATTGGTGCTGATACATTACTTACCGATGATTTTACCTTAGGCGGTGCCTTAACTGTTATTCGTACAAATGTGCGTCATAATGATCCAATAAAGGGCAACGACAAAGGAAAGGCTGATAGTACCATGTTATCAGTATACGGTATACAGCGTTTATCTAAAGGGTATTTTTTGCAAGGAATTGGGGTTGTGGGTTTAAGTAAGCTAGATAATGTTGAAACCAGATCTGCTGACCCGGTACAAATTCGTTATGCCCAGTCAAAATACGACTCTAAAACTTATGGTGCTCAGCTAATTGGTGGCCGTAAGTTTAATGTGTCTCAATTTGCAGCTATCACTCCAATGGCCGGACTGCGTTACAATGCCTCAACTGATGGTGGTTATACCGAAACAGGGGCTGGAGTACAAAATTTAACAATAGAAAAAAAATCTACCAATAGCTTAGAGGGAATAGTTGGTGCTAAATTTACGATACGCCATCAGATCAATGGAATATACCTAGAACCACAAATCCATGCCTTGGCTAATTATAATATAAAAAGCAAAGCACCAACTATGAAAATACATATAGATGGTCTGGGCGCACCCGTGCAATTTAAAAGTCAAAAATCCAGCAAAGTCTGGTATGCTGTTAATGTTGGAGTCGATGCAAATAGTAACAGAATTGACCACGGTATTTTTTATGAGCTACAATTAGATAAAAAATATATTAGTCATCAGGGAATGCTGAAATTTAGATATAATTTTTAGAGATCTTTGTCATCCTGCTCCCCCCTGTCATCCCGCGACTTGATCGCGGGATCCAGATACCGCAGGGCCCACACTGCGGTGTGATAACGATTACAAAACAGTTCATATAAAATTATTTTCATTTTTCTGCGATTAGCCCATGTTTCTTCACTATTTATTAATCATTTAAGTTGTACAATATTTTTTACCATGCGGGTGCGGTACTTGCATGAAGGGAAAAATAAATAGGAGGCGGTTATGTTGATTTTACTAGGAATGCTGGCAATTTCTACGACAATTTTAATGATTCTTTCTGATAAAATAATTGAACACTACCTACCAAATGGTGGCTTAGCTCGGATGGCTGACGAGGTGGATAATATAATGATCGCACTTGATTAACACACTCCTTTTTGCCATTCCCGCGAAAGCCGGAATGGCAATGGGCGCTAAGTGAATTCACCTCACTATTACACTTCTATTAATGCATCACGTAATTGCAGCTGAACGCTCTCTTTGTCTTGCCAGCTATTTATTTTTAATGTGCCAAAAACTGACAAATTATGAGGTTTTTTCGATAATAATATTTTTGCAAGATCACTACCAACTGCATTAAAGGCAATAGCTGCTAGCGGCTTTGAACCATAAGCCCCCCTTGATGGCACAAACATAACTTTAATATGACCAGAACCAACTATATCAGCTTTTAACACGTAAACATTAGAAAATTTAAAAATCGGCGATGGATTACCGATGCCAAACGGCTCAAGCATTGCTATTTCAGCCATTAGTTCCAGCGTAGCAGCGGAACTTGTTAAGTCGATATCATAATGCTCATGCAGATGGGCATCTGAACCTGCTAAATCATTTTGAAATTGGTCGTTTAAAAATTGTTTTAAATCAGCTAGCTTTTCTTCTTTTACCGTAAAACCGGCCGCCATTGCATGCCCTCCTCCGGCAACCAGCAATTCTCTTTGTTTTGCCTCAATTACTTTAGCGCCAAAATCTATATTTTTAATTGAACGACAAGAAGCCTTGCCCACTCCATCATTTAAGGCAATAACCGCAACTGGCTTGTTGTACTGCTCTTTCAAACGCCCTGCAACTATACCAATAACACCAGCATGCCACCCCTGCCCTATTATAAAGAGCATAGAATCATTAAGCTGCTCTTTGGCCATTTCGCAAGCTTCTGCAAGCATAGTAAATTCTATTACTTTGCGCTCCTCATTGTACTTTTCCAGCTCTAGTGCTATGCTGGTGGCTTCAGCAGCATCGTTCGTTGAAAGCAACCTTGCTCCAAGCGAAGATTTCCCTACTCTACCGCCGGCGTTTATTCTAGGGCCTAGAATAAATCCTAAATGATAACAATTAATAGCTTCTTGAAGATTGGCCGTATCGCACAACGTCTTATAGCCAAGATTCCCTCTGGAACGTGCCACTTTTAAACCTTGAGCTACGAATGCCCTATTTAAACCCGTTAACTGCATTACGTCACAGACTGTACCAAGTGCAACAATATCAAGCTGCTCTATTAAATTGGGCTTAGTGATATTTTTTTCTTCAAAATAGCCGATTTCCTTGAGCCTAGATAACAATGCAGCCGCAAACAAAAATGAAACTCCCACTGCGGCTAAATGCTTATATTGGCTGGTTTCATCTAAACGATTCGGGTTAATTACAGCGATACTTTTCGGTAATTGCTCTAAACTAATATGATGATCTATAACGATTACATCCATTCCAAGATTAGCAGCATGCTCAAGAGCATCAAATGCTACTGAACCACAATCAACTGTAATCAAAAGACTATTACCTTTTTGATAAATTTGCTCAATGCCGTAACTAGTCGGACCATAACCTTCGGTAATACGATCCGGAACATATATGGTAGCATGGACATTTAACTGCCGAAATATATTTGCTAAAAGTGCCGAAGAAGTAGCCCCATCAACATCGTAATCAGCAAAAATACATATTTTTTCGCTGGCGGTTATTGCAGCAATAGTGCGATCCACAGCTTTTGCCATATCTGCTAAATGAAAAGGATCAGGAAGTTGTGATTTAATTTTAGGATTAAGAAAATGCTCCGCTTCAGTAAGAGAGCCTACCCGAGTAGAAATAATACGAGCCAAAAAATCGCTAATTTTTAAGTGCCTAGAAAGGTCGGCAATAAATCCTTCATCATAAGAGCGTCCAACCCAATATTTACCAGAACTTGACTTATTCAACATTTTACCTATGACCTGTTTTCACATTGGTATCATTCCCGCGAAGGCAGGAATCCAGAAAAAAACATCTCACAACCCTGAATGTTATACTGGATCCCCGCCTTCGCGGGGATGACATTAATGGATTATAACGATGAAATTTCTAACCACCTTTACCACATTATTTCCCATCTTCTAGTTAAATAACTATAAATATCTTACGACCAAATATTCTTCATTCTGGCAAAAAAGCCTTCATCTTTGTAACTAGTATCAGGGTCGCCTAGTTCTTTATCCAGCGCCTCTAGTAATTCTTTTTGTTTTTGCGTAAGTTTTTTCGGGGTTTGTATATAAGCATGTGCATACATATCACCACGCATTGATGAGCGAACTTTTGACATCCCCATACCACTTAGGCGCAATTTATCGCCGGTTTCCGTACCTGCTGGAATTTTTAGCGCAACCTTTTTGCCATCAATTGTTGGAATTTCGACTTCGCCACCAAGTGCAGCTTTTGTAAAGCTAAGCGGTAACTTGCAATGTAAATTACCATTTTCTACTTGATAAATCTCATGTGGTTTTATATTGATAAATACATATAGATCACCGGCTGATCCACCTCTAATTCCAGCTTCCCCTTCACCGGCAATTCTAATGCGGGTCCCATCTTCTATACTGGACGGCACATTAACTATAAGCTGTTTTTGCTTATTAGTACGTCCGCTACCATGACATGAAGTGCAAGGGTTTTTAATAATTTGACCGGCCCCACTACATTTGTTACAAGTTTGCTCAACAGTAAAGAATCCTTGCTGCATACGCACAACTCCTGCCCCGCCACATTGAGAACAATTAACAGAGCCGCTTGTGTCTTTTGTGCCCTTACCACTGCAAGGAGAGCATTTTACCGCCGCTGCAAAGCTAAGAGTTTTGTCAACACCATGAAAAGCTTCGGTTAGATCGATTGTTAAATTATACTTTAAGTCAGAACCTCTAACTTGGGTAGATCTTTGTCTTCTTTGACCGCCTCCCATAAAATCACTGAAGAAATCGCCAAATATATCATTAACATTTGGGCCGGAAGAAAAACCTCCTCCGTGCCCTCCTCTAGCTCCGCCATGCCCCCCTTGCTCAAAGGCACTGTGGCCTATCCTATCGTAGGCTGCCTTTTTTTGTTCATCCTTTAAAATATCGTAAGCTGAACTTATTTCCTTGAACTTGGCTTCAGAAGCGGCATCGCCTTTATTACGATCAGGATGATGCTGCTTGGCTAATTGTAAATATGCCTTTTTTATTTCAGCGGCAGTAGCCGAACGTGGCACCCCAAGAACTTCGTAATAATCTCTTTTTGACATCAGACCCACACACCTGTCATCCTGTAAAAACTCGTCATCCCTGCGAAAGCAGGGATCCATGGCAACACGGATTGTGCGAATGGATTCCTGCTTTCGCAGGAATGACGAGTTTTTTTACTTACCATCACTCACATCCTTAAATTCACCATCTACAACCTTACCGTCAACATCAGCTGCTGATTCGGCATTTGACGCCTGTGCTTGCGCATTATCTGCCCCCTGATCAGCATACATTACTTCACCTATCTTCATGCTAGCTGCCGCTAAACTTTCTGTTTTAGCACTAATTTGTTCAATATTATCCTCAGATTCCATTGCGCTCTTCAGATCAGTAATTGCTGCTTCAATTGCACTGCGGTCATCGGCAGAAATTTTATCACCATAGTCTTTTAGGTTTTTCTCTGTAGAATAAATTAATGCGTCAGCTTTATTTTTAGCTTCGATGGACTCCTTACGTTTTTTATCTTCTGAAGCATTTTTTTCAGCATCTTTAACCATTGCTTCAATTTCTTTTTCATTTAAACCGCCTGACGCTTGAATAGTAACTTTCTGCTCCTTACCGCTGGCTTTATCTTTAGCAGATACGTGTACAATACCGTTAGCATCAATATCAAAAGTTACTTCAATTTGTGGCATACCCCTTGGCGCAGGCGGGATTCCTTCCAAATTAAATTGCCCAAGCATTTTATTATGAGCAGCTAGTTCTCGCTCGCCTTGGAATACCCGAATAGTTACCGCATGCTGATTATCATCAGCCGTTGAAAATACTTGGCTTTTTTTAGCAGGGATCGTAGTGTTACGGTCAATTAATCTGGTAAATACCCCGCCAAGAGTTTCAATACCCAGGGACAATGGAGTTACGTCTAATAGTAGTACATCCGTTACATCGCCTTGTAACACACCACCTTGAATAGCAGCACCAAGTGCTACAACTTCATCCGGATTTACTCCCTTATGTGGTTCACGGCCGAAGAATTCCTTTACCTTCTCAACAACTTTCGGCATTCTGGTCATACCACCAACTAGAATCACCTCATCAATTTCACTTGGTTTTAGTCCAGCATCTTTTAGCGCCTTTTTACAAGGTTCAATACTACGGTCAATCAGATCCATCACCAACGACTCAAGCTTAGCTCTTGTTAGCTTGATGTTCATGTGTTTCGGACCGGTGCTATCTGCAGTAATATAAGGCAAATTAATATCAGTCTGTGGAGCGCTGGAAAGCTCCTTCTTGGCTTTTTCTGCAGCTTCCTTAAGTCTTTGCAAAGCTAAAGGATCTTTTTTCAAGTCCACAGAGGTTTCTTTTTTGAATTCTTCAATTAGGAAATCAAGAATTCTCATATCGAAATCTTCACCACCTAAGAAAGTGTCGCCATTAGTTGATTTTACCTCAAAAACTCCATCACCTATTTCCAAAACTGATACGTCAAAGGTACCACCACCAAGGTCGTAAACAGCTATAGTTTTATTCTCAGTTTTATCAAGACCATATGCCAACGCTGCCGCTGTCGGTTCATTAATAATACGTAAAACCTCCAAACCGGCAATTTTACCGGCATCTTTGGTTGCCTGCCTTTGTGCATCATTGAAATAAGCCGGAACAGTAATAACTGCCTGGGTAACTTTTTCACCAAGGAAGTTTTCCGCTGTTTCCTTCATTTTTTGCAAAATATAGGCACTAACTTGACTTGGTGAATATTTCTTACCGTCAATTTCTACCCAAGCATCCCCCCCATCTGATTTGACTATATTATAAGATACCATATCCTTATCTTTAGTAACGGTAGGATCCGTATAATTACGACCAATCAGCCTTTTAATTGCAAATAAAGTGTTCTTTGGATTAGTCACCGCCTGTCTTTTTGCCGGCTGCCCGACTAACATCTCACCACCCGCAGCAAAGGCAACCATGGAAGGGGTCGTTCTATCGCCTTCAGCATTTGCCAGCACCCTTGGCTCTTTTCCATCCATTATTGCAACACAAGAATTAGTTGTGCCTAAATCTATACCTATAACTTTTCCCATAAATTCCTCTTTTTTGAATAACTACTCTGATTACCTTAAATCATTATGTTTATCTATATAGAGTGAGATATTTTTTTTACAAGAGCTTTGGAGAAGAAAAAGTTTGAAAGTTTTTCCTTGGACTGTTTAACCTCGGTACAACTCTAGCCTGTCAAGTTAGAGTGCCAACTATAGATAAACTTAAAAGCATAGCTTATCTAATAAGGTTTGAACTAGGAAGCCTGGAAACCTTGACAAAACTCGATTTTATTGATGATAAAGTTATTTTTAAAGGAAAAGATATAGTTAAAAAACATAAGGCGGTTTTTGTGGGGATAGCACGGGATAATGCCTCAGAAATTATACCTGTGATTAGGCACATACAATACGCAGGTGAACAATTTGAAGATTATAGAGTAATAGTTTTTGAGAACGATTCAGCAGATGACACCAAGTTTATTTTAAAACTTTGGGCATCTATTAATCCAAAAGTGCAGATTATATCAGAAGATTTCCATAATAAG
>Ga0206914_1083_pt1 | contig 9468 bp, 10 predicted proteins | sample Alteio_BWOrgHeat_73_FD_152938 | JGI IMG/M metagenome (GOLD analysis project Ga0206914, IMG submission 152938) | Enriched cells from forest soil in Barre Woods Harvard Forest LTER site, Petersham, Massachusetts, United States -... | ecosystem: Environmental > Terrestrial > Soil > Temperate forest > O... | reverse complement strand
ATTTTCTCGCCAATCATCATTGCAGCAAGTGCATGTATTACTATACCAATGCCAATACCAATATCTGCATAACCCTGGATTTGTACAAGCAAAGCACCGGCCAGGCCGGATAAGGCATTGCCGATAAATAAACCGGCTGCAATATTTTTGTTTAAGTTTATTCCCTGTTTTTCGGCAAATCTGGGATTCAGACCAACCGCACGAAACCTAAGCCCTTTTTCAGTATTCAGATACAGATAAAACGCTCCCAGGACCACACAATTTATAACTAGTAAGGTAATGATTTGAGTGCTAACACCACCTGATAAATTATCAAACAAGCTAGGTAGCTCAAATAAAGCGACATTCGGTTTGCCCATAACACGTAAATTAATGCTATAAACCATGGTACTCAATATTATTCCGGCCAATAAAGTATTTACTTTATATTTAATATGGATAAAAGCTGTGCCGATGCCAAGCATGCCGGCACAGATACAGGCTACGCACAATGCAAATGCCGGATGTATACCGGCAATTATTAAAGATGCGCATAGCGCCCCGCCCAAAGGGTAAGAGCCTTCTGCCGTTAAATCAGGAAAATCCAACAACCGAAATGGTATCATTACTCCGGTTACCAGTAAAGCAAGGATCAAACCTTGTAATAAACCACTCGGGGCTATTTCAATTAGGGTGTGTATCATAGCGCTCCTCCTAATTCATATAAAATATTTAAGAGTTTTTTGCTAGTTATTGCAGATTTTTCTTGTCCCCGAACATCAAAGACAAATTTTCCATGATGCATAATAATTAACCTTGTGCCATATTTGACTGCATCCTCAATGTTGTGTGTAATCATCAAGGTGGTGAGGTTATGTTGCTTGATATGCATATCTGTGAAGTTCATAATTTTTTCTTTGCTGCGTGGGTCAAGAGCACTGGTATGTTCGTCAAGAAGTAATATATCAGGCTCGGGGTACATAGCCATTAACGTAGCAATGGCCTGCCTTTGCCCGCCGGATAGGGAAGACATATTGTTATCAACAGATTTCTCGAGCCCTAGACCCAACTGTTTTATTTTATCTGAAATTGCCGTAGTTTTTGACTTGAAGAACTTATAAGATGCAATTTTCCCGCGAATATTACTTAGGGACATATTTTCAAGCAGAGTCATATCGCCAATAGTACCCTTAGTTATGTCTTGTGCAACGCTACTGATATATTTTGCCCTGTGATGGATGGGTTGTTTAGTGATATTAAGCCTATTGAGAAAAATTTGTCCGGAATCAGCCTTATACTCACCGGAAATAGTTTTCAGCAGAGTAGATTTACCGGAACCATTGCTACCAAGAATAATGCAGTATTCTCCTTGATCAATAGTAAGATTAAGATTATCCAGTGCCGGCATTGCGGTTTGCGAGAAAGATTTGGTAATGTTTTTTAGTACTAACATATCCCTAATCAACTATAGTTATGTTTGGTAAATCATCGGGAATAATCAAATTTATTTTTGCGGCTCGTTTGCGACTGATAAATCCGGCATGATCATTAGCATTTGGATATACGGGCTTAATATTACTAGCTTTTTCGCCGTGTAATGTTTTATAGATAATCCGTGCAGCATTTGCTCCAACCTGTTTATCTGAAACACCGTAGCTAGCGAGTGCATTATGTGCTAGCACTTCTTCGCCGTTAAAATTAAATAGCGGCAGTTTCATTGACTCGGCAATGCTGACGATGGCCGGCAGCGACGCTTGAATAGCACCGCTTGAACCGGTATAAATAAAATCTACTTTGTCTTGAAATAGCCTCATTCTGGTGACAGCATCGCGCGTATGTTCCACCGCTACCGCCACTACTTCAATTCCACGCTTGCCTGCGCTTTCTTTTAGCATATTTATCAGGGAGAGGTCGTTTGCTTCACCCGTAGAATATAGCACACCAACCCGTGTCGCATTTGGTAAAAGCTGTTTAGCAAAATCAAGCATTAGCCCCAGATCCTGCTTATCAGATGCACCGGTCATGTTACTATCCGGACTATCTGATACTAAGCCGGCATCTACGGGATCAGTAACATTAGCATAGACAATAGGAATATCTTTAATCATATTTTTGGCCGCTTGAGTAACAGGTGTAGATAATGTTACAATAATTGCCGGCTTGCTACTTTTTAGCTTACTAAGCATCTGCATAATTAGTGATGTATCAAAATTTACGTCAGCTATTTCATAGTTTATATTCTTGCCTTCCTGATAGCCGAGCAAGCTTAATTCGGCTTTGATTCCGTCTATGGTTTGTTGCAAAGAAGAATGAGGCCCATAATTTGCAATAGCAATCAGCGGCAGAGAAGATTTGCCTTTAGTTGGTTGAAATAATACAAATAAAATGGTTAGTGCGATGCTTACGAAGGTAGCATAAGTTTTATATGATCCGGTCATAAATATAATCCTCTAAAAGTTTAAATTCTAAAAATAACAAATGGTTTGTGGAGAAATTCTAGTTTCGCCAACACCAATTTTTGTTATTCAAAAAATTTACTTCTAAAGTATTCATTATGAGCAGAATGTGTATAAAGATTGTGATTTTTTAATTATGTTAGCTTTGATTGTTTATGTCAAGAATTTATTTTGTATGGGTAACTCAGGGCAATTTAAAAGTCAGGCTATAAGCCTTGAAGAGTCAGGGAAAACACGATAAACACCTCGTTAAAACTTTTTCAACCGGAAGTAACAAGATTGGCATTCCTAACTAAATTATAGATAACGTGCTTTTTGTAATAAAACCTTCACGTGCCCGTCATTCCTGCGAAAGCAGGAATCCATGGCAGTATCGATTGTGCGAGTGGATTCCTGCTTTCGCAGGAATGACGGAGAGGGTACACTCAGCGGTTGAGACTTTTAAATTGCCCTGCTAAAGAGTGTGCCAAAGGAAACTACAGTAATTGCACTCAAAAACTCAAAGTCAGTAACGATAATGATGTCTTATGGTAATATCATTACCGAAGATATGTTCTCAGCTGCTTCAAATGCTATCCAAGACAGGGTATTAACTGGTGAAGTCGACACCACAGACAACACAACAAACGATTCTGATTTTTAAAGCAAAAAAACTACAAGGCTAGATATAAGTTTAAACTAAAAATACTTACTACTAGCCTTGAGGTATGAATAGCCCGTGACAAGTGTCAGCACGGCGGCGACCCATAGGCAGATATGTCCAATAAAATCTAACGAATTAATTCCAGAACCAGTTGATCCTACGATTAGCATGGTTATAGCCATCATCTGTATAGTAGTCTTAACCTTAGCGAGCCATGTTGCCGGAACGCTCATTCGCACTTGACCTAGGAACTCGCGCAGACCGGCGACAATAAATTCTCTGGCTAAAATGAGCAAACAAGGGATTTCATCAGCTCTGCCTGCTTTGACTAACATCAGCAAAACACAACCGACTAGCACTTTATCCGCGATGGGGTCAAACATTCTGCCGAAACTTGATATTAAGTTGTATTTTCTGGCAAAATAGCCATCAAAAAAGTCTGTAAGGCTGGCTAAAGCAAAAACTATTCCGCCTAATCTATGAGCAAACTTAGAATCCTCAAAATAGAACGACATTACAATAATAGGAATTGCTAACATCCTAATTATTGTTAGGTAATTCGGCAGGTTTTTATCTATTTGCATTATAGAGTATATCTCATAATTGGAATATATACTCCATCAAAAACTTTTGAGGCTCGCCGGCCAATTTTAAATGCACCTTTTTTTTCATAAAAACCCTGCGCGTTTGGATCACTCAAGAAGTTAATATGTTTAAAATTCTTCTCTCGTAAGTCTTGAATTAATCGTTGCCATAAAAGCGTTCCAACACCGGTGTTAATACATGATGGATCAACATATAATTTTTTTAAAAAATTTTCTTGCTCTGAAAAAAGAATGAATCCTTTAATAGCATTGCTTAGCCTTGCTGTGTAACATATTGATTGATCTATCAACTCCGGCGCAACTTTCAAATGCTCCATTAATTTTTCTAGCTCAATTTCTGAATATTTCCAGACAGACAAGGAATGCCTCATTAGTTGATTTAGAAGTATAGATTCTTCGGCTTTTGCCTTCACAATATTATATTCTGCTGACATTGCACATATTTATATAAAATAACTATGATTTAGCATAACGCCTTATAAGTCAATAAACATTTTATAGCTTGGGTATTATTTCTCAAGGCAACTGTGCTTACGATCATTAATTAACTTTAGTTTGGATGACGGACTAGGTCTATGGTTAGGCTTCTTATATCAAATTTAGGTTAATTATCTTTAATTATATAATAGTTAATTTTTCTATTTTTTTTAAATTACAAAATTATGCTTCATTTTTCTCTAAATATTGGCTTCTATACTGGGTTTTCTTATATTAAACACGGGCAAAATAATGGCTAAAAAGGGGTGAAATGTGGTTAATTTTGTACAAAAACACGTCAACATCTGGTTAAAAATTGATTAAAATTATAGTTAAGTCTGATCACTGTTAAAGCTTCGGTGGTGGTCAAGATTCATCTTATCATTTTAATAGCACTGCACTTATGCCAAAAACTCGAGTTTATTAAAATGATCTGGTTAGTTTCTCTAAATGCATTGAGGCAAAAGTCCAATTAATCATGTGGTCAATAAAGGTTGAAACATAATCTGGGCGTTTGTTGCGGTAGTCTATGTAATAGGCGTGTTCCCATACGTCGCAGGCTAAAAGGGGACTCATGCTTTGGGTAATAGGGGTTTCGGCATTGGCTGTTTTGACTATGGATAATTTGTTGTTGCTATAAACTAGCCAAGCCCAACCGCTACCAAACTGGGTGAGGGCGGCTTGTTTGAATTGTGCAACAAATTCTTCGTAAGAGCCAAAATCTCTTTCAAGATATTCAAGCATAATGCCTGATGGTTTGCCGCCGCCGCTTGGTTTGATTGAATGCCAGAAGAATGAATGATTCCATACTTGTGCAGCGTTATTAAAAATTGCAGCATTGGTGTTAAATGATGTTTTGATAATTTGTTCAAGATTCATGCCAATCAGTTCTTGATTATCTTGTATCAAATTATTAAGGTTAGTCACATAAGCATTATGGTGTTTCTCATGATGATATTCAAAAGTTTCAGCGGAGAAATGCGGGATGAATGCATCTTTAGCAAATGGCAGCTCTGGTAATTTGAATGGGTATTCTGCTTGGTTAGAATGTTTGCAATATGTCATTTTATCCTCATTGTTTGTATGTTAAAAAACAGTAAACGCAAAACCGCATTCCCGTCATCGTTATTGCGAGCGAACGCAGTGAGCGTGGCAACCCAGTTTTGCCATTTTTCTGGGTTGCCGCGTCGGCTACGCCTCCTCGCTAGTGGCGGGATGTGTGACTACCCAAAATAATCATCCACTGCACCGCAAACAGTCCGCATTTCTTCTAAATCGCCACTGCAGTGCAAAACGTAATAGTTAGAATCATCAACCGCTAGAATATCCCTTGTAACATTTGCTAAGCTTAACAAAAAAGCTGGCTTGTGTTCGGGTATCAGCTCATGGCATTTATCTTTCATTGTTTCATTGTCAAACTCTGAAACATCAATATCAAAGTAATTTTTTAGGTCTTGTGTAAGTGTTTTCCAATTTCTCTTGCCATCTATAAATCTTATTACTCTCTGTAATAATGCATATTTTGCACCAGCTTCCCCATGTAGAGCACCCATATTTATATCGTCAGATACCAAATTTCCTGTAAAGCCAATAGTCTCTCTTATATAGTTGATTACAGTAGGTGAGGTGGTAGCTGTTGCCTCTTCATCAAGTGCGGTATAGATTATATGTGCAGTCATGCCCCAAACTTTATCGCCAAATTCTGCTGCTAACTCCTTAAACACCCTAAAATCAGTTGCTTCTAGCTCTGTAAGCTCTGTGGTTACTGTTGGTAAATCTGTATGGCTATCAACTGCTGATCTACCATGCCCTGGCATATGTTTAAGAAAGGGAATGCCGCTGACGTCTAAGATTCCTTGAATTACTGATTTACACAGATCAATCACCTGATCAGCATTATAGCCAAAAGCTCGATCTCCAATAACATCGCTTGCGCCTTCATATCTGATGTCACAAACAGGTGCGCAAGGTGAGTCTATATCCCATCCTTTAAGCTCTGTCATCAGCTCTCTGTAATTTTCCTGTACTAACGTCTTTGTCTGCTCTGGATCGTTTTCGTAGTTTTCAGCTAGTTCTTCTGCAGATAGATATAGTTTATTCGCTATTGGAGGTTTTATTCTTAAGACTCTGCCACCTTCTTGGTCAATAAATATCGGGACTTCTTCAGGATATAGCCCTTTCATGGAAGCAGTTAACGCCTGCAATTGTTCTTTAGATTCAACATTGCGGGCAAAGAGTATAAAACCAGCGACTGGGTTTGCCTGAAAAAAATCTATCTCTTCTGGTAAAAGCTCCGTGCCAGATACACCAAATATTATTGGTTTTATTTTCATTGTAAATTACCTATTTTAATTAGACGTTGCATGCATTCTTTCTAAATTACCAATACTAGAAAATTTGTCAACATAATAAAGTCGCACGTTACCGACTGCGCCATTACGATGTTTTGCAATCAGTATTTCTGCAATATTATGGGCTTTATCAAGGCTAGACTGCCATTCTGAATATTTTGGATCATTAGGGGCTGGTTCTTTTCTTTTTAAGTAATATTCTTCTCTATACAGGAACATTACTAAATCAGCATCTTGTTCAATAGAGCCAGATTCCCGCAAATCTGAAAGCATTGGGCGTTTATCTTCTCGTTGTTCTACGGCTCTTGAGAGCTGGGATAATGCTATTACTGGTACATTTAGTTCCTTGGCAATGGCTTTCAGGCCTTGGGTAATTTCAGATATTTCATGCACTCTATTATCAGATTTACTAGATCCACGCAGTAATTGCAGATAATCGACAAAAATAATTCCTAGATTATGTTTACGTTTTAACTTTCGTGCACGGGTGCGGACTGCTGCGATAGTTAAGGCTGGGGTATCATCAATAAAAAAAGGCATTTGAGAGAGTTCTGCAGCAGCTTTTCGGAGGTCATTGTAATGTTCCTCATTAACCTTACCACTTCTAAGATTAGTTGAGTCAACTTTTGCCATCATTGAAAGGAGGCGACTAGCTAGTTGCTCTGAGGACATTTCCAAGGAAAAGAACCCAACGGCTGGGGGGCTTGCTCCTTCCTTTGCCTTCCTAGATAGTGCCTTGCAGGCATTAAAGGCAAAATTAATAGCAAAAGCAGTTTTACCCATGGACGGACGACCTGCAATAATTATTAGGTCAGAATTTTGAAAACCGGACAGCTTGTTATCTAAATCCGTCAAGCCGGTTGATATACCGGTTACATGGTCGCTATTCTTCATGGCCCTGTTGATGCTTTCTAAGGATTCGGCCACGGAATCTCGCATGGGGACAAAGCCTTTTTCGTGCATGCCTTCACTAGCAAGGTGATATAATTTAGTTTCTGCTATTTCAAGCTGCTCCTCGGCGCTTTGTTCAAGAGTGGAATTATAGGAGTTATTAACAATATCCTCCCAATATTGATCAAGCTTCTTTTTATTGCTAAATCATAAATAATTCGGCCATAATCATGTGGATTGATCACTACCATTGCAATAGTTGTAAGCCTGATCAGATATTCATTGCCGTCTGCTTCTTGATAAAGAGGGTCTTTTTCAAGCATTGATTTAAGAGTAACTACCGTTGAACTCAATCCTTTTTCTGCCAATATTTCAATGGCATTATAGATTTTTTGATGTAAAACTTCATGAAAATGCTCGGCTTTCAGGAATTCGCTAACTTGTTCAAGTAGGTCTGAATTAATGATAATTGCCCCAAGCAACATTTGTTCCGCATGTAGATTTGCAGGGAGTTTGCGCGTTAGGTCTTGGGTTGGAGCTGTTTGTAGCATTTATTATACCTATTGAGTGGTTAATCTTGGGATAACCCAAGCGCCCTGTCCGTCATTCCTGCGAAAGCAGGAATCCATTAGCGCTATTCGTGTTGCCGTGGATCCCTGCTTTCGCAGGGATGACGTTGGTGTAAAATGACATAAGTTTTCTTCTTACCTATCCCTCAAAAATTTATCCGCTTCCAAGGCTGCCATGCAGCCAGTGCCTGCAGCTGTTACAGCTTGCCTATATATTTTATCTTGTACGTCACCGGCAGCATAGACCCCCGCAATATTTGTCTTAGTTGAATCTGGGGCTGTTAATAAGTAGCCTTCATCGTCCATGTCTAACTGTCCTTTAAACATATCAGTATTTGGTTTGTGGCCAATGGCAATAAATACACCATCACAATTAAGTTTGGTAATTTTTCCGGATTTTGTATTTTTTAAGCGTACTTCGGTTACTGATTTTGGATTATTAGTGCCGATAACCTCTTCTAATGTATTATCCCAAATCACTGATATTTTATTATTTTTAAATAATCGATCTTGTAAAATCTTTTCAGCTCTTAGCTCATTCCTACGGTGTACTAAATATACCTGTTTTGCGTGGTTGGTTAAATATAGAGCCTCTTCAACGGCAGTATTTCCGCCTCCAATAACAACGACTTCTTTGCCTTTAAAGAAAAAGCCGTCACAGGTAGCACAGCCGGACACTCCGTAGCCTTGAAATTCTTGCTCGGAAGGTATGCCTAGCCATTTTGCTTCTGCACCTGTAGAAATAATGACGCTATCGGCCTGATAAATATCGCCGGAAGCTGCGTATATTTCAAAAGGTTGCTTGGTTAGCTCAACTTTCTCAATATAATCATGTACTAGATTTGCACCAACATGTTTTGCTTGTTTTTCCATTTCTTGCATCAGCCAAGGTCCTTGAATGACTTGCGCAAAACCCGGGTAATTTTCAACGTCGGTAGTAATTGTCAGCTGCCCACCTGGTTGCATACCATGAATTAATATGGGATCCAAAGCAGCTCTTGCAGCATAAATTGCAGCGCTCAAGCCTGCAGGGCCTGATCCAATAATCACAAGTTTTGTTCTAATTGTTGTTTTTTGCATATCTATATATTTGTCTAGATTTGTTTAAGGAGTGATATTTTCTAAAAACACTGTTGCCATTATAGGCATGTATATTAGAACAAAGATTAAAGAAAGCAATACTGTTGCTGCTACTTTTTCCGGATATATTTTATAAAGTGACGCAAGAACTATAGTATTAGTTGCCATTGGAGCAATACATAATAATTGTAAGGCATTGTAGCAATTCACATCAAACCAGCCAAAGATAAAACGATCTATTAAAATAAATATATTAAATAAAAATGGAAAAAATAGAAATTTACTGGCAAATGCAGCGCTAATAAATTTTAAATCAAGCTTAAATTCTTTAATTTCTGCAGGTACCGGTAATACAGGCTATGTCGTATTACCTATAGCAACCGCCTTATTTGATGATCAAACACTTAGCATTTTTGT
>Ga0206914_1081_pt1 | contig 9535 bp, 3 predicted proteins | sample Alteio_BWOrgHeat_73_FD_152938 | JGI IMG/M metagenome (GOLD analysis project Ga0206914, IMG submission 152938) | Enriched cells from forest soil in Barre Woods Harvard Forest LTER site, Petersham, Massachusetts, United States -... | ecosystem: Environmental > Terrestrial > Soil > Temperate forest > O... | reverse complement strand
TGTGTAAAAAAGAAATAAACAATATTTTTTACTGTTGGTCAAAAAAGATTGTAAAAATTTAAAATCCGAAATAAAGTAGCTGTCATAAATATTGTGAGTAGTAATTTAGATATTCATAAAATTTATAGATAATTTTTTCCAACTCTATCAGGAGACTTTATACCAGCCTCCTGATAATCTCTGGATTAAATTGTTAGAAATAAAACTTGTTTTAAAAAATTTAACAACTAACAATCAGAAACAAAAATATCCTGTATAGAGCTTATAGACCAAGAGTACATGGCTTACAGAGCATTGGATCGCACTTACGTGTTTACTCTCGTAAACACTGGCGCTCAGCCCTTGATTTAATAGTGATTGATTGGCTCAGAATCAATATTATTATCACCTAGGATAAATGTTTCCGCATTATCGTTAATGTTCTCATCTTCCCCAAACTGTATATTGCTATGCCAAAGGCTTAAGATTATAGCTGCTACAGTTCCTGAACAATATTCTATAGCATAATCTAAAACTGTCTTCCCTTCTGTATCTTTAAGAGAAAAATCATAAAAATTAGAAAATTCTCGTATTATCTGTACCTTAATTGCGTCGATAATATCTGGATTTTCTAGTAAACAACGTAATGGTGTTTTGCCTTCATGATTTTTGGAATTAATGGAATAAACACCATCATTTTCCAGTAATGTCATTATGACACCTGCACAACCTTGAAGGTGTGCAATATGCATTGGTGTGTTAGTATCCGCAGGTAAATCAACGTTATCAAGTGTTGCTTCATATTTATCGAAATTGCTATAAAAGCTGAAAATCACTGATGCTAAAATCTCTGAACTCTCTAAAGCATAATCTAAAGCTGTTTTTCCATGATTGTCCTGAATACTAAGATCATAGAAATTACATAGGTCTTCGTCTTGAATTATAGCTATCTTTACTCCGTCATCAATTTCTTGCGCTTTCAGCAAGCCGTGAAGAGGGGTTTGTCCTTTATCGTTCTGAGAGTTAATATTACCTCCATTCTGAAGCAGTAATTTTATTATATCGAGATTGCCTTGATAATGTGCGAGATGCATAAGAGTGTTGTTGTCTATGTTTATTTGCTGATTTGGGTTAGCACCATTTAAGATTAGTGCTAACAACATGTCTTGGTTGTTCTCTAGAGTTGCTTGTATTAATGCATCATATCCTGATTTTTCTACTCTAGGCTGATTAATAATTAACTGCTCAATTGCTAAAATTTCATCCAGATCGTGACCAGATAGTCGTATTAAATCGTAATTGAGTTCTGCATGACCTTCAAACTTTAGCATGGTAAATTTCTCTATATTATTGGCAAGTAAATAAACTGTAGCTAATTTATTTAGTGCTGTTTGAATGTTGTTGAACTTCTCCATCAAAATTTCGTTGTATATTTGAGCATCGGCATTTAACCAATCACCTAGTGTAACTAAATTAGCTCGCAATGTTTTCGTTTTATTGTGCTCTTCCATATGAATTTCTGTACATATTTGAAATAGTTTGTAATAACAATTTATCGCATCATTAAATCTACCTGCAGATACATTTGATAATCCTGCAAGATCTAAATTATTTGCAAATTCTCGGGCTATAAGATCTATGCTACTTCCATCATTAGTGTGCAGCTTGACTTTTCCAGCAATTATATCATTTACTCTGGCTATTACTTCAGCATATCTTGAACAATGCAAAGCAAGCTCCTTATTACCAAAAAATTCATATGCGTCTGCAAGTAGTTTGAATGATATTTCATCTTGTAGAGAGTCACAGTAGCCATGAAATGATTCTAGTAGTGTACCTATGCCATCACTATCGTTCATTGAGATAATATATTCAGGATACTGAATTAACAAATAATAAGCAAAAACCTTAGGATTAACCTGGATAGTAGCATTTTTTTGTTTTATTAGGTCTTTCAAGATATTACATACGGTATCTTTTTCTATTTTTCTATATTGTAAGCCACTCATATTGGTGCTATTTATAGCGGAATACAAATATTCTGAAATTTCCTTTATATTAACATTCAAAATATCATTTTCTCTATTTATAATCAAAAATTGTACATATTCTACGTATAATGCTCCTGTTATGTTAGCATTTGGATGAGCTAGTGCATTAATAAAAGTTTTATTTGCTTTTTCTATATTACCTTGACAGGCATAAAAACATGCTAAATTATGATAATGATTGGCATATTGCAATTCTGGATCAATCTTGAGTAGCACTAGTTGACAATTTATTGCAGAGTGCAAAGAATTGTTTGCGCGTGCTATGTCCACATGCTCAAATTGTAGTTGAATGAATTCCGCTGAATTAAATTCTATTTGCTGGTATATATTGTTTATTTGTGTATAATACCCCCTTGCTTTATCTGACTCATGTGCCAAAAGGGCAATGTTTCCTAATTGTACTAGAGTTGTATCAAAAAGTACTTTAGCTGTTGTAGTAAATTCAAAATCTTGACCATTGTCAAGTATTCTTAATACATTACTGAAATAGTGAAGTGCTAGATCGTATTCGCCGTTTTCATAATATATTAGTCCTAAAGTGTAGTAACTCCTAGCAATATCAGGATGATTAGGAGTGTTCTTATGTTCTATAAGCCTTATCGTTAGTACCTCGTGAAAATAAGTCATTGCTTCGTCATATTCCCCTTTTGCTCTATATGCTTTCCCTAAATCATTATAGCTTATAGCAATATCATTGTGATTGGGAATACTCTGATGGAGTACAAGCTCTATCGTCAATGCCTGTTGGAAATAAGCAATTACTTCGTCATATTCTCCTTTTGCATGATATACTGCTCCTAAAGCCTTGTAGATATGAGCAATATCGGGATGATGAAAGGTACTCTGATATAGTATAAGTGCTATCTCAAGTGCTTGATGAAAATAATTAATTGCATTCTCATACTCTCCCTTTTCATAGTATCCAAGACCTATTGTATGGCATCTTACTCCTAAAGTAGCATAGCTACTAGCAATATCAGAGTGATTAAGATTGTTATCATGAATTTTCAACTGAACTGCCAAAGCCAGTTGAAAATAGTTTATTTCTTGCTCATATTCTCCCTTATCACGGTATACGTTTGCCAAGTCATTGTAGCTAGCAGCAATAGCGGGATGATTAGGGGTGCTTGCATAAGCTATTAACCTTATCGCCAATGCTTTATCGAAACATCTAATTGCTTCGTTATATTTTCCTATTTTATGGCATGCAAGTCCTAAGTTATTGTAGCTATCAACAATGTCATGATGGTTAGGGTTGCTGCTAGTAGTATAGACTGCCAGCTTTATTGATAGTGCTTTCTCAGAATATCTAACTGCTTCGTCATAAGTTCCTTTTGAATAATATGCAGCACCTAAGTGACTGTAGCTAGCAGCAATCTCAGTGTGATCAGGGGTGTTCTGATGAACTATAAGCCTTGCCTCCAGTGCCTTTTTATGATATTTAATTGCCTCATCATACTCTCCATTGTAATAGAATGCAAAACCTATTTCCTGGTACACTACTCCTAAATTATTGTAGATCTCAGCAACAACAGGGTGATTAATGTTGTTTTCATACTCTAATGCCAATTAAGAGCTAAAATAGGTAAAAAAGGAGATTGATAAGAACCAATCCAATAGATAAATTGCATTTATGTACAACCAAAAATGGAATTTACATGGATTGGCAATCACAATTAATATCAGTATATCTGACTGTTTGCAAAGAATATAAACATAACTTGAAGAAAAATATGGCTCGCATCTCTAATTATTCTAACCTCACCTTTTCGGATGAAGAGGTTATGACAATCTATATCTTTGGAGTAATGAATAAGCGTTCTGAAATCAAAGATATCTATGAATATACAAACAGACACTTACGGGAGTGGTTTCCAGCCATACCAAGCTATGTAGCTTTTGTCCAAAGACTGAATATATTATCTCATTTATTTGCTACTTTTGCAGAATCTGTGTGGAATCAATTGCCTAAAGATTACAGAATGTATCATCCTCTACTTATGGATTCCATGCCGATAATACTGGCTCATTCCGGTAGAAGATTCAATGCCAAAGTTGCTAGGGAAATTGCTACAAACAATGGTTATTGTGCAACTAAAAAACTGCATTATCACGGCATTAAACTGCATAGTACTGCAAGTTATACAAAAGGTAGTCTACCTATCCCTGTGCATTTCGGAATAACTGATGCTGGGACTCCAGACATAAGGTTTTATGAAGAGTTATCAAAACAATTACCTAGGGATACCAGGCTTTTTGCTGACAAAGCCTATCAAACAGAGAATAAGCCAATAGTAGATTATGGCCATATAACGTTATATACTCCCGTCAAAAAAGCCAAAGGTCAAAAAACTCTGGATGCGGCTGATAGATTATTATCCAGTGCAATATCTACTGTTAGACAACCTATAGAGTCCTTGTTCAACTGGATAGAAGAGAAGACCAAGATACAAATCGCTAGCAAAGTCAGATCTTATGAGGGGTTGATGGTGCATGTCTTTGGTAAACTCTCTGCAGCACTCTTTTTGTTTTTGGGTAGATTTAGCTCTTAATTGGCATTCTATTAGATATATCTCCAGTGCCCTCTGATAACAGTTAATGACCTCCTCATGTTCTCCTTTTTCATAGTATGCAGCTCCTAAATTCCTATAAACACTAGCAACATCAGGGTGATTAGGAATGCTCTCATGTACTACAAGCCCGATTGCCAGGGCTTGTTGATAGTAGTTAATTGCCTTATCATATTTTCCAACACAATAGAATGCGAGACCTAACTTATTATAGATATTAGCAATATCAGGATGATTAAGATTGCTCTCATATACTACAAGCCTTATTGCCAGAGCCTTTTGGTAATAGTTAATTGCCTCATCATGTCTTCCACTAAAATAGAATGCAAAACCTAACTCATTATAGCTGTTAGCAACATCAGGATGACAAGGGTTGTTCTCATATACTATAAGCCTTATCTCTAAAGACTGTTGGTGATAAACAATTGCTTGCTCATAGTCTCCTTTTGCTGTGTACGTAATTCCCAAGCTATCGTAACTCATTGCAACATCAGGGGTATCAAGACTGCCTTCATGTATTACAAGTCTAATCTCCAATACTAGTTGATAATAATTAATAGCTTCGTTATATTCACCATTATTATGGTGTGCATCACCTAATTTATTATAGCTATCAACAACATCAGGATGGTTAGGGTTGCTCTCATATACTACAAGCCTTATCTCCAGAGCTTGCCGATGGTATCTAATAGCCTCATCATATTCTCCTTTTGAATAATATACAGCACCTAGGTTATTATAACTACCTGCAAAATCAGGGTGATTAGGGCTACTCTCATATGCTATAATCCTTATATTCAGTGCCTGCAGGTAATAGTCAATCGCTTGGTCATACTCTTCCTTTGCATAATATACAGCACCTAGGTTATTGTAGCTAGAAGCAATATCAGGATGATTAGGGCTACTCTTATAGGCTATAAGCCTTATATTCAGTGCCTGCAGGTAATAGTCAATCGCTTGGTCATACTCTTCCTTTGCATAATATACAGCACCAAGGTTATTGTAGCTAGAAGCAATATCAGGATGATTAGGGCTACTCTTATACGCTATAAGCCTCACTTCTAGAGCTTTCTGGTGATAGATAATTGCCTTATCATATTCTCTCTTTTTATAATAGGCACCGCCTAAATCATTGTAGCTAGTAGCAATATGGGCGTGATAAGGGTTGCTCTCATATGCTCTAAGTCTTATCTCCAGTGCCTGTTGGAAATAGTCAATTCCCTGGTCGTATTCCCCATTATGATGATATACCGCACCTAAGTTATTGTAGCTCATAGCAATATCAGGATGGTTGGGACTACTCTCATAAGCTTTTAGCCTTATATACAAAGCCTGTTTGTGATACTCAATAGCTTGCTCATATTCTCCATTTTCCCGGTATGCTTCACCTAAATTATTATAGCTAGAAGCAATATCGGGATGATCAAAGTTGCTCGTGTATACTACAAGCCGTAACGTCAACGCCTGTTTATAATACTTGATTGCTTGTTTATATTCCCCATTATGATGGTATACTGTACCTAAATTATTGTAGCTTATAGCAATATCAGGATGATTAGGGCTACTCTCATAAGCTTTTAGCTGTATATTCAAAGACTGTCCGTAATAGTTGATAGCTTGTTCATATTTTCCATTTGCTGCGTGCGCCGCACCCAAATTATTGTAACTACCAGCAATTTTAGGGTGATTCATCATATCCTCATAGGCTATTTTGTATATCTCTAGTGCTTGCTGGAAATAATCAATAGCCCGTTCATATTCTCCTTTGTGACCATATGACGCACCTAAATCATTGTAGCTAGTAGCAATATCAGCGTGATAAGGAGTGTTCTCATATGCTATAAGGCTTATCTCCAGTGCCTATAGGAAATAGTCAATAGCTCTATCATATTCTCCTTTACTATGATATGCTGTACCTAAATTATTGTAGCTATTAGCTATAGTAACATAGCGGTTGAAATCATCCTCGCCTTCATACTTATTTTTTCTCAATATTAATATTTCTTCTGCAATTGTTACAGCCTCTTCTATAGCTCCTGTTTTACTATACAAAAGATATAAATTTTCTAGTGTAGACAAATCTTCTGGTTGTCTTTCTTTTGCGGTCTCCATGTAGTGCAGTGCTCTATCATATTTTAAGAACCTAGCATGAACCATGCCTTTGTTATAATTGTCATCGTCAAGTAGACTATCCCTTTCTAGAGCTAATCCACCAAGCTCATGGTAGTCTTGATTGCAAAAGAGTTGAGCCAATAGTTGTAGTCTCAACATCACATAATAAAAATGATGCAAGATAGAAGTATCTTTTATATGGAAAGTTTTTTCTACTAGTTTTATCCGTTGTTCTTCGCTTAAATGATCTACAGCAGGTTCATAAGTCTTCATTGTTTCACTTTGTTGACCATTATTATGGCAATATGTACTAAGCCTTAGTTCGGTTGCTATGCTAAGAGCTTCTTTCAAATGTTGTCCCCCTCTTGAGCTCAGTATTCCTTTGTCTTGCATTACATCAATTATTTGCCATGAGCTGAGTAATGGCTGTTCTTCTTCTGGAAGTATATCGTAGTAATTAGCTAGGGCATCAATTATCCTATCTCCAAGTCTGTATATGTCTCTTTTTGCATCAAGTAACTTTCCTTCTTCTTCCCCAAGCTTTAAAGAGAATTTATCTAAATCTTCTTTTAATATCTCAAGAGCCCTGTCTTTTAAAGCTATCTGATATTGCTTGTCATCGTCTATACCTTTGATTTGTTGTCTGTAATTATCTAGCAGTCCTTGACTACCAGAAATCAGTGATACATTTCTTAAACTTTGCACTAAATGCTTATCTGATTTAAACCAATCATATGTATGCTCTTCTACTTCTTCTATCTCGTCTACCTCCGTTATTCCTCCTTTCTGGAAGCTTGCCATTTGCTCTGGAGTTAGTATTAGCTCAAAGCTTTTTTTGCCATTGTAACCATTCCTGCCAAACGGCAACTTACAGGCATGCGGATGCGTTCCGTCAAAGCTAAAACCGGATCTCATTACCGTACTATCCCAAAACCAATCACCGGCCTGTTCACCACTCCTGAAATCATTCAATGCTTCAATTCCGACACCTCTAAGCATAGTTTCACCAAAGTTAATTACTTTGATATTGAGTAGCTTGGTAAAATTACGAAAATATTCCTTGTACTCTTCATTATCTTCATTAATCAGAATAGCAAACTCCAAATCAGACCAAGGAGTCATCTTAGCTCCTGCTAAAGAGCCAAGACCTATAATAGAGTACTCACACCCTTCTGGTGGTTGACCTAATTGTTCAAAACAATTAGCAAGCAATTGGTTTACTAAACCTTGATTGCCTGACTTGTGTTCTGTAATAGCGTTATTTGCTACAAAGAAATTAGTACAATCTCGGTAAATCCTTTCTACCACTTCTGCTCTTTCAGCTATTGTTGCAATAGTATATTCATTAATTTCATCCAACTGGAATTTTGTTATTATCCTAAGTGTTTCTAATTGTTGTTTATATTCAGCTATTTCCTGATTATATGCAGTATAATAATTTTCTGGCAATGAATCAGAATCAGCATGAGCAATACCAAGACCAGCTAAAAATTTTGCTTCAGCAGCATATGAATGATTAAGAAAAATTTGCTGAAACTGTGTATCGCCAACCTTATAAACCTCTGCAAACTTTGCACAATATTGAAAAATAGCAGCCGCTTTGGCATGATGATTAAAATACTGATCATTTTGCAGATATATCAGACCAAGATAGTACATACTATCTAGTATTTGTTCTTTTGCATCTTCTATACCTACATATATGCTCTTAACTTCAGGTTTGCTTATAGTCGGCCTTAGTGCCTGAATAAAATATTGCTCTGCTAATTCAAGGTTATTTTCTTGGTAAGCTAGGAGACCTTGCTTATATGCTACTTCTATCTGTTCTTGCGTTTTCTGTTTTTCTATATTTTTATCCGGTAGCAGATGATGTTGAAACGTCATCTGTGTACCACGATTTAGCAATACTTGAGTTTTTACTGGTTCAACCTGAACTGCCACTTCATCAATTAAGCTTTCTTGCTTTTTATCACTGTAACCATCAGTACTCTTAATTGTTCTATAAATGTCATTAAAATCATCTTTCCTATCAAAACTTTTTCTTAAGAATAAGCCAAGCGAAATAGATTTAACATTGCTATTAATCTGTGGAAGTTCAATGACCCGAACTAGACAAGCTAGAGCATAAACGAGCATAGGGCCACAATCGTCTATGTTACCTCTTAATTCTATATCGGATACTTGATTTATGTATTGTATGCCCTTACCGTATAGTGGTTGCTCTATTACAATTGAAACGAAGTGTTGTTCTGCCAAGGTTTGTTCTATAGTCGCTTGTAGTTTTGGGTTAAGAGTGCGGCCCATTGGATCTATGTAGTTAACGATAATGTGGCTGTTATCTAAGGTAATATATAACCCAACCCAATGGTTTGTATTGTTATTGTTTTCTCCACCTAATTCTCCTGTTAAGGCATTAATGTGTAATGGGATGATAAATACATCAATGCTTTGTTTACTTTCTTCATTTATATTATTCAAAACATTAACTAACTGATCTTCACTACTTGTAACAATGCTTGGAACTCTATTATTGTCAGAAGATTCAAATGGAGATAATATAGCTATATTTTTATTACCATAACTTACGTAGTGGCTTAATAAATTACAAAGTTTTTCATCATCATACCAATCTAATAAATTGTCTTGTGTATTTGTTTTAATAATGGCAATTTCCTCTTTTGTCGGAGCATTAACGTTCTGCTGATCGAGCTGAGTATTTATGTACCCTTCAATACCATCTAATACAGTTATTAGATCAGTATTCTTGAGACTTAACTCTCTAACCTGCTCTTGGACTGGATGATTTTCACAGTAATCTTCCAG
>Ga0206914_1080_pt1 | contig 9569 bp, 13 predicted proteins | sample Alteio_BWOrgHeat_73_FD_152938 | JGI IMG/M metagenome (GOLD analysis project Ga0206914, IMG submission 152938) | Enriched cells from forest soil in Barre Woods Harvard Forest LTER site, Petersham, Massachusetts, United States -... | ecosystem: Environmental > Terrestrial > Soil > Temperate forest > O... | reverse complement strand
TAGTGATGTCTTTTGTGTGACGGGCGATGATTTTTTGAATAGTTTTGTGGTCTAGCTTTTACGCTGTAATTTATAGTTGACTCTTTAGGTAAATTACTAGAATAAACATATGTAATAATTGCAATACAAGCGAATGCAGATGCAGCAAACACCGCAGCAACCACTATACTTCCTGCAGTCACTAGCGCCAAAGTTGTTAGGGCAATAAGAACCGTAAGGATAATGGCGCACATACGCCCCAGACGCAGAGCCTTACTATGTTTTTCTATCACTAACAAATCCATAGAATGTCTATGTTTTTGTTCTTTTTTTGTCATAGCTAATAGTTCGGCAAAAAAGCCCGGATATAACTCCTCATATTCCTCTAACATATCAATTGGTGGCACCACATGCTGATATTGATTGTTGCTTGTGATACCAGTGTCACTTTGCCGAACATTAGGCATTCTGCTATAACCTTTATTCAAACGATTATTATCAAAAAAAATTTTACTTTCCTTCATATCTCTTCTTTAACTCTTCATAAGAATTATTTATATCGCTTTCAACCAGGCAAAAATGCTCAATTAATTCTATAGGTTTAAGCTTCGGCATTGGAATATTTCCAAAACTGAAGACACTAAAAAAACCCGAGCAAAAATGTTGAAACGACCGCTTTTTAAACATTAATTTTTTATAATATTATATTCCGGAATTGCCGGCTCACCCGTGAAATTTACCGCATTATTAAAAGAATAGCAACAAGTTCTGAAGTTTTTATCACAAGCGGGAATTAATTTTATTTCCTGTTGTTCTGCAAAGTGAAATTCTGCCGAAATATCTATAATGATATTATTTGCAATGTGCGATAAAATCTTAAATTTATAATCACCCTGCTTTTCATTATGGACAAAAACTGTACCACCGATAAAATATCCGTTTTCAAAACCAGAAATATCACAGGTGAGAATATTTCCACTAATTGCAACCAATTCACAAATGATTGAATAATCATCAAGATTAACTTTGCACCTATTATCACCAAAATTGGCTCTACAGGTCTTACTAAACATTTCAAGTAATGATTGATTATACTTGATCGCTTCTGACTCACAGCGCAGTTCAAATTCTAGATCTTTGATGCTATTTTGGGTGCAAATATAAGTAACAAAGTTCTTTACTATTTGATTTTGCCAATAACTAATATCAATGGTTGCTCCAACTAATTCATCGTTTTTATCTATACCACCTGTTTCAAAAATACCGTGTAAAATAATATGATTTTCAGCCGAATCATTGAATTTTGCCGAAGATAAAGCCAGTCCGGAATATGGCAAATATGAAACTCTGCCGGATGTAATTATCTCATTAGCTGAAGTGAGGTAATACTCCTTGCCATTTTGCGCTTTAATGTGAAATAAATAAGCTAATTCATTTGTTATGCTCATTCTATTAGCCCCCCGTCCGTCATCCCTGCGAAAGCAGGGATCCATGGTTTGCTACGGATTGTGCCAATGGATCCCTGCTTTCGCAGGGATGACGGATAATGCAGGGATTTATTCTCAATAAGAATTCGCATCACTCCACAACCTCAATTAATTCAATATCCTCAAGCCTTATGCTGCCATCTGAACTAAAACTATATTGAAAGCTATCATTAACAAACCTAACAGGCACGTCAAATTCAAAACTAGCACAAAGTCTTGCTCCTTCTATAAGGGGATGTTGTAGGGTAACTTGGCCGGTGCCAGGGTTAATAGTTTCTGCCTGAATAATTTCACCTTCACTGGATAATTCAATGGTAGCCAATACCGGTTTGGTAATCTTGCGAACATACGGTGATATAAGGTCTTCATAGGTTTTTTGTAATTGAAACTCTGTGCTTATACCATCACCTGTGGCGATAATTTGTTTTTCAACCTTATAGTCAAAATGATCTCTAAGACGAAAAGAATAACGCCGCCCCGCCCTTGCCTGAAAAAAACTATTAAAGGCTTCAAACTGAACTACTGAAAGCCTGCAATCTTTTAAAACGTAGCGTCTTTTTGCTAATTGCCTATCTGAGATTCTCGCCTCCCTGCCGGACATTGATGCAGCTAGTGATGTAGAAAATTCCGATGACCCAACTGCAAATATTTCAATATATTTAGGCAAATTTAGATCATGAAAGTTCATAACCCACCTCTTTCTTGATTAAAGCTTTATAATTAATAGTAAGCTTATTCATGACTAAATCCTTGGCTTTTTCAAATTGTAAATCATTGGCCCTGATACCTGCAATGACATAACCGGCAAAATAGCTATCTGCAGCTGCTAATACTGCAACAATCTTATCGGCAAGCCGCATTAACAGTTGATAATTATGATCTTTTGCATAAGCCGAAATTTGAAAATCAACTGAATATATGGACTCCCGATGACGAGAAAGATCATCTGCTTTGATAATATTAATCAGTAAAAATGGGCATTTGCCATCTTGCACCACGCCAAAATAAATTTTTTTTACTGAATCTGCAATTTCCTGATCATTAGATAATACTGAGTATAATTTACTCTGAAAATCATGGATAAATGTTAGTGACATAATGTTGCTCGTTTAAATTTCTAACCCAATAATACTAAGCATGCGTCCCCTTTCCCCTTCGTCAATAATACGTTTTATCTCAAAAATTCTTGCGCCAAATTCAATACGCATGCCAGCATGGATTCCTTTGATAAATCTGCTTCTAAATATAAAATATCCTTCGGTGATCACGTTGCCAAATTGAATATTTTCTAGTGAAATAAACCTATTATCACAAACCGGTTTTACTTCTGCAAAACTTGTGTGTACTTCCTGCCAGTTAGCCTCTTCAAGCTCGCTTTCTGCTATATTTTCCAAAAAAATTATTTTATGAACTAATTTTGACACTAGGCTTTGTCTTGGCATAATACCTCGCTAAATTTTCATTATTCGATAAGGTGTATATAAATCTCTGATTTTTGAGCTTAGATTCATGCTGTTTTCGGTATGCTCATACATAGCAGCAACATGCATTAAAATTCCATGTTGAATGGAACGTGGAATATTATTTTCATAACCGGAAACATATTCAATCTCAAGCTTTTGCCTTTTGTAAATATCGGCAAAATGCAAACAATGAGTATCTGGTTGCGCATAGCCAAAATCATCATTAATACTCTTCTTTGTTTCCTTTTTTAGTAGATATACTGCTTGTATATTTAAAACTGGAATATATTTTAAGTGAATACTAGCTGCAGCATTGGTGATATTACATACCACCTGCCTTGGATATAGACTAAGACCCGTAAATTTTTCAGCTGAATCAATAGCCCCAGTAACCAAGCTTTCAATTAGCGCATCATCATAATCATGCGAAATACGCAAATAATTTTTGACTTGTTCTAACGGCCATATTTCGGTAATCTTCGTATCTATAATTGTATAACGTGCGATCATGTTGTTTCTCTTTTGTATTCAGGTTTCCGTCTTTCCCGTCATCCCTGCGAAAGCAGGGATCCATGGCAACGCAGACCGCGTTAGTGGATTCCTGCTTTCGCAGGAATGACGGGTTGGATGCCCTCAAGCCGAAAATTTTGCAAATTTAACTGCTGCAGAATTAACCACATCACCGCCGACTCGTTTTACTGCATAGAATTTTACAAATGGCTTATCAGTATAAGGATCTCGCATTAAACTAATGCCGGAGCGATCAACAATCTTATAAGCAGATTTAAAATCTCCCAGGGCAATTGCCAACGCATCCTCAGCAATATCCGGTATATGCGAACTAACCGTTACCGGAATACCAAAAATTGTTTGCTTTAATGGATCTGACAGTGATTGCTGCCAAATGAATCTACCTGTACTATCCTTTAAAGCTTGAATTGCCGATAATGTATTGCGATTCATTAAGAAGCTGGCATTTGCTAAATATCCTTCTTCTAAGTGATTAATCAAATCTAAAAGCAAATCTGGATTTATTGCATTGCCAACATCAACTTGCACAATTTGCTGATTTAGCAGTAATCCAAACGGCTTATTAGCACCATCCCCAAGAATAAAAGCTTCGTTTTCCAATCTAATAAAACTATCTACTAATCTTTCAACCAGCCAGTTTTCAATATTTATTTCAGAATCATCAATCAAACTAGCTGTAGCTTTTGGCTGAGCATATATTTCATGTGCATGTATGGTTTTCTTAATTAAATTGGGAGTATCTGTATCAGCTCTTGCCTCTGCTTCACCAATCCATCCAGAGGCAAATGCGCCATCTTCAATTATAATATCAAGAGCTCTAGTAGAAATAGATTCAACAGACGCTAATTGCCGCATCGGAGATTGCGCATTAATTCTAGAGATAATTTGCGCCGCCAAAGTTGGTGTTATCAGTACTCCGCCTTCGTCTCCCGTTCCACTAAATGATTTAGTAATCAAATTATTTTCTATTCCTTTACGAATAAAATTATTGAAGGCCGTTTTTTCCATACCGTCACCACTGATTTCTGGATATGGGCTTGAAAAATAATTTTTAATTTCATTAATTTCATCTTCTATCTTATTGATTTTTATGCTAGTATTTGATTCCCTAGATAAAAAATTTCTTATATCTTCCGACATTTTATTGATTTGAGTATTTTGCATATGACCTCTTAATAATTTGTTAATTGATGAATTAACATCGCTAATTCATCCAACTGATTTTGTTGAGTTTGATTCTTAACTTGTAGAATTTCTGCGCCGCTATTGGCAGGAAAGGTAACAACGCTGATTTCTTTTAAATCGACTTCGTCAATTACTCTAGCGCCGCTCTTGTTGTAATCAGATGATTTAATAGCAAAACCAATACTTAAGCCACAAACTGCTCCTTGTTTGATTAATTCGCTAGCTTCTGCTCCGGCTATTGTTTTGTTATTAATTTCTGCTTCTAGTTTAAGACCATACTCGTCTTCTTCTAAAAACCTGACTACCCCGATTGGTTTTGTTGCGTCATGTTGCCACAATAGCCTAACATCGCCTGTTTGCACAGACCTGAAAGCTCCCTTTAGCACTACGTCATTGTGCGTATCTGTGACTCCAAAAACGCTGGCATAACCAATAATTATTGTATTGTTTTTTGTACTTGATTTAACTATAAAATCTGAACTAATCCAACCTTGTTCCAAAATGTACCTCCTAAATATTTAAGTTAGATGTTACTATCTATAACTTATATTTTGGCAGCACTAAGAGTAGTTTTGCATTATTGTGGTAATTGGAATAAAAAGTCCGTCATCCTGAATTTATTGGGCTTTGCCTGCTTACGCCTTCAGGATCTCATGAGAGACTGAAACCGCAAGTCTGCGAAGCACAACAAGTACAGCATGACATTTCTGGAGCCCTACGCCGGCCTTTGGCCTCCTCTGGATGACGAACAGCGAGGTTAAATAACAATGTGATTAATTATATTGTGTAAACACCATACCGAAAAACTTACGTTGGTTGGTGATTCATAGTATGATTAACAAAAAGATTTGCTAATAATGAATAAATTTACTAAACTTCTATTTAAAATCTTACTCCTTAGCATACTCGCTATGATTCTATATAAGATTTTTCCCCTGATAGAAGATCAACTATACGCTCTTGATTCAGATATGATCTTAAGGGCAATATTCTTAATAGCACTGATTTTATTTCTTATGTACGGTTATTCGGCAAGGAAACGACTGAACAACCAAGCTCTGCATAGCGTTTTGCTCTGGCTGGTAATTTTTAGCATATTAATAGTTTTATATGCTTTTCGGTTTGAATTAGAATCTTTCAAAACCAGAATATTAACAGTTTTAATACCGGCTTATAGTTGGACAAACGAACAGGGGCAGCTAGTAATAGCTAGAAACCAAAACGGCCATTTTTATCTAAATGCTTATACCAAAAACCACGATAAAATTAAATTCCTGGTGGATACAGGTGCTAGCGACATTGCTCTTACCAAAGAAGATGCTATAAAATTAGGGTTTAATCCAGATAAACTAAACTATACCAGACAATACAGCACAGCAAATGGCGTCAGTTTTGCAGCCCCCGTGCGCATCCCTGAATTAACCATCGGCAAAAGAACCTTTTATAATCTAGAAGCACATGTAGCTTCCGGAGGCCTTGACATTTCACTGCTGGGAATGAGCTTAATTGAAAATTTTAGCGATTTTAAAATTACTAAAGATATGTTGCTGCTTAGTTATTGATATAACTACAATATAGTACAACATTCCTCAAAATCCAGCCTTGGCAAGCGTGGATAAGGATTCTCACCGTCCCTATAGCCAAGGTTACAGATAAAATTTATTTTCAAATCACTATCAGCGAAAAACTCTTTTTCAATTGCAGCGTAGTTAAACCCTGACATAGGGCCACAAGCTAATCCAAAACCCCTTGCTACCATCATGAAATAAGCAGCCTGCAATGCTGAATTCCTATAAGCAGTATCCTTCGCTATTACCTCTGACGATTTAAAATAAGTTTTCATTTGCGGAGCAACGGCGTTAAGCTTATCCAGCTTATCATAAAATTTAGTATCATAAGCAAATAACGCAGTCACAGGAGCTGACTTTATTTTTTCAACATTGCCTTCCATAACACATTTAAGTAATTTTTCTTTCTGCTTAATATCACGCACAAAAACAATTCTAAGTGGACAAGAATTAGCAGAAGTGGGTCCTAGCTTCATTACATTATATATCTTTTTAAGTAGCTCAGTATCTACCGGCTTATCTTGAAACTTATAACAAGTTCTATCCTGAAAAATATCTTCTATGGTGCGCATTACTCTACCTTAAGCTCTAATAAATTTATATCTCCCAAGAATACACCTTTATCTGAAAAACGAAGCTTAAAATCAGCTTTATCATCATTATTTAAATCTTTATCACCCACTTTGAGTGTTGTTTGCGCAATAATTGTCTTCAAGTATGATTTTGGTATGGTAAAATTTTCTGGGACGAGAACATCAATGACATCCTGATACTTGACCATTGAGACAGCAATATCTCCGCTAGGCAAATTACTTTTTGTAAGCTTCAAAAAACCGCTGGCATTCAAAGAAGCATTGTCAAATCCAAGTAAAATATTCCCTACTTCAATTTTGCGCTCAAAATCTATTTTATTTGCCGAATCCAACACCTCGTTATTAGTAAGATAACTCAAATCAGCCAATAAATGCGCTTTATTTATGTTTAAATAATTAGCTGTAGAATTATAATCTCCTGTAAGTTTTATCTCAATTTTATCAACTAAATCACCTTTGTTATAGGTAGAAAGGGCCTTAATTGAAGAAAGTTTAAATATCTCCCTCCCCTCAAAAAAACCAGCAAGTTCTGATAAATTTAACGCAATAGAGATAATATTATTCCTCCATCCGGATTCTGAAATATATAAAGATTCCTTGAAACCAAATTTTATTGCGATATCTTCATCGCTAACAAATTTATATTTTTGCAGAATTTCCTGCTTTTCATCACTATACTCAATAGACTTACCGAAAATAACATCAGCAGCACGTAGTAAATAATTGAATTTAAAAATAATTTTCGTCAGCAATAGCTCACGGATAATTTGTTAATCAACAACAGTTACCTTCGGGGATAAAAATTCTACCTCCCAAGCTAAGGGAAAACCGGAAACTGCAATCTCTTGATAGGAAATTTTTACATTATCAGAACTAAGTTCTGTTATCGCACTAATCAATCTGCCTTTAATAAAATGTGCACCCGCAAACCATAAAACGATAACAACAAGGCTAATAAGTAAAAGAATTTTTCTGATCACTGTAATCTGCTACAAGTTTATGTTCCTGGTAGCGGATGGTAATTTTATCCTCATGCCATCTAGCTCCTTTGTCAAAATAATCTGACAGCCGAGTCTTGAAGTATGGGTAAGGCCAAAGGCTAAGTCAAGCATATCTTCTTCAGCCTCTTCTGGTGCTTCTAATATATTGTATATTTTTTCTTCCAGCACCACATGACAGGTAGCGCAGGCAAGCGACCCCTCACAGGCACCTTCTAAATCTATGTCATTATCATGTGCTACTTCTAATACTGAAAGGCCAACCGAAGCTTCCACTTTAATTTCCTTGTCCCCTACTATAAAAATTACCTTTATTTTTTCTGCTGTCATAATTTACTATATTTCATCTATGTGACGATTTTTCAAGTGCAATTGTACCCCTTTATCTAAATGCTTATTGATAAAACCACTTGCCAGTTTGTTTACACTATCTATCTGCGCTAAAATATTATCCCGATTATCTGCATTTATTGCTTTTTGTAAAGCACTGATTGCAGCATTGATTTTATCCATCTCTGTTTTTACCAAGATATCCGGCGTTTCAAATATTGCTTTCTGTAGGCCGGAAACCAAACTATTAGCAGTCAGGCGGGTTTCTACCAATAATCTCTCTTCATGATCTTTTGCTGCATTGGCAAAAGCAAGAGTTAGGGTAGCATTGATTTCCTGTTCATTTAAGCCATAACTTGGCTTTATTTCCACCGCACGCGACCTACCGGTTTCTGCTTCCCGTGCAGTAATAGACAAAATACCATCTGCATCTATGGCAAAAGTTACTTCAATACAAGCCTTACCTGCTTTCATCGGTGTAATGCCCGTAAGCTCAAAATGTGCTAGAGATCTACAATCTTTTACCATCTCACGCTCGCCTTGCACAATATGAAACTGCATGCCCGTTTGATTATCAGCATGAGTGGTAAACTCCTTAGTGACTGAAAACGGAATGGGAGTATTACGAAGTATAATTTTTTCAGCTATTCCACCATATAATTCAAGACCAACAGATAATGGTACAACATCAATCAGTAACGCTCCTGACTTTGAGGATAGATTTTCTGCCTGCAAAGCTGCGCCATAAGCTACTATTTTATCCGGATCTAAATCAGCATAAATAGGTAATCCGAAAGCCTCTTTCAGTTTCTTGGTAATTAATGGAATTCTACTAGACCCACCGACTAAAATAATACCTACAAGTTCAATATCTTCTGCTTCATGCATTGTATTTTTAGCTATTTTTATGGTCTTATCAATTAGCGGGGTGATAATTTCCTCGTATTCCTCCCTTGTAATAACCAAATCCCGCCGCCCGTCATCCAGAGGAGGCCGCAGGCCGACGTAAGGATCCAGAATTATTGAAGTTGAGCTTCGCTGCCCTTCGGGTTCTGGATCCCTACGTCGGCCTACGGCCTCCTCTGGATGACGGAAAAATAGCGTAACTTGTTGTTGATTCGAAAGCTCTTCTTTAACTTTTCTAGCCAAAGCAATTATTTCTTCCTCGTCATTGCGAGGAGGCGTAGCCCCATCTGCCCCCCCGTCATCCAGAGGAGGCCGTAGGCCGACGTAGGGATCCAGAATTATTGGAATGTCTGGATTGCCACGTCGGCCTTTGGCCTTCTCGCGATGACAAACTGGTAATTTACCGGCAATATATTGCGCCAATAATATATCTATATCATCACCACCAAGCATATTATCACCACCGGTAGCCACAACCTGCAATACACCGGTCTGCATATTGAGTATGGAAACATCAAAAGTACCACCA
>Ga0206914_1079_pt1 | contig 9576 bp, 11 predicted proteins | sample Alteio_BWOrgHeat_73_FD_152938 | JGI IMG/M metagenome (GOLD analysis project Ga0206914, IMG submission 152938) | Enriched cells from forest soil in Barre Woods Harvard Forest LTER site, Petersham, Massachusetts, United States -... | ecosystem: Environmental > Terrestrial > Soil > Temperate forest > O... | reverse complement strand
AGGAAGCTGCAGGGCCGGTTATTAGTGATATAAACTCCATTGCTTCCATCGTTGCTAAAGCTAAGAGCGGCAACATCACAAAAGCTGAACAGGAAAGCCTGAAGCTGCTACTCCATAATATCCCGGGGCGCAATCTTTTTTACCTGCTGCCGGCTATTACCATGATCGAAAAAGAATATGACATAAAGATATAAGAAAAACAGTTATACATCTGAAGAAAAGAGATTTAACTGCTCGTCATCATCTTTTATGCGATGTACTTTCAGCACGGTATATTCTACGTTAGTAACATTATATTCGTCGTCTATTTCACTCTGAATATTTAAATCACAAACCAGCCTGCTCCCGCCTGAAATCTTTATTTTGCCGTCTCGGATTTGCTGGAGAAAATCTTTATCGTCTATTTTGATAGGAATTATTTTGTCTAGAAAGAAGACCTCCCATTTAGAAAACCCTCTCAAATCAGCTTTCTTTATAAGTAATTCACATTCTTTTATTGTGTTAGAGTTTTTTTGCCCTAATTTGTCAGTTGTTACCTCTTCTTTAGGCTTAGACATATTTTTATAATCTTCCTCTGTGAATATGATATTTTTATCTTGAGTTTCAATAATCATAGGGCGACTACTATTCTTTAAGTCATTACTTTGATTAATTATAATATGCTCAATATTGCCGTTACAAATATATTGATTATAAATCTCTGTTTTTACTGTAGTTGACGTGTTTTGATGGTTGGTAATAGTAGTGTAACTTCCCTCTTGTATAATATTCTGAGGGTTTGTATTGCCCAGTAATTGTTTAATTTGTAAGAATGAAAGATAGCCGTTTACTATTTCTTTTGCTAAGTTCGCTCCAATAAATAGGCAAGGATTCCCATATTTTACAACAGCATCAATAATTGTTTCAAAAGATCCTTCTTTGTTAGCTTTTATTTCTAAGCGTAAAAAAGAATCAGGATTAATAGCTTTTGCGGAAGCTTTGACTAATTCTATAGTATTGTTAATAGTTCTAGCAAATAATTCTGCATCTATACTGTTACTACCTGCAAACTTAACTTTAAAAGTGTCTATACTTTCCTGAAACTGACTTTGATTCATAAAACAACCTAATTTTTAGGGTCAAACATAGCATAATTTGTCTTATACTTAAAGTTTATCTTCAACTAAAGTAAAACAACTAAAAAAACTCTTAAAGAAACCACAATAATCCTGCAAAATAAAGGCAAAAGAGCATAAAAATGCTCTGAATCCCTTCCAAAACAAGCCGTTTTGTGGTAAGATAAAACCATCTTTAAGTCCTGTGTTTTAGAGGGATTGCAGGGTAATATAATTACTGTACAAATATCATAATAAATATTAGCAAAATAATGTAAAAAATAGCTATCAAAGATGCAAAAAAACAAACAAAACAATAGATAAAAAATGAAGAAAATTACTATTAGATTTAATTCAATCAACAAAGTACAAAAACTAAAAAAGATTTTAAAGAAAATCCACTCAAAAAATACTGATCAAATCAAGGATATAGCTAAATTTACTTTAGCAAAAAATATAATTCCACAAAATGTTGACCATGCGGAACTGGAGCTTTTTACCAAAGACAGCAGCGAAGTGGTTACTATAGCAAAACAATCGCTTACTTTTATGTCTAGCGATAATGCAGTCTTGAGTAAGATTAGCAGTGAAGATGACACCGAGCAGCAATATATTGTACTGCCGTGGAATTTAAACAGCCAGACCGGCAAGGAAGCTTTACGTGAGCTGATTAGCAAAATATCGTCAAAAACCAGAGCAATAAAATATACTATTTACCTCAATAATCCTAAGCTCAATACTAACATTACCAATATCGGCATTGATGATTTTAGCGAAAGTGAAAACTCAATTACTCAACTTGAGCTGTCCGAGCTATCATATGGTGGCCATATGGAGGAATTGCTGGATAAAATAGAGCTGCTTGAGCGTGATGCAATAAAGAGTAATTATATCATCAATGAACATGAAATGCTTCTTAAACAGAGAGAAAGCAGGATTGGTGACTTAAGCTCTGAAATTGCCAACCTAAACAATCAGGTAAATCAAAAACAGGGACAGATCAATAGTTTAACTAGCCAGGTCAGTAATCTAACCAATCAAACTAATCAGAGCCAATACCGGATCAATAGCCTAAACGGTCAGGTTAGTAATTTGACTGGACAAGTGAATAATTTGACAACGCAGCGAAATACTTTACAGAATCAATTGCAGACTAATGAGACATGGAGTGTGACACTACCAAGGCCATTCATTGACAATATTACCTTACCAAACAGAGGATTTAGGAAAAATACAGCGCATGGCTCAGGAATAGCAACTCGCCTAACGGTTAATAATGTAAAGGGCAATATCACACTGGACATTCCGACAAGAATGTTAACAGTTGTCGGTTATTGCGGTGTGATAAACGGTTATTAGGATAGAAGAGAAACACCATGATAGCATTACTCGGTAGTTTAGCAGGATTTACCAGCGCCTTTGTTCCGGAGCTGTTTAATTTCCTGAAGGATAAAAAGGACAAGGAACATGAGCTTAAACTGATAGGGCTGCAGATTGAAGCCATGAAATCAGGCCAAAATGGCAGATTAGAGGAAATATATGTAAGAGCCGACACACAGGAGAGCCGGCACTTATATGATCATGCAAAGCCAATCGGTATTAAGTGGGTGGATTCACTATCCGCTCTTGTTCGTCCGACTATTACTTACTCATTCTTTCTGCTGTATGTAGTATTAAAACTACTGATATTTTCCGGTTCCGCGCAAGGCATCTGTATGCCGATCTGGACCGAGGAAGATGAGGCAATGTTCTGCGCAGTAATCGGCTTCTGGTTTGGCTCAAGAGCCTTCGGTAAATATAGAATACATATGGGTGATTATGATAGCAGGTGAAGCAACAGCAATAGCCAAGAATTTAATCAAAGAGTTTGAAGGCTTGCGACTTACCCAATATAAATGCTCTGCCGGCATGCCGACCATTGGCTATGGTCATGTTATCAGAAAAAATGAGCGGGTAGCGTCACCCATTACCGAAGCACAAGCCGAAGCCTTGCTTGATCAGGACGTCAAAATAGCGCAAAGCTCCCTGCGCTGCTATTGCCATGTACCGTTATCTCCGCTACAGGAGGCTGCCCTTATATCCTTTACCTTCAACCTCGGAGCTGGAGCTTTCCAAGCCTCAACCCTACGGCAGAAACTAAACCGTGGTGAATATATTCTGGCTGCCGATGAATTTACTAAATGGGTACATGCCGGTGGTGTTAAACTGCGGGGGCTGGTTAGAAGGCGAGCCTTGGAGCGTAAACTGTTTCTGGCTGATATTGAAATTAACCAACAACATAGAGAAAATGAGCAGCACAGGAGATCAGTCGGGATAAAATACCTACCAAGGCAGAACAAACATGACACTAAGCCTATAAGCAACATAGATATTATGGCAATAGTTGCTGTTGCGTCCGTATTCGTTTTTATGGTACGGGCAAAAGCCTGCATAGCAGCCTCCTTCAGAAAATTAAAAGTACGGGTGACATAAAATGCCTAAACATCAATATAACGTCAAGCACATGAATATTGACCGGATCAAGTTCAGCTCAAAAAAAGAAGCAAGCCATTACTTGAATTTAGGCAAGCGAAAACTCGATAAGGAGGTTAAATATTTCTTACGACAAGTACCTTTTGACTTAGGAAAAAACGGCACTTACTTTTGCGATTTTCTTGTAGTCTGGGCAGATGATACTGTTAGTTTTGAAGATGCAAAATCGCCCGCCAGCTCTTACATGGCAGGCAAAAAAGCGCTTGCCGAAGTAAAATATAACGTCAAAATTAATCAGATTTAGGTAAAATCATGCAACAAAGTCAGAGCCAAAATACCTCAAATACTCACAATGCCCCCATAATTGTGGCAACCACTCCAATAGCAACAACTACCAAAGAAGCACGCTCTCTATATCCTACCGCCGATAAATCCTCATACATTGAAGCTGACAAAAACATGCTATCCGCTATTGATGAACTCAAGGAATTGGAAGAAAAAAAGAAACAATTATTACAAACGGAAGATGCCCTAAAAACTAATATCATGAACTACATGCAGGGCAATTCTGCGCTAAAATCAGGCAATATTACCCTTGCCACTTGGTGCAGCGTCAGCAAACAGTGCTTTGATCTTAGCGCATTTAGCAAAAAACACAAAAAACTGCACGCAACCTTTATGAAAGAAACTACAATCAGGGTGTTTAGGTTGTGCTAGGCAAAGCAAATATTATATTATAAGCAGCTCAGGAGCCCACACCACGGTCGGTACCGGTATTTTTGGATTGGGATTTGGGATTTCGAGTTGAACGATGCTCACCGATTTGAGTCTGCGTCCTTGAAGCATATGGCTTCACAGTACCAACAATGAAAGCAAGTTTTTCTTTATCCTGTCCACTGAAATTTTTAGCAATCGCTGGTACTTTGGTCTCTTGTCTGGTTAATTTCTTTAAAGGCTCAACATGGCTAGAACCGACATGCACAACAACATTATAGCCCTTGCCGGTAAGTTCATTAATAACATTGGCCATATGTTGATTACGAAGTTCGTTATACAGGTCAGAGCCTTTGTAGTCGCCTTTGGCTTTGTCCTCTGATGTATGCAACCCCTTGCCCTCAAGACCTACCACTTGCACGCCTTTATCTCTGGCAGCATTATATAAAAGTGCATCTTGGTAAATCAGGGAGTTATTAGTTATTTCCGTGGGAATAATAAGCTTATTATCCGGATTTTGCTCATTATGTTTAATGATATTTGCCAGTAACATAACGTCCGGCATACCAAGATTCTTACCATAATTCTTAAGCTCTATGGCAATTACTGTATCCTTACCTATATCACCGGTTCCAATGTGACCTATCAATGCCTTTATGTTGTCAGCGTGGTCTTCTCCATGATGCCTTTCTCCTATAAACTCAACAGTACCGATTTTGCCTGCTCTCTTGCCTTGCTCAGCACTAATTGCCTTTAGGTCAACATTAGTAGCAATTATTGACTCTTTTTCTAAACGACTAAGCAGCTCAGAGTTGACATTCAGAGCAGCAAAAGCCTGGCGCATATTGTATGGCTGCCCATCCTGAGAAAGCATATCTTTGCCATAGCGTTTGAGGTGATGGTTTTGTACACTAGAATATTTTTCTTCTAGTATTGCCGTATCAATAACAATATTCTGCCCTTGAACATTGCACTCTATTTCCTTATCTAGAAATAATAGCCCAAAATTTTCAGCAGTATTTCTGTCATCAAACTTTAATATATAGTTGTTGGGGTCACTTTCTATATTATGTGTGGAAAAATCTTTTGCTCCTGGTAGATTGCTTGTACTGATAATTTCAAATAGTGCATCAAGTATTTCACGTTTACTAGGGGTGATTTTTCGTTTTTTTGTATTACTCTTATCTTCATAATCATCTGTACGTTCTCTTTTGAAGTGTCCCAACTTCTTTGCAGCTTCCTGCCTTTCTTCAAATGTAAGCTGATCACCCCGTTCTAGTACTCTTATTCTTTCCGTAATTGGCTTATTATCCCTATCAAGTTTTCTTTGCTCCTTTTTTTGTTTATTCCGTTCTTTCCTAGAGCTTGGCTCGGTTTGATTCACTTCTGTTTTTCTTTTTATTGCATCTCTGAGTTTTTCTATTGTGAAAGCCCTTTGCTGTTCTCTTTGCTCTATTTTACGCTTTATCTCTTGTCTTTCATTTATTATTTCAGGTTGCACATTCCCTACAACACTTGGTTTTTCGTAAAGGTTAATATCACCTTTTTTTATTATTACGTCCTGTAATTCAGTAGCTTGCAATTCATTAACATCATCAAACACACCACCAAATTCCTTCTCACCTTGTTTTAATTTTCTTTTTTCTTGTAGTGCTGTTAACTCTGATTTTAATAAAGGTGCATTATCAGTTTTAACAATCATAAATTGTTCGTTACCTAAAATGTTTTGGGCTTTTGCAATTTTATTTATATTTTCTAAACCGGCTTGAATATTGAACGCTTGTAAGTCGCTTTCTCCAATTGGGGTAAATGCAACATGAACAGGATAGTTGCGTTCTGCAACAAAATATTTTATAGTATCATCTCCAACGTCCCACAAAGACATATCTACCCCATCTACTCCTCTTTCCCTACCTTCTATTGCATGCAGTTCGGTATTAAGTTCATCTAGATACTTGTCCAGCCTTGCTTTATTTAATTCATAATCTACAATGGTATAATTTTCATCTACTGCCTTATATTGTATACTGGTTGGTATACCTAAAGTCAGATTGGCTTTGGGAAATACTACTGCAAGTCCGCTTAACTCTTGCGGTCTATAGGATAGATAGTAAATCTCTTCCTCCTGTATTTTAAATTCTGTATTTGCTTGTTCAATGTATTCCTTAATCTTTTCCCCTACAATTTGACCTGTACCATTTCCCTTTAACTCTATATTTAACTTGACTCTAGGATACAAACCAGACCGCCTTGTGTTTTCCTGGACAACTAAATCTAAAACTTCTTCAAGCACAGGTATCGTTATATACATACGTTTATCTTCTTCAGAAATATTATCAGGTACAATAATACCTTTGGAAATATCAAACCGAGCTTGGAGTTCGTCTTTTGGTGTCGCACGTACGTTAAAATATGGCACAGCGGGTCTTGTTTTATCAACTGGTATTTTTACTCTCCCCCCCAGTTTTGTTTCAGCATACTTCTCAGCATACTTCGGATTATTGTCTTCTTGTACTATATACTTAGCATTTGTACCTAATTCATCATCATGAATTACCATTACATGATTATCCTCAGATAAATACACATCAAACTCTACAGCATCGGCTCCAGCCTCCATGGCTTTTTTTAGGGAGATAAGAGAGTTTTCCGGAAATTGTGTATCTGGATTCCGCTGGCTTTGCACTTTTCTAGCACCAAAGCCTCTATGGCCACAAAAAACCATTTGAATTGTATCATCTGCTATGTTTTCTATGTCCTTTATGCCCTTTATGTCCTCTTTCATAAGATATTTACCTTAGGTTGGCTTTAAACGTTAAAATACAACTAATAAATGATTACCATTACTTGTGTATACAAAAATGCATATTCTCATTGCTAATAAATTGGAAGTATGTTAAAATTAAAACATTCTAATTATTAGGAGGAGTAGAGAAATGAAAAATAACGCATTGTTTTCACTATTTAAGGTTTATTCTGGAGATGATATAGAGTTTTATGCTGTCCCAAAGAAAAGAGTAGAGGAGTTTAAAGCTAATCTTAGTTTGCTTGATATATCTTTAGATGCTAAGGCCATATATACTGTACCGAAATCTGAGTATAAAGATCATTTGCAAGAACATATTGGCAATGTATCTACAGTCTTTGAAGAGTATATTGCTTATATGAGCGGCATGAGTACTGAGGAAGAAGTTGCCTTTGGCTAGCGCATTTGAGATTAGTAACAAGCCTATAGCAATAAAATACTTAGCGCGCCTCTATACGTAAGTCATCGTCGGTTGACAAAGCAAATGTCTCTTAGCAAAATAAACTCTAGACTCTATCCTTGCTTTTTCGCCAATTGGTTCAGTTTATCTTTTTGCTAATATATTGCCACAAGCCGTTCATATATTTTACAACTTGTATTTCTGTAATATTTCTTGCAGCCCCTCTTGCAAAAATGGCTTAGTAATTATCTCATTCATACCGGCAGCAAGACATTGTTGTTGGTATCTATTAGCTTTTGCAGTATTAGACTTAACGCTAATCCGGCTATTGCACTACCTTCAATAATCAGGATTTTTGCTTGTTTATTATCAATTTTACCTGTAACGATAACCTCGTTAATTTAACGGTAATTTAAAAGGTATAGTCCAAGTAAAGCAGCTGCTTTGGTTTCGCGCACCGGTTAGTCTAGTTTCGCCGTCTATTTCTTCAATAAACTGTTTTACTATAGTTAAAGCTAAGCCTAACTCTTTACAAAGCCTACAGCCGGAAAGAACATAATAAAAGGTTTTATTGCAGCCAAAGTAAGGAACTTTATTAATAATAAATGAAAGCCGCTAATTCAAGTTTTATAAGTATCAGTCTTTGGAGTGCTTAATTCAACGATACGATTTTCAAAGTGTAGGTACTGTGGCTGGTCAAACACTCCGGCAAGCAACAAAACTATTTTCAGGTTATCTTCAAAATCCTCAAAACGCCAAAGTACTCCTTCTTTATTAAGTCTTTTTTGTAATTCTTCTAATTGAGTTGCATCGATACTGAGTTGACGGAATACTTCCTCAAGTACTGAATTGATTGATTTTAAGCTTGCATGAAAATACCTCAAAGATTCAATAAATTTTATCGGAGTATTCTTTTTATTATTTGATTGATTTGGGGATTGATTTTCTAATTTATTTGACATAGCATTAACCTACTGTTTTTGTTTCAAAAATGGTGGGGCGCAGGGTTAGAATTTAAATTTTGCTATTTGCTCTAACTCTGTGCTTGGGACTAACTATTAGCACCCATCTACACCATTAACCTCAGCCTTATCAGGAGTCCAGAGCTTTTTTTGAGTATTTTCCAGATTTTTTATATCATTATTTCTATGTTGTTCAGATATTTGTAAAAAACTGTGCATCTATCCGCTCTTTTTGTAGTTTTTACCGGCTATATATAGTATAATGCAAGTTGATAATAACAATAGATATACTATATATGGCGATCATAACACAAGGCAAAGCTCAACCTTTTTTGCAATGGGTTGGAGGCAAGAGGAAAATTACCGAGCAGCTAATTAGTCACATTCCATCAGGTTTAAATAACTATTATGAGCCTTTTCTAGGCGGCGGCGCTCTATTTTTTCAAGTAAGAAATAAGTTTAAACAATGCTTTTTGTCAGACATTAACCTTGATCTGGTAACTAGCTATAATGCTGTAAAAAAGAATCCGGAATCTGTAAACTCTCTGCTAGAGAAGCACAATCAAAACCACTCTAAAGAATATTATTATCAAATTAGAGACATCAATAATAGCAATAACCCTGAAATTATCTCGGCAAGGTTTTTGTACCTTAATCGCTACGCCTTCAAAGGAATATACAGGATTAATAAAAACGGCAAGATTGATTCTTCCTTTTCAACAAAAATCTATCGTACTAACAGAGCTTACGACAGGATCAAGGATTGCAGTAAGTTGCTAAAAGATGCAACAATCTTTGCCAATGATTTTTCTTTCATAGGAGCGGAGAAAAATGATTTTGTCTATCTTGATCCCCCATATCACCAATCAGGAGAAGATTTTTATACCAGACTGCCATTTGATGAAAATGAGCAAATCCGCTTGAGGGATTTTACCGTCGAGCTTGATAAAAAAGGAGCAAAGTTTATGGTTTCTAACTCCGACACCGATTTTATAAAAGACCTATACAAAGGTTTCAACATAAGAACTATAGATGTTAAATATGCTATCCAAGACAAAAGAGAGAAAAAAACAAGAGGTGATAATAAGTAATTACTAGAGATTGGCACTCAATTTTTGCTGAAAATGA
>Ga0206914_1078_pt1 | contig 9778 bp, 9 predicted proteins | sample Alteio_BWOrgHeat_73_FD_152938 | JGI IMG/M metagenome (GOLD analysis project Ga0206914, IMG submission 152938) | Enriched cells from forest soil in Barre Woods Harvard Forest LTER site, Petersham, Massachusetts, United States -... | ecosystem: Environmental > Terrestrial > Soil > Temperate forest > O... | reverse complement strand
TGCCTGATTGCTTTAGCAGCTATATAGATTTGTGTGGAAGTTATTTAAACGGTGTTCCATAGATATATCCTTTAACATTAAAGCTTTCTTACTAAAATCGTCCATCCTGAAAAAGCTATAAAAGGCAATAAGGTAGTAGCATTTGAAAGATTTTTCTCTATAATGAAGTTGCAAGGAATGTAGTAAAATTCAATCAAAACCTTGCAAAAACAATCGCAAAATGAGACCACAAAAAATAGACCAAACCCAAGCTGAACTTTTTAGAAACCGTCTTTCAAATCAAATTAAACCTGATCATCCGCTTAAGATCTTGTCAGATAAAATCGCATGGCACATTGTGGAAGAAGAATATGCGACTATGTTCGATGAAGGTAAGAAAGGGGGGCGTCCAGCAGCACCAGTTCGCCTTGTTGTAGGCCTGCTTTTGCTGGAGTACCTGGAGTACCTGCATGACCTGTCAGATGAAGCCGTATGTGAGTCTTGGGTTGAAAACCCTTATTGGCAGTACTTTTGTGGTTATGATTTTTTCCAGTGGACACTACCACTAGACCCATCTTCTTTAAGCCGCTGGAGAGGGAGACTCGGCAAAGAGAGACTGGAGCAAATTCTAAAGCTCACCGTAAAAGCAGGAGTTGACACGGGAACAGTGAGCAAGAAGGACATGGAGGAAGTAACAGTTGATACCACAGTAATGCCGAAGAATGTAGCCTTTCCAACGGATTCAAAGCTGCTAAACAAATCACGTCAGCGGCTTGTAAAGTTGAGCAAGAAGAATGGAGTTCCTTTAAGACAAAACTACAACAAGGTATCCCATAAACTATCCTGGCAGATAAGCGGCTATCTTCATGCCAAACAAATGAAAAGAGCAAAAGCTGCGATCAAGAAGATGAAAACCATAACTGGCAGGGTAGTACGTGACATTGAAAGAAAGATTGCCAGCAATGATACGTTACAAAGCATTTTCAAAGATGAGTTGGAAAAAGCCAATAGATTACTAGTACAGACTAAAACAAGCAAAAACAAACTCTATTCCCTACATGAGCCAGATGTGGAATGCATTGCGAAAGGCAAAGCAAGAACAAGATACGAGTTTGGATGCAAAGTAGGTTTTACAATGACTAACAAAAAGAACAAAGGCTTTATTCTAGGTGCAAGTGCCTTTCATGGTAATCCATATGATGGTCATACACTCAAGGAATCAATAGAATTAAGTGAGAAAATGACAGAAACTAAAATCAAGTCAATTTTTGTAGACCGAGGTTACAAAGGTCATAACGAAGAAAGCGGTAAAACAATTTGGTTTTCGAGACAAAAGCGAGGAGTAACAAAGTCGATAAGGAAGAAGATTATGAGGAGACAGGCCATAGAGCCGCATTTTGGCCATATGAAGACTGAGGGCAAGCTGGGTAAATGCAGACTGTGGGGAAAAGCAGGTGATGAAGCTCATGCTATACTGGTGGCTGCCGGATACAATCTGAAATTGATCCTGAATTACCTAAAGGATCTTTTGCTGCCTATTTTTTACCTGCTGTTTTTGAACGAAAATGCAAGAACTGTATAAAAAATATTTGGAAAATTTGAATCCAGAAAGTGACACAAAAATTTGGTAGTAACAAAATCACTGTTTTTCAGGATGGACTAAAATACTATAAATTAACAAAAGCAGCTTGACGTTATAAATTCCTACATATATACAATTAATAGATGTTATTTCTTAGAGTATTATTATGAAAGCAATTTATAATTCACAATCAGGTATTTTTCCTCAAATTGATAAATTCACTAAACGTATCGAAACAAAGAAAAATATTTATAAAAAAATAATTGATAATTTTTCTGATCATCCAGGAGGTGTTTATAACCTAAAAAACACAGAATATTTTTATGATGTATTAGAAAATTTTGGGCCAACGTTGAATAAAGAAAAAGCTATCGTTGATTTAAAAACCTTATATGATGTGGCTTATCATAGTATTTCCGGTAGTTTGATTGTAGCTAATAAAGGGGCGACATTGTTTTCCTTATCTCCTAAAACCTCAACCCCTTATATTACTCGTCACATAGGCTGCTGTGTTTATAAACCAGGGCTGGGCGCGGAGATTATCAATATTGGTCTTATAGGCAATATTTATCAGAGTCGTATTATTTTACGTTCTGAGTCTGCATGTACTCCTTCTTTTATTTTTGGCTCTCAAAGATGCAATTGTCACCACCAATGGCAAGTATCAGGTGAACTTGCAGCCTTTTTTAATCCTGCTGATAAGATACCCAATACAAACTCAGGAGAAGAATTTGAGAAATGGGTTCAAGAACAATTTATTTATAGCATGGATCAACACATACCAATAAACAATGGATCTGGAATGGTTCTAATGCATATTGATACTCAAAATGGCATGGGCAGTGGTTATTCAGAAGATGAGTTTGCTTTTGATTTATTTAATCGTGCATCACTGCGTCACAGGGGAGAATATTCTGCTGAACAGATACATCAAACCACAATGAAAGGCGGCTTTGAATCTATAGGTGTGCTTCCGGATCCAAGACAAGAAAACGATGGTGTAGGTTATCAAATAACTCCAATCTTACTTGATTGGCTTAATTGTTCAAAAGATCTGATATTTCTTTCAAATAACAAGGATAAGATAAAACATTTAGAAAATAGTGGATACAACGTGACTCGTATAAAAACTATTGGAATGGTTAATCGCGCCGGTGCTCAAGAAGCAGAACAAAGAGGAACTGAGTTCGGGCATTTAGATATTGATGAAAGTGAGATTACATTTCAGCAAGAAATAAAACGTTTAAAACAAGAAATAAAAGAACAATTGGAAAAGGAAATAGCATGTTAATAAAAATTTGTGGAATTTGTAATGCTATAGATGCTAAAGAAACGATAAGAATTTATGAAAAAACTACTTCAGAAAACAATTTAAGCATAGGATTTGTAATGGGAGGGAAAATATTACCCCCTGAAATTGAAATGTACGCTCAGCATGCTCGTAAAATTATTGAATCTTTCCCTAGTACAGTAGACTCTGTTGTTGTTACACATCTAGATAAGGCTGAGGATATTTTAGCTTTATCTAATTACGTTGGATCTACCTCTATTCAGGTTTCTGAACCTATGCCGGTATCTGAAATACAAACTTTACGTAAAAACACTAACAAAAAAATTATTAAAACCATTGTTGTACAAGGGGATAATTCTTTAGACCAATTAAAACTATATGAACCTTTTGCTGATTTCTTTCTGCTTGATAGTTCTGTAGCCGGGTATATCGGTGGAACCGGCATAACTAGTGATTGGCATTTATGCAGGAAATTAGTAGAAATTGCAAAAAAACCTGTGTATCTAGCTGGCGGATTGACTCCTGAGAATATTAAAGAGGCAATTAGTATTGTAAAGCCGGATGGAGTTGATGTATCTACCGGTGTTGGAACTTATTGTAATGAATACTTAAAAAAGGATCGTAAATGCCATGTTAAAATACAACATTTTTTTGATAGAGTTATAAATGTCTGATAAACGTTCCTATCAAAAGTCTCTAAGGTTATATGAAGGATCAAAGAAATTTCTAATTCCCGGAGGATCTACTATAAGTAAGAGGCCGGATTTATATCCGTTTGGAGCTTATCCTATTTATTTAGAAAAAGGAGATGGGGCTATTGTTACAGATATTGATCAAAATGAATATATTGATTTTCAAAGTGCTCTTGGGGCTATTATTCTTGGTTATAACTATGGTATTACTAATCAAGCTATTGAGACACAACTTAAGAAGGGAGTTTTATTTTCTTTATCCACTCCGTTATCTATAAAACTTGCTGAAAAAATTTGTCATCACGTACCTTGTGCTCAGCGTGTAAGAATACTAAAAAATGGTTCTGATGCAACTTCCGCCGCAGTTAGGATTGCTCGTGCATATACCGGCAGAATGAAAATATTATATTGCCATTATCATGGTTGGCATGATTGGTATTATATTTCAACCGGTCTAAACAGAGGAATTTCAAAAGACTTATCAAAAGATATAATTTATTTTGAGTATGGCAACATAGATAAACTAAGGCAAATAATTGCCGCTAATAAAGATGAAATAGCAGCAATTATTATGGAACCAGTGAAGTTAGAGCATCATCCACAGCATTTTTTACCCGAGGTAAGGCAGCTAACACAAGACAACAATATACTACTTATTTTTGATGAGGTAGTAACAGGGTTTCGTTTTGCTCTAGGAGGTGGACAAAGCTATTTTGATGTAACTCCTGATATTGCTTGTTTTGCAAAAGCTTTAGGAAATGGTGTAGCCATTTCCGCAGTCGCTGGACTTGAAAAAGTTATGGAATCAACAAAAGATGTTGTTTCTACACAAACATATGCAGAAGAATGTTTAGCTCTAGCTTCGGCAATATCAACTATTGAAATGCTTGAGAAAGCACCGGTAATAGAGCATATATGGAATTTGGGATCATATTTTCAGAAATCCTACAATCAACTCGCAAAAGCTTATAATATACCAACTAAATGTATAGGTTTTCCACCTCGTTTAGAATTCAAGTTTGAGAGTATAAAGGGCTGGACACCTAAAGAAATAAAAAGTTACTTTCTGCAAGAGACTGCTAATGACGGTATTTTATTCGGTCATCACATTTTTATGACCTATTCACATACGGAAGAACATATTAATACTGCTATAAAAAGCTGTGAAAATATTTTTAAGAAACTAAACACATTGGTTTCATTGGAGTTTAAGGGTAACCATATTGTAGAGCTATGGTAAAACTTGATATTGAACATATTTATAGCAAACCTAATAATCTAAGTTGCTTTGTACATCCAAAATTTAACAAAGTTTTTCAGTTTATCAATATTGATACTTTAATAAATCAGGCTAAGAAAATTGTATCTATTTTTATCTCCAATAATATCGAAACAGTTTTTTTTGCAGAAACAGGTGCAAGCCCATTTGTCTTTATTTGCAATGAGCTTATAAAAAAGCAAAATAAAAAAATAAAATGGATTCCAATCAAATTACCGCGTGATATTCCAGACGATATATCTCTTATTATACAGTATTTTTCAGGCAAAAAAGTTGATTTAGAGAATGTTAAGTTTAAAACTTCCGATCACTTTTCTAAAAATATTCCATCATTAGACCTCTTACTAAAAAATATTAATCATATACCCTTAAATGGTTCTCAAGAATCTTTATTACACGTTTTATCTGATACATCAATTGCTAAAGCATTAAAAAAGCCAATTATATTTTTTGACGAATATATAGACTCCGGCAGAACTCTGTATAATGTAATTCGCTTTTTGCAATTATTTAACCCAAAACTTGAGTTTCATATAGTATCATATTTTACTAAACTATTTGATACTGAGGGGCACTCTCTTATCTTACATTCATTATTTAATTTAAGCAGAGAAGAACAATGCTATGATGCCGGAGTATATCCTTTTGAAAATAGGGTAGATTTAATAGGATATTTTTACCTTCTAGATCAGAACCTTTATCAAAAAACCTATGTAAAAGATTTTATTGCATCAGAAGATCTTAATAACTCTTTAGAGTCCGACTTTTGGTTAGAAATGGAACGATTTTTAAGTAATAAAATGTTTCTGGAGAATATACAAAATAACTGTAAAATTGAAGACGTTTCTAACTTTATCTCAGAGAATAATTTAATTCATTATTTATTATACCTTTTAGAAAAAACTATTTCAAAAAATTGTAAAGAGACAGAATTCTTATTTTTATTGTTTGATATGTATGGACCTATATGGTCTCCCATGCCTGATGAATACCATATAGATTTTTTACAAGCCTTTAATGCCAATGAGAAGGTGCTTATAAAATCAAATGTCTTTTCTAAGCTTTCAAATTATTACATAGAATTACGTAATGTTATAATTCATAAAATAGCATTTGAATGCGAAAAGCGCAGGAATAATTTTATTCAATCTGTCAAAAATAAATTGGAGAAAGAAGAATATGAATTTTGCAAATCCCATTGATATATCAATGTCACTTAATGATCAAACATTAGTTTGGGTAGAAGATGATCAACCGGAATTAAGGAAAGTAGCTCGCCAGCCGGAAGCTCCTGTAAATTTTACCTGGCTTAGTTTTGGAGCTCATGCCGGTACTCACGTCGATGCCCCTTATTACTTGTTTAGTAATAAATGGACTGCTGACCAGATTCCCTTATCACGCTTAATAGGTAAATGTCAGGTATTGGATTTAACCGATGTTGAAAAAGAAATTACCTTTGCTGACCTTAAAAATAAAAAAATTTTTCAAGATAAAATTTTACTAAAAACTAGAAACTCATTTGATCCTCTAACTGAATTTCATCAACAACATATTTCCTTATCTAAAGATGCTGCTGAGTTTTTGGTAAATTTGGATATTAAGACAGTGGGGTATGATTATCAAACATTTGAACCCGGACTCTCAAAAGATAATATTATACATAATATTTTTCTTTCAAAAGATGTGACATTGATTGATAATCTAAGGTTAAGGGACACTCAAGAAAAGGAATATTTCTTAATATGTCTTCCTATAAAAGTTACAGGAATAGATGCAGCCCCTGCTAGAGCAGTATTATTTGAAATATAATAAATTAAATATAAAATTATGAATTACAGAGAATATATAGAATCTTTTGATAATTTTCCAAAACCGAGAGTGAAGTTTTGGGACTTTACCGGCGTATTACTTAATCCGGAAATATTTAATAAAACCATCCTTGAAATAGAGCAGGCTTTTAAACATGTAGAATTTAATAAGATAGTTGCTGTTGAAGCCAAGGGGTTTTTAATCGGAGGTGCGTTGGCGTTACATTTAGCAAAACCATTAACTTTGGTTAGAAAACCAGGCTTAATTCCGGGAAACGTGCACACCCAAGAATTTATTAAAGAATATGGCTCCGGTACCTATGAAATGAAAAAAAATGCCTTGTCTTCCAGTGATAAAGTATTAATTATTTATGATATATTGGCTGGATCCGGTGCTACCTTAGCAGCTATTAAGCTTGTTGAAAGCCAAAAAGCACAAGTTAGCGGTTGTGCTTTCATGATTGAATTGGAATATTTACAAGCACGGCAAGAGCTAGGAAAATATAATATACATTCTGTCATTAAAATAGCTGATAAAAATGGATAGTAATAAGATAATTAGTTTTGATTTGCAGGGAACCATAAGTAATTCAAATTTTTCAGATTATTTTTGGTTAATATTATTACCTGAATTATACTCTAGAAAAAATAATTTATCCTTACAGGAAAGCAAAAATGAACTAATTAATTTTTTTAAGCATATAGGTAAATATGATTATCGTTATTATGATCATAGATATTGGTTAAAAGAATTAGGGTTAAAGTGGAGTTTTAATCAGGTTGTAAAAGCTATCAAGTTAAGCCCGAGCTTTTACCCTGAAATAGAAGGACTAATTAAAAAACTTTACAAAAAAGTTCCTTTAATAATTTTATCTACAACTACCAGGGAATTTATTGATATAGAACTAAATAAATATAGTAATTATTTTAATCATATTTTTTCGACTATAGACGATTTAGCAATAGCGGGTAAACCTCCTACTGCTTTTGAAAAAGTTGCGGCCGAATTAGGTAAGAAAAATAACAGTTTTTTACATATCGGTGATTCACTAGAAATGGATATAGAAAATGCTAACAAAGCTGGATGGAAAGCATTTCATTGGACAAAGCAAGTGACTATTAATCAATTAGAAGAAGCAATAAATAACTTTTTACAACTGTAGCTTCATTCGCTGTTAAAAAGCTTTGCACATGGAAAATCACGAATAAATTCTACATTTTTTTCTACATATCCCCCGGGTTTATTCTCACTTTCCCAAACCGCATGGCATTTATATTCCTCAATAATTGATTCCATTGGTATCTCATTAAAACACTTACAGATCGTCCCAAACACTATAGAGGTCAAATGCTCCCCACCAAGGCAGTGGATTACAATATTTCCTTCTGAATTTTCTATAGCATGTATAATTTCGGTAACCTGATCTACAAGTAACTCTTTTTGTTTCGGAGTTTTATATTTGTAATCCAGATTATCAAAATGAAGATAATTTTTTCCACCTGCTATCCGAAAAAGATCTTTTTCTCTTTTTATCCATGGTGTCATGTCAAAATGCTTTTCTTTATAAACATTTATAATGTTCGTAACATCTCGTTGCTTTACTAGATTCCACAAGCATTTTGGGTCTTCCGATAACATTGCAGAGCGGTATATTGTTTTTATGCCACTTGGAAATTTTGCTATGATACCACCTAAATTATTATATCTGCCAACATGAAAGCGCATTAAAATTTCAAACGTTTCCATGTCGTTATTGTCGATAGCTACTCCAAGTTCAGGCTCATAAGCTGTGAAATCAGTACAGCCCTCAACAACTGAAAGAGGTGATTGTTGGGGGAGGAATTTTGAGCACTTAAAGGTTTTCTCTGTCGCGAAAGAAATTGTATTGAAAAAGGTGAAGAAAAAAAATAAAAAAACTGATAAAATATAGTGCATAAATAGACCTATTATTTCTATAAGATAAAAAAGGCACGAATATATTTTATAGTATTCGTTACCGGCAATCTTTCATCTTGCTTTGTATGATAATTTTAACATAAGATTCCAGCTTAATCCATTTATAAAAAACCTAACATATGATTTATTAAAATATTTTTAGAGTTTTTATAAACCATATAAATTGCATGCTTTTTTCTTACCGTTTATTCTTGGATTTGATTGTTTTATTAACGGTTTTTTTTAACATAAATAACTACTTCCTAAACAAGCCCTTTAAAGGTGTTCTTTTAACGCCAGGACATCACCTGAACTACATAAGACTATAGATTTATATGCAGCCTATCATAATAGCAGTATTAATAATGTAGTCAAAACTGCTTTACAGGAATTTATAAAACATCACTCTACAAGTGGAAAATCTGTCTGATGGGTTTAGTAGCTAACTGCTATTCATTGAGAAATTACATGTAGCTTTTTAAGCCGCAATTTTTTAATAAATTCTGCTTTACCTCCATTTAAGTCTCTGAATTTTTCTTTCCCTAAGCATTGGGGAAATATAATGAGTACTGTATTTTTGCTCAATGCTGACATTTTTTGTTTTGCTAAATCTTAATTGCTGTCTGGATTTTGTATTATGAGACATATACACTGTCTTACTTGGCTTAAGGCCTTTTTTTAGTGCCCATTTATCTAAACATTTAAGCACTCGATTTAATTTAATTAAGTTGCATTGAATAACTTTCTCAAGAAAAGATATCTTGCCTTCTTGCCCTTAGTACACGACAAAAGAGTTAACGAGGAATTAATAATGAGAACCCAAGAGGGGAATACAGAAGAAGTTATGTAGATAAAAGCTAGCCAAAACTATACAACTATAGATTCATAAACAACAGTTGGTATAAATAATGGCCTCAGTTTTATCTACCCTTATAGGGAAACATTTTTTGGTAAGTAATGCAATAATAAAATTAATGACCGAATTTATATTGGCATTAATTAAAGTTCGTGATGTTAACTTGACCAGTATAGCTGTAGCCATTTGTAGCCAAAGCAAGGTAGAATCTGAATACCGCAAATTACAAAGATTTTTTGCGAAAGTTAAAATTTGTTATGTATGTTTAGCCAAATTAATCATAAAACTGGCTAAACTAGAAAATGATAAATGGGTTTTGGTATTAGATAGAACCAACTGGAAACTTGGTAAGCTG
>Ga0206914_1070_pt1 | contig 9787 bp, 11 predicted proteins | sample Alteio_BWOrgHeat_73_FD_152938 | JGI IMG/M metagenome (GOLD analysis project Ga0206914, IMG submission 152938) | Enriched cells from forest soil in Barre Woods Harvard Forest LTER site, Petersham, Massachusetts, United States -... | ecosystem: Environmental > Terrestrial > Soil > Temperate forest > O... | reverse complement strand
GGTCTTCCAGATGAGCAATCAAGGCTGTAGTCTGCTCCTGATTCATGAAGCTGCTTGAACCACCATTTTCAGGTTTTAGCTTTTTACCTTGCAGCGAAGTAAAAAGGTGGGTAGAGCAAAATCCCAGGATAAAACTGCATTACTTACCATCATATAGCCCGAACTTGAATAGTATAGAGCCATGTTGGAAAATTATGCACGAGTACACGACAAATAATATTTATCACTCATCTTTTAAGAATTTTACGGAAAAAATATGGGAATTTTTTAATATTACTTTCCCTAAAAAAGCGCAGAGTTGGACTGATAGAATCACAGATAATTTTAGAATTATGGGTACAAAAGTGGTGAGCTAAATCCCAACTCTTCACCCGTTATAGGTATATATCCTGAAAACATTGATTTTATCTGATGTTTTAAACCTTTTATACGCGGAGCAAAAAATATAGATAAAAAATGAGTTATTCCAAAAACAACTTCAGAATAACCATGAGTATCTGTTGAATGTATATCGCTCTTTACTACATCATTATGCATTAAACCATCTATAACATATCCAGCTTCACGAAGAGATGAACTCATTACTGTTGAATAAAACAATAAATTTCTACGATCAATAAAACTGTTTACTGTTACTCCTTGATCTTGACCGTAATATTTGAATGAATAGTTGGCATTTAAAGAATCATTTATAACCTTCCATTTTTGACCATCAGAGGAAGTATGAATTTTCTGTTCTGCTTCTAAATATACACTAGGTATTGTAGTTGCAGTTGTTAATTTTAAAATGCTATCAATAGCATTCCTTACATTTTCTGTAGTAAAACACCAATTGACCGTATTATCTAAAGCAGAAGGAGAAATATCCTTTGCAATTGATGCTATTTCATTGTTACCCATACCATAACCAAGAGACATAATGCCTGCTACTAATAATTTGTCAGAGATTTCTCTATTATAACTTGTTTTTAAATGGCTAAAGTAATTCAAGAAACCCGATGATTTATTCACAGAAAACAAAATCTCTTGCATAGGAACTGTATATGGATCAGGAAAATAATCTGATAAATTAGGTTCCCAATCCGATAATTCTAGTGCAGGGGTATTTATTGTAAAATCATTAGTTTTATGAACTTTTATATGTTTATTAGTATTGTTGATAATATTTTCATTAGTTTTTATGTATTCCTGATTTAGTATTTGTTCTAACTGCTGCAGAGTTTTATCTGGATCTTGAAATTGTTCTAATCCAGCTTGTCTTATTAAATCAGGTTTATTTATTTCCCACTCATACTCGGGAATAAGGTATTCATCTAATGCTCGGAATTTATATGAAGATGCAAGATTTAAAGAGCCTGATTTTACTTTTGCACTGACTTTTCTAAATAACAATGCCTTGTACAAAGATGTATTAAACTTATTTTCGTATAGTACTTCTCTTTTTTCTTCCGAAGTTAAAAATGATATTGGTGAATTAGAAAATATTCTTCCTTCCCTTGTTTGAAAATGTTCAACAGCTTTTAATAATTCTTTATCCGATGATTGCTCTATATTGAATTGTAAAATATTCAATATTGGCGTAAGCTTCGACTGCAATGAACGTGATTTACTAGACATGGCCTGATAATATCCTGAATCATTATAATCAGATTCCGATATTAACAAATCGATACTTTGTTCTCTTTGATCAGTACTATCAAAAAATATTTCTATAGAATTTTCTATTATTTTACATTTACTAAAATAATCATCATGACTATCTTTGCACAAAGAATATATTTCTTTGATTAGATTTATTTGCATCAAATTGTTATCACTAAAATCTTTTAGAGTGGATGCATACTTAATGCGATTTTCGTAACATCTGTTTTGATGTTCTCTTTTGACACTACTATTAAAAGTAGAGATTGATTTAAGCAAAATATCCATCAGAGCATCATGTAATATACTGTATTGATATATTATGAATGTTATTAAATGAAGGTATTTATCTACATCAGTTCTCCTTTTTACTCTAAAAATATCTGACTTTAATACGGTTGTAGCAAAATACTCAATTCCTCTTGTGTTTAAAGGTAAAGTTTCTACTATAGGTAATAATTGAGTATAAATATCTTGAATACTAGCCAGCTCCCTTGCATTTTCTTTTATTGCCTTGGGGCGAATGGAATGATTGAAGGATTTTAAAGAAGTTAATTTATAGACAGCCTTATCCTCCATAAAAGATAGTAACTCATCCAACAGCAACATATGTTCTTTCGACAAGGAGTTTGTCAATGATTGTAATATAGACTCCGTGTAATCTTTTATGGTAGTTAATATAGCACCACGAATGGCATTATATTTAGGTATCTCAATTTTTTGAACCAGTAACAAATCCACACAATCATTAAAAATTACTTTTGGTTTTACATGAGATGCAGCTAATAAATATATTTTTTGATGTAATAAGATTTGAGCGGCTTTATCAAAAGGAGAGCAGCCATAATATTGAAGAATTTTATATTTATAACGCTTATAACTATGTTTATCTAATTGAAAATCACCTGCTTTGAAATCTAGTATCTTCAATTGACGTGACACATATTCTATATCTTGTAATCGGAATGTTTGAGGTGCAAAGAATTTCTGAACTGTTTTGAAATAGTAAAACATTAGTACAAATCCTATTTGGTGCACCTCACCCTTAATTGGTTTTATAATTTCCTGAAGAATTTGATTAAATCTAAAATGAGCTTTCCTAGCTTCACCAGATAGAATAGGTGGAGTATCAAATTCATCTTGTTCAGATACAGATAAGATTTTTAACCTTGGCATATTTATATTGATAATAATTTGTGTCCATAATCTCTTAATTCTCCCTCAGGAGAAAGGTAACGATATAAAGTATAGCGAGTGATGTTTAATTCTTTACATAAATCATTGATTTTAGTATCTCTATTTTGAAGAGCATTACGTGCCATCATTAATTTAGTTTTGGTCATCACGAATTTTCTTCCACCTCTCCTTCCTCTAGCTCGAGCAGCTTTTAACCCCGCTTTTGTCCTTTCTCTGATCAGTTCTCTTTCATATTCGGATAAAGCAGCGAATATTGCAAATACCATTTTACCAGAAGCGGTATTAGTTTCAATACAAGCACCTTTACCAGTTAAAATACTTAATCCAATGTTTCTTTGCTCTAGTTCTTGAACAATCTCCATTAAATGGCGTAAATTCCTCCCCAACCTATCTAGTTTCCAGATCACTAGAGTATCTTCATTATCACGTAACGATTTTAAACATTGCTTTAATTCTGGTCTATCTTCTCTTTTGCCACTGGCATACTCCTCGTAAATCTTATCTGGAGAGACTCCAGCAGAAATTAGATTATCTTTTTGTAAATCTAAATTACCGTCAGATTTAGATATTCTGGCATAACCAACTAGCATAACATTTTCTATTATTCTTACATTGTTTTAATAAAAATCAGTAGTACAAACGACCGTTTGTACTGCAAGGTAAAAATACCAATATATACTACCAATTTATGTAGTATATATCATTATTTATTCTACGTAGTATTAACCATACAATCTGTTAGATTGTAATACACTAATAGCATTATGCAATTAAAATGAGAACGAAATATATATGATTTTGAAATCATTCTAAAATTATCAATTCTAGTGATTCAGGCAGTTTTTCAATAAATACCCCAAATTGGACAGATCAAAACCGCTATAGGCTATATAAATACAGGGTTATAGCTATCTCGCCGCGCTACTTTGTGTACCTTTGTTGGAAAACACCCAGACTAGAGAAAAAGTTACCAGTAAATCTGATAAAAGAGCCGTCAATTACTCTTATACTAGAACATGTTAGTACAGTTAATAAAGAACTCAAAAAAGGTCAGTATTTCTTTTCTGATATCAGAAAAGAAGGAATCCTTTTATACGATAGTGGAGAATTCCAGCTAGAAGAAACTAAGGAATTACCTTTAAAAGATAGAAAACAAATAGCTAAAAAAAATTATGAACAATGGTTTAAAAGAGGAACAGAGTTTCTTATTGAGTGTAAATATCCACTCAAAAGAGGAAATTATCCCCTATCAACCTTTTTACTTCACCAAGCTACTGAGAGTTTTTATAACGCCATCTTATTAGTTTTTTCAGGTTATAAGCCAAAGTTGCATGATATATTAGAGCTTGCCAAGAGAACTAGAAATTACCATTATGATCTATTTAAGATATTTCCATACTCTACACCTGAACAAGTGGAGTGTTTTAAGTTGCTAAGAAAAGCTTATATTGAAGCAAGATACGATGAAAATTATAAGATTAGTAAAGAGCAACTACTCTACCTAATTAGTAGAGTAAAGAAGTTAAAAACAGTAACTGAAAAAATTTGCTTGGCATATATTAACAGCGAACATTAAAATCCAATAAGTCATGCTTGCATTATGTAGTAAATAGTCATCTTACAAGTGTTTGAGCACCAGTGTTGACGTTCGGAAACACGTAATTGCGCCATTGCATGGAGCTGGCCTACTGGGTATGTTTTAGCTTTTATTACTTCTACAACCAGTGTTTTCAGATTGAATTGGTATACAATTCTTAATTAACAAGAGTTTAGCCTTAAGTTAAGTTTGAAAAATAATTACTGGTTCAAAAAAACAAGGAAATTAGCGCATTTCTTAAGCGAAAAGTAATACTGAATTTAATCAAAAAAATTCTTTAAATCTAATAGTATCTACATAATATATGTTGCATTTAAAGTATATTTTCATTACCATCGATTATTTATTACACTTTGTTGCAAGGCTGTTATTAAATGGATGGTAAAACTGTTATAAAAATCCTTCAATCTCATGGTTTCAAATGTATTCGTACTAAGGGCAGTCATTCTATCATGAGTAACGGCAAAACAGTACCTTTTCCAGTTCCTGTACATGGAAAACATGACTTAAGAATTGGTACTCTTAAAAATATTGAGAAACTTTCTGGAGTTAAGTTGAAATGAAAAAAGAACTAAATTTAACGTATTATGCAAAACTAACAAAAGAAGAGGATGGATACATTGTTACTTTTCGTGATTTACCAAATGTTTTTACTGAAGGAAATACACTTGAAGAATCTTTGTATAACGCACAGGAATCATTAGATGGAGTCTTAGCTGAAATGACTTTAATGGACTATAACATTCCCATTCCATCTGGTGAAAGGGAATGTGAGTATCCAGTGCCAGTTAGTCCTGATGTAGCAGCCCCTATTTTATTACATTTATTACGCAAGCAACGTACTCAAACTATGACAAATGTTGCTCAAGCCATGAATATTCCATATCAACAATACCAGCGATTGGAGCATAACTGTAATATGACACTAAAAAGCTTAAAAAAAGCTATTTCTGCCATGGGGGGTAGAGTAGAAATTAAAATTTATACTGATTAAAATAGAGAGTTTTTAAGGTTTGGTAACAGAAGAATATCGCTACTCTTCCAGGAGCAGCTAGAACACTTCTTAAGCTCATAAAAGAGGAGCCGGCTACAGTAAAACGCGTTTTACGTTAGTTCCTTTTTTGTACTCATTATCGTGGTGTAGCCTTATATTTTTCAGGATGCCATTGTTCTTTTATAGCAGTCATTAGCATTGCTTTAGCATTTCTAACATGTCCCCTTGATAATTGTAAGTCAACGGCACTAATAGCATACTGTATAACCTGTTCTGTGTTTTCTTTTAGAATCTGATTGATTATTTTTGTACTTAAGCCAAATTCTTTTAGTGTAAGATTTACAGGAGGTTTTCTTTTTACTTCTTGAGCAGTGTGTGCTATAGAATCATTGCGTAATTCATATGCTTTATTCTTACTGATAATAAACTTAATACCTACTACTTTTCGTACACGCTTTCTTGGTACAAATTCAAATTTAATATCTGATTTCTGGTTAATCTCCCTTTGGGCTATGAGTAATAATTTTTGTTTTAATTCACCATACTGTTTTAATTTTCCAGTAACTCCACAGCATTCCCTAATTTCTTCTAAGGTTAATGTTCTTTCTCCAATATCCTGATATTGTTTTAAAAGTTCATAAATTCTTATTGCATGAATACTTTTAAACTGCATCAAGTCTGATAAACTAATGACGGTAAATGTTTTTTTAAGATTTAATAGAAATGGGTGCATTTCAGGCGCAAAGCCTAATCTTATAAAACCTTCCCCTTCTTCATATCTAGCAGAATTTAACCAAGAAACCTGAGTGAGAACTTTAAGTTCTGGTTCTTTGATGATTAAGACTTTTTTCATTAAACCAAGAGTGATTTTTTGCAACTCTTTATAGTTAGCATGCCCTGTCAATCCCATAAGATCCATAAAACCTTTAACTGTTAGTGTATGTTTCTTAAAGTCTTTATCATCAGGTTGTATTTGTGAAGTTAGCCATAATATTATCTTTTTTTCTTGTAGGGTAAGAGAATATCTAGCTTCCACTAGGTTATTATGTTGGAAAACTACCACACTTGGCGGTAATTCCTTCTCTTTCATTTTTTTTGATTTAGCAGTTTTTATAATTTGAGAGTTTTGAATTATTGTAGGAATACTTGCACTAATCTTTTTCATAACCAACTATCCTAATTATTTTATTATCTAATCTTACATGTAGTGAAAAAAGACTACAAAATCAAGGTCTTTTTTCATTAAAAAAGACTACAAAATCAAGGTCTTTTTTCACCCTAAAAAAGTCTTTTTTCACCCTAAAAAAGTCTTTTTTCACCCTAAAAAAGTCTTTTTTCGGCTCTTGAACACCGCTTGAAGACTTGCTTTGAATGGCGTCTAAAATACTTAAAATACTTTAAAGTATAAAAAAACAAGCAAAAAGAAATTGCAAAAAACGATAAAATTTTGTGGATAACTTTTAAATTTGCATTTTTCTATTTTTCTATATTTTTGAGAAAATGCTGAAGGTAAAATCACAAATATTCAATCTGTGAGAATTACATAATGAGTTCGCTACGCTCACAAAATTTATTTATTGAGGGGAGACCCCTCAAACTCCCCCTGGGTTGGCAAAAGGAATGTTTTTTTGAAGTTCGTACTTTAAAAACGAGCAATAGTTGTTTTTTTTGATTTATTTTAAATATGGTTTTAAAAGTACAACCCCCCTAGAAAACTCAAAACACGTTTTAATGCGTTTTTAACACTATAAAAAATTCTAATAGGGTTTCCCTTAGTTGGATATAAATATACCGCTTAAAATACTCTTAGAATGTCTAAAAACACTATTTAAAAAGATAGGTAATGGTGCGATATGGATATTTTACTAAATTTTAGGAGTTTTTAAGAGGTTTTTTGTATGGAATATTCACCGTTAGTTTTTTCTTCAATGAATCTGCTTAACTCTTCCAATGAAACTTCCTTATTTGTTAGATAAAGCCAATTTAACAGCAGGGATTTATTCAACGTGACTTTTTTTTGTGTATTCATATAAATATCACTTAGTGATCAATGCTGTTTGTTTTATAATACAAATAAGCTAGGAACGTTACAATAACAAAACTAACTTTCGATTGCTTATAAATAAATCCGGATTGACCACAAGTCTTTAGATCAAGGAAGCAAAATTCCGATAGGCGCATAACAGCATTGACGTTCGTCAATGCTGCGATCAGCGAATCAAACAAAGTAAAAATATCTAATTACAAAAAATAACTAGTAAAACACGAGTGAATATGCAATACTTTGTATTGCATATTATAACGAATTATGTAAACTGGGTGAAATGAATATGACTAAAGGAATCACAACTAGTATACGTTTAGAATTAAACTTAAGTAAAAAACTTGAGAACGCAGCTCGTAATTTACACCGAGGTAAAAACTGGTTAATTAGTGAAGCGTTGCGCAGGTATCTTGAACAATTAGAAAATCCAAATTTAGTTCAAGAAGCTAGAAAGCAATCTCTATTAGCTAGTAAACAAAAAAACACGGGTGACGATTTATGGGAAACAAACAGTGATCAGGAAGAATGGAATTCTTAATAGAAAGAGGAGATATTATAATCTGTGCTTTAAGTGGAGATTATGGTAAGCCAAGGCCTGCTGTAGTCATCCAATCTGACTTATTTAATCTAACTCATGCCAGCATCACAATCTGTCCTATAACGTCACATCTAATAGATGCAGCACTTTTTCGCCTTTCATTATTACCTAATAAGTTAACAGGTCTTACATCAGCATCTCAAATCATGATTGATAAAATGATTTCTATAAAATCTGAAAAAATTACCAAAAAAATCGGTAAATTATCGTTCGACGAAATATTCAAGTTAGATGAGGCTCTTAAGTTATGGCTGAGCCTAAAGTAAATTACATTTGACGTTGAAAGTAAGTGTTTGGTGCTATTCAGAAAAATTCTGTTTTTTTTAGAGTATCGTTTGTGTGAAAAACTTGTTTTTTTATTCGCATATGGTAAATTGAAACTGTAAATTTCAATCAGCCAAGGTTCAAAATGTATCAACGTTCTCTACAAGTAGTTTTAGAGCGTTTTTCTAGGCTTTATCCAATTTTAGGGATTACAGGTCCAAGACAGTCAGGAAAAACTACACTTGCTAAAATGTTATTTCCTCATTTGCCCTATGTATCTTTAGAAAATCTAGATACTAGAACTCAAGCACAGGAAGATTTACGCTCATTTTTAGCTCATTATCAAACAGGAGCTATCTTTGATGAAGTACAACATGTTCCTGAGCTTTTATCATATTTACAGGGTATAGTAGATGAGTCACCACAAAAAGGACGTTATATACTCACAGGTTCTCAAAATTTTGCCTTAAATCATCATATTTCTCAATCTCTTTCAGGTCGTATTGGAATGGTTACTCTTTTGCCCTTAAGTCTAGAAGAGCTCAAAATACATGAAGATCCTTTGATAAACATATTTAAAGGTGGGTATCCAATATTACATAACTTGAATATGCACCCTTTAGATTTCTATCCGAGCTATATTCAAACTTATATTGAAAGAGATATTCGTCAATTAAAAAATATTGAAAATTTTAATCGTTTTCAGATTTTTCTAAAATTATGTGCAGGAAGAATTGGTCAAGTTATAAATTTTTCTTCTCTTGCTCAAGATTGTGGCATTTCCCATACAACTGCTCGCCAATGGCTTAACATTCTTGAAGCAAGTTATATTATTTTTTTTCTTCAACCATTCTATAAAAACTTTAATAAACGTCTTACAAAAATGCCTAAATTATATTTTTATGATACTGGCCTTGCTTGCACATTACTAGGGCTCGAAAAAGAAGGTCAACTTGAAACCCATTACCTTAAAGGGGCGCTCTATGAAAATCTGGTAATTTTAGAACTTCTGAAAGGTAGATTGAATTTAGGGTTACCAGCAAACTTTTATTTTTGGAGAGATAAAACAGGTCATGAAATAGATTTTATTGCAGAATGGGGAGGAGTAATAAAAGCTATAGAAATTAAGTTTAACTCAACCTTCCAACCAGATTTCACTAAAAATCTAAATTACTTTTATAAACTTGCTTCTGATTCAGAATGTTATTTAATCTACAATGGGATTCAAGATGGTAAGTTTTTAAACACGTCATTGATTCCTCTAAAACAAATCGACCAACTATTAATATGAAAACTATATTACCCAGTCGTTCGCTTGTAATTAAGGAAAAGCTGGATAACATTGTCCAAGAAATCCTCGCTGCAGCTGAATCAAAAATTGCAATGATTATCCTGTTCGGTTCTTATGCCAGAGGAGACTGGGTGCAAGACGAGTACACCAAAGGACACATT
>Ga0206914_1076_pt1 | contig 9909 bp, 9 predicted proteins | sample Alteio_BWOrgHeat_73_FD_152938 | JGI IMG/M metagenome (GOLD analysis project Ga0206914, IMG submission 152938) | Enriched cells from forest soil in Barre Woods Harvard Forest LTER site, Petersham, Massachusetts, United States -... | ecosystem: Environmental > Terrestrial > Soil > Temperate forest > O... | reverse complement strand
AAGGCTTCCTCGATGCTGGCGACGAAACCGCGTTTGAGCAACGCCTGGGCGACGTGCGGGCGACCGACCGTGCCGCAGGCCGAACACGCGTATACGTCTTCCGCTGTCAGCGCGACGCCCAATTCATTCAGCTTGGCGACGAATTGTTCGACGCGTTCTTTGCGGACACGGGTGGCGTGATTCAGTACCGTGCGCAGATTAGCATCGTTCCACGAATCGCCGAACAGGTACGCGAGCATGTGAAGTTCCTGGGTGTCGATGCGGCTGGTGATTTCGACGCCGGGGATGACTTCGATGCCGAATTCCTGGCCGGCGGCCAGCGCTTCGGGAATAGCGTCGAGCGTGTCGTGGTCGGTGACGGCGATTGCGGCAAAGCCCCGCTTGAACGCATGCTCAACGAGTTCACGGGGCGTGAAGGTGCCGTCGGAATAGCGCGTGTGCAGATGCAGATCCGCGAAGCCCGATGGATTCGCGGCGGAAGTCATTGCGCAGACGCGGCGGTGCGCGAGGGTCGGGTCAGGTCGGCTTTCAGGCGGTCGAGGATGCCGTTGACGAACGCGCCCGACTCGTGCGTGGAAAACTTCTTCGCGATGTCGACGGCTTCGTTGATGCTGACGACAGGCGGAATGTCATCGCGGAACAGCATTTCGTACATGGCCAGACGGAGGATATTGCGGTCAACGGCGGCGATGCGAGGTAGATCCCAATTATCCGCATATTTGCCGATGTGTTCGTCGATGACCGCCCGGCGCTCGGTGACGCCATGAATGAGTTGCTCGGCGAACTTGCGACCGTCTTCGCTGACTTCCGATTGGGTCTGCCAGAACAGTGGCAGCGCTTCCTCCAGCGAGCCGCCGCTGAGGTCAAATTGATAAAGGAATTGCACGGCCAGTTCGCGGGCAATGCGGCGTTTTCCCGTCGGCTTTACTGGTTTTTCCATAGTCGTGCCATTTCAATGGCGGTCAGGGCCGCCTCGCGACCGCGGTTGTGTTTCTTGCCGAGGCAACGCACGCGTGCCTGCTTCATTTTGTTCGCGGCAACAATCCCAAAGACCGTCGGCACGCCCGTGTGAATCGCGACATCCGTGAGGCCATGGGCGACGGCGCCGCCGATGAGGTGCGCGTGACGGGTTTCGCCTTCCAGCAACACCCCGAGACCAATAACGCAATCGCATTTGCCGCTCCTGGCAAGTCGAGCCGCAGCGACGGTAACTTCGAAAGTGCCGGGAACGCGCAAGACTTTGATGTCGCGGGTGTCGGCGCCGGCTTTTGCCAACGTGTCGACGCAGTTTGCCAACAGCGCGTCGGCGAGTTCGGTATTGTAGCGCGCGGCAGCGATGCCGAAGCGCAGGCCGGCGGCGGAGAGGCGTTGCTTAATTTTTTGCCCACGCAGCATGATTATTTTTCTTTGTCACCCTGAGTGCAGCGAAGGGTCTCACTATAGAGCTGGCGTGTACACAAAGTGAGAGATTCTTCGCTTCGCTCAGAATGACAGCAAAGAGAGAACAAGCGGATCATAACGCGTGGCCCATTTTCGTCTTTTTGGTTTCGAGGTATTTGATGTTGTGCGCTGTCGGTTCGGACCGAATCGGCACCTGTTCCACGATCTGGAGGTTGAAGCCTTCCAGGCCCACAACCTTTTTCGGGTTGTTCGTGAGCAGGCGGATACTGTGCAAACCGAGATCGACCAGGATCTGCGCGCCGAGGCCATACTCGCGCAAGTCGGGCTTGAATCCAAGCTTTTCATTGGCCTCGACAGTGTCGAGACCTTTCTCCTGCAAGGCGTACGCGTGGATTTTGTTGGCGAAGCCGATGCCACGTCCTTCCTGACGCATGTAGACCAGAACGCCTTCGCCCTCCTCGGCTATGCGTTTCAGGGCATCGTGCAATTGCGGACCGCAATCGCAACGCAAGGAACCGAACACATCGCCGGTCAGGCATTCGCTATGAACGCGTACGAGAACATTCTCTTTGCCGCGCACGTCGCCCATCACCAGCGCGGCGTGATGCTGGCCGTCGACGAGCGAACGATAGAGATGCAATTTGAATTCGCCGTAAGCGGTCGGTAGCGAAACCTCCTGCTCTTTGGCGACGAGTTTTTCGCGGACGCGCCGGTATTCGATGAAGTCGCGGATCGTGCAGGTCTTTAGGCCGAACTGTTCCTTGAACTTCATCAGGTCGGGCAACCGCGCCATCGTGCCGTCTTCGTTCAGAATCTCGCAAAGGACTGCAACCGGGTGTAACCCCGCCATTTTCACGAGATCGACCGAGGCTTCGGTGTGGCCGGCACGGCGGAGCACGCCGCCTTCGCGAGCCTGAAGCGGGAAAATGTGACCGGGTGACACGAGGTCTTTGGGCGAGGAATTGGGATCGGCAAGCACGCGGATGCTGCGGGCGCGGTCGGGGGCGCTGATGCCGGTGGTGATGCCTTCCCGTGCATCGACGCTGACCATGAAGTCGGTTTTGAAGCTCTCGCGGTTCTCGGCGACCATACGACCGATGCCGAGAGTCTTGAGGCGCACTTCGGTGGTGGGCACGCAGATCAGGCCGCGGCCGTATTTGGTCATGAAATTGACGGACTCGGGCGTGACCTTTTCGGCGGCCATGATGAGGTCGCCTTCGTTCTCGCGGTCCTCGTCGTCGGTGACGATGATCATGCGGCCCTGACGGATGTCGTCGAGGCACTCTTCAATTGAATTGAAGCGGAACGACTGCGTATGGATTGGCTCAGTCATGACCACTACTTGCAGGATACCAATAACCGTTGCGGAAGGCAAACGCGGTGCGGGACGTGATAATTTCTTAATTTCTGTTATGGAGGGACGCGCTCCGTCGCGTCCGCTGATATTGATCCCGAACGGCCACGACGAAGCGTGGCCCTCCACATTACGACGCAACAGCGGCGGCTAGTCCTCATCGGCTTCTTCGAAGTAGATGCCCTTCACGTGGAGCAGGACGACCCAGAAGCGATAGATGTCGAGGCGTTTGCCGAGGGTTGCGTAGTTCTTTTCGATGAGGTCGCGGACGATGGCGTCCATTTCCGAGTACTGCATGGCGGTCTTGATGGCGATGTCTTGCAGGTCGACGGAGGCGGTGAGCGACCACTTGCCATTAAGGGCACCGAGTAGGAATTTTACGGTGCGCTGGTTCAACCCCATTTTGTCCACGTGCTCGAACAGGTCTTCGGGAAAACGCAGGTGATCGACAAACCGTTCGGGCACGGACGACGGGAAGGTCACCTTCCCCACGTACGTTTTCTCAACGACCACGGACGGAACTGGAATCACTTCTTCTTCGCTCATGGGCGGTACGGTAATAATTTGGTCCCGGAGACTCAACTAAAAATGTGGGGGAGTGGTGAGCGAGGCTAGAAACAACGCCTCAGAGGTGATTCCCCGCTTCGGACGGTTTGGGAGCCTTGCGGTTTGAGGCTCCTGGGGTTAGCTTGCGTGCATTGTGCGAGCATTTATTATCTCTCTCTTGGTAATCCTTACCGGTTGTCAGTATAACCCGTACACTTCGTCTTACACTGCGACGCAACCGAACACGAACGATGTAGTCGGTGTTTACGTTTGCGCCACGAATTCGTTGGATTTCATCGCCAAAGAGGGGCACTACAGCACAGTTGCCCCATCCATCACGTTGCTAGGTGACGGCACGATCATTATCACGAACATCCCGGACTGGTGGCTCACAAGTTTTGGGAAGCCTCAGGGTGGCTTTGATGCCGGACGCGGCACCTGGACTATTGAGAAGCACCAAGAGTGGTGGGCGCTTTCGGTTGGATTCCACGATACTGAAGGGTTCTCATCTATAAACCACAATTCGGGAGGTTTGGGCACGCAGATGATGCTTGTCGGACAAAAACCGCCGTACAGTATTTACCTGACGGTTGGCGACCCTGACGAAGCCAAAGGAATGCTGTTTGAGAGATTGTCACCGGAGAAGAAGGTAGTGACTCAATGAAAACGCAGGCCGGCGACTTATTAAGCAACCGGCTTTTATCTTCCTTTCGTGCACATAATGGTAACACCTCCGCCCCCGTCAAAGAACCTCAAAATAATGCCGATATTCTCTGGCCCATAGTCTCCCTCTAGACTGCCTCGCAAATTCTCCGCGACCTCCGTTGGGCCGAATCTCTCGCCGAGAACAGCAACTACCTGAGAGAACTCTGCACTGGGCAATCCAATCATAAATCCTTCATCATCGCTTTGATGTATCCACGTAGCTTGAAAAGGTGGCGGCGCTTTGCTGCTCCGAACGCGACCTCCGACTCTGGCTACCTCTTGCGTCAAAAAAGCAGCGAAATCACCTCTGTGTAAATGGAGCCATGAAATATTATATCCTCGGAATAAAACATCCAAGATTCCGACAATAAATAGCTGGATTCGTCTGCTTATGCTCATGGTGCAAGCGCCGCCTAACATATATCAGGTAGCAGGAGTACCACCTACCCCGGTTGCCGGTGTTCTCCCATTCCTGCTACTACACGACAGATATCAATCCTGATAGAATGATCAAGTGTGTAGACCCCATTAAACCCCCACTCGAACCTTGAGGAAAGAACAAAACGGACTCCCCAAATAGGACTCGAACCAGGCCGTAAGAAGCGGTTTCCGAGACAACCGCGGACCACGATGTTATTATCGCTAATCGATATTTTTGCTCGACATGGGTTCCAGAATGTGTATAGTATGGGGAAATGGACAAAGATTGTGTCGAGCAGGAGGTCGGGGTGCCTGTTTACGCCAGAAACGACGACCGCGCGGCGGGATACCTAAACAACGGGTATCACGCCCTACAATCGGATCGGCGGAGAATGGCCGAACCGCGCCTTACCACGCTGCTACGGGGGGCAGGTGTCCGCACGCCTAAAAATTACGAAACGAACCCATTTGCAAACCGCTTTGCAAAGAAAATTATCGAATTGTGATACAATGAGTTGTGTGATAAACAGGCGACCAAAACAAATGGGTTCGTTTCGGAAAACGAAGCCAATTTAGGGGCGAAGGGTCGAACATGGTGTGGATGTCTAATTTGCGAAGTAGAAATGGGGCTAGTTTGCTTATGGAATTCTGCGAATGAGAGATCCTTCGACTACGCCTACGGCTTCGCTCAGGATGACAGACTGGGGGGAAACACGGCGGAACCGGGGTGCTGGCCTTATCTGGAGACCTGCGGTCGATTTATGTGCGCGATCGGGAGACCGGCGCACAACAACTTGGGAAGGACGGGCAACAACCGGCATGGCAACCGGGCCGGTCGCCCTACAATTCGAAGACGGCACAGGGCGAAAGAAGCGTGCCATTCTGCGAAACGAACCCGAATTGGATGAGATATCAAACTGCATTCATGTGGCAGGTGGGCAATGAGTTACGGAGTGAACAGTGGAAAGGGCAAATCGGGTTCGTTTGCCAAGAAAGGGTGCATCGGTTGGACGAGGTCTCGAGCCTTTTCCGTCGCGGATTCCTAAATTGACTCCGAAGCAACCCACCGTTAACGTAACGCGCCATGCAGAGTACTGAACCCCTGAAACGCACGCCGTTGCACACCGAGCACCTGGCGGCGGGCGGGAAAATGGTGCCGTTCGGGGGGTGGGACATGCCGGTGCAGTACTCGGGGATCCTCGCGGAGCATACGGCGGTGCGGGAACGGGTGGGGCTCTTTGACATTTCGCACATGGGCGAGTTTCTGGTGGCGGGGCCGAATGCGGAGAAGGCGCTGAATGGGTTGTTGAGCAATGACGTGACCAAGCTCGCGGTCGGCCAGGCGCAATATACCTTGATGTGCAATCATGGCGGCGGCGTGGTGGATGACCTGATCATCTATCGGCTGGAGCCGAGCCTTTACCTCGTCATTGTGAACGCCGGCAACATTGGAAAAGATTTTGCGTGGATGAAGGATGAGGCGACGGTGACGGCGGTGATTGATGATCGGAGCGAACGCTTTGCCGCGCTGGCGCTGCAAGGGCCGGCGGCGAGCAAGCTTTCGGATTTTTCGGCTGCCCTGCCCCACTTCCATATTCAGCGGCACACGGTTTTCGGCAAGGAATGCTGGGTGGCGCGAACGGGGTACACGGGCGAGGATGGGTTTGAGATTTTTTGCGAGGCGACGGATGCGGCGCATTTGTGGCGGACATTGCTCGAGAAGGGCAAGGCGTTTGGCATTCTGCCGTGCGGACTTGGCGCGCGCGATACGTTGCGGTTGGAGATGTGCTATCCGCTTTACGGTAACGACCTGTCGGATGAGACGACGCCGTTGGAGGCGGGGCTTGGGAAGTTCGTGGCGCTTGATAAAGGCAAGTTCATCGGCAGCGACGTTCTCGTGGAGCAGAAAGCCAAAGGCGTGGAGCGCAAACTGGTCGCGTTCACGATGACCGACAAATCGCCGCCGCCGCGTCCGCACTATACGATTCACGCGAACGGTGGCAAAGTGGGCGAGGTCACGAGCGGCACGCAATCCCCTACCTTGGGGATTGGCATCGGTATGGGTTATGTCGAAACGGCGACCGCAGCGGCGGGCACTCCGATTGAGATTGAGATTCGCGGAAAGAAGTTTGGCGCGGTGATCCAGAAGAAACCAATTCTGAAGAAAGGCACATGAACATCCCGAAAAATTTGAAATACGCGAAGACTCACGAATGGGTGCGGGTCGAGGGCGACATCGCGGTAGTGGGCATCAGCGATCACGCGCAACATGAGTTGACGGACGTGGTGTACGCGGAGATGCCGGCGATTGGCGCGCATCTGGAAGCGGGCAAAGAATGTGCTGTGGTGGAGAGCGTGAAAGCTGCCAGTGACATTTACGCGCCCGTGTCCGGGGACGTGGTGGCGATCAATGAAGAACTCAGTAGCGCGCCGGAATTGCTCAACCAGGACCCGTACGACAAGGGGTGGATGTTTAAAGTTAAGATGAGCGACGCGAGCGAACTGAATGAACTACTCAGCCCGGATGATTACGCCCACCACATTGGCGCATGAACATGGAACGACCAGATCGGTTTGCGGATCGGCATATCGGCCCGAATCCTGAAAGTATTCAGGAGATGCTGCGCGTCGTCGGCTTCCCGACCCTCGATACGATGATCGACGCGGCGGTGCCGCGACAGATTCGGCTCAAGAAATCGCTTTCGCTTCCTGCCGCTCGGAGTGAAACGGAGCTACTCGCCGAGCTGAAGACGATCATGTCGAAGAATAAGGTGTCCCGATCTTATATCGGGATGGGCTATTACGATTGCATCACCCCGCCGGTGATTCAGCGCAATATTTTGGAGAATCCCGGCTGGTACACCCAGTACACACCCTACCAGGCGGAGATTTCACAGGGGCGGCTCGAAGCGTTGCTCAATTTCCAGACGATGGTCACCGATCTTACGGGAATGGAAGTGGCGAATGCCTCCCTGCTCGATGAAGCGACGGCGGCGGCCGAGGCGATGGCGATGTGCTACGGCCTCCAAGGGCATGAAGGCCGGAAGGTTTTCTTTGTTTCGGATACTTGTCACCCGCAAACCATCGCGGTGGTGCAGACACGCGCACTGCCGATCGGGATTGAGGTTATTGTTGGAGATCATGCGAAGTTCGCGCTCAACGAAAAGGTTTTCGGGGTGCTGCTGCAATACCCGGCGACGGATGGCAGAATTCTTGATTATGGGCCGTTTATTCAACAAGCGCATGAGCACAAGGCGCTGGCGGTTGTCGCCACTGACCTGCTGGCTCTCACGCTCTTGAAGCCGCCAGGAGAATTTGGGGCGGACATCGCCGTAGGCAGTGCGCAACGCTTTGGGGTGCCGATGGGTTATGGTGGTCCGCATGCCGCATTTTTCGCCACACGGGATACTTACAAGCGGCACATGCCGGGCCGACTCGTCGGTGTCTCGAAAGATGCGCAAGGAAATCCCGCGTTGCGCCTCGCGCTGCAGACGCGCGAGCAACACATTCGCCGGGAAAAAGCGACCAGCAATATCTGCACGGCCCAGGTGCTCCTCGCCGTGATGGCTTCCATGTATGCGGTATATCACGGGCCGGAGAGACTGAAACAGACTGCGAGGCGGGTCCATTCACTTACCGCAGCTTTCGCAGCGGCGTATGGCGAAGACCGGAAAGAACCGTTTTTCGACACGGTCCATTTTCGGCAAGGTCCAAAGCTGCAAGGCGTAAATGCCCGCACTTACCCGGACGGTTCGTGGGGTGTGTCATTCGACGAGACAACAACGGCAGAAGACCTGAATCGTCTTGTCGGGCGCAACGTCGAGATTTTTCCCGATGCCGATTTCGGTACATTCACTCGCACGACGCTATTTCTCACGCATCCGGTTTTCAATCGGTACCACACCGAGCACGAGATGTTGCGGTACATCAAGCGGCTCGAGGCGAAAGATTTGTCGCTGACGACCTCGATGATTCCGCTGGGCTCGTGCACGATGAAACTGAATGCGACGGCGGAAATGATTCCCGTCACGTGGCCGGAGGTGGGCCGGTTGCATCCCTTTGCGCCGCGTGATCAGACGGAGGGGTATCGCACGTTATTCCAGCAGTTGGAGACCTGGCTGGCGGAGATCACCGGGTTCGCGGCGGTGTCCTTGCAACCGAACGCCGGTTCGCAGGGTGAATACGCCGGGCTGCTGGTGATTCGCGAGTATCAGAAGCAACGTGGCCAGGGTCACCGCAATATTTGCCTGATTCCTGTCTCTGCGCACGGCACGAACCCGGCCAGCGCGGTGATGGCGGGCTTTCAGGTTGTGGCGGTTGCGTGCGATGACCAGGGCAACATTGACGTCGCGGACCTACGGGCGAAGGCGCAAGCGCACCGGGATGATTTGGGCGCGCTCATGGCAACGTATCCCTCAACGCATGGCGTGTTTGAAGAAACCATCGAAGAGGTTTGCCGCATCATTCACGATAACGGCGGACAGGTTTACATGGACGGTGCGAATATGAACGCACAGGTCGGGCTCTGTCGTCCGGGAGACATGGGCGCGGATGTTTGCCATCTGAATTTGCACAAGACGTTTTGCATTCCTCACGGGGGCGGTGGACCGGGGATGGGACCGATCGCGGTTGCGGGGCATTTGGCGCCGTATCTGCCGAGGCATCCGCTGTCCGAGGTTGGCGGTTCCAAGGGAATCGGTCCGGTATCGGCAGCGCCGTGGGGCAGCGCCAGTATTCTTACCATCCCGTGGATGTATATTGCGCTCATGGGGGGTGACGGGCTCACCGACGCGACGAAGGTGGCAATACTGAACGCGAACTACATTGCGAAACGGCTCGAACCGTATTTCCCGATGCTTTACAAGGGGCACGGCGATCTGGTCGCGCATGAGTGCATCATCGATTGTCGACAATTCAAGGCCACGGCGAATATGGAAGTCGAAGACATTGCAAAGCGGTTGATCGATTATGGGTTTCATGCGCCAACGATGTCGTGGCCCGAGCCCGGTACGCTTATGATCGAGCCAACCGAGAGCGAATCCAAAGCGGAGCTTGACCGCTTTTGCGATGCGATGGTTGCGATTCACGCGGAGATCAAGGCCATTGAATCGGGTGCGATGGATCGAACTGACAATCCATTGAAGAATGCGCCGCATACGGCGACGGTGGTCGTTGCTGAAAAATGGCAACATCCATACAGTCGGGAGCAGGCGGCTTTCCCCGCTCCGTGGACGCGTGAGCACAAGTTCTGGCCTGCGGTTGGACGCGTGGACAATGTCTACGGTGATCGCCATGTGGTGTGCACGTGCCTGCCGGTTGAGGCCTACGCAACCGTGAGACATAGTTAAATCAAAGCCTCGCGGTTACCACCTGTAAGCGGTTGTGGCGCAAATGATTTCATTTGCACTTCTCGAGGAGGAGTGTATGATAATAAAATCATCTGGAGGTATTGTGGCCAAGGCGAGGAAGGAAGTGGAGTTGGC
>Ga0206914_1075_pt1 | contig 10408 bp, 12 predicted proteins | sample Alteio_BWOrgHeat_73_FD_152938 | JGI IMG/M metagenome (GOLD analysis project Ga0206914, IMG submission 152938) | Enriched cells from forest soil in Barre Woods Harvard Forest LTER site, Petersham, Massachusetts, United States -... | ecosystem: Environmental > Terrestrial > Soil > Temperate forest >... | reverse complement strand
GGATAACGTATCAGAATCTAATTTGCATACGTTAGTTCGGTTAACTAATAATTATATTGATAACAATTCTGATCTTATTGAGATTATTGTAAAGATATTACTAGAGTAAAATAACATATCCCATTAAATAAGCTATAAAATCAACCTCCACTAAAGCTGCTTTGAGCCTGTGCATTTAGAATTAATATGTTAAAGTAACGGTCAAAGTGTCAGTATATGTGCCGGTGTTAGTTAGTGCTTGTACTGGAATCTTACCATATATAGTAAAAGTATCGGTCTGTGAGTCATTTTTGCTTAAAAAATAACTCTTTGATAAAGTATAAGTATTTGATAGCCCATCACCTAAAATTTGAGTATATCCGCCATTTGCATAAATATTATAAGATAACGGGAGGCTTGCTCCTTGTTTTGCTATCCTAGCGGTCTCGTCTCCAGAGTTACCGGCGGAAAAACTGACTGTATAGGAAACATTGGTAGAAAAGTCGCCAGTTGTTGTACAAGTGACGCTTGCTGTGGTCAGGCCAGTTTCAGGAGTTTGGTCATAAGGGTTAAATGAACCAAAATTTAAATTAATTACTGATAGCGAGCAAGTGAGATTATTACCATTGCCTTGATCAGCAAAACTGCCGGTAGCATAAACAACACAACACGTAATAAATAAAATGAATTTAAAAAATTGAGAAATGGTATTAACCCATAATCTTATTTGCATATAACCTCACCTAAATCTAATATTGAGTCTTTTGAGTTTTTGTCTATTGGGGCGTTGAAGTGACAACAAGTTTCTCCATCACAGGCTTTACCATTCAAAGCTTCTAGTCCTTTTACGTCATTGGTAAATAATTGTCCGTAATAGCCAACAAAAAGCTCTTCATCTATGCCATCGATTGTTACAGCATGATCAAATGGTAAGATTTGGCCGGAGCTATTTTTTAAAATCATTGTTGCGCTTTTAATTTTGGTTATTTCAAAATCTACCACCACTCCAGATTTAGCTGGTGCTGCTACATCTAGAGTTAAGGTAGAAAAATTAGTGTCTATTGGCAATTTGCTCTGATCCAAACTAATTTCTGAAGGAACATAAGGAATAACATTAGGCACTAATAACGTTCCTTTGCTATTAGTATGTCCAATCAGTTGATTATTGCTATAAACAGGCACATTTTTTAAATTGCCAGCCTTAACCAAAGCTAGACTACCGTTGATAGGTGCAGTAAAGCTTATAGTTTTTTCCATTCCAACAATAGCACCGCTTAAATCTAATTGCTGCGTACTATCTTTTCCATATCTATATAGATATAAAGAGGTGTTGAGTTTTTCCATGTTTTTGTCTACCCGCACATTATAGTCTGTATTTTTGCCATCGTTAAGCACAGATGCATTATATCCCCAACCAATAGGCTTACCTATTGGATCTGATATAGCGATTTCTTTGATGTCACTACCTGATTTCTTAGAGCGATTTAAATTAATACTTTTTGTACCAAGGTTTATATTATAAGATAAAATTGCAAAAAAGCTTCCTTTGGATTTATTCAGATCCCTGCCCATAGTAAAACTAATGCCACTATCTTTTGTAAGACTTTTTTGAATAGATGTAGATAAGATCTTTACCCTGCTTTGATCTTGACCGCTTGTTGAGAAAACTAAATAATTAAGACTAAGACTCCCTAATGTATCATTATAATAGCTTATGGAAGATTGATAAGACGGCGCAGAGCTAACGATTGTATTGTAATCATAAGTGTTGCGGAAGTGCTTTCTGCTTTTGCTAACGTTTGTATTGAAACCAAAATTTTTATTATTAAAACTATACCCCAAAGTAACCAATTGTGATTGATCAAATTTTGTAAGATTAGTTGCAACTGAGCCAGTAATTATCCCGTAATTGCCGAGTTTTACGTTATTGGTAATACCAGTTGTTGCAAAATTCTTATACGATTCAAAATGCGCCCCTGAAGTCCAATTATCACTCACCCCGTGCATATAATCAGCATTGGTAACAAATCCAGCGTAATCATTACTTTTTATGGCATAGGCTTGTCTTTGTACCCCTGACTCAAAGGAAAAATCCGACAAACCCCCTTTAAGCATTGTTGGAACAGAATAGTATGGGACGGTAATAGTTTGTACCTTACCGGTAATATCCTTGACTTCAACCACTAGGTCACCTCTGCCGTTGGTCACTGGAATATTATTAATGTTGAAATCTCCGGTATTGACCTTGCCATGGTAAAGCAGTAAAGAGTTAGCGTATATATCTAAAGTACTGGGCAGGTAGGCTGTACCCTTAAAATTCTCAAGTGGATGAGTGATCAGATCTGGTCTTACAGCAAAGTTGGTTGCATATTGTAGACCTGCAAAACGAGTGCTACTAGACCAACTTGCTGCTCTGGTGATGCTGTCACCAGTTCTCCAGCTGGCCATATTTTCTTTATGATCAACAGTCCAATTCGTCTCAAGCCTTACTGACTGATTATTATTTTCAAACTTAGTACCGTCCACTTGCCGCTGTAGGAAAAAAGAATTATTTATTACACCTTTTGCATTAAACCAGGTTACTTCCTCAAGGCCGGATACATATTTACTAGTTTGGTTATTTGTTGCAGTAATATCGTAATTCATGTAAACGCCATTTGCTGGTTTTCCAGCCGATTTTGTTTTTGTTATAGCAATGTCATTTATGGATTGGGCATTCATTCCCTCCGCTGGAAAGTTTATTTCTAACGATAAACTGTTGCTGTTCAAGTGGTATGTTGCTTTTTTTAGGTGATTTAAATTCACATATTCCTTGCCGTCAATTGTAAAAAGAGCAGTTGCTAAATAGTCTTGCTTAACGTTGAACTGCGGCAGAACTTCCATAGGCATTAACAAATCACCTACAGCGTTTTTTAATGCTATGGTAATGATATCGCTATCTTCATAATTTATTTTTAGCGAAACAATAAAATGCTCTAATTGGTCTGAATGCATAGCAGATTGATCTTTAAACTCACTTGACTGATTAAGTGTGTTAATCGAAGTTGGCGTTATATCGCTGGGAGTGTCCTTTGGTTCTGTAACGCTTATTTCTTCCGCAATAGGTGCTGGTTGTATATGATGCTCTGTAGCAAAACAGTATGTATTAAAATAAACAAAATATGGGATAGCCAATATTAAACCTAAAGTAAAAAGTTGTCTTTTCATGTAAGTTATAAAGACACTATTCTACTTTTCCTCTTCCACAAAACTATTTTCATCATCTTTAACAGACACTGGCACTTTAAACTCTGTTACAAAGTGAATATTGTTACCTTCCTTCTCTATATTATGCGGCAATTCTTTAATAGAGAGTTGATATCCTCTAGGATGACTGCTATGCATAACATTATCTTTAAGTGCAACACGTATCAGCTGTGATTTTACAGCATCTACGCTAAACATCACTGGCGTAACTATTAAATCCTTTGTTTCCTGGTAATGTTGCTTACCATTACCATCAACACTACCAAGCTTATGAACAGATACCTGAAAATATTTGGGTCTATCACTATCATTTTTGATGGTTAACGAAGCAATTTTGTCTTGTCTATTTATTTCTATTCTCACTGGAGCTATAGTGTAGTTTGCATAAGATAATGCCGGCGCAAGGAATATAATAGCAGCAAATAGTCTGATATAAAGTTTTGTCATAAAATTTTACCCTGAATTGGTTTAGTTAAAAATTACCGTGACATTTACTGTGTCAACATATTGTATAGCAGAGACAGGAACAGTTTGACCGGCTGCAATTTGACCATATATAACATAATTTTGTACAGCCCCTGTACCGGCTGCTGCTGTCGGTCCTCCAGTTGGATTGCCCCAATTTGTTGTTCTTCCACTATCGGAATAAAGAGAATATGGTAAGTGATTTGTACCCAGTACCATATATCTTCCAGTTACAGCATTAGCACCAGCATTGACACCACCATCTAAACCTATTGATGCTACCGCTGTACCAGTAGTACAAGTTAAAGCTATGTTGCCATTAGCATTTAACAACGCCCCCGTGTAATTACCAAAAGCAACAGGAGTTGTGGCAATAGTGCATGAAGCAATAACAGTAGCACTAACTCCCACAGTTCCAGTAACAGTGGTAGATGCATTTGCAATTTTAGATGTTAAAGATGATACAAGCAGCATCGTCAATAAACCATATTTAGCAGACCTTTTTATCATATTGGATAACCTCAAGTTTTTTTATATTGTATTAGCAACTTTAGGTTTATATTAACAACTATGCAAGTAATACTAAGTTACTCTTAAAAATTTAATCAAAGTTATTTTTGTTGTATGGTAAATAAATACTATCAAGGGGTGGTAGTGACAGTCACATTTACTATATCAGTATATTGGTTTGGCGAGGCTGGAGCTGTTTGATTAGCTGGAATCCGGCCGTAGATCGGATAATTCTGCGCAGATCCGGTGCCAGCTGCTGTTGTTGGCCCTCCAGTTGGATTGCCCCAATTTACTGTTCTAGCACTATCTGAATAAAGAAAATACGGTAATTGATTTGTACCTTGCACCATATAACGTGACGTAACATTACTGGCTCCCGCATTAGCACCGCCATCCAAACCTATCGTATAGGTTGTTCCAGAGGTGCAGGTTACTGCTACATTGCCAGTGGTGTTTAATAATGATCGATTATAATTACCAAAAGCTATATTAGTAGTAGTAACGCTGCAACTGGACATAGCAGTAGCGGTTATTTGTAAAGTTTTAGTTACAGTAGCAGCACTTGCAATTGTAGCACATGCGCTAAATAAAAATAATCTAAGAAAATTAGACTTAAGCATATTATTACTAGTTATTCAATTGTTTTATGCACCACTGCAAAAGAATTCATTGGTGTATATATTCGATAGGTTAACGCAGCTTGCTCACCATTATCTATATCTGTTATCACGTTTAATACAGATGCATAATTACCTTGGGGAAGTTTTTGGCCTTCCTGTACAATTCCATATACTGTATATTGCTGCTGCGTAGCCGTGCCAGTACCGACAAAGCTATTACTAGCAACTCTGCCCCATTCTTTTTTCATGTCTTTATCTTGAAATAGTGAATAATACATTTTATTAGTTCCATTGCGCATATTGTTTCTATCGCTGCCTCCACCATCTAAGGTTATTTTATATACAGTCCCTTTTGTACACCATAATGAAATAGTCGCAGAGGTCCGTAGCTTTGCACCGTCATATAGACCAAAATCAAGCGTTGTAGTTGTCACTGTACAATAAGGGGCAACCACCGCACTCACACCAACCTTGGAGTTGGTGCTTTGTGTTGCTCCTGATATATGTGCAAAACTCGTAATAGCTAAAATTAATACCTTATAAATTATAACCTCTGGCAATTTTAACATGCAAATCCTGTCTAATGAGTCAATTGTTAATATGGTAGACTATTTGCTCTTTTTTTTAAATTAATAATCAATCTGATGTTGAACAAAGTTTATTGATAGAGATGTTTGGACACAATTAAATAAGCTGGTTTTGCTAAACACTTCTTAATGTCATACCAATTCCCGAATTGTATATTTTCAGAGGATTGGTCAATCACTACCAGCTGAAGCTGGTAGCTTGATAAACGCTTGCAAAGCAGATTAATGAGATAGAATCTCAAAATTATCTTTTTGGTGATGTATACCTTGATTCTCTATATATTCCTGCACTTGTTTTTCGTTAAGGTTACCAACTGTAACGGCAAAATAGCCTCTAGCCCAAATATGTTGACCCCAGTATCTTTTCTTTAAATGCTCAAATTCCATCAGTATTTTCCTACTGCTCTTACCTTTGAGATATTGAACTAATTTTGAGATGGAAATGCTTGGAGGAACAGACACAAGTATATGTATATGGTCTGGGCTTAGAGAGCCAGAAACAATGTCGACATAGTTAGCTAAACATATTTCCCTGATCAGTTCCTTAACTCTACTAGCAACTTCACCCACAATGACTCGATAGCGATATTTAGTACACCAAATATATATGGTACTTTAAATCGTATATACTATGTGATCCCTTCCGATAAGCCATTCAAATATAATACTAAAGTAGTTGCCTAAAGGCAAGGGTGTTATTCCCATCCCACAGAGGGACATAAAATGCACTACTACTGGCAGAGTGGTCACGACTGGTATTAAAACCTGAGTTCTGGATTAAGGATCAGATAGCTCAATTTTCTCAGTTGTACGACGCTATAAGCCAGTTCTTCCTATTATGCTAATTCAACTTAGTTTACTATACTTGCAGCTATCAGTCAAGATTATGATTAACATGTAAAGTTTCACCTATTAGAGAGTTTACGAGTTCATCGTCACCTATCACATTGCTAACAGCTTGCAAAATAGACCCATCGACAAAATACTCAGGATGTTCGTGGGCAATTATCTTTAACAGCTGAGGATACTGATAAGCAAAACCAATTACGCAACCTAAGTCTCTATCTGCTTCTAATTTGGACATTATACCAAGTGCAATAGCTTCAAAGCATAGTTCTTTGGCAATTTTTAGGTTTTCTTCTGTTGCTAAATCCCCCAATTGTTTACGTAAATAATTATCTTCTAGATAGCTGTTAGCACCAGACAAAATAATGCCATCATTCCATCCATCTTTTTCTGCACAAAGTTTTTGCAATTCATTGAGTACAGGAGATTGAAGCTTGAGCTGTATTTGCAAGATATTTTCGCTAAATTCACCTCGCTCAGTAATAAACATTCTAGTACTACTTTCGGTAATAAATTCTGGGGTATTGCTAACTAGCCATTCATGTAATATTTGAATTTGTTTATCGCCAAGACTATGATCTAGGTATATTATGTATGCTTTCTTCAAATACTCTGCTCCTTTTACCTTGTCACCAAGCTCTATATAAGCAACGCCAATATTGTTGAAAGATTGAGCTGTAGCATAATGTGCCTGTCCCTGATATAAGCTCTGCTGCATTTCCAGTGCTTTCTGACTATACTCTGTTGATCTGCATGCAATAATGACCCACAAGATGGGTAAATCTGCGTCCAAAAATGACCCACCGTTTGGATGGTAAAAGGTAGGAGTAGTTAATCCATTAATGTTCAACCTATACTCCAATTATGTCAATAAGCATTTAAAAGTGACCCATAATCTGCGTTCAAAAATGACCCACTTTAGCAGTGATGAAGCGATAGAAGAATTTAAATTTAGGAACTAAGATTTTGGTTATATTGGGGAAAGAGTTAGCTAAAGATGGCTCTTCTTTATCTGGAAGCTATTTCTGGCAGGCATCTGATAAAAAGCATTTAAAATAAATAAAATTAGATTTAATTGTAGTGGTAGTTGTGGCAGTGGATATGTGGGTAACTCTGTTAAGAGTTATCCATCATATCCACTGCCAGTTCACTTCCAGTATTACTTACGTTTTCTCATACGGTAGCTATCATTACCAGTTTCTATGATATCACAATTATGGCAAACCCTATCGAGCAAGGCAGCTGTCATTTTTTGGTCAGCAAAAACCGTACTCCACTGGCTAAATGTTAAATTCGTTGTAATTATCAAGGATGTCTTCTGATGTATCTTTGACAAAAGGTGGAATATTAATTGAGAGCTATTTTTAGCCAGTGGTAAATAACCAAGCTCATCAAGTACAACTATATCTAGTTTTTCCATTTGGTTTGCCAACTTTCCGGCATTGCCATCAAGCTTTTCTCTTTCCAACTGATTTGCCATGTCTACAAGGTTGAAGAACCTTGCCTTATAACCATCCCTTACTGCTTTTGAAGCTATGGCAATTGCCAAATGGCTCTTGCCGGTCCCCGGTCCTCCCACCATAATTATATTCCTGGAAGTTTTTACAAACTCCGAGCTGTGCAAGTGCAAAACCTGTTCAGGGTTTATCGGAGTATCAGTAAAAATGAAGTTGCTCAAGTCTTTCCTCTCAGGAAAATTTGCTAACTTCATCCTTAATTGTATTGATTTAAGCGTTCTGTCTTTTACTTCAGATTTTAACAATTCGTATAAACTATAGGTAATACTTCTCTGGCGTTTCATTGAATCTGATATAACCTCGTCATAAGATTCTCTCATGCCATAAAGACGCAGGCAAGTCATTGACTTAAATATATCATCTCGGCTGGCTTCATTATTCATATTCGTAATATTCATACAAGGCCTCCGGATAATAATTTGTCATATATTCTGCAGTCAGCCTTAGGAATATGTTTTAATGGCAGATAAATAACTTCAGCATTGTCAACCTCATACGTCACCTCTTTGTTACGAAGTAATATATTAACAATTACATCCTTGCTTATTGTTTGAGTCCTGATTGCTGCTAAACAGGCAGCTATCACCGACTCTATCCCTTCTATTGGAATATATGACAGTATTTGCGCAAAGTCTCTTGACCCATTCTTCTCCTTCTCCAAATGCATGCGTACCAGATTCAATTCATCGGGCAGCACCATATCCTTAAATGGTGCACCATTTCTCAGTGCTCCGGGTTTGCGAGCAAGTATCGGAAGATAATGATGCCCATCGTAATAAGTCTGACCCTTGGTAAACTTGCGCTCATGTCTTGCTATCTCTTTGCCTTGATAAATAAAAATCAGCTTATCAGCATATGATTTGCACTGTACTATCTTGCCTGCAGCCAGGCAATGAACGCTATAGTTGTTACGATCAAAACGGGCAAGACATGTTGTAGACACTTTTACGTCTGTTTCCTTGCAACCATCAAACTATAATGGTCCCTAAAAACTGGACAGAAAAAAAAGAAAAATGAGATATAATTACGAAACAAAAAAAGAGGTAATTATATGAGTAAAAAAGCAAGACAATATAGTGCTGAGGAAAAGGCCAGGATAGCAATGGAAGCAATAAAAGGAGAGCTGACTATATCACAGATCAGCAGTAAATTCGGTGTACATGCTACACAAATTAGCAACTGGAAAAAACAGGCCATAGAAAATATGATCTCCGGCTTTAAAAATTCCCCAAAAAATAATAACCCCGGACAAGAGGAGTTAGTTAAAGAATTATACGAACAGATAGGCCAGCTCAGCGTAGAATGTGACTGGTTGAAAAAAAAATCTAAGCTGTTTGGACTTGGGGGCCAAGTGTAATATGATCGATACAGAAAATATAGAGTTAAGTATTTCTAAGCAATGCCAATTATTATCTATAAATAGGTCAAGCTATTATTATAAGCCTGCCGGTCTAAATGCGTATTGCGGAGTCCGTGAACAGTGAAAGCGGAGATCGTGAACACTTAAATAGAAGCTATCACTGTAGCTAAATTATAAAATAAAACTGTTCACGCTGCATCATATTTTTTTACTTTTTGTCGCATAGATTCTCCTTTTAATTCAAGTTTAATTGATTTACTTACTAACCGATCTAAAATTGCATCAGCCACTCCTGGATCTCCTACCATCTCATGCCAACATGAGATAGGCACTTGACTAGTAAGAATAGTTGATTTTAAACCATGACGATCTTCTATGATTTCCAAGATATCATGTCTGTAATTGCGATCTAAATGCTCTAACAACCAGTCATCAAGAATCAGCAGATCAATTTTACACAAGCTTTTGAGTACACGAGTTTCGCGAAATAAATTAAGTAAGGATAATTTGGATACTGGTAGTGATAGAATGTTTAATATTAAGCCATTGTTGCTGATAAAAAGAAGTTGAGTCTGCCAGACGTTTTTTAAACCTGTAAATCCAAGCAAGAACGGCAACACATATATGGTTACGTTGTGCTCGTCCAGTGCGGGACATACAGCACTCTATACCGCAAGTTTGCTTTAATTCCCGATGATAGACTTCAACATTCCAACGCATTTTCATGATATTTTCTATCTGATCACGGCTTGAGTTCTCTAAATTAGTAGCAATGTAATCCGTGCGACGTTCATTCCTCACAAACCGAAAAACTTTAACCCAGCCATAACCGCGTAGGTGACATCTTACTCCTTCATCTGGAATTTCAAGATTTTCAAGTACTTCATTACGATTAACTTTCCTATTTTTTCTGATGCCTGCTACCCAGTTCCAACCAAAAGAACGGATGCATTTAAGATTATCCAGGCTGCTATACCATGCATCCACCACTACAAAATCAGGGATAATGCCTCTGATTCTTGCTGAAGATAACATATCACGGAAATGAATATTCTTTGTTTTGCCGTCAGTATCTTTATCATATAGCCTATAATCTACAGGTACAGACATGTCGCTTTTAATGCCATGCCACAGCATATTTACCATCCCTATACCAGCAATGACCTTATGAGCGTTACCTGAATATTGCCAGTTTACTAAATCTATTTTCTTACTCCTGCTTTTATCTAAAACTGTATCATCTGCTATTAACAAACAGCTTTGTGTTTTATCTATTAA
>Ga0206914_1073_pt1 | contig 10583 bp, 14 predicted proteins | sample Alteio_BWOrgHeat_73_FD_152938 | JGI IMG/M metagenome (GOLD analysis project Ga0206914, IMG submission 152938) | Enriched cells from forest soil in Barre Woods Harvard Forest LTER site, Petersham, Massachusetts, United States -... | ecosystem: Environmental > Terrestrial > Soil > Temperate forest >... | reverse complement strand
TAGTCCGCTACGGCTGGACGACTCCCCGGCGCCGGACGATTGATCCCGCACCACGAACGCTGCGGTCGGGACCACAAACCGGCTCACATCCCCCACCCGACGACACCTGCCGGGGGGCGCCCAGACCAGTCCCCGAGCTCTCTATTTCATCTGCGGAGAGCCCCGCCCACCTCAAGGCGCGCCCCCCGATTTTCATTTGGGTGGTTTGCCGCACTCACCCCGTTGGCGTTCGGTGGCGGCCGGCCGCGAACCGTCCTGGTCCGCCGCGGCGTGTCGCGGCCATCCGCGTCCGCGGCCGAACCTGGCGGCTTCGTTTTTTCAAGGCGCTCCGACGCTCACTCGACGCTGGCACGTTACAGAAGCGACTCCCCGACACGCTCCATGTTGCGGAGACGCACGAGCGCGCGGGCCTACGGCGTGACCGCCGCCGAGGAGATCGGGCGCGTGCTCAAAAGCTACCGCGACTTCGTTGCGCTGTGCGAGCGGAAGGAGCGGGACAGCGGCGTCCCGTGTCTCATCATCGCGAGAGAGCGGCAGATTGCCTCGGCCGCGCGCACGCGGTGCGTAGCCCCCGTTTCAGCAGTCCCGGTCTGTGCATGGCGGGAACTCAATCCGTTTGCGCTAGCCGACATCGGGCTTGTAGTTATCTCGGGCAGAGCGCGGCAGCCGATTTACAAGCTCAAGAATGTCCTCGGGATCGAGCGAAGGAGAGCGCTTATCGACGTGGGGTTGATACCGCGAAGCGTCTGGACCCCAGTCGAAGTACAAGCCTGTACCGGGTTGTTCGAGCATAGCTGCAACTTCGTGCGTAATCTCCAGAGTCTGAGAAAAAAGCCGCGTTCGATTTCGGTCTCCGAGCAAATGCGCGAACACCTCGACCCGGTAGTGGCCCGCAATGAACCGATATGAGCTTCCATCTTTCGGTGTTAGAAAGTGGTGATTGGCCGCGACGCCGGTTTCGCCGACAAACAGACCGCTGCCCCTGACGAGCTTCTCTCTTTCGCCGTACGCCCAAATGTTAAAGTTCTGGTGCGTTTCATTCCGCGACAGAGCCACATACATATTTTCAACTACACGGCCGCGCTTGGACGTGGAGAACAGCAGAGTTCGCAAGAATACTTTCGGCAATGGTGTGTCGTCACGCGAACGTGGAGTGTCCGGCCCAAAGAAAATCACCGTGGGCTGCGTCATCTTGACCGTGCCGCGACGGAAAAGAGTGAGCCACGCCGTCGTGGCCGAAATAGCCAACGCAAGAGCGGAAAGTGTGAGAGCGATGGGATCGGTCATTGTCAGCCTATGCATGCATTCTATCACGACTCCCGCGTGTCGGCCGAACGCAGTCCCGTCTGCCTCGATCAGCTCCAACACGCCCCGACCAGGCGATTCGCGCTTTCCCCACCTTCCCCCTTGGAGCGGCTCTTTCACCGAGCGGTATAATGTCCATATGCCGAGCCAACCCCTCGCCGCACCGACCCGCCGTCCGCGATTCCGCCGCGCGGCGGAACCGCCAGCGTTCCGCGTCACCGACGACGACGTGGCGATCGTGCGCCAGCTCGCCCGTCACCGCTTTCTGCGATCGACGCACATTGCGGCGCTTGTCGGCCGTTCGCTCGACGCCGCGAACCGACGCCTCAACGGACTCTTTCATCATGGCTACATCGACCGCCCTCGCGCCCAGCTTGAACGGTTTCCGACGAACGGCACATCCTCGATGGTGTACGCACTCGCCGACCGGGGCGCCCGCCTCTTGATCGAATGCGACGGCATCGAGTTCGCCAATGTCGAATGGAGCCGCAAGAACCGCAAAGCGGGCCGCCCCTTCATCGACCACCAGATTGAGATCATGGATTTCTATGTCGCCTTGGAATGCGCAGTGCGCAATCGCGCCGACGTGCAGCTCATCCACCCCGACGAGATGGCTGCGACCTTCCCGAATCAGCGCGTTGCCGGCCGCAATCCGTTTACGTTGCGGGCTACGCTCTCGCATCGAGGCGTCATGCACGAGATCGGACTTGTGCCGGATCTCGTGTTCGGCCTCACGCTTGCCGACGGCGCACGCCGTCATTTCATGGTGGAGATCGACCGCGGCACCATGCCGGTGGTGCGGTCGGATATCTTCAGGCAGACCAGTTTCGAAGAAAAGATGCGTGCGTACCTCACTGCCCACGCCGCCAAACAGCATGAGCGACAGTTCGGATGGAAAACATTTCGCGTGCTGACCATCACGACCGACGACCGGCGCGCCCGTACGATGGCGGAAGCCTTGCGGTCGCTTCGCGTCCCGCGCAGCCCCGGCGCGCCACTATTTCACTTCGCAACCCGCGACGAATTGCGCGAGGGCGATCCGCTCGCGCTTGCGTGGCGCGACGGCAACGGCCGGGAGGTTCGGCTGATGTAGACCGATTAACGTCCCGAAATTGCGAAAAGTCCGAAGAACGGGTTGGCAAGACCCTTCGCCCACCGCAGCGAAAGACAAAAATACGGCGAGCGAGCGCTATTTTATGCGCTTGCTGCGCCCCCGGGCACGTGAGTTGCTAGATGTTGGTTCATCAGACTCGGTATTTGGCGCATAGCCCCGGAACAGGACAGTCATAGCTCCAATTAGGCCAGTTAAAGCCGCAATAAATGGGATAAGCGTATCCTTTGTCATCTGTTGAACTGATTCGATGATTTCGTTTCTGTTTGCTTGTTGTCTCTCCGCGGAAATTGTTCGTACCTCAGCAGCTAACTTGGATTGATATTCTTCTTGAACCGATTTAACGCTAGCCTCCCATGCCGCGATTTCGGCCGGACTAGCATCAACGAGTTTAGTTTTCGGCACGGGTTGTGTAATTGTTCGCTTTACGGTGATTTGCTCAGGAACGGAAACCTTCACTCCAAAAGGACCAGATACTTGTTTCATCTGTACGATAGGGACATCGATTTGGATTTCCTGTGGCACTAATTCCGTGACCTCCCGACCGGCAGGCTTGGGAGGGAGTGTCGCCGCCGGAACTCGCTTTCTTGCCTCTTCAAGTATCTCGGACGGTGTTGTGGCCGGGGTTATTTGAGGCGAAGTGGCCAGCATGTTTCCAACATAGAAAGCCCCCACGCCTACTAAGGCCAACGATCCGATAAAAATTGCAACTGCCGTTCGCCGGTTCATTTGCCTACTCCCCAAGCATATCTGGCTCAAAAGCCTACGACAAATACAACTTTGTGTTGAGGCTGCAAGCGATATTATGTAATCGTCACCCCTCAAACAAATCCGCATGCGTCCCCGTCCGCGCGAGACGCACCTCGTCGTCCGTCACTTTGTAGATCAGCAGCCAGTCCGGTTCGACGTGGCACTCCGAATACCCCTTCCAGTCGCCCTTCAATCGATGCGGCCGGTTCGCTGTTGGCAGCGCCTCGCCGAGCTGCAATTTCCCAATGACTGCGGCCAGCTTTGCAACATCGTAACGGCGTTTGTGCACGCGCTTCCGATCCTTCCGAAATGCAGTGCTCTCAACAAGGGTCCTCATACCCTCCGTCTTGCCTGATTCCCCTTCCGCGGTGCAACGTCCGCAAACAACTCATCGGCGCTCGCGTACCGCTTGAGCTTCGATCGCGTGGCCGGATTCTCCAATTCCTCGATCGCTCTCTTGGTCTCGGCATTTGGCACGCGCACCTCGAACGGTATCCCGTTCCGGAGCACGACCTGCCGCAAAAACATCGTAATCGCATCCGTCGTGCTCACGCCCACGGTCGCAAGCACCCGAGCCGCGCGCGCCTTGAGCTTTGGCTCGATCCGCGCCGTGATGTATCCCGTCTTTCCCATGTCCATACGCCTGATTTTCTGAGCCTGGTAATGTATCACGTACGTGATACACCATAATTATAGTCCTCATTCGGTTCAGCGCAAGCTGCGCCCGTTCGATGATGGAAGCCTTGCGCTCGCTTCACGTACCACACAGCCCCGGCCGCGAGGTCAAATTGATCTAGCCGCTACCCGACAACCATTTTAAGCACCCCAAAAACGACAGCGACCCCGATCCCAACCACAGTCAAAATGCCTCTATGGTTTGAGAGAAACGTCTCGATCCGTTGCTTACGAGAGAGTTGTGCAGGAAGCGCGGCTTCCTTTGTAATTTTCTCGTCGACTAACGCACGATGAGCCTCTGCAAGGCGAAGTATCTCAAAATGAGCCTTAGACATATTTCCGGTCGAATCGAATGGCGTCACGTCTTGCGGATACCCCGCCCCACGCACCCGACGATCGGTGTCCACGCTACGCTCGATAATTCTTTGCACGAAAACGCGTAGAATGCGTTCGACGCCCGCTATTGAACTCTTCCGCATTGTGGTCGGATACGCCGCCGTGTCGGCATCCCACCGTTTGAAAATCTCGTGGATCTTTTGATCGAGGTAACGATTGATCGCTTCCCAAAATATCTGTTGCTGCTGATGCCCAAATTGTATTCCGCCGTAACGGATTCGACCACCATCAAATCTGTCCACGTCTACTGTCATTCCCTGGACGTTGAGGCTATGCCATTTGAATAGCCATTCGTTGGCGAATTTCTGCCACTCTATGTTGAGCTCACTTTCAAGCGCGAGTTCGAACGGTGTCATCTCCAACTCCAAGCTGATTTCAACTTCGTAGCGATTGGTGTAGGGCCAGGAGGTGTGCGGGATTATTTTGCGTCCCTTTTCACCGCCGGCGCCCTTGCAGGTTCGTCCAAAAGTCGATCTGGCCGATGTGATTGCGCAGCCCCTCCGGCAGCGACACCGCAACGTTCTGATACTCGCTCTTGCCGAACGTGATCTGCTGCCCGTCGTGCCCATAGTAGTACGGGATCGGACAGCCATCGTGCGCGCCCCAGCGCCGAAGCGTGTTGATCGCTACGCGATCGGTGAACCGCCGCAGTTCTTCGATCTCAGCAATCTTCTCCTTCGCCTTCTTTATGGACCGGCTGAGCGTGTCAGCCGCGGTTCGTTTTTCTTGATCGTCCATGGTCTCGGCAGCCGCTCGACATCTGTCGCCAAGGTTGTAGGGCCTGATCCGCTTCAGAACTGCTTCGAGGGATGACGAAAGCGGAGGAAGCGGCGTATCAAGCATCTGGTAGCCGGGCAACGTCGCTTCCACTCGGGACGCGACAACTTCCTGCGTGTACATCTCACCGTCGCTCCCGCGCCGAAACTCACTCTCCTTCACATTTACGCTCAATTCGCCGCCGCGTCGCACGTATGGCCAGAGCTTCAGCTTGGACACGGCGAGCTTGCGATGCAGCTCGCCATGGAACGTCTCGATGCGCTCTGCCACGACCATCGCGCGCTCGATCGTCACGATCGTGTCGGCGAGCTTAGGCAGATTCGACAACAGGAACTCCGTATTTCGCATTCGCTCCTGCTCGATATCATAGTCGCTGCGCGCCTTTTTGTGCGCCTCGGGATTCAGTCCTTTAAAGCAGTCGGGTCCGATAAGCCGGATCACGCTCTCGGCGGGAAACCACGCAATCATGCCGTGTCCGAATTTGCCGACCTCATCCCAGCAGCATGGGCACGGAGCGAAGCGCTTCGCCTTCAAAAGCCGCTCGGGCAGACTGAATTCGCCTATGTACACAGGTACCGCGTCCCGGCGTGGCTTCGTATGAGTATGACCGGACCATGTATGCGGCTCCCCCGTGGCCAGGATGTGCACGCGGATGCTCGCTATGGCGGCATTCGCGCTCTCTCGTGTCGGAAACCAGTCTTTAACTGTCCGGCACTCGGGAGGGATGGCCAACCGCTCCAACTTAGCCTCACGTGCCATAAATCTTGCGCCCCCCTCAGCTGCAACTTCGCATATATGACGCCGGCCCAAAACTTTTTCGCCGCATATATGTTCTTTTTTTGTTCGCGCAAGCCATGGCATGGCATTTTTGCTGAGACGGGAATCCATCATAGATTCAGCAAGTTGAGCGAATTCTAATTCGTCTCCGCGAACAGCTTTCCCTGCGATTCTCTGGGTCGGGGCAACCTCCTTTGACAACACGCCGCCCACAAGTACCCTGACCACAGACCCCGCCATTTCCGAAAGCTGCCGCTCCCCGCGGGCAGGCGCCAGGCCGTTCCGCCTCTTGGCGCCTGCTCACGCAGGATCGTGCAACCATCTCGACAGGAGTTCCCATGGCGGAAAAAGAACAACCGCAACAACCGACGCACCGCGCGTATTCGGTGATCAAACGCGAAGGTCAGGACGACTTTTGGCTGAACCTCGGCTTGGCATTCCCGCACAAGGACGGGAAGGGCTTCAACATCATGCTCCAAGCCTTTCCGCTCGACGGCAAAATCGTCTGCCGCGAGGTCGCGGACGAAGAGCCCGAGCAACAACCACCTCGCCAAGAACGCAACGACCGCCAGCCGCGACGGGTCAAATAGATGGCCGGCCCGACCGTTCGCAAGGCCGTCGTGAGTTTCTTCGCCGAGATCGCGCAACTTCCCGAAGGCACCTACTACGTATCGCTCACGGCAACGACCATCGATGACGAGGAGCCGCAACTTCTCAACATGGAGATCGACAGCCGCCGCGGCGTCTCGCTCGACGAAGTGCTCGCGGTGATCAAAAGCGGTTTGACCGGTTCCACCTGAACGCCGCCATGAAAAGCCGAAAGCCCTCTCCGGAGGGCTTTCTCTCTTTTGGTACAATCCAACCAGGCCTCCCCCCCCGCGCTCCGCCACCCGAATCCTCGGGCGGCGGTTGCGAGGAGGAGAAAATGGACGACGCACTTTGCAGGGCGAAGCTCGTCAAGATCATTGAAATCATTGAAATCGAAGGGTATTACACTCTTGCACGTTTGTTGGGGGCCGTTTTCTCGGATGCTGTGTCCCCTGCAATATCCATGAACGAAGGGTGTGCTTTCCCCCCGCGAGGTGAGGCCTGAGCGGGACGCAGGGCATTGCGAGGAATGCCCCACCATACCCCACATGAGAGGCCTAGCATCTGAGAGAGCCGTCTACTTGGCGGCTCTTTTCCTGTTCGAGCCGGTCGCTTCAGATGCCGTCTCCGCGCGATTAGGCTTTCGATGGACGGCAACGCGCGGTGGCTGGCCTGGACTTTGCAACCAATCGAAGGCAGTATATGCTACATGTTCGCCCTGACTTAGGTTTGGATTGGACCCGAAAGCTTGCATTCCCATGTCTCGTACTGAGCAGGATGCTCCCGGTCTGGAGCATCGCCCACCACTTCCTACGGCGCTAGACGTAGGTGCCGACCGGGGCCCACCTGGCGGCGCCCAAGCGGTCAGTGCGGAGAGCTACCGAATTGTAGGTAGCATATTAAAATATACGTCATTGCTTTTTGCCTTTCCCGCCGCGGCTTTGGTCAATTATGCAGGAATAGCGGTGGAGCCGCATGCGTACTGGGTCGCTGCCCCGGTATTATTTATTTTGTTCATTTTTCTGATAGCGGAGGTTGCCACCTCTCAAGCGTGGCTCATGGTGGAGTTTTTTCGCCCCAGCCATCCTTCAGGCGATGCAGCCCGTGCCTTCCGAGTTGCGGCAATCGACGTTGTGCGTGTCTTTTTTCTGATGGCATTTTACATCTGCTATTTAAGAGCGGTGGGTATACAAAATAACCGCATGACAAATTTTGCCTCGATGTCTCTTCTTTTCTTCGGAGGTTTTCTATTATCAAATTATATATGGAATCGCATTGTAACCCCTGAACATAAAAACGTTTTCGACCGCTATATGACTACCTTTGATCACAACAGAGACGGAGATCACTTTTTAGCCCGAGCTGTTTCGACGGTGTATACAATCCAAATACTTTTGTTTGCAAAAATTTTTCCTATATTCGCTTTTGTGATTATCGCGGTAGCAATATTAGAACCGATATTAGAGTTTATCTCTCCGACGATCGCCACGCTCACTCTAATAGCGCTTGGAATCGCGCTTCTAATTCAGACGTTAGCAAAATCGGCCCAGGGCTGGATTTTTTACCGCTGCGCTCGGTCCTTTTTGCAGGCCCAAGGCCCTCCAAGCAACGGAACCCAACCCCCATGAACAATTTCGCCTCATCACCGTATCGCGTCTGCGAAATATCCGACTTAGACGCAATCTCAGCCTTTCGCCAAACTGCCTATGCGTCCGACGTCGATATGAGTTACCATGCGCATCCAACGTTGATCTCAGACCGATGGGACGAGTTTTCGTTTCATCTTGGTCTGCTGTATGGCAATCAGCTTGTTGGCGCTGTTCGCTTTGCCCCTCCCATAAGCGGACAGTTGCCGGTACATGACTATGTTCCAATGCCGGTACATGATTATTTTACAGACGCTTCTGCGCGAAGTCAGATACGTGAATTATCGCGGGGTCTAATTCACCCTAAGCATCGCAATGTTCTTGGCGCGGCTGTGTTGGCTCGCGCCATATATAATCATATCTTGAATGACCCCACACACATATTGGTTGACGTGCTAGTTAATAGCACTAAAACTCGAACTGCAGGCCACCTTTTGCGAATGGGGCTTATTGATACCGGCATTCGTTATTGGGATGGACGCTATAGATCGACAAGCGCTGTTATGCTAGGGACGAGGAGCACGATTGTTTCAAATATCAAGGAATATCTCTCCTCCTGACACTTAAGAGAAATCCATGGAAGCGGCAAAGCTCGCCATAATAGCCTGTGTGATTTTTATAATTGTTTATAGTGTGTATAGATCAATCGGAATTCAGCTTCCACAATTTTTGTACAATGCGAAGTCGACAACGGCAAGATCGACGTTTCCAAGTGTGATTGCTGGAAATATTGGGGCAGGCACGATATACGGGCTGTACATATTCGCAACGAAGCAACCCCTCTTCGCCATTTCAATTGCCGTTTCTTACGTGATAGGGCTAATGTTGGCTGGGTTACTAGCAGAACGTATTCGCCACGCGTGCAATGATGTCAAAGAAGTAAGTTTGATAGGCTTTATTGCAGAGCGTCACGGAATAGCCGACCAAAAAATATGGATCATCTGGGTTTCCGTAAGCGTTGTGTTCTTGCTGCAACTCGCCGTAGAGTTTTTAGCCGTTGGCGATGTAGTTAGCTACGTGTTTGGAATTGCGAAATCGGAGAGCCTATTGATAGTCGCTGGCACGGTGGCCAGCTACTTAGTTGTTGGGGGTTACAAGTCTACAACGGTCAGCGCCCACCTGCAAGCTCCGCTGGTCGTTGGGACGCTTGCGCTAATTGGCTTCTTTATTTTACCCGTTATCACGCATGAGCCTGTTGTCACGCTTCGAGTATTATCTGACACCGACCGCTTGTTACCTGTTGGCGCCTTCTTCCTGATAGCTCCCGCCGTCTTTTTGTCGATTGACAATTGGCACAGGATCGTTGCAGCGGAGTCTGCGCATGCGGCACGCAACGGATTTATGCTTGGCGCTATTTTATGCGGGATTTCATACTCTGTCCTGTTGCTCGCTGGTATAATCAACGGACCCGGTCCGGTGCCTACTCAGGGGCTCATGTTGTTGGTACCCTCTGTGCTTCAATGGATTGTCCCAACGGTGATCGTGGTGGCAATATTGTCAACTGTGGATACTGAGATACCTCCTCTTGTCGCAGGTATGCCCGGCAGTGCCAGCAGCTTAGCTCGGGCGAGGGCTTACACGATAATTTTGATTAGCGCAGTTACCCTAACCGCCTTATCGCTAGGAACTATTTTGCAGGGAATAATCGCGGCATTTAGCAGCCTGGCGGTTTTTCTTCCTGCCACCGCTTCGGCCATCTTGCGTAGAACAAATCTGGAAATGCCGGTGCTATACGGTATTCCGATGTCGGTCTCAGCCGCAATATTTATGACCATTTTCTTCGGGGAGTACGCCTTGGCAGCAAGTGTAGTGCTTAGCGTTGTTTTATACTTCGGGTTAGCGGCCATTGAGAAGCGTATGAAAACAGGCGCGTGAACAATACGCTGCACCTGGCGTCTCAAGAACGCTGAACGTCGATCCTCTCCAACCGCCTTGAGCCGTTAGCAAGCTGGCCGCTGCCCTCTTCATACGGCCGCAGCATCGCCGTCGCGGCTTTTCGTATTAGAGCTCATTTTCCCGCCGTACGCCCATGCGGCGGCGGCAATTCAGATCTTACCCCACCACAATTCCTGTCAATTAGCGCGCAAGCCTGTCATGCTTTCCGCTTCTTTCGACCCGTCCCCAGTGTCACGCCGTGTTTTGATGCCTGCTGATACGTTGCATACAAGGTCCGCTTGAGCTTGCGCGCGATCACCGTTGTCTTCGTCTTCTCGCGCGCGAGCGTCTTCAACACGCGGACATCTTCCTTCGTCCACGGTCGGATTTTCGTAGTCTTCTTCGACATCTGAATTCCCCAGGCCAGTAGTCGCCGCCGAATCAGTGGCTATCATAAAACAAATTCTCGTCCTCGCGGCTGGGCGTCCCCCTTCGGGGCCGGGCTCTCGTGAACGCAGCCGCAGTCGTCTGCGCCATCCGGCTTCGATCCCTGTCGCCGATTCGGCACCCCTCGCCGGAGGCACTCGTCTCGCATGCCGCCTTCGGCGTCGCTATGCTCATGCTCTTCGGGTGCCGTTTTAACCGGTCTCTGGGCCGGCGAATGGTCCTCGCGGCCAAGGTGC
>Ga0206914_1059_pt2 | contig 10700 bp, 7 predicted proteins | sample Alteio_BWOrgHeat_73_FD_152938 | JGI IMG/M metagenome (GOLD analysis project Ga0206914, IMG submission 152938) | Enriched cells from forest soil in Barre Woods Harvard Forest LTER site, Petersham, Massachusetts, United States -... | ecosystem: Environmental > Terrestrial > Soil > Temperate forest > O... | reverse complement strand
ATTTAAGAGCAGGGCAGGAGCAGAGTAAGGCGGCGTTGCATGAGCGGCAATTTATGCTACGGCAGCAGAGTGAGGACATCAGGTTTGATAAGCAGCGGCTGCGGGAAAGTCTGGCGGAGTATTCGGCGATTTCAAATTACCAGATTGACATGCTACGGCAGGATCAGCTCTATAAGAGGCAGCAGCTAGGTTATAACATCCTGTCAAGCGGTGTTGGAATAACGCCAACCGACAGTGCAGGCCTGCTACTCCGTCATCAATCCTACATGGATGAAATGCAGGCAAGATCGGCAGAGGCGCAAGTACAATATAACAGGCCGAGATCAAATATGAATCACCGAAGCTTGCAAAATAGAGCTGAGCATATTAAGGGTGACATGCGTAATATCAGAAGTGCTCAAGGCTGGCAACAAGCGGGTTCTTTGGTTAGCGGTCTTCGTGATTTAGCTTCAATTGCCAGTATGGGGGAGTAACTCTATGAAATGGCAGGCAATTGCAAATGTCACGGGGCAAATTAATGAGGAAGCAAAGAACTACCTTGCCTTGAAGCTGCAGAATAACTGTTCCAGTAATATTGGCAATATCCGGCGTCCGGTCATTTCTTAAACCTAGGAAAACCAATACAAGACAAAGACCGAACATAAATAATAACCCAAACCATAGATATTGATAGAGTCAACTATCACCCATTAACGAAGCTACAAACTCATCAGTTACCAGATCAAAGTTAAAAAAGTTGTGATTTTGCGCCATTTCATGAAAATAACTAGCCAGATCTACTTGGTTATCTAATATATTAGCGATTTTTTCTACAGCTTCGGCTTTAAACTCTGTGTCTTGACTTAAACTAGCTGCATGATGATAGTATTTTACTGCACTGTTAAATGTACCAATAGAAGCAAAATAATCAGCCCTTGCCATCATTATATCAGGATCCTTCAGCTCTTCTGCAATCCACTTTTTGAAACAAGTATTAATTTCAATGGAGTTATTTATCACTTTATAGCACTCAATTGCTTTCCGGTAGTTACCTTGCTGAAAAAATAGTACGCCAAGTTTTTCGTAAGTATCCGGTAGTTGATGGTCAGACTTAATACTCTGTATATAATACTCTATTGCTTCCTCATTATTATCGGCGAGAGTTGCAAGTGCATTATTGGCTTTAGCTATATTATTCTTACAGATAGCATAATTATCATAAGCCTGTAAATGTTCTATCGCTTCAATGTAATAACCTTGATCGTGATGCTGATCTAGTACAATACCGGTCACTTCTTGCAATAACTGCTCCGTCAACCTTGTTCCACAGACTGCTATTATAGCTTGAAATACTGTAAAATCTGGGAACTCTTGACCACAAACCTTACCGAAGAATTTGATATATTCAAACTGTTGTCTAAGGACATAGGAATATTCGTATATTTTATTGCTTACTAGATTATCTGGATTTGAGGTTGCATATTCAGCCAATACGTGCAGCATATTCTCTACCGCAATTACTCCGCTCTCATGGTCTGTTACAACAATCTGATTCAATGAGTCTTGCAACACCTTTAGATGATTAATCTTAATAAAATACTCTTCTGCGTTATGTTTATTTAAATCTGGATAGGTCACGCCTTGCTTTGGTAGCAATGGCTGTACAAGTAAAGCATAATTATCATCTAATATATTGACTTCCCCGGACAAGCACTTATTTGCATAAGCCAGAGATTCTACGATAGTCGTTAGCAGCTCATTAAAATTGTTGTTTGCTGTTTGTAGTAACTCTGCTGCATATTCTATAGCTTGGACAGAAATAGTTAGATTAGCCATATTTGGCTTTGTTATAATATAATCAGTAGAAGCATCTATAGCAGCTAATAAATCAATTTGCGGCATTTCTCCCTCTCCTGTTGGCTTATGAAAAAGATGCAATGATGAATCCATAATAGGTCTAACAAAATTTGCTATCTCTTCTGTTACTTGTGGACTTTGAGTTAATATTTTAGTTATTGAATTTTTTATATGCCCTAGATTTTTATGTGGTGCAGTTTGAGTTATAACCAATGAAATACTACCTGCAAGAAGGTTAATATTATCAAATGTGTTTATAAATTGTTGTACGGTTTTAATAAAATCTTTACCGTTAGCTCCTATAATATCACGCTCCAGAATTACTAAGACAAATTTTAATTGCTCTGTTGTTTCAAACAGCCTTTCTATATAAAAACTATTGGCAAGTTCCCAGCCTGTATTAGTCTCATCAAAACCAAGTAAGCTCTCCCATATTAACAGATCACCGACATGGAATTTATTCGGCATGGTAGTGTCTGATTCCATCTCATTACCGATAACAATATCTTCTACAGGATACATAAGCTCAACCAATAGCTCGCCAGTCTCATCATCAATAACTGCTTTCAACTGTTTGCCTGACAATATATGCGCCAGAGTGCTTTTGCCTGCACCGGTATTACCTAGCAATAAAATACCTTTCTTGACACAATCGGCCTGCAACCTGCCATAACCATCACGCATTAACTCGGAAATATTAATTATTGTCTCCTGGTTTTCAGCAGCATTTACACCGGCATTGTTAGACGGAAACACTTCAGCAACTTCAATAATGGGGTTATATTCTCGGATTATATCTGTATCGTCTTCTTGCTGTTGCGGTATTTGTTGCCATGGAGCAAAATTGTTCACTGCACCAATATCACCGTTATACTCATCCATTTGCAGGTTAGGTTGATCAATCGGTTGCAATATACGAGCGGCAGCCTCAGGAGTTTTGTAAATATGCTTGATTACCTCAATAATATTTGGAGTTAAACTATCAAAGCAATAAAGTAACTCAGCTAGTAACGATTTTAGCTCTGGCTGTAATATGATATTCTGTAAATCACGTAACGGTTGGCTAAGTTCAGGTTTAAGCACCATTAAATTTACCAGTACTTCCCTTTGTTCAAGCAAAATACTGACGCTGCCAAGGGCAGCATTAACTTCACTCAAAGCAGTTTGTACTAGGTTAATATTGGCACTACCAAGAGTAGCGTGTAAGGTATTGGCTTTTTGCAGGTGTAAATCATCAATAACATGGATTAACTCTTCTACTAAATAGTCCGGTAAATTACTACCAACCAAATTGCGGATATTGTTATCATAGTCGGCAGAGGCAAATAGTTCGTTGATGCCTGCTTGGCGTAGCTTAAATTCCACCCGCTCAAGGAACAATCTTCTATTATTAACGCCAAGCTCATTATCTATGGTAAGACTTGCTTTAGTTAGCAATTCGCCAAACTCCCCACAAGCATAAATTGCATCGGCTAAAATACTGACCTGTATCATCTGGGCAATTTCTGCACCATATAAAAGATTTTCAGCTACTGCTAATATTGAACAATTATTATGATCAGTAACGGTGATATTAACAGTATGTTTTAGCAAGACATTAACCAACTCTGCCTTACCCAAAAATGCTGCTTTCCACAACAAATTTCGCCCCATCCGGTCAAGTTGGTCAAGATCAACTCCAGCGTCAATCCATTGTTGTAATAGATCAATGTCGTTATTTAATATCAACTGCCAACCAGTAAAATTAAAGTCAGGTTCTAACCCTTTAAGTACTGGCTCAGTATCTTCCTGCCGGTTAATAACCATACTTTGACGGCTTATATGAAAATTCTTAATCTTAACTAATTGTTGTTGTAGTTGTGTCACCATCTCAGCACTTATCTGGTTCTGATAGAGGTAGAGGTTCATAAGCTTATCATTGCCAACCAAGCCCTGACCAATTGCTGCTGCGCCTGCGTCACCTATCTTGTTCTGATATAAGTAAAGGCGTGTAAGCTTATCATTGCCAACCAAACCCTGACCAATTGCGATTGCTCCTGCGTCTCCTATGTGATTCTGGTGGAGGTGGAGGAACATAAGATTGCCGTTACCAGACAAGCCTTGACCAATTGCGATTGCTCCTACGTCTCCTATCTGGTTCTGATCAAGATAGAGGCTCGTAAGCTTGTCATTGCCAACCAAGGCTTGGCCAATTGCAGCTGCTCCTGCGTCTCCTATGTGGTTCTGGTCGAGGTCGAGGCGCATAAGCTTATAATTACTAGTTAGGCCTAGACCAATTGCGGCTGCTCCGGCGTCTCCTATCTGGTTCCCACTGAGGTGAAGCTGCGCAAGCTTACCATTGCCAGTTAAGCCCTGACCCAGCCCAGCTGCTCCGGCGTCTCCTATCTGGTTACTACTGAGGTGAAGCTGCGCAAGTTTACCATTGCCAGCTAAGCCCTGACCTAGCCCTGATGCGCCTGCGTCACCTATCTGGTTCCCACTGAGGTTGAGGCATGTAAGCGTATGATTCTCTGTCAAGCCCTGTCCAAGTGCTGCTACACCTGCGTCTCCTATCTTGTTCTGTTCAAGATTGAGGGATGTAAGCTTGTCGTTACCAGCCAAGCCTTGCCCAATTGCGGCTGCGCCTACATCTCCTATCTTGTTCTGCTGAAGCTCGAGCATAGTAAGTGTATGATTTTCTGTCAAGCCCTGACCAAGTACTGTTGCACCTGCATCTCCTATCTTGTTCTGTTGAAGCTCGAGCGTAGTAAGTGCATGATTCCCTGCCAAGCTCTGCCCAATTGCGGCTGCACCTTCGTCGCCAATTTTGTTCCGCTTGAGATCAAGGTGCGTAAGTTTGTTGTTACCTATAAGCGCAGCTGCTAAAGCACTTGCACCTGCGTCAGTTATTTTATTTCCATCAAGATAGATTTGTGTAATGGTATTATTATTCCTTAAAGCATCTGCCAACCTTGTTACTTCTTCATCGCCTATATTTTGGTTTCGAATCATAATGCTAACATAATTATTTGGCGCTGCTATAAATTGATCTACACGTGCTGCATATTTCATATGTATTACTCTTTGCTAGTTTTCATATATGTTTCACTTTGAGTATCAAGCTAATGTTTAATTTTCAATAATTCAACCATAAACTGCATTTTTATTTTTATAACCAGAATCACCACATGGGACACTAAAAGCGGCACTGGCATAGGCGAGTTCGTGCGTTTTTTTATGCAGTTTAAATCCTTCCCCCTTGCCTATGTGATGCAGCCGTTAAATGCTGCCAGTCTGGAGTGGATACCCAAGATTAAAAGAACGGGAATCTTTAGCGAAGATTTAAAGCTGGCACTACAAAATACCGGCACAATCGCCAATATGACCCACCTGCTTGTAGCAAGCACGGTACTTGGCTATTTGTCAACATGTGCCTATAGTCTGCTTAAGCTGGAAGAGTTACCCAACCCTGAAGACCCAAAAGTCTGGATGGCATCCGTAGTCAAAGGTGGTGGGCTTGGCATCTTCGGTGATTTTATCTTTAACGAATATGACAGATACGGCCGCACTTTTCTGCAAGAAGCATCAGGGCCGGTAATTAGTGATATTAACTCTATTGCCTCAATCGTCGCCAAAGCTAAGAATGGGAACATAAGCAAAGCCGAAGAGGAAAGCCTGAGACTGTTTCTGCACAGCATCCCAGGCCGTAATCTTTTTTACCTGCTGCCGGCTATTACCATGATTGAAAAAGAGTACGATATAAAGATATAAAACCTCTAAGCTAAAAACTCCCAAAAAAAGCCTCTAAACCTCTGTAAAATAAAGGCAAAAAAAGCATAAAAAAACCTCTCAAATCCCTTTCAAAACAAGCCATTTTGTGGTAAGATAAAATCAGCTTTAAGCCCTGTGATTAAAAGGGTTTGTAGGATAATAAATTACTTAAGAAACAAAGGCAAAAATGAAAAAAATTTCCATTAGATTTAACACAAGCCCTAAAGTACAGAAGTTGAAAAGAATCCTCAAGAAAATACATGACAAAACTAATGATCAAATCAAGGGCATAGCCAAATTTACTTTGAGCAAGCATATCATTCCACAAAATGTTGATCATGCCGAACTGGAGATTTTTACCAAAGATAGCAGGGAGGTGATTACCTTAACTAAAGAATCGCTTAGCTTTATGTCTGGTGGTGAGGTACTTGCAAAGGTTAGCTGTACGAGTGACACAGAAGGGCAATATATTGTACTGCCGTGGAATTTAAACAGCCAGACCGGCAAAGATGCTTTACGTGAACTGATTAGCAAAATATCATCAAAGACCAGAGCAATAAAATATACTATTTACGTCAATAATCCTAAGCCTAGTACTAACATTACTAACGTCGGCATTGATGATTTTAGCGAAAGTGAAAACTCCATTACTCAACTTGAGCTGTCCGAGCTTTCTTACGGCGGTCATATGGAAGAGTTGCTAGATAAAATCGAGCTGCTTGAGCGTGATGTAATAAAGAGTAACTATATTATTAATGAACATGAAACGCTTCTTAAGCACAGAGAAAACAGAATCAGTGACTTAAGCTCTGAAATTGCCGGCTTGAACAATCAGGTAAATCAAAAACAGGGGCAGATAAATAATTTAACCGGACAACTAAATCAAAAAGACTCTGAAATAACAGGTTTAAGATCAAATATTGAGCAAAAAAATTCATCATTAAACAGTTACAGTGATCAGGTTAACGGATATTCTTCAGAATTATATAAGTTACGGGAAAAGGTAAAAAGAATGGAGCCTGTCTTTAATAAAACCCCATACAATAGAGTGTATCTTGGTGGAAGGGTATATTATTATGGTAGCGCTAGTCAGGGCTTAGTTATTATAAGGAAGGATAGCAGTACCCAGCGTGTTGAGATTGAGTTTGACTTCATTGCACGCACTTTAGATATTAAAGCTCTTTATAGTTGCCAAGATAGTAGAGAAATAAGGATTTAAATCATGATAGCATTACTCGGTAGTTTAGCAGGATTTACCAGCGCCTTTATTCCGGAGCTGTTTAATTTTCTGAAAGATAAAAAGGACAAAGAGCATGAACTCAAACTGATAGGCCTGCAGATTGAAGCAATGAAATCAGGCCAAAATGGCAGATTAGAGGAAATATATTTAAGAGCCGAAACACAGGAGAGCCGGCACTTATATGATCATGCCAAGCCAATCGGCATTAAGTGGGTGGATTCACTCTCCGCTCTTGTTCGTCCGACTATTACCTACTCATTCTTTCTGCTGTATGTAGTATTAAAGCTGTTGATATTTTCTGGTTCCGAGCAAGGCATCTGTATGCCGATATGGACCGAGGAAGATGAGGCAATGTTCTGCGCAGTAATCGGCTTCTGGTTCGGCTCAAGAGCCTTCGGTAAATATAGAATACATATGGGCGATCATGACGGCAGATAATACGGTTATCAGTAACAAGAGATCCGGAGAAGCAACAGCAATAGCCAAGGATTTAATCAAAGAATTTGAGGGCTTGCGGCTTACCCAATATAAATGTTCCGGCGGCATGCCGACAATCGGCTACGGTCATGTTATTAGAAAAAATGAGCAGGTAGCGTCACCCGTTACCGAAGCACAAGCCGAAGCCTTACTTGATCAGGATGTTAAAATAGTACAAGCCGCACTACGCTGCTATTGCCATGTACCGTTAACACCGTTCCAAGAGGCTGCGCTGATCTCCTTTATCTTCAATCTAGGAGCAGGAGCTTTCCAATCCTCAACTCTGCGACAAAAACTAAACCGCAGCGAATATATCTTAGCCGCCGATGAATTTCCTAAATGGGTACATGCCGGCGGGAGAAAACTGCATGGATTGGTCAGAAGGCGAGCAGTAGAAAGAAACCTATTTTTAACAGAAGTAGAACCTGAAACCACAAGACTTGTGCAGCGCAAAGGCTATAGCTCATCGCCTGTGTTTGGGATAATAGCAGTAGTAAAAACTCTTTGCCATAAATTGGGGGTACATATCACATGAACAGCAAATATAACTCAAATAACAGCCGGGCAGATAACATAAAATTTAACTCCAAAAAGGAAGCAGCGCATTATCGCCGGTTAAAACAGCGAAAGCAGGACGGTGAAGTCAAATACTTTCTTAGAAAAGTGCCTTTTGACCTTGAGAGTTACGGCACTTATACCTGCGATTTTCTTGTCGTTTGGGCTGATGATACAGTAACTTTCGAAAATGCAAAAGCACCTGTAAGCCCTCATCTTATTATCTGTAAAGCCATAGCCGAGCAGTTATATAATGTCAGGATTGAGCAAATTTAGGTAAACCCAAACAAAGATAGAGCCAGTAGATTTCAGGTTGCGCTAGCCGTGGCACAACCTGAAACCCTTCTATTGCTTAGATGAAGTCGCCCTAATAGCAAAATTAACTGCCGAACTAGTTATACAATGTCACCTACCAATCCTAGTTCTAAGGTTTCTATAAATTGTTCATCTACTATGTCAAAGTTATAAAGTTGTTCATTAGGATTATTAGTAAAAACTTCGCCCTGTTTAGGTATGTTAGCTAAAATATTGCTAATTTTCTCCACATAACTCCATTTTATATCTTTATCATTAGTCAAATCTTTGGCATTATTATAATATTGCATAGCACTAATATAGTCTCCTATAACTTGTAAATGCTCTGCTCTAAGTTCCATTATATAAGGGTTTTCAGGCTCCTTCTTTAACCATTCCTCAAAACATGCGTTTACTTCAGTAAGATTATTTACTACCTGATAACATTTGATTGCTTTCTCATAATCGTTTTTTGCATAAAAAATCTTGCCCATTTGTTCATATATGTGCGGTAGTTCTAAATCAATTTTAGAGGTAAATTTTGCTGCTGCAGCATAATAACGTAATGCTTGATCCCAATCACCCTTGTTATAAAATATGTCTCCCAATTTTTCATTAGCTATAGATAAGTTTTTTTGGCAATATCCTGAATACTCCTTTAAACGTGATATTGCTTCAAAGTAATAATCAGGATCATCGCTTTTATGAGGTTCCAGCAGTGTATCCAAAGGCATATTTATTATAAAACTAGACAGTTGTTCATCCGTAACTTGCAGCTGATCACTACTTTTTTTGTCTATATTGTCTATTAAATCGACAGACAAAGTTTCTATTGATTCAATTGGTACATTTTGCTCAACTTTGTGTTGTGATGCAATATTTAGGTGGTCACCCAAACGTGCCAATAGTTTTTTCAATATATTTATTCCTAAATCGCCTATTTGGTTACCATTGAGGTATAGCTCTGTGAGTTGTTGATGCAGCTGTAATTTAGCGGCCAGAATTATTGCTCCTGAATCGCCTATGTGGTTAGTATGGAGGTATAGGTGGGTAAGTTGCTTACTCCCCTGCAAATTGTCAGCCAAAGCTGTTGCTCCTGCGTCGCCTATCTGGTTATTATTAAGGTATAGGTGGGTAAGTTGCTGATGCCCCTTCAAGTTGGTAGCCAGAGCTATTGCCCCCTCATCGCCTACCTGGTTATTATTGAGGCATAAGTGGGCAAGTTGCTGATGTCCCTGCAAACTATCAGACAGAGCTATTACTCCTTCATCACCTATTTGGTTATTCAATAAATATAAATGTATAAGTTGTTTATGCCCCTTCAAGCTAGTAGCTAAAGCTATTGCTCCTTCATCTCCTATATGATTATTCTGGAGGTATAGGTGAGTAAGGTGGGCAATTTGATTACCAACATTTTCCTTTTGAGTACCACCAAAACCTCCTGTCTGAGTAATACCACCAAAGCTGCTAGTACCACCAAAACCGCCAGTACCAGTACTGGTACCACCAAATTTAAATCCTCCCTTTTGATTGGCAACTTCTTCCTTTCTCTCCAAGCTATCAGCAAGAGCTGTTGCGCCTGCATCGCCTATTAGGTTATTACCAAGGCCAAGTTGAGCAAGTTGTTTATTCCCCTGCAAACTTCCAGCCAGAGCTGTTGCTCCTATATCGCCTATCTGGTTATTATTGAGGTATAGATGAGTAAGTTGCTTATTCCCCTGCAAACTTCCAGCCAGAGCTGTTGCTCCTTCATCGCCTATTTGATTATTATTGAGATATAGCTGGGCAAGTTTCTCATTTCCCTGCAAGCCGTTAGCCACAGCTGTTGTTCCTGCATCACCTATCTGGTTATTACCGAGGTATAGCTGAGTAAGTTGCTTACCATGCAGGCTATTAGCCAGAGCTGTTGCTCCTTCATCGCCTATCTGGTTATTATTGAGATATAGCTGGACAAGCTTCTCATTTTCCTGCAAGCCGTTAGCCAGAGCTGTTACCCCTGCATCACCTATCTGGTTATTCTGGAGGTGTAAGTGAGTAAGTTGCTTACCATTCAGGCTGTTAGCCAGAGCTGTTGCTCCTTCATCGCCTATCTGGTTATTATTGAGATATAGCTGGACAAGTCTCTCATTTTCCTGCAGGCTGTTAGCCAGAGCTGTTGTTCCTGCGTTACCTATCCGGTTATTCTGAAGGTTTAGATAAGCAAGTTTTTGATTCTCCTGCAGGTTGGTAGCCAGAGCTATTGCCCCTTCATCGCCTATCTGGTTATTACCGAGGCCGAGATGGGTAAACTGCTTACCATGCAAGTTGTCAGCCAGAGCTGTTGCTCCTTCATCGCCTATCTGGTTATTGCTGAGGTATAGGCTGGTAAGTTGCTGTAGTCCTTTCACGGCTTCAACTATAGCTGTTGCTCCTGCATTACCTATATTGTTAGTATGGAGGTATAGCTGGGTAAGTTTCTGATGTCCCTTCAAGCTGGAAGCTAAGATATATTCGCTGCGGTTTAGTTTTTGTCGCAGAGTTGAGGATTGGAAAGCTCCTGCTCCTAGAT
>Ga0206914_1071_pt1 | contig 11011 bp, 6 predicted proteins | sample Alteio_BWOrgHeat_73_FD_152938 | JGI IMG/M metagenome (GOLD analysis project Ga0206914, IMG submission 152938) | Enriched cells from forest soil in Barre Woods Harvard Forest LTER site, Petersham, Massachusetts, United States -... | ecosystem: Environmental > Terrestrial > Soil > Temperate forest > O... | reverse complement strand
CCGCCCGTTGCGCCATAACGGCATCCCCTACAAGGGCATCAATGTCGTGATGCTGTGGTCAGCCGCCGTCAGCAAGCGCTATGCCTGTTCGCTGTGGCTGACCTTCAAGCAGGCGATCGAACTCGGCGGGCATGTCCGCAAGGGAGAGGTTGGCGAACTGGTAGTGTATGCCAACAGCATCACCCGCACCGAGACCGACGGGAAGGGAGAGGAGACGGAACGGGAAATCCCCTACATGAAGGGCTACACGGTGTTCAACGCCGGGCAGTGCGACGGACTGCCCGCGCATTACTACGCCACGGCTGAACGTCCTGCCGTCACCCCGATGCAACGCCTTGAAGCGGCGGATCGGTTCTTTGCCGCAACCGGCGTCGAACTCCGCCACGGCGGCACCCGCGCCTATTACGCCGAAGGCCCCGACTACGTGCAGATGCCGCCCTTCGAGACCTTCCGCGATGCGCAGAGCTACGCCGCTACGCTCGCGCACGAGCTTACCCACGCAACAAAACACGGCAAGCGCTTGGCGCGCGACCTCGGCCGCGTCCGGCGTGGCGACGAAGGCTATGCGAGGGAGGAATTGGTCGCCGAGCTTGGCGCCGCGTTCCTGTGCGCCGACCTCGATCTGACGCCGGAAGTCCGCGAGGATCACGCCGCCTATATCGCGACGTGGATCACAGTATTGCAGAATGACAAGCGCGCGATATTCAGCGCCGCCGCTCATGCGCAGCGCGCTGCGGATTATCTGCACAGCCTGCAACCGCAGAGGACCGAGGAGGAGCGGGCCGCCGCATAGCGGCCCACTTTCCCGCCATGCCGCTGCCCCGCTTCATCGAGATCGACGGCCGCCGCTATCTCTGGCGCGACCTGGTGGCACTTCGACGCGCCCAGGCGACTCCCGCCGAGCAACAGCCGGCCCTGTTCACCTTGCGCGAAGATCACCGGCCGGCCGGTGAGCGCAACGCAGCGGAGCGCTATAGCGAACCGAACCTGTTCACGGCGCTTCAGCGCAGCGGTTGAGAAGGTTCATAGGGCGAAACGGCCGGGACTTGGCGCGGTCGCTCACGTGCGAGCGCCGCGGATTCGTGGAATGGATTCCGGAATCGCGCCGGCGTAAGTTGGGTGCTTTGCCTACCGGAAGGAAGCGCCATGCTCAAAGCCGGACAAGTTCTGCACGACCACGAGCCCCGCTATCGCGGGCGGACAGTAGAAGTTGTTCGATTGAGGGATCGTTTGCGAACTGCAAATGCGGCCCGCGGCAGATGCAGATACGGCTCACCTACAGCTTTGACGACGGCGAGCCGAGGCGCTCCGGATACTCAACCGTCGTACCAAAGAACATCGTAATCCCCTTTTCCGATCTCACTCCTCGTTGAGTGCGACTTGCTGCACGGGCCTCTGCGCTCCCACCGGTTCGATCTTCGGCGCGCCGCGACCTATCGTGGAGTTTTTCTATCCCCAGACACGCAAAACAGGAGCAACGTTACAGTATAAAATGATCGTATGACATCGATACGCAAGCTCTCGTTTCGACGATGCGCGCAATCTCTATGAATCGATGGAACGAGGTGACGTGGTATTCCCGACTCGCAGCAATCGTCCTTCTCATCGGAGCCTTGCCTGCGCTCTCGTTTTACGTCGGGACACAATACGAACTGGCCGAGCAAGAAATCGATTCACCTGCGCTCGGCCAGGCCATCAACGATAGAACGCTGAATTTTCTATCAAAGTCTTCAATTACCACTAGCACAGCCTTATCAGGCGCGACGACAATCACATCAACAATTATTCCTCCGCTCGCAACCACGTCCGCACCGGGATTTCAAGGTTGTCCCAACGCAGATTGTCTATACGGCTTTCACCCCTCGAACCGCACTTCCGGAAGCTGCCAATTCGAATGCGTACCCAACACAGTACCTGTTGTGATTGAACCGATGCCGAAAATATATTCGGTCTCACCATCCTCGGGCCCTGTCGGCACGCTCGTCACAATCATCGGTGAGAATTTCGGGGCTAACAACACTATTGATTTTGAGACTTCGAATGCCGCTTCCGCGACCAACGATATTCTCGACGACGTACCGGGTGTTCCTTCATTTTATGATGGGACACTTATCGTCTTTACTATTCCGCGTGTCTCTACGTATTGTGCGTCTCGCGTGGGTGTCGCGTGCGAATCATCCGTACGCAATGGGAGATATCTTCTCGTTGTCGAAACTGATCAGCACCATGTAGCTAACGCCGAGGCATTTACCGTGGGCCCATGAAGTCCCTGACCATCGGCGCTGTTCGCATCTTCCAGATCAGGGAAAGGGGAAGTGCTTGGATGTAAATCACAGCAAAACAGCCATCGACTTAAAGTTTGTTACCATTTTGGCCCGCGTCAGCGCTGTCTTTTCCAGCCACATTTGCATCTTGCGGTTTCATTTTTATGACGGTAGTCTTCGAAAGACCAGTGACCATTCGCATCTGATTATTTCGTCCAAGATCGTTGGAAATCAGGCGTGGTCAGTCCGAGGAATCGCTGACCGGGAGCGTGGCTCATGCAAATTCTTGTCGATTACGATCAGGATCAGGCAAGCCTGCCAGCTGGATTCGTTACTGCCATTAACTACGTGGTCAGTTACTACGACAGCATTTTCGCAAACCCGGCTGCGATCACTATCGATGTCGGATATGGAGAGATCGGTGCCAAGTTCGGCTACGGGGGAGCCGCTGGCGTGGGAAAAACGGTCACCGCTGGTGGCGAAAGCTTGAGCGTGTTTAACGGGCAACTGGGGGGCGTGTACGTTGCTCCTGACTACAGCACCGTGAGAAGCGCGCTCATCAACCAAGAGACTCCGGGAGCTACCACCTTGCCGACGAATCCCCCGGCAGGAAATCCGGGCACGTTAGCGATGACCCCCGCTGAAGCGATGGCGCTGCAGCTCACTCCCGACACGAGCGACGTGGTCGGTGTCGTCGGATTTAGCTCGGCGCCAAATGTTTTTAGTTACGCGCCGGGGATCGCTCCTTCGGCACTTGAAACCTACTTCGTCGGCGTTGTCGAGCACGAATTTTCAGAAATTATGGGCAGAACCTCATGGCTCAACGGCATCTATGGCGTGGCGCCCCCAGCCTACAGCGTCATGGACATGTACCGCTATTCTGCATCGGGCGTCCGTGATTTTTCCGTTCCTGCGCCACCTCCTTACAGCACGGCCTACTTCTCGATCGACGGTGGCAGCGGGAACCTTGATACCTGGAATACCGATCCAGGCACGGGCGACATAGGGGATTGGGCGGCTTCCGCCGGCAATGACGCTTTCGATGCCGTTGCGCCGCCTGGCGTGGAGAACTTGGTAACCCCTACGGACCTTACGTTAATGAGCGTCCTGGGTTGGGACGTTGCAGCTTCTTGGAATAGTGCCGTCAGCGGAGACTTTGCCGCAGGTTCTAACTGGAATACAGGCGATGTTCCCAACTCTACGATCGGTGCCATAATCGGCGAGCCAGGAACCTATACCGTAACGAGTTCCGAGAACAATACCATCGATAGCCTAAGCATTACAGATGCCAACACGACGCTGTCAGTCGCAGCCGGCGTGTTCACTGTGGACGGCACCCTCAACAATGCGGGGGACATCGATGTAAACGGTGGAACGCTTGTCATCCAGGGCAACGCTATGGGTGGAGCCGCCTCAATTGAAGGTTCGGGGACACTCGAATTCGGCGCTGCCTCGAATGTAGACACAACCTTCTCTGCAAGCCGCTACACCTACACCGCCCTCACCGACCCCGCTGGCAACCTCAACAATACGTTTCCAGCTGATATCAACGACGCTGGCCAAATTGTTGAGAATAGTGGCAATGGCGACCAACGTAGCTACCTCTACAGCAACGGAACATACACCGCGCTCCATGATCCGTTAGCCACTCGCTACCAGCAGGCATGGGATGCAAATGCCTCACATCAGGTCGTTGGAATTTTTCAAGGCGATGGATCGGGCTATCACGGGTTTCTGTATAGCGGCGGCAGCTACACCACAATCGACGGTCCCTCGGGTACTGGAATTGCAGGCGCAGACGGGGTCGACCAAGCCGCGCCCATCGGCATCAACGACGCCGGCGAACTCTTCGGGAATACCAGTGACCTGCCCTTCCTCTGCAACGTTGGCAGCTACACGACTCTTAACGATCCGTCCGCCTTCTCCGGATACCGCCAGATCGCAACTGGGATCAACGACGCCGGTCAGGTCGTCGGAGATTACTTCGACATCGCAGCTGCTGGCCACGGATTCATTTATAGTGGCGGTAGTGCGGGGACATACCAGACACTGACTGACCCCTTCTCCATTCCTCCTACCGGCGAAGGATATAGTTCGGGAAATCGGGGCACATTTGTAACTGGCGTCAACAACGTCGGCCAAGTGATTGGATACTATTACGACAGCACCGGAAGCGAACATGGCTTTCTCTACAGCAATGGCCAATACACTACGATCGATGATCCGCTGGCGGTGCACGGGACATATCCAGTCGGAATCAACGACGCCGGACAGACCGTAGGAAATTATTTTGACAACGTCAGCAACCCTTTCGACAGTGTTGGCACCGAGCACGGCTTTCTTTACAGCGGCGGTGGCTACACCACGATCGACGCTCCCTCGGCCGTCTTTACTATTGTGGAGGGTATGAACGACGAGGGACAAGTTGTCGATATAAATTACAACTCTTACGAGGTGAGGGGCATACCTGGCCTTCTCGCGTCGCCCGGAGTAAACAATACGCTGAAGCTGGACGACCCGTCACACTTCACCGGCACCATCTTTGGATTTGCCGTTGGGGACACTATCGATCTTCCGACCGTCGGGTACGATAGCGCCGGGAGCGCCGTTCTAGACAGCGGCAATGTACTCCATGTTACCGAGGACGGGGCCACGTACAGCTGGCAACTCGACCCGTCTCAGGATTTCTCGAGCGAGTTTTTTCATTTGGCGCCGGACGCCGGCCTGGACAGCGAGGTCATTGTCAACAGGTTCCGGTACTTCGATGCTACGGTAAATGACGGCCAGACTCAGACTGTCGCCTCCGGTGAGAGTGCGTCCGGTAGCACCGTGCTCGGTGGCGGCACGTTATCCGTCAACGGCCTGACCAATGGCACCACCCTCAGCGGCGGAGTGGAGAACCTCTCCTCCGGCGGCGTCGATCTGAGCGGGACGATAACGGGAGGCGGTCAGCAGTATGTCTCGGTGGGCGGTTCAGCAATTGAGGCGACGATCGACAGCGGCGGGTCTCAATTTATTTCAGGTGGCGGGACCGCTGCAAACACAACGGTCAATGACGGCGGGCACCAGTACGTTGAGCCGGGGGGCAGCGCTTTTGGCAGCATTCTGAACGATCCCGGCGTTCAAATCATCTCTTCGGGTGGGACGGCAATCAACACGACGGTGAGCGGCGGCGAGCAGGATGTTTACGGTACAGCAAGCGGAACGACTGTAAGCAGTGGCGGCCTGCAAGTAGTTGAGAATGGCGCCACGGCGAGCGGAACAATCGTGGATAACGGCGGCATTGAGACCGTGTTAGCCGGCGGAACGGAGATAAGTGCGACGATCAGCAGCGGGGCCGTCGAAAATGTCTATGGCAGCGCGGCTGATACCGCCATCGATAATGGCGCATCCGTCACCGCATACGACGGTAATACGCTGCAAGGCACCATCGTTGACAATGGCACGCTCATCTTCGATCTGACCGGCAGCGACACCATCGCCGCCACGTTGACGGGGAGCGGGACGCTGATCGTCGACGGCGGCTCACTGATTATCAACAGTCCGGTTGTGAATTCCGGCAGTGGAGAGGCCGTCATCAACGACGGCACACTCGAATTCGGCGCTGCATCGAACGTCGACATTACTTTCTCCCACTCCGTAGGTTCCGCTTCCGGAAATCTCTCCGTCACCCCCGTTGAGGATCTCTCTGGTACCAGCACCGTTCCAAGGGGCATCAACAACCTCGGTCAGATCGTCGGGTATTATGGAGACCATGCATTCCTGGATAGTAGCGGCACGTACACCACCCTCGACTATTCGCCAAACGTGTATGACACGCAAGCGTACGCCATCAACGACTTGGGCCAAATCGTCGGTAGTTACAGCGATGCCTCGGGTCAGCACGGCTTTATTTACAGCAACGGCATCTTCACCGCACTCTATGGTCCGTCGGGCATTGACCTAGTTCCGACCGGAATAAACGACGAGGGTCAGATCGTCGGATTTTATGAGAGCAACGTCATTGGGAAGAGCGAAGGTACCGCGCTCCATGGCTTTCTTGAAAGCGATGGAGCCTTTACGGCCCTGGACGACCCCTCAGCCACCTGGGCTACCGTGGCCGAAGGCATCAACAACCTCGGTCAGATCGTCGGGTACTACAGCTATCTAGGCGGTTTTGCTGAACGGGGTTTCATCTATGGCGCGGGCGCCTACTCCGATCTCAACGCGTCGTATCCGACTGGCATCAACGACGCAGGCCGGATTGTTGGCTCTCAGCCTTCCGGTGGTTCCAGCACCGGCTATGTTTACAGCAATGGCATCTACACAATCCTCCACAACGAAGCCTCCTCTGAGGGTCGTTTCGACTACGACTTAAATCCCTCCTCTATCAACGACGAAAGCCAGATCGTTGGCAGTTATTTTTTCGTCAATTCCGCCGGGTTCCTTGCAACTGTCAGTCAGGGCAACACCCTCAAGCTCGACGACGCTTCGGAGTTCAAGGGGATAATCTCCGGGTTCGCTTCCGGAGATACTATTGTCCTTACATCGATTAGTTACGATAGCGGGGGCACGGCTGACCTCGATGCTGCCAGCAATCAATTGGTAATTACGGAGAACGGCCAGACCTACGATCTCAATTTTGATCCTTCTCAGAAGTTCTCCAATGAATATTTCCATCTGGCGCCGGATGCAGTGAAAGGCACTGATGTAGTTGTTAACGTCTTCCGTTATTTTGATTCGACAGTGACCAATGGTAGCCAACAAACTGTATTGTCTGGGGCTGTAGCATTTAACACGACCGTTAACAGCGGTGGCTATCAATATCTGTCGAGCGGCGGTGTAGCCGCCGGCAGCACTGTGAATGATGGCGGATTCCAGTTTGTGGAGTTAGGCGGCACGGCTAATGATACCCTCATTAGTGATCCCGGCACACAGATCGTTTCCCTCGGGGGGATGGCGGGCAATACAACGGTGAGCGGCGGCGAACAGGATGTTTACGGCACGGCGATCGGAACAACTGTCAGCGACGGCGGCCTGCAAATCGTCGAAAATGGCGGCAGCGCAAGCGATACCGATGTCGACAATGGGGCAATTGCGACCGTTCTCGACGGCGGCACGCTTTTGGGTAGTGTCATCAATGACGGCACCGTGAACTTCAACATCGCAGGCAGCGCCAGCTTCGCCGGCACGCTGACCGGCAGTGGTGCGCTGGCGGTCACGGGCGGCGGCGACTTGGACGTGGTGTCGGCCTATACGGGCGCGGCACAGGTCGACGACACGTCGACGCTGGAGGTCAACGGCGCCTATGTGGGAGTGACGACGTTCAGCGGTTCCCCCACCGGCCCCGGTGGCACGGTCAAGTTCGATAGCGCCTCGACCGGCCCGATCAACGTGGTGAATCCCAACGACACCGTGAGCGCCCAGGCCGGCAGCGACAATTGGATCAATGCGACCGTCAGCTACACCTTACCGGCGAATGTCGATGCGCTGTTCCTCTACACTGGCGCCGAGGGCACCGGCAACAGCGACGCGGCGGGCGATGCCCTCTACGCGCTCGATGCCGGGAGTACGCAGACGCTGACCGGCAATAGCCCCAATGACACCTTCGTGGTCTACAACTCCTCCGATGTGGTGACTCCCCAGGCTGGCAGCCACGACGTGGTCTATGCGGCTGTCAGCTACACGCTTCCAACGGGCGTCGATGCGCTGATCCTAGAAGGCACCGCCACCGAGGGGGGCGGCAACAGCGATGCGGCGGGCGATGCCCTCTACGCGGCGAACCCGGGCCAAGTGGCGACGCTGACCGGCAACAGTCCTAACGACACCTTCGCTGTCTACAATTCGGCCGACGTGGTGGTGCCGAAAGCCGGTAGCAACGACGTGGTCTATTCGGCCGCGAGCTACACGCTGCCGACTGGGGTCGACGTTCTGATCCTAGAAGCCGGCACCCAGGCTGTGGGAAACAGCGACGCAACGGGCGATGCCCTCTATGCGGCGAACCCGGGCGAAGTGGCGACGCTCACCGGCAACAGCCTCAATGACACCTTCGTGCTCTACAACTCGGCCGATGTTGTGGTCCCCAAGGCCGGCGGCCACGACCTCGTCTACTCGGCGGTCAACTACACCCTGCCCACCGGCGTCGACTCGCTGATCCTGGAAGCCGGCACCCAAGCCGTCGGCAACAGCGACGCGTCCGGCGATACGCTCTATGCGGCCGATGCTGGGATCGCCCAGACCCTGACCGGCAACAGCACCAACGACACCTTCGTGGTCTACAACCCCGCCGACACTGTGGTCGGCCAGGCGAGCAGCGTCGACACGATCTATGCGGCGGTGAACTTCACGCTGCCGACCAACGTGGACACGTTGTTCCTCGAAGGCGCCGGCGCCACGCATGGCACCGGCAACAACGATGCTGTCGATACGCTGTTCGGCAATGCCGGCATCGCCAGCACCCTCGTTGCCGGCAGCGGCGTCGATCTCCTGGCGGTGACCGGCACTGCGGGCACCATTATGACTGGCGGCAGCGGCGCCGACACCTTCGCGTTCCCCAGCGTGATGGGCCACGACGAAATCACCAACTTCGACTTCACCAAGGACACGCTGCAGTTTAACGCGACGCTGTTCTCGAATTTCACTGCTGCGATGAACGACGCCACCCAGGCCGGCGCCAACACGGTGCTCACCATCGACGCCAACGACACCGTGACGCTCGACAATGTCACCAAGACGAGCCTCGCGGCGGGGAACTTCCATTTCGTTTGAACGTGGAACTAAGACAAGCTGCAGTCAGAGATTGCCAAGGCGCGTACGTGGGGCAACCATCACCAGCCCGCAAGCCGACCTTAACCTTGGTATCACCACATACCTCAACCGCACCGAAATGAGCCAGGTGCAGATCGACACGACCCAAGCTGCGACCGACCCCATTCAATACGTCGTCACCGACAGCGCCGGCCTTGCAGCCACGAGCACTCGGACGGTGATCGTTTAGGCGCCACCCGCGCCCACTCCTCCGCCAACGGCCGATGCAAGTTCGACATCCGTTGCGACCAGCACGCCATAGCGTTGTCTGCACGAGAGAAGCCGCATCCCCGCCGCTTATGAACGCAAACGTGGCGCGACACTGCCGCCCCCGCTCCATCACTCAGCCTAGTGAGTTTTTGCGAAGCTGCCGTAAAAGAACCCAAAAACTGCAACGACGAGCGTAATATAAAACGTAAATAGCCAGATCGGCGCTGGTCCCCACAGTAATGCGGGCAGCCTTGTTCCCGCGGGCGATAGAAATCGCTCCCATCCTCCCCTCATCTTTTTCTTTATCTGTACCTTCCTCACTGCGTCCGTCGCAGTCTGAGCCTCAGTCGCTGTTCCGATAATAAATTCGCGCGCAGGTGCGATCTCACGCTCTGTAAAATCCCTCACAAAATCCGCGTTCTTTTTTATCAACCGGTGTTCCGCATACAGCAGTGCGATGATCATCGCCGACAAACCGACTGGCACCCAAAACAGGTACGGTTTGTCCAAATTGGAGAATATGTAGCTGTACACTACGGCGAGGCCGACCAGCCCCCAGCGATTCAGTTCTCGAACCTCTTTGACTTGAGCCAGTATCTCTTGTCTAAGCGCTTTGTACTCTTCAATTTGGAACGTGTGATCCTCGGACACTGGCATTGTGGCCTCCCTGCCTGCAATTTGGAATGGGTATCAGCATTAAGCTGTCGGTATTTTATCCGAATTGCGATGACTCTTCCAAGCCAAACCACCAACACGACTTCGACCGCTTAGCTCGCCGCCCGTGCTCTCCGTTCGCCCGCGATTTGACAATCGCCCAATCCGTGATTCTATTCCGAGAGAGCCTCCGTTGTTCGACGGGGTGGCGAGATCAAACCGATCAGCCATCGCCCGAACAACAGGAGGAGTTCCATGAACACTGACACCCGTTCCCGCATCATCACCGTCGAGAACGACATTATCACCATCGACTTCGACGCCATGCGGGATATGCCGCCGGAGGAAAAGCTCCAAGCGATGATCGCAGCCGGCAACTATGACTGGGCCAACCGCGACATCACGGCCGACCGCTTCCCCGTTGGGGGTACTGGCACCTAGCGATTCCGCACCAAACTCTTCAGCTTCGGCCGCACCGTCTCGTCGGAAGACCCCGTGGCGGCCATGAAGGCGGAGAACTTCACGCCGGCCAGCCATGTCCACGGCCTCGCATATGGCGCGGCGTTCCCCGACGAGCAGCTCAAGAACCAGATCGCCTGTCTCGGCTCGTCCGCGCAGGTTGCACGGCCACCGCTACGTCGTGTACCTCCACAGGCGCGGTGCCGAGCGCAGCCTCAGCCGCTGGGACTACCATTGGCCCGACTGCTGGCGTCTCCTCGGTGTTCATGAGGTCTCCGGCGCTTGACGCTCGGACCTCTGCCCTTGAACTTTCGGACCCGACACCACCCAAGCCGCAACCGACAGCCAAGCCCTCGCCGCCACAACCCGTCGTCATCGAGGCTCCCTCAATCGTCCCGACAGACGACGCCTCAACATCTCAAGCAACTTCCTCTTCCCAGTAGCGTAGCTTTCAGGCTTAGACATTGTGAGGGCCACGACGCCGCAGCGGACGGCTTGCGGACTTGATTCTTGGGCTTGTTGGTGATGGGATTGAAGAACAGAATGTACACTATGTTTAACCGCGACCGCGTCGCCGAGGGGTGACCCAAGATTGGATTGCTGTACAGTCGACTCGCACCCTTGCATCTGTCTTCTTT
>Ga0206914_1069_pt1 | contig 11404 bp, 9 predicted proteins | sample Alteio_BWOrgHeat_73_FD_152938 | JGI IMG/M metagenome (GOLD analysis project Ga0206914, IMG submission 152938) | Enriched cells from forest soil in Barre Woods Harvard Forest LTER site, Petersham, Massachusetts, United States -... | ecosystem: Environmental > Terrestrial > Soil > Temperate forest > O... | reverse complement strand
TATCGGCGAAAGTGATCGATGAAATCGAGGGCGACGATACCATTTGGGAGCGCACGCCGATGGAATCTCTGGCCCGTAAAGGGCAACTGGCAGCTTATCATCACGATGGATTCTGGCAGGCGATGGATACGTTGAGGGATAAGGTCCATCTCGAAAGCCTTTGGTCATCCGGAGCGGCACCGTGGAAGGTGTGGTGAATCCAGACATAGATTTCTGGCGCGGGCGCAGAGTTTTGGTGACCGGCCACACCGGCTTTAAAGGAGCGTGGTTGACGATTTGGTTGGCGCGAATGGGTAGCGAAGTTTATGGCTTTGCTCTGCCCCCCGAATCTTCGCCTAATCTTTTCTCATTAGCCGTCGCAGATCGTTACGGACATTCTCATCTCGGGGACGTTGGAAATCTCGACGGAATTTGGAACACCGTCGAGGAAGTTAAACCCGAAATCATCCTTCATCTGGCAGCTCAATCCCTCGTCCGGCGATCTTATAAGGATCCGGTCGGCACATACCAAACAAACGTGATGGGAACAGTGAATGTGCTTGAAGCCGCGAGGAACGTGGACTCCGTGAAAGCGGTCGTCGTGGTCACCAGCGACAAGTGCTACGAAAACAGAGAGTGGATCTGGCCCTATCGTGAAACAGATCGAATGGGGGGCTTTGATCCATACAGCAACTCCAAGGGCTGCGCAGAGTTGGTCGTGAGTGCCTACCGATCTTCTTTTTTCCCCGCGAGCAAATCACAGCCTTGCAGGATAGCCAGTGTCCGTGCGGGGAACGTGATTGGCGGCGGCGATTGGTCCGAAGACCGACTGGTTCCCGATATTGTTAAGGCTTTCCAATCGCGTGAGCCGGTTGAAATTCGACACCCGCATGCCATACGCCCCTGGCAACATGTGCTGGAACCGCTGGTCGGATATATCTCTGTTGCCGAGCGATTAGTGGCTGATGCTGATGGTGGCTGGGACGAGGCATGGAATTTTGGTCCTCGCTCAGCGGATTGCAGACCCGTATCTGATGTAGCGACGCGCCTTGCATCGGCATGGGGCGAGGGCGCGACATGGCGTCTTTCCCAAGGAGAGCACCCACATGAAGCGACATTTCTCAAGGTGGATTCTTCAAAGGCAGAAGGCCGACTTGGTTGGCGTGCGCGTTTGGGGTTGAATGACGCGCTCGATTGGACGGCAGACTGGTACAGGCGGTATTATGGTGGTGTGCGTCCGGATTTGCTCGTCGTCGAGCAAATCGAAAGTTATCTTGCGATTGAAAGGTAGTAGTCGTGGATATTCGGCGGTGTCGAGCGTGCGATGCGTCGCTGGAACATACATTGGTAGATTTGGGACTTTCGCCTCTGGCAAATTCGTATGTTTCAAAGGATCGGGCCCACGAAGGAGAGAAGTTTTATCCGCTGCACGTGTTTGTGTGCGGCCGCTGTCATTTAGTTCAGCTCGAACAATTTGAAACGCCAGAAAATATTTTTTCTCACTACGCATACTTCTCGTCTTTTTCGTCGAGCTGGCTTCATCATTGCAAAACATATGCGTTGGAGATGACCCGACGTTGGTCTCTGGACGGCAGCAAAAGAGTTGTCGAGGTCGCGAGCAACGACGGATATCTACTCCAGTATTTTGCCGATCAGGGTATTTCCGTTTTAGGGATAGAACCTGCGGCAAATGTTGCCAGGGTGGCAAACGAAAAGGGAATCCCAACTGAGGTCGCTTTCTTTGGCAGGGATACTGCAACGGCATTGCGCGATCGGGGATTCGCTGCGGATTTGATGGCGGCCAACAATGTCTTGGCTCATGTTCCAAACATTCGGGATTTTATTGCCGGTTTTGCGGTCTTGCTGAAACCACAAGGGATCGCAACATTCGAATTTCCGCATCTTCTCGAAATGGTGAAATACAATCAATTCGACACCATCTATCACGAGCACTTTTCTTATCTGTCGGTGTCGGCTCTTCTCGGCGTGTTAGCGGAGAATGGTTTGCGTGTATTCGATATCGAACAGCTCGCTACTCATGGCGGCTCTCTCAGAGTATTTGTCTGTCTTGAAAATGCCAGCCATGAAAAATCGAGCAACGTTGATGCGGTGCTTGGAAATGAGGAAATCGCTGGTTTAACGAGTTTTGCGGCCTTTGATAAATTCGCCCCGAAAACTGTCGCGATGAAATGCGATGCACTGGAGTTCCTGATCAATGCCAGGAGAGCGGGAAAGCGGGTTATCGGTTACGGTGCCGCTGCGAAAGGGAACACGTTCTTGAACTACTGTGGAATTGGCCCTGAACTCATCGAGGCGGTGGCGGATCGCAGCCCGCATAAGCAAGAAACGCTGCTGCCTGGCTCGCGGATTGCGGTCATCTCGCCAGATGAACTGATTGAGCGAAGGCCTGATTATGTCGTCATATTGCCATGGAATCTGAGAACTGAAATTGTGACTCAGTTGGACGGCATCAAGGCGTGGGGCGGTCGATTTGTGACGTTCATCCCGGAACTGCAAGTGCACTAGGACATGCTGTTTGAGCCACTTGAAATAGAGGGTGTTCTCAAGATTGGCATTGAACCTCGCGTTGATGATCGAGGTTTCTTTGCTCGTACGTTTTGTCGCGATGAATTCCAGTCGAACGGTATAATTTTCGAAGTGTTACAAGAAAGTATCTCCTTTAACCGACACAAGGGCACGGTCAGGGGTATGCACTTTCAACGTACTCCACAGGAGGAGACCAAAATAGTTCGATGCACAAAAGGCAAGATATTTGACGTGGTCGTCGACCTTCGCCCCCGGTCGAAATCATTCAAAGTATGGCTGGGCGTGGAATTGAGCGAAGAAAATCGCCGCGCTCTTTATATTCCGAAGGGAATAGCTCACGGATTCCAAACGTTATGTGACGACGCGGAAGTGTTTTACAGCATCGATACACCTCACAACCCCGGGCTATCGTCGGGTGTCAGATGGAACGATCCATCCATCGATATTCGTTGGCCTCTTCCAGTTTCTAAAATCTCCCCCAGAGATTTGGATTTTCCGGATATGGAAACGTGAGGCGCATCTTAGTTACAGGGATCTCCGGGTTTATCGGTAGCTGCATATCCCCGGCTATCAAAGGCGCCGGATTCGAGGTGCACGCAATTTCGAGAGGAATGAAGGCTCAGTCAGCAACCGGCGTCGTTTTTCACGACGCCGATTTGGATGACACGCTGCAAGTGCGGCAGCTTATAGATCGCCTGAGGCCGAGCCACTTATTGCATCTTGCTTGGTACGCTGAGCCCGGCCTGTTTTGGCGATCGCCTGAAAATGTGAAATGGGTCGAAAAAAGTTTGGCTTTGTTGAAGGCGTTCGCTGAGAGCGGTGGAGAGCGTGCGGTGTTCGCCGGGACCTGCGCCGAATACACCTGGGGCGCACCTAAAATGATCGAGTTGGTTACGCCTTGCGAGCCCGCAACTCTATACGGGATTGCAAAAGACAGCCTACGTCGCGTCGCAGAAGCTTATTCTCAGAGCATTGGAGTGGAGTTTGCATGGGGACGAATCTTCTTTCTGTATGGGCCCGGTGAGAAACCTGGCAGGCTTGTCAGCGATGCCATTCGCTCGATTCTGGACAAGAAGCCATTTGCCACGACGGATGGCAGGCATCGGCGCGACTATATGCACGTGCATGATGTGGCCGGTGCTTTTGCAGCGCTTTGCGAATCTTCTATCGTTGGTCCCGTCAACATTGGGTCGGGAAATGCGTTGCCAATAAGAGCTATTCTGACCGAGATTGCTGAGCAATTGGGTGGTACGCAGTTCCTTCAATTTGGCGCGCGTCCATTGTCGGAAACGGAGCCGGAGATCATCGAAGCAGATGTTGGACGTCTTGAGAAAACAGGCTTCGTGCCAAGATTCGACTTGAAGCGCGGCATTGCCGACGCCATCGCGTGGTGGACGAGACAATTGCCGGCTTTGTAGGTCGGTGACTTTTTACCCCAATTGATACAAGTATGATAGTTTTGTACCGGTAATCAATTCGACGCAAAGAGTGGCTTGGAATCTGGAGCCTGCTTATTAGCGATAGCGGCCATGAAAATTTGGATGTCAAATGAACCTCATTAGGACGGCCATTTCAGAGGTCGTAATCGTAGAGCCCAAGGTATTTGGAGATTCGCGCGGCTTTTTTTTTGAGTCTTATCAGGCAGAACGCTACGCCGACGCCGGTATTGCGGCGCGGTTCGTCCAGGACAACATCTCGCGGTCGGCGCGTGGCGTGCTTCGTGGGTTGCACATTCAAAGCCCGCGGCCTCAAGGTAAGCTCGTCACCGTTTTGAGAGGGGCAGTTCTGGATGTGGCCGTGGACGTGCGCGTGGGTAGTCCCACCTACGGCCAACATGTGGCTGTCGAACTCAATGACCGGAATAGACGACAGCTCTGGGTGCCTCGGGGCTTTGCGCACGGCTTCGTTGTTTTGTCAGATGAAGCGGATTTTTTCTATAAATGCGACGACTATTACGCTCCGTCTAATGAACATGTCATCCAATGGAATGATCCAGCGCTGGGCATTGATTGGATGGGTGCTAGGCCGGAGCTTTCCCAGCGGGATCGCGATGGCAGGCCGCTGCAAGCTTTGGCAGATATATTGCCTCGCTTTGAAGGTGCATGATGCGCACTCTTCTATCCGGCGTCACCGGCCAGATTGGAGCAGCATTACAAGAACGCCTGCAAGGTTGTGACATCGTCGCCGCTGATCGAGGCATCCTCGATCTTTCAAGGCCTGCGTCGATTGAGCAGACTCTCAGTTCCATCAAGCCCGATCTTATCGTCAATGCTGCGGCCTATACTGCTGTCGACAAGGCAGAAGACGAGGTGGAACTGGCCTACGCCATTAATGCTGAAGCGCCGTCTATTATGAGTGCGTGGGCAGCGAAAAATGACGTGCTCTTGATTCATTTTTCCACGGACTACGTATTTAATGGTGAAGGCACGAAGGCGTGGAATGAGGAAGACGTGCCAGTTCCGTTGTCTGCTTATGGTTCAAGCAAGCTCGCGGGAGAAGAAGGTATACGAGCGGCGCAGAGCGCACATCTCATTGTAAGAACGTCTTGGATTTACAATACGACGGGCAGGAATTTTCTACGGACAATATTTCAGCTAGCTCGCGAGAGACATGAATTGCGAGTGGTGTCGGATCAAATTGGTGCGCCGACTTCCGCATGTGTGGTCGCGAATGCCGTGGCGAAAATAATCTCCGAGGGCGGGCGACAGTTAAGACGAAAATTCGAAATGGCGGACGGATTGGTTCATCTGGCTGCGAGGGGAGAAGCCAGCTGGCATGTCTTTGCGCTTCGGATTGTTGCGGGGCTGCAGCGCAGAGGGGTGCCATTGATTGTACAAAAGATCGAGGCAATAAGCAGCCGGGAATATCCGACTCGCGCGGTTCGCCCGCTCAATTCGCGCCTTGATTTGGCTCGGCTAAGAAATGTCTTCGGAATTGTGCCTCCGCCGTGGGAGGAAGCGTTAGAGCTGGAGCTTGATAAGTTTGTCAAAGAGTTGCCGTGAGCCTCGTAAATCAGGCGAGCAAGGCGGAACGACGTCGCTCATTGTCAAATGGCAGCACCCTGCGGCCCCTATTCGAAATCGGGCGCCAACTGGATTACAAACTTTTCAGTAGGTCGCGGGTTTTCTTTTGATATTTTTTGACGTGCAGACGGAATAGCTTTCGAATTCTCTCGAATGTGGAGACTTCCGATCGTATGAGCTGGCGCGATAGACTCATTCGCCTGCGAGAACTTGAAGCCGAGGCGATCTTCATCATACGAGAGGTTGCAGCCGAGTTTCGCAACCCGGTGATGCTTTATTCTATCGGCAAGGATTCCAGCGTGATGTTGCATCTCGCGCTGAAGGCGTTCCATCCGTCCAAATTGCCGTTTCCGTTGCTGCATGTCGATACGACCTGGAAATTTCGCGAGATGATCGCATTTCGCGACGGGGCCGTTGCGCGGTTGGGGCTTCGCCTTATCGTCCATACCAACCAGGACGGAATCGAGCGTGGCGTATCGCCGATCGCCTCCGGCGCTTCGTTGCACACCCACGTGATGAAGACTGAAGCGCTGCGACAGGCGTTCGACAAGTGGAAATTCGATGCAGCGCTTGGCGGAGCGCGGCGCGACGAAGAGAAGAGCCGGGCGAAAGAGCGGGTCTTCTCGCTACGCTCGAGTTCCCACGCATGGGATCCAAGGCGGCAGCGGCCGGAGCTTTGGAAGCTTTATAACACCACTCTGAATGCAGGGGAATCGATGCGGGTCTTTCCGCTGTCGAATTGGACCGAACTCGACGTCTGGGATTACATCAGGGCTGAAAACATTGAGGTCGTACCGCTCTATTTTGCGAAGCCCCGACCAGTCGTGGAACGCGAGGGCACGCTCATTATGGTGGATGACGATCGGTTGCCGTTGCGAAGCGGCGAAACACCGCAGCTGGAGAACGTCAGATTCCGGACCTTGGGATGCTATCCCCTGACCGGCGCCGTTCGCTCGAAGGCCGCGACGCTCGACGCGGTGATCGAAGAATTGCGATCGAGCGATTTTTCCGAAAGGCATGGTCGAGTGATCGATCACGATGAGCCGGCTTCGATGGAAAAGAAGAAGCGTGAAGGTTATTTCTGATGACGGTCGATATTTTAGAGCGGCCGATCTTGCGGGTCATGATATGCGGCTCGGTGGATGACGGAAAATCGACGTTGCTGGGACGGCTGCTTTACGAAAAGCGGCTTATTCCGCGCGACGAGCTCGAAGCCATCGGGCGTGCTTCGCGAAGGCTCAATCCCGACGAAGAGGACATCGATTATTCCCTGCTGCTCGACGGCCTGATCGCCGAGCGCGAGCAGCGCATCACGATAGACGTCGCTTATCGCTACTTCTCGACCGCCCGTCGCTCGTTCATCGTCGCGGATACGCCAGGCCATGAGCAGTATACTCGCAACATGGTGACCGGCGCTTCGAATTCGGACGCCGCGGTCATCCTGGTCGACGTTAGGAAGGGACTGCTCACGCAATCCTGCCGACACGCCGCAATTGCTTCGCTGCTTCAGGTGCGCCACGTCGTGTTGGCGGTCAACAAGATGGATCTCGTCGACTTCGATAGGGGGGCGTTCGAGGCCGTCTCCTCCGATTTCTCGAGCCATACCACAGACCTCGATTTCCAAAGCCTGGTTGCCATTCCGACTGCGGCGCGACGTGGAGATAACGTAACAACCAGAAGTGTCCGGATGCCCTGGTATCAGGGGCCTGTTCTGCTGGATTATCTGGAGTCGCTCGATATCCGGGAGCGAGACGCTCCTCGGCCGTTTCGCATGGTGGTGCAGTGGATCAACCGGCCCGACGACACATTCCGCGGCGTCTCCGGGCGAATCGCAAGCGGCGCGCTGAGCCTCGGCGATCCGATCATTGTCGCGGAGGGCGGCAGAGCCTCGAAGGTTGAACGCGTCATCACGCCGGCCGGCGACGTTGCAATGGCATCGGCGCCCGATTCCGTCACGTTGACGTTGACGGACGACATCGACATCTCGCGAGGCGACATTTTGTCGTCCCCGGATGCGCGACCACGGGTGGCCGACCGGTTCTGGGGGCATTTGATTTGGTTAGGCGAGGAATCGTTGCTCCCAGGCCGTTCCTATCGCTTGAAGAGCGGGACGCGGGTCGTGCCGGTCTCTGTTGTCGAGCTGAAGTACCGGCTAGACGTCAATTCGCTCGAAAAGAACGCCGCCAAAATCCTCCAGATGAACGAGATCGGTTTTTGCAGTTTCGCGACGTCGGCGCCGGTTGCTTTCGATCCCTACGTGCAAAATCGCGAAACCGGAGGCTTCATTGTGATTGATCGTTATTCCAATGCGACAGTTGCGGCCGGGCTTTTTGCTGCCGATCGAACCGCAACCAACCGGTACCGTCAGGCATTTTCGATTGCGAAATCGGCGCGGGCCCAGATCAAGCACCAGAGGCCGGTGATCGTGTGGTTCACGGGCCTCTCCGGTGCAGGCAAGTCGACCATCGCGAATCGCGTTGAGCAAATTCTCCACGATCGCGGCGTGCATACGACGATGCTGGATGGCGACAATATCCGCTTCGACCTGAACTACGATCTCGACTTCACCGACGCGGACCGAGTCAGAAACATTCGACGCGTCGGCGAGGTCACGAAGCTCATGCTGGAAGCGGGGCTTATCGTGTTATGTGCCTTCATCTCGCCCTATCGTGCAGAACGGAGAATGGTGCGAGAGCTGGTCGAAGCTGAGGAGTTTATCGAGATTTTCGTTGATGCGCCGATTGAGGTGTGCATCGCACGCGACCCAAAAGGGCTCTACAAGCGAGCGCTGTCCGGAGAGATCGAAAACTTCACGGGCGTTAGTCAGCTCTATGAATCGCCAGAGAATCCGGATTTGACCCTTTTTTCCGCGAAGGAAACGGTAGAAGTCCTGGCCCAACGCGTGGTCGAGGAATTGCGACGACGGGGTATATTTTTTAGCGATTCCGCGTTTTGATCCAATTCCAGGCGTCCGTGATCTGAAGTTCGAGATCAGAGCGCATTGGCTTCCAGCCAAGTTCCGTCGTTGCGCGCTCCGCCGAGCCGATCAGCACCGGCGGATCGCCGGATCGGCGCGACGCGATCTTGGTCGGCACCGGCCGACCGCTTACGCGCTCCGCGGTAGCGATAACCTCCTTGATGGAATAGCCGCGCGCATTGGCCAGATTGAAGGCGCCGCTCCGGCCGCCACGGATCAGATAGTCAATAGCGCGGACATGCGCGTCTGCCAGGTCGGCGACGTGGATGTAGTCGCGGATGCAGGTGCCGTCCGGTGTGTCGTAATCGGTGCCGAAAATCTGCACCGGTTGGCCGCTTCGCGCCGCCATCAGCACCAGCGGGATCAGGTGTGTTTCGGGATCGTGCATTTCGCCGATGTCGCCGTCGGGATCGGAGCCGGCAGCGTTGAAGTAGCGTAACGCGATCCACGGCAGTTTATGCGATACGCCGAGATCGGCCAGCATCCGCTCGACGAATAGCTTGGATGATCCGTAGGGATTGATCGGCCGCTGTTGATGGTCCTCGGTGATAGGCATACGCTCGGGCACGCCATAGGTGGCACACGTCGATGAGAACACGAACGGCAAGGGGCCGTGTTCGATCACTGCTTGCAACAGCGCAGCGCTGCCGCCGACATTGTTGCCGTAGTACATCAGCGGCTGCGCAACCGATTCCCCAACGTAGGCGAACGCGGCGAAGTGCATCACCGCAATCGGCTGATATCGATCGAAAACGTCTCGCAGCCGATCCTGGTGGGCGATGTCGCCGATCTCCAGCGGTCCGAATTTCACGGCCTCCCGATGGCCTCGCGACAGGTTGTCGTAGGTGACGGGTACGTATCCGCGGCTTCCCAACGCCTTGCAAACGTGGCTACCGATGAAGCCGGCGCCGCCGGTGACGAGAATGGCATCGGGCATTAGAGCCGCCAGAGTTTAAGGGACACGGGTTTGACTGTGCGGTCTAGGCTCGATTTGGCGTTGAGCGCCATGGATTCTCTTCAGGTCAGTTCTCGATGTTAGTAGCAGGCCGATGTATAGAATTCATAATAAGCCCTGGTCGCGATTCGCATCGGAGCTTCTCACCAACAAGATGTCAGCAGAACGCGCCACTGTATACGCGGCGACCTGCGATACTAAATGGTTGTGATTGACGATCATAATCAAGGAGTTACCGTGTATCCCAATACAAAATCGCGGTAAGCTCAAAACATGGGTTGGAAAAATATTCGCTTGGCGACTCACGCGGCGGATTCAGCTGGGACTGAAACATCGCCAATCGACTATAAAGCCATCCTTCCCGCGGATAGCGTTAAAGGGTGGATTAGGCTCAAGTTTTTTTCACAGCAACATGCCTTGGACCGGATTCGTATAGACGCCTTTGAACGTGACGACCCATCGAAGCTCATATGTTCTTATATAACTCTGTGCGTAAGCAGCCGATTTTCCTGTTACCTGTATCTCTCCCCACAGGTCGGAAGAGTCGAGACTCAAATTAGTCTCGTGCGCGGCCAATCGGACCATCCGATCGTAACATTTCGTAGAACGTCCTGGGTTGAAGCCGCGTTCTACTGGCTTCGCAAGTGTCCGCTGGCACAGACTCGACAATTCGTGGCTCGTTTTTTGCGGCCAGGTGAGCGATTTCTCGTTAGAACCGATTTTCCGGCTTCCCCTCGCTTTTCAAATGAGGCGGAACGCTACGGACGCTGGATCAAGCACAGCGAGCAAGCCCTCACACAGTCTTTTCTTTCAAATCACGGTATCTCAATCCGGGAAAATCCGACTATCTCGGTCTTGCTGCCGGTTTGCGATCCTGAGCCACGGTATTTGCAGCAAGCTCTTGCCTCCGTATACGCGCAGACCTGCCCAAATTGGAAACTGTCTATCGCCGACGACGCCTCTAGGAACTCCGAAATCCGGCAAATTCTCGATCAGACCGGCCGCGCCGATAAGCGCGTCAGTCTGAAATTTTCAGAGCAGCGTGGGGGCGCCTCGGCGGCCACCAATCTTGCGTTGTCGCAATCATCAGATCCATTCGTGACCTGTCTTGATCATGACGATTCACTGGCGCCCGCGGCAATAGAAGCCTGTTCACGATATCTAGGCTCGAATCCAGATTGTCGATTGTTGTTTTCCGACGAAGATAAGATCGACGCTGTGGGCGCTCGTTTTGCGCCGCATTTCAAATCTCGAAAATTCTCACGCGAGCTATCTTATTCGAGAAACTACATGAATCATCTAAGCGTGCATCATGCGGATACGATCCGACAAATTGGAGGATGGCGTAACGCGTATGATGGGGCGCACAGCTATGACTTGAGCCTACGGATACTCGAAAAAATAAGCGAGCGATCAATTGGACACATCCCGCTCGTGCTCTATCACCGGCGAGCGGTGGCAGGGTCTACTGTTGTTGACGCGGGTCAACGGGCACTTTTGGATCACTTTAAGCGGACTGGAATTGAAGCAGAGGTCACACCGACTTCCGAAACGACATATCGCGTTCGACGTGCATTTGTCGGTCCGCTTCCAAAGATCTCCATACTCATTCCATTTCGGGACCGAGGAGACCTGCTCGAACGATGCATATCTTCAGTGCTGAACAGAACATCTTATACCAACTTCGAACTGATCCTCATCGACAATGGCTCCGCAGATAAAAGCACACTGAATCTCATCGATCGGCTAAGGTCTCTGCCATCTGTCAGGATTTTCCAAGACAACCGACCGTTCAATTATTCGCAGTTGAACAATTTTGCAGCTTCAGTTGCCGATGGTGAATACCTATGCCTGTTAAACAACGATACGGAGGTCGTCACCGAAGATTGGCTCGATGAGATGTTGAGCTTTGCATCCTTGCCA
>Ga0206914_1068_pt1 | contig 11433 bp, 9 predicted proteins | sample Alteio_BWOrgHeat_73_FD_152938 | JGI IMG/M metagenome (GOLD analysis project Ga0206914, IMG submission 152938) | Enriched cells from forest soil in Barre Woods Harvard Forest LTER site, Petersham, Massachusetts, United States -... | ecosystem: Environmental > Terrestrial > Soil > Temperate forest > O... | reverse complement strand
CGCCATTCCGTAGGCAATATTTTCTGCTATTGTTGTATCAAAAAGTACAGTATCTTGACTTACCATAGCAATTTGCCCCCTCAGGTGTTTAATGGCTACTTTGCTTATGTTGTGGCCATCAATTAATATTTGACCGGATGTTGGATCAAAAAAACGTACTAGTAAATTGGCAATTGTGGTTTTACCTCCGCCGGATTTACCAACAAAGGCATAGGTTTTACCGGATTCAACCTTCAAATTAAGCAATTTGATCGCTACTTTATGATTACCGAAATCCATTGCAATATCCTTGAACTCTATTTTCGGACAGGAGAATATTGGTTTGATGGATTCATCTGTATCGCAAATAGTTGGTTTTAAATCTAAAATATTAAAAATCCTATTAGCTGCAGCTAAACCTTCTTGCAGATTAACATTTAACAAGACCAGGCTTTTAAATGGTCTATAAGCGGAGACAAAAGCTGTAATAAATGCAAATAATGCGCCTGTAGTCATTTTACCTTCTATTACAGAGAATCCTCCATACCACAATACACAAGCTACTGCCAACCCGTTGAGGATTTCCATTATAGGCGAAGTAAGTGCATCAAATTTTGCTGCCTTTTTATAAAATTCTAATATTTTAGAGGTAATTTTCCTGGCTCTATTTGCTTCTATTTTTTCCGTGCAAAACGATTTTATTACCTTTACTGAATAAAAAGTCTCATCTAACTGAGCAGTAAAATTACTTAGCTCTTCTTGAGCTTCGCCTGTGACAGTACGCATTTTACGGCCTAGTTTTTGTACTGGATAAATCGCGATAGGGAATGCTAGAAAAACAAAAATAGATAGATATGGTTCTAAACTAAACATTATTATGATCAAAAATAAAACCGATAAAAAATGCTTGGCACAACCAACTAACATATTAGAAACAGCTCCACGCATCAGAATAATATCATTAGTGAATCTTGAAATTAATCTACCTGCGGATTGTGCCTGAATAAATAAAAGATCTGCAGATAGCAAATGTTCATACATACGCATTTGCATATTGGTAAGGATCTGCTGACCGACGTATTTAATGATATAACTCTGAAAATATTCGGCAATACCCTTGATAGAATGCACGATAAGTATAGCAAGCGGGATCAGCACCATCATCCGGCGATTGTGAGTTACGAATACCTCATCAATTGCGGGCTTTACTAACCAAACAATTGCAGCTGAACACAGAGCTACTATTACCATAAAAAATATAGCAACAAAAATTCGGCCTTTATAAGGGGAAACATGATCTCTAAGTAGTCTTTTTATAATTACTCTGGATGTTAATTTTCTTTCTAATGACAAATAAGGAACTCCATTAAATTTATCGCTTTTTCTTCTCCGTCATTCCTGCGAAAGCAGGAATCCACTCGCACAATACGTATTGTCATGGATTCCTGCTTTCGCAGGAATGACGTATTTTAATCTAAGCAATAGCCAGCTGCTCTTATTGTTTTAATCAATTGGTACCTGTCTTTTTCAAGTTTCATCAGTGTTCTTATCCTGTTAACATGGACGTCGATAGTGCGATGTGCGATGTCTTTATCAGCACCCCAAACATAATCTATTATTTGGCGACGTGAATAGATAGTTCTAGGTTGTTGTACAAATAGTTGTAGAATCTTAAACTCTGTGGGGCCAAGATGTACCGATTTAGTTCCTCTGAATACTTTATAAGTGGATAAATCCATACTTATATCATTGTGCCTGATAATCTTATCTTGAAATACCGGGTTGGATTTTCGGAGTAATGCTCTAATGGTAGTCATCAACTCATTTGGTGTAAATGGTTTTGACAATATTGCAGTGTAGCTATTATCCGCGAGAGTATAATTTTTTGTATCCTGATTTTCTTCTAAAAGGAAAATAATGGGTAAATCCTTGCAGAATCTAAGCCTTCTAAGTGAAATAGCCATTTCTGTTGCTGAAAGATCTTGTATTCTTGAACTAATGATTGCAACGTTCGGTGGATTAACAGCAGTAGCTCGAATCGCAGCGTCAGCGGTTCTAGCTCTAGTTACGTCAAACCAATAACGTTCGATCATATTGCATAAATTTGCATTTAGTACTTCATCCGGTTCTATGACTAAAATTTTAGGCGGTAATTTATCTGACACGAAATTTGACTCCATTTATGGTTATTTTATTTATAGCAGGCTACTATAGCCACTTTTTCTTTACAGCCAAGTAACACTTGATTAATAAAGCATTTTTTTATAATCTTTAGCCAACTAGCAGACATTTTTGCATTATCGGCAAAGATAATACTTGAATAAGAGCGTTTAAATTGGTATAACTTGCCATTATTTAAATTAGGGACGCTTTATATATGGCATTTTATGAATCCATTATTATCATTCGTCAAGATGTTTCTTCATCTGAGGTTGATAAAATTGCAAATGATTTTACACAAATTATTGAAAATCATAATGGTAAGGTTATAAAAACAGAGTATTGGGGCTTAAGACCGCTTGCTTATGAAATTAACAATAATAAAAAAGGGCATTACTACTTTATGGGTATTGAGGCTACAAAACCTCTACTTGATGAGATAGATAGAAAACTTAAGCTTAGTGAAAGCGTTATCAGAACGTCACTGGTTAGGGTTGACGAGATTAGCAAGAGTCCGTCACCGGTACTAAAGGCAAAAAATTCAGATGATGGCGAAACAGTTGATGTTACAACAAATAAAACGCATCATAAGGTACTTAAGGATAATAACAAAACAGATGGAATGAATGACTAAAGAATATATTTTAGATGGGGCGATAGCCCAAGATGATGGATCTGATAGAAACAGCACGAAAATGTTCTTCAGAAAAAGTAAGGGCTGCCCGGCATGCTCTACTTCTGCTCCTCCAATAGATTATAAAGATCCGAATTTGTTAGAAAAATTTATTTCTGAAGGCGGTAGAATGTTGCCTAGCAGAATTACCAATGTTTGCGCAAAGCATCAGCGTGCTTTAAAAAAAGCTATTAAACATAGCCGAATTCTAGCATTACTGCCGTTTGTTTTTTTGAATAGGTAATAATCTGTTATTTTAAGTAATTTTATAAATTTTAATTTTAGTGAAACTATGCAAGTTATTTTAGTAAAGCCGGTCAGAAAGTTGGGTAAAGTAGGGGAAACAGTTACGGTAGCTAATGGCTATGGTCGTAATTATCTAGTTCCACAAGAGTTTGCAATTAGAGCAACTAAAGAAAATATTGCAAAATTTGCTTCACTACAAAAAGACTTGGAAGCTAAAAATATAGAAAATAGAAAATTGGCTGAAAAAGCAGCAAAGGCGGTGGCAGGGAAACATTTGGTTTTCGTAACACAATCAGCTGCAGATGGCAGATTATTCGGTTCTGTTAGCGCAAAATCATTGGCAGTAGAATTATCTAAGCTTGTGGAAACTAAATTAAGTTATAATAATGTACTATTAGAGAGTCCTATCAAGTTTAACGGCGTGTATAATGTACAAATAGTCTTACACCCTGAAGTAATTACTTCTATCCTTGTGGTAGTAGCTAAAACTGAGACCGAAGCTCAAGATGCGCTTAAAGAATATAAAGAAGGCGGTAAGAAGAAAGAAGCTGCACAAAAAGAAGAAGAGCTGGCAATAATAGAAGCTGAAAGCGCAGAGTCTGAATCTGCTGCTGTTGATACCGATCAAAAAGTATAATCTTTGGGAATGTTTACTCAGTAACCATGGTCAGTCCTCAGGAGGTCCCCCAAGTCATAACTGTCCGAAGTTGTCAATCGTGACCGTTCACGCGTTTTTTGCTTGTCATTCCCGCGCAGGCGGGAATCCAGCTTAGATGTTGAGATTGCAGGACATTATTAATTTCCAAAAACTGTAATGTTTTTCCATTAAAACAAGTAAAAAACTCGGGCAACAATAAAACCACCACCACCGTATAAACTATGATTATTCTTATGCGCATAAAAATAATTATAGAGTCTAGAGATAGCTATAGCATAAAGAATAATGGCCACTAATAGTAAAAATAAAAAAATTTCTTGCGCCATTATTATATTTAGAGTTATGAGCTTTGCTCATAACGAAATTAATTTACTGGATCCTACGTCGGCCTGCGGCCTCCTCTGGATCTGGTACATCCCCACGAAATTAAAATTCTCACCTCTCCCCTTGTGGGAGAGGTCGCCGCAAAGCGGCGGGTGAGGGGTATTTTAAATCTTTTCTTTCCAATATCTAGTTAAACTTTAGTTGCTTAACCCGAATAATGCACCCTGCAGTTAGAAAAGCGACCACAACCTCTTAAATTATAAGGGTTTGTAGCTAATTTGTAGAAAATACAATTTGTAATTTGAAAAAACGCAGACTGAGGTAAAAATAGGCGACAAAACTTTTGTAAAATGTTACAATAGCTTTAAGAAATAGTTATACGAACACATAACAAAAAGTTTTGCCATGAAAAATTATATACCATCAAATTATCAGTTGTCTAAGATAAAAAATAGAAAATTAGAAATAAATTTTACAGGCGGTGAGATAAGCAGCGATGGTGGAGCCTTGTTATTAAGGGAAGCCGATAAGAAACTCAACCTGACTAACGATTTAGCAAAACATTTTCCAGACAGACGCAACCAGGACTTGATTATTCACAGCGTAGTAACGATGCTTCGTCAGAGGATTTATGGACTAGCCTTGGGTTATGAAGATTTAAACGATCATGATAATTTAAGAAATTGTCTTGCTTTGCAAAGCACGATAGGAACAGATAAAGTAATGGCAAGCAGTTCAACAATATGCCGCCTGGAGAATAATACAGATCGGCAATTTGTTGTAGAAGCCCATAAGATAATGGTAGATAAATTTATAGAATCTTATAAAACTCCACCCAAAGAAATAATACTGGATTTTGATGCAACCGACGATGAGATTCATGGTAATCAAGAAGGTAAATTTTATCATGGATATTATAAGCATGATTGCTTCCTACCATTATACGTTTTTTGTGGCAAACAGTTGCTGGTAAGTTATTTGCGTACTTCAAAGGAGGATCAGGCCAAACATGCATGGGCAATATTAGCATTATTAGTAAAGCGGATACGTGAGTCTTGGCCGTGTGTGGCAATTGTTTTTCGAGGAGATAGTGGGTTCTGCCGCCATAAAATGCTTGATTGGTGCGAAAGGAATAATGTGCAATATATAGTTGGTATAAGTCAAAATAACAGACTTAATACAATGCTTGCACCGATAATGCAGAAAGCTGAAAATGCCTATAACAAAACATCTGAAAAACAAAGATTATTCGGCCAATTCCAGTACCAGGCCGGCAGTTGGAGCTGTCCACGTAAAATAATCGGTAAAGCTGAAGTAACAAGGTTTGGCAAGAATCCAAGATATGTGGTTACTAATTTAGATGGTAAAGCAAAGTCTCTATATGAAGATATTTACTGTCAGCGTGGCGATATGGAAAATCGGATCAAAGAGCAACAGCTGGAACTATTTGCGGATCGCACTTCGGCTCAAAGATGGTGGCCGAATCAGATGCGATTACTCTTATCCAGCCTAGCTTATACTTTAATAGAATATATTCGCAAAACTTACCTAAAAGGAACTGAGTTGGCAAAAGCGCAAGTTAATACCATACGCCTGAAGCTGCTGAAAGTAGGAGCAGTGATTATTCGGAATACCAGACGAATCAGATTTTTACTCTCTTCAACATATCCGTACAAACATATATGGCAGCATATACTAAAAAAACTGGCTCTTGAATGAGTGAAATTAGCACTGCTCCCGGTGCTTACATAAAATGGGGGTAAGGGGGTATCTCGTCCAAAATCCAAAAAAAACGAACTTTTTCCAATTTTTTGCTAATTTGTACAAAATTTTTTCCAATTCTGATAATTTTTTTGAATTTTTTGTCGGATATTTTTTGACGGTGCAATATCCGGGTTAAATATGTAATGACGAAAATACATTTTTAAACACTTTTAACGTTAGAGTTAGCCTGAAGATACCCCTCACCCGCCCCTTCGGGTCGACCTCTCCCACAAGGGGAGAGGTGAGAGTTTTAATTTCGTGGGGATGTACCAGCTCTGGATGACGTGAGTGCATAGATTAGCCACAAGGGGAGAGGTGAAGAGCTTTTATTTGTTTCCGAAATTTATCCTGTACACTACTGTGTCTTCGCTTGAATGACAATGGTAGAGGCTTTTCAATTGCCCTCATAAAAAATAAAAACCCAGATTCCTTAAATGGAATCCGGGTCGTTATGTGGAAATGTTAACGCAGATTACTCAGCATCTTCTCCAAGTTCAGCTTTCACTTCTTTAGAAGCACTGGTGAAATCACCTTTTTGGAATTTCGCACAGTCTTCTTTTGTAGCCATAACAGTTACTTTTTTACCTTCTTTGTTCATCACTTCACATTTTTCCATTACATCTGCTGCAGCTTGTGCACCAGCGAAGGAAAATGAAACTGCTGCAAATACAGTAGCTAATAATAATTTTGAATTATTCATATTTTTACCTTTTACCAATTTAATTTGTTAATAAACACAAAACAAGACCTAACTCCTCACGACTTAATTGTTAAGAGTCCAGATCCCACGTATACACAATGTTCACGTGCAGAGGATACTATACTAGTATGCGTTAATTTGATAGAGATATTTAGTTACAATCGATAAATATTATCAGATATTTAAAAAGAATGTGTATTTTAGTCACAGTGCTTTAGCCTCGGTGATGATTACCCTGTCATAGCCGGCTAGATCCTGCCATGCAGTACAATTTAGGAACTTATGCCGTTGTAATATTTCAATGATTGATGCCTTTTGTAAATAACCGATTTCAAGAATTAGTTTGCCATCCGGTTTTAAATATTTAGCAGCATTGCTAATGATGGCTTTATATGAGCTAAGCCCGCCCTCCTCAGCATAAAGGGCAATATCAGGTTCAAAGAGATAAGTCTCTTCTGCAATTTGGTTTTTTTCAGTCCTAGAAATATAAGGGGGGTTGCTAACTATATAATCATATTGCTTGACGGGTAAATTATCATACCAATCACTTTTTACGAAGGTGATTTGCTGAGCAACATTGTGCTTTTTAGCGTTGATTTTGGCCACGTTAAGAGCTGCATCACTGATATCTGATGCAGTGATTTCTGCGGTAATAATTTCACAGGCTAAACTAATGCATATTGCACCGCTACCGCTACCAAGCTCTAATATCTCTACAGATTTATTTGCTAAATGCCTATTATAATCATTGACAATGATATCTACTAATAGCTCAGTTTCCGGTCTAGGAATTAGTACATTTTTATCTACTACAAATTCCCGACCATAAAATTCCTGTTTGCCGATAATATAAGCAATTGGTTCCATTAATTGCCGCCTGGTAATAAGTTCAAAGAAGGCAATTTCTGAAGTTGTATCTAGCTCCTTGTCGTAGTTTAATAATATTTGTTCGTAAGTGGCAGAAATTGCCATTGTGAGCAATAATCTTGCGTCAAGGGTGGGGGTTGCGCTTTTGACTAACTGGTCTGCTGCTTTTTTTAAGGCTTCTCTTATTTGCATGCTAACTTATTTTACTATATTTCTTGCAAGCGCCCATTTTCAAGCCACAAAAACATTGTTCTGATAGTTTTATCGGGATAAATTTCTTGTACCATTTTTTTGTAAGAAAGTAACTGTTTACTATAATTTTCCGGTATATCTTCTGCGCGTAATGCCGGAGTGCGATCTGATTTATAATCGATAATATAAACCTGTTCTTGATCAATTACCATTAGGTCAATTCTACCGATTTTGACCCCATCTTTAGTGTTTGTTCCCAGTGTAATTTCAGTTTTTAAATCCTTCCGAATCAATTCGTGAAATTCCTTGTTGGCAATAATTTTATCGCAGCTTGCTTTTAAACGTTGTTGAGATGATGCCGCCAAAGTGTTGATTAACGGATGCGTCTTCATTATCTCTAAATCCTTGTTACTTAAAGAATCTTCTAATATTTTATGAAACACCAGACCATATGCCATCGGGTCGTTCTTAGATAATGGGGATAGGGTGGTTACGCCGTTACTAGAGAGAGAAGGAAGACCGACGTTGCAAATCAATGCCACGCCGTCATCCAGAGGAGGCCGTAGGCCGACGTAGGGATCCAGTTTTAGGCCACTTGAGCTTCGTTGCCCTTCGGATTCTGGATCCCTACGTCGCGCTTCGCGCTCCTCTGGATGACGGGGGTAGAAGCCCACGGCCTCCTCTGGATGACGGACTGTTTGCTGTTCACTAGTGACGGTAGAGGACTGGGTTGCCGCGTCGGCCTGTGGCCTCCTCGCAATGACGGGGAGGAGGCCATAAATTAAAGCTTCATCTTCCTTTTGTACAGCAATTTCAGTCATAGTCAAGCGTACTAACTCATACCAACAATTCTCCGGTAATTTTCTCTCGTTTTGATAACCACAGATAATAAGATGATCCTCTGCCCTAGTCATTCCTACATATAGAAGACGTAGATATTCTGCATATGCTTTGCTTTGCTCGACTGCTTTTAGCTCCAGGTAATAATCAGGTAGGTAATCGGCATTTTGTGCTGATAGAGTTTTACCATCTTTATCCCAGACAAATCGATTTGAGCTAGTAGGTAAGCTGGTGGTGTCACAAAGAATGACAACGGGAGATTGTAATCCTTTGGCGGCATGTAAGGTCATTATCCTGATTTTATTATCCGCTGTATTGTCTCTTTTAATTGAGGTGTTGTAACTCTCTAACCAAAAAATGAAGCTTTGTAGAGAAGTATCATTTTGAGCGGCAAAATCACTACAAGTGTATAATAATTCATCTATAGCATCATTGCTATCTAAACCGCAGGCAGCGTTTAGTATGTTGCGATAGCCCTGTACATCAACTATATATTGGAAAAAATTACCGACATTCGTTTGATTAAATATATCTATAAAAATTAGCAAGCGATCGTAACATTCTTTATAATGTTGATCATGAACTGCAAGTGATTGTAGATGAGTCCAGATGGAATTATTATTTCTAGTGGTTGATATATCGTATAAATCCTGCTCGCTAAGGCCAATTAATGGTGATTTAAGCAATGCGCCCAAGTTTAAATTATCATGATTATTAATCACAAATTTTCCAACGGATAATAAATCAAGCACTGCTAAATTTTCACCAAGGGAAATACGGTCAAGGCCGGCAACGGCCAAATTTTCTGACTGCAGGGCTTTAATTACCTCTAAAGTAAGTTCATCACGCTTGCGGAATAAGATCATAAAATCCCTAGCGGCAATTGCTTTGCCTGTTGATGGCAATATTCTGCCACTAGCAATCTGATTTTTTATATATCGGCTGATTTTTCTTGCAAGCTCCGTTTTAACAGAGGTAACGGCTTTGCTGGATACTTGCCAAAACTGCTCCTCTTCTTTATCCAAAGAGCATAAAGGCCATAATTCAACAGATCCGGAGTGATTTGCTCTGAAGGCAGATAGGGGAGTTAGAGATGCAGTAAATAATGCCGGCATTTGCTGACCTATTCTTGCAAAAACTTGATAAACTACATCTAGTATTTCTTTAGCGGAACGGTAGGATATTTCTAGATTTACATCTTCAAATTGTTTGCCACCCAAAATCATTTTACTTTTGAGTAATTGGTTCATGCCGGCAAAGGACGCAACATCAGCTCCTTGAAAGCTAAAGATTGATTGTTTTTCATCGCCCACTACAAAGACTGTACGATTTTTTTCCGGATCGGAAGCGTCACCGGCATAAAATTCTTCTATCATAGATTCAACTATTTGCCATTGAGTAGCGCTAGTATCTTGTGCTTCGTCAACTAGTAAATGGTCAATACCGCCATCTAGTTTATAAAGCACCCATTCCTTAGCTTCGCTTGCTTTTAGCAATTTGTTGGTATAAATGATCAAATCATCGTAATCTAGCAATCCTTTTGCTGATTTGTGAAGCTCATAAGATTCTAAAATCTTACTACCAAGTAGAGAAAGTAATTTTGAATGTGCTTCTAATTGTTTTGTCCGGTCAAGCTGGTCAAGCAAGAATACTTGCTGTTGTATTTGCTCTAAATCAGAATAAAGATTTGAGCCGACAGCTGCAATCTTTTTTGTAACAATTCTTTGCCTTTTCTGACCGGTGGTAGTTAGAAAAAACTTTTTAAGCTCTAGAGCAGAGACATTAACTCCGACTATATTACGAATAATAGGGTGGTGTAAAAATGCATGATAATGCTGATTACAAGCTTTTGTTAGTTCGTTAATTATTGCCAGCGATTCATCGTATAAATTATTAACTTGATAAACTCCGTTCAAAAATTTAGTTCTTTGCTCGACGATTTCACGCAATATTTCATCTATGGTAAGTTCATGAAAATTCATGGTTAAATAGCTATTTATTGGCTCTAAATCAGGCTGATTTAGCAAATTGCTTTTTATTTGTTGTAAGATGGAGTGTGATTTAGCTTCATCAATAATTTTAAAACTAGGGGAAACTCCAGCCTCAATTGGAAATTTTTTAAGTAATGCATGACAAAATGAATGAATGGTTTGAATATTGATTCTATCAGGGGATCGTAAATATAGTTCATATAATTTTCCGGCTTTTTCCAGCTCATAAGCACTTGCTTTATGACCCATTGTTTTGTAAAGTTCTGCTGCTAAATTTATATCGTTTGTACGGGACCATAAACTAAGCGAAGCTGCAATACGCTCTTTCATTTCCCCAGCTGCAGCATTGGTAAAGGTTAGACATAATATTTTGTTAAAGGTAGCGCCACCTAAAAGTAAGCGCAAAACGCGATCGGTTAAGATTTTGGTTTTACCGGTACCGGCAGATGCAGATACCCAAGTAGAGATTTCCGGATTAGAGGCTTGGAGTTGCAGAGAATTCATTTAATACAAAGTTTATTTTAGTGTTTAAGCACTGGCACAAAAATTTCAATGATATTCCCTTTTGATTTTAGGATCTCTTCCCAGCTATTTATTGACGGAAAATCTATTATTACGATTTGTGCAGTATGCATGGCAGTTGCAATTAAATGATCATATTTTTTTGAATTGCTATTCGATAAATCCAGAGCGATATTATAGATAATAGGATTATGACCGATAACTAATATGTGTTTATTGCGATCTTCCTGAGCAGCAAGTAGTTTTATAGCATTTTCTTGGGATAGTTGATATAGTTCTGTAACTATTTCGATCTCTCCGGGAGTTACTTTTTCTTGAATTATATTAGATGTTTGAATAGTACGTTTTGCGTAAGAGACAATAATTTTATCTATTTGATAATCACGCAAAAATATTGCAGCTTCTGCAGCTTCTAATTTTCCCTGTTCGGTTAGAATACGCTGTACATCTTGGGCTGTTACTCCATTTTCTGCTTGTGCATGGCGCATTAATAATAATCTCATGAATCTATACCTTT
>Ga0206914_1064_pt1 | contig 11839 bp, 7 predicted proteins | sample Alteio_BWOrgHeat_73_FD_152938 | JGI IMG/M metagenome (GOLD analysis project Ga0206914, IMG submission 152938) | Enriched cells from forest soil in Barre Woods Harvard Forest LTER site, Petersham, Massachusetts, United States -... | ecosystem: Environmental > Terrestrial > Soil > Temperate forest > O... | reverse complement strand
CACAAATACAACCAGCCTAGACACACCAAACTAAAAACCAAGTTGCTTAACGGTCAAGCTTTTGTAGCTCTCCAACAACTGATCAACATGTTGGTTTTTGCCATGGCAATTGCCCAATTGACCATGGCAATTTTTTCGCATGAGGGAATTTGCTTGATAGAAATCGTTGCTATTTAGTTTAGCCATATCAAGAATTAAGCTTGGGATAAACGCAATATCTAGTGATGGATATTGCGTTTTATCATTGATATTAAAATTCGCATTCACATTATAGAAAGTTTTATAGTAATCCTTAACATCACGAGTAAATCTAAGCTGCGTTGAGTAGCCTTCAAACGATGGCAAATGATCACCGAAATTGACTATGATAGTCTTTTTTTTGCGCCGCATTAGTTTTTCAATTAAGTCTAGTTGATCTTCACTAGTTCTAGTCAGCCTTGAAATATAATCATTTAACTTTGAGCAAAGCTTGTCATTCATAACTAGACTACAGCCGATATTATCAGGGATAAAGCTTGAATGTGGCCCATGGTTTAACATGGTGGCTGCAAAAATATATTTTGGTTTTTCCGGATTTTTATCGAGTGCATCTATAATCATCTCGCCAATCATACTATCTGGAATATGCCCCCAACTCTCTGGTTTAAAGCCAAACTCATAAATATCGCTGATCTTGTGGCTACCCAGTTTAGTGTAAGCATCTTTAGCTAGAGAAAAATTCTTATCAACCGGATAAACAACTTCAACCCGATAACCAATTGACCTAAGATGAACCATTATTGAGTTTTTAGTGTGGGGCACTAAGGTAATAAAAGGCATGTAGCTAGGCCCTCTAAAGCTTTTATGTGGTATACCAGTATTTACCTCATATTCACTAATCCAAGAACTACCCTCATAAGTATTGACGTTTAATATACCGCTATATTTTGTATATTTGCCAGCTTGAAAAAATTTGAATTGCAAACTTTCAGCAAAATCATAATCCAACTTACCTGGATCAAAAACTGATTCATTTAAGATGACCACAATATCCGGCATTTCATTGGGATTGGTGGTAATAACTTCAGTGCTTTTATGGACATTATCCAATATTAGCGTTTCATCAATCTTGCCGTAATTCGGCTCTATCCCCATATCTTGAATGGTAAATAAAATATCAGCAAAAGGGCCATAGATCCGCCTCGTATCATATTTTGTTTGAGTCTTTGTTGATTCCACGCTTAAATAAAAATATGATTTTTTATCTAAGGAAATATCAACCAATTTAAAACCAAGCAATATTGCCACGCCAAAGGACACTAAGCGTAATGCATAGTAATTTTTTGCTCCCAGGCGCATCTTATCCAGCAGGGTGTCCGACCTATTCCACAACAGGGCAAAATTAATTAGCAATAATAAGAAGATCAGATAGATTTCTTTAGTGGCATATTCATATATTAATCTTAGTAAACCATGATTAATCAGCAGTTCAACCATAAAAATATCAGCCGCTGATATTTCCTGCATTAAGAATTGCCATTTTATTAGTTTCACATAGTCAGATAACACAGCTAGCAATAGCGTCATGAATCCTGAAAGTAACACCCTATTAGTGAGTAAAATGAAGATCAGAAATACACATAAACCGATCAAAATATTGATAATGAGCAAGGTAGTTTGAAATTTTGTGGTAATACCTAAAAAACCAACCAGCAGAACAAACCAAGTGCTTAAGGAAAAATATAGTTCCCGTAGTGAAATTCTATAACCAACAAAAGAATCAAGTAGCTTTAATATTTTGTTCATCTGTACAAATAATGTTAGTTTTCTTGTTAAGAGACACCAGCTGCCCGTCATCCAGAGGAGGCCGAAGGCCGACGTAGGGATCCAGTTTTAGGCCACTTGAGCTTCGCTGCCCTTTGGGTCCTGGATCCCTACGTCGGCCTTCGGCCTCCTCTGGATGACGGATTTCTGTATTGTGGTTTCTTATACCAAACTCAGGCTAAGATAGAGTAATTTCTGATCTAATCAATATTATTAACTATAAAATGCTTGATTCTTTTATAAAACTAGTGCATATTCTACTCGCATATCTGGTTTGGGCAATGCTTAAATTAGTATCGCGGGCGATTAGCTCAGCTGGTAGAGCATCTCGTTTACACCGAGACGGTCGGCAGTTCGATTCTGTCATCGCCCACCATATATCTCAAGGCTTTCAGCAGATCAGTCATCTGCGCAAAATGCTCTCCATGCTCCTTATTTGCTGCGAAATTGGCAAAAATCTGATTAGAAGTCACCCTCTAGAGCTGGATTTCTCTCTATTACAAGGGAGGGCATCATGCAGCAAATAATCAATAATTCCTCTGTTTGTGGTTATGATAAAGCGACTATTTTCTATAATATGGTCGGTAATTTTATCCCACCGGAGTGGCGAGGCTTGAGCCATCCTTCCGGCAAGGTTTTGAGTAAAACCTCTCGCCAGCTTTTATCCTTGATCGTCTCTTGCCTTGAGTCTAGCTCCGGTACTAATCATGCCGCTAGTGAGCTACAAGAAAGTTATTACTTCTTTGAGCAACGTTTGGGAGTATGTCAAAGAAGAGTAAGACAATGTTTTGTTGAATTACAGCAAGCCGGTTTTCTTACTCTTGAGCTTTTATCTGTAATTAAGAATCATATTAAGTGCCGCAATATTCTATCAATAAAATTGTTGAAAGATTTTAAAAATATACAAGCAGTGGGTGGTCATTCTAATGTAAAAAAATTTCCTGCTGATATGAAAGAACTTTCAGCCCAAGCTGAAAAAAGTTTCAGGTTGGAGCGAAAGAATTTTCAGCCACACAATATAATAGATAATAATATATCTATATTAAAATCTAGATCTAGCGAAAAATCTAGTTTTGTTAATTTTTGTGAAGAAAATTCTATTGATAAAGAAAGAGTGCAAAAATCTGAGCATCATGATGATGATCAAGATCCACCTCAAGGTAATTCATCAAACTGGCTTGCTAAGGTAGCTACAAAGGCTAAAAATTTTTGTGGATTAAAGAAAAAGCTAGCAGAGTTTCACCCACTTAGCGATGATGACGCATGGCTGCTCCAAATGCGGTCAGGCAGAGAGTTTAACTTGAACTTTATCAACCAGCTATTGCTCAGGCTTAGTGAAAAATATCCAAATAATAGGTTTGACGATAAAAAAGCGGTGTTGAGCTATATGACTAAGGCTTTAACCTATGAGCTAAGAGATGCTTGCAAGGTTAATAATGAGGGGTTTAAGTTTAAGCGGGATCAAGTTACTTTTGCTAGAGAAGAATATTTACAAAAAGCGGAATATAGCCATGACACCAGCACGACCGGTCAATTTAGGCGCAAAATAGCGGCGGTGTTTGATCCTAAGCTAGCTTATGAATTATTAACCAGCTGTAGTTTTGCTGATCCGCAAGGCGATTGCTATAGTGTGCGGTTAGTTAAGGATATCGTCATCTCAAGCCACGTCAAAGAAGCCTTATTGCAAGAAGCTAAGGCGGTTTACGGTAACGGACTAAAAACCCTTGAGATAACCCCTTTTAAAAACTTTATTGGACAAAATAGTAAAACTTACAAGGACGCTAAGTTGAACAACAAGGTAGATCGTAACAGGGGTGTTAATAGTTACGGCCATTTGCAAGGCTTAGATAGCGATTCCGTATGGTTTAAGGTTAGGAAGCACTTAATTGCCGCTTGCGGTATTCATACGGACAAATCGTGGTTTAGCAAGCTAGAAGTAGCATACGAGGATCATGTAACTAAAAAACTAATACTTAAGCCCCAAAGTTCTTTCTTCGGTAGTTGGATCACCCAAAACTATCAGACTGCCTTAGAAAACGCTTTTATCGCACAAGGTTTTAGTTTTGAAATAGCCGATTGTTGAAATTAAAAACTATAAACAATAAAAAAATGATAAGAAAGTCGGTTTTAAAAAATTTATACACAATTATACACAACTATAAAATTCTTATACTATATGGTTATGTTTTGTGTATATTTTGTTGTTGGTAAGAATAAGTTGATAGTTGAGTCGGTAAACAAGCTTTGTGCCTTAACTATAGTTTTTGCAAATAATTATAAGGCACAAAGCTTGTTTTAGTGACGTAAACGGCCTTTGAAGTATGCACGTCTTAGGCGTTGTTAACACTCTTCGCCATAAGCTGATTTACTCGGCCTAAGCGGTAACAAAATAAGTTCATGATCCCCCAAGCCTAAGGTTGGTTCAATGGTTCTACAGCCTTTATAATATATCGACCGATCGGTTGTCTTATTAAATACCGTGGCCATCACCGTAAGTGTTTGATCGCCGTATTCATTGGTAAAAGTACCTATATAAGTGTCAAAATTTTTCGTGTCGTCAAAAAGTCTATTAGTTTTGTCTGTCAGACTACGTTCAATAGATAGCGCAAGCCTTGGGAGACCCCTTGAACGTGTAATGTCGTCTAGTAAATAAAGGTGTCTTTCCGACGGTAATTTTATTGCCTTTTTGACTAGTAGTTCAAATATATCAATCAGCTTGTCGATTTCATATTTAGTACAATTGTTATGCTCGACATCAAAAACATTAATTCCAATATTATTGTCATACATACCAGCCGTTGTGCTTTTGTTACCCTTAGTCATATTTTCCTCCATTAAAATAGTTTTAAATTAGTTAAATTTTCTTTTTCTTAGCAACCCGATTTTAGGTTGTATCCCACACCTAACTCTGGTGCAAAGAAGAGTCCAGTGGTTTTTTATAAAAAAATTAAAATTATTTTTTTAGGCGATTTTTCGGATAATTTTAGGGTAAGCTAAAATTGTAATTAACTATAAGTAACTAATTGTATTTAGGCAGAAGAAAAAAACGCTAAACAAGTTTTATAAAATTTTATAAAAAATTTTAAATAACAAAATAGGAAATTAGCCAAAAAAGGAGCATATAGGGAGCATTGCAAGCTTAAACCATGATAAAACCCTAGCATTTATGCTACTTACAAGCTGCTAACCTTCTCGTTGATACTGAGAGCGTCTATAGGTTTCAATAGGAAATTATGAAATTATTTATAAAATATAGGACAATTTAGTCAATTTTTATCACTTTTTCCCGTTTTTTGTACAAAACTAACCCAAAACAGCCACGGGGGGTCAAAACCGCCAAAATATGGGGTATGGGGGCTTTTCGGGCGCGGGATTTTTTTTCGGGATTAATCAGCTCAAAACAAAAAAAATCAGTTTTTTTCATTTTTTGTTTAGATAATTTTTAATTGCATTATCCAAATATAGCAGTTACAACGAGGGCAGCAAATAAGCAGGTGATTTTAAATGTCCGATAAAAAACTAACCCGTCTTAAACATGATGAACTGGTTAAATCCTTTATGGGAGAACCGTTACTTGCCAGAGATTTTTTAGAAGAACATGCGCCAGCAGATTTTAAGGCAGACCTTGATTTAACCGATATCACTATAGAAAAAGAAACATATATAGAAGAAAACTTAAGAAAGAAATCCAGCGATATAGTTTTTAAGGTTAAGACTAAAACAGGAGGTGATGCCTTTATCTACACTCTTTTAGAACATCAGTCTTCCAAGCCTGATTATTGGATGGCTTTTAGATTGCTAAAATACTCACTGCTACTTTTAGAGCGGCATAAGGATGATAATAAAGACAAGTTGCCTCTAATATGCCCCTTGGTATTATATCATGGAACAACCGAATATAATGCACCTAGAAACTTCTGGGATTTGTTTGTAAATCCCGAGAAAGCAAAAAATCTGCTTGGAGGCGATTACAAGCTTATAGACCTTCATGAAGCAAGTGATGATGAGATATTAAAAAATAATAAGCTCGCTTTATTTGAATATTGTTTGAAGCACATACATCGCCGTAACAAAGAAAAATTATTAAAAGATATATTTGCAAAATGTAAAGAAGCGATTATAATTGATGAAAAGAGAGGCTTTATTTCTATAGTGCGGTTGCTGCGTTATATAGATACTCAAATTCCGGAAGAGAGAAGAGCCTCAGTAGCAAAATTGGTAACTACTAACTTGATAGAGGGAGAGAAAATTATGAGAAGTATTGCGCAGGCTTATATGGATGAAGGCAGAGCTGAAGGCAGAGTAGAAGGTAGAGCAGAAGGTAGAGCAGAAGGTGAAGCTAGAGGTATTGATCTAGGCGTTAAGAAAGGCATTGATCTAGGCATTAAGAAAGGCGAAGTCATAGGTATTGCAAAAGGTGAGGCTAAGGGGGTGATGAAAGTTGCAAAAAACTTACTTAAGCAGGGACTATCTTTTGACGCAATAGCTAAAGCAACAGGTTTATCCTTGGCAAAAATCCGCCAATTACAGGGCGAATAATTCTCTTTTATATTCTTTCTTAGTATAAAAGCTAGCAATTCAGAAAAAGACATAGTGTAATATCCAGTAAATTGGCCAGATCATTGCATGAAATATGTTTAGTGGCAGTATAATGATCCAGTTCCACCAACTATATACTATTCCGTCAAAAAAAGTCAGATAAACAAAAGTTGCTATATTGACGAGCAAATATATACTCCAAAGCAAAGTGTGAGCTGATGCATTTATAACAAGTTTCCGGATCAGTTTATGCACAAAGTTGGTTACAGGTAAATTGTGTAAAAATGGGGGAATATTCTTTAGAGTGCATCAAGGTTTGTAAATAACTTTTAGTAGCAAGGTGTATTACAGTAATATCTATGGGTTTGCAACTATAATTATCCATTTTGCCGCTTAAAAACTTTGCAAAAGACCTCTCTAATATGTTATAATAACAAGGATTAGAGAGGTTTTTTATTGTGGTGTTTTTGCGTGGCTAATTTAGGATTGTTTGAGAAGAATTTAAGCAAAATATCAGATATAACGGTTGATAAGTTCGGCTCTATTGCTGCGGTCAGTAATTTTCTGGAAGTAGTTGCGGGCTGTGGCAGTGTTAGTAGGGCTGTGGAGATTGTTAATAATAGCAATAGCAGTAAAGTTGATAGCATGATCTTGCCGCTTCATGTTCAGCGCTTAATCAATGATGATCGCTATTTAGCTAAATGTGTAGCAATGGCCAAACAGGTGGCTGTAGAGCGTGCAGAGTCGGTTTTGTACGAGCGGGCAATCAATGGTTATGAGGAGATTACCTATGGCAGGGATGGTGCGCCTGTGCAGGTTAAGCGCAAATACTGCGCAAAATCTTTGATGGAATATTTAAAGGCAAATAGCGGTAAATATTGCGGCAGTAAGGTAAGTGCTAGTGGAGTCAAAGATGCTAAGGCCGAGCAAGCTAGTGACATGGATATAAGCAAAATTGAAGTTGAGAGTTATGCAGATTATGGCAAAGCTTGAGCTTAAGAAATCAACAGTCAAAGCCGCTAGTGGTAAAGGGATAAGCTACAAGTTCCCAGCAGATTGGTCACCATATCCGTTTCAGATTCCGTTGTGGCAGTATTTATATAATGGCGGCAAGAAGGCAATTGCGGTGTGGCATCGTAGAGCAGGTAAGGATATACTCGGGCTTAACTGGATAACGGCGGCTGCTATTCGGGAGGTGGGGATATATTGGTATGTGTATCCTACCTATAATCAGGCAAAACTTAGTGTCTGGGATGGGATGACTTTGGAAGGTAGACCGTATATGTCGTTTATTCCGGAAGGGCTAATTGCAAAGAATCAGCAATATAAGCAGCGGATAGTTTTTAAGAATGGGTCTGTATTGCAGTTTATCGGTAGTGACCGCTATGCAAAGATTCGTGGTAGCGGCATTAAGGGGGCGGTGATCTCGGAGTATTCCTATCATGACCCTCGGGCAATGAGTTCGGTAATAGAGCCGATGGTAATTCGCAATAATGCTTGGTTGCTTTATCTATATACTCCTGCTGATGATGCAAGACTTACGCATGGGCTGGAGCTGTATTTGAAGTACAAGGATGATGAGAGTGCCTTTTGCCAGATACAGACCATTGAGGATACTAGCGATCACTCTGAGCAGCCACTGGTGGATAAGGACAGGCTGGATGGCGTCAATATGAGTATTGAAGAAGTCCGTAGAGAGTTTTATTGTGACTTTGAAGCTTATCGTTATCGCAAGGTGGATGATGGTGGGACGTTTGCGGCAATCTTACGTGAGTCTGAAGCAGGCGGGAGAATCGGCAGCGTGCCGTATGATGCTGCCTATAAAGTAAACACTTACTGGGATATCGGCATAGTTGATTATACTGTGATCTGGTTTGTGCAGGAAAAGCCCGATAGTGTTGATGTAATTGATTTTTATATTAACCGTGGTCAGGATTTAGAGTTTTACCTGAATCAATTGCGGCGTCGGCCTTATCAGTATGGCCGCAATGTCCTGCCACATGATATGAATCGCAGACAGATGCCAACGCTTGATACCAGATTATCAGAAGCAAACAGCATCGCTGAAAAGTGTGGGTTTGCTGCCTTTGATTTGGGACGAAAATACTTGCGTGAGGAGATGATTGGCAAAGCCAGAGAGTTTTTAAAGAAATGCCGCATTGATAGCAATAAGTGCAAGGTAGGTATTAATGGCTTATATGAGTTTAATGCAGCACTCCGAGGGGTACATTCCAATTCATCAAGAGCTACTGATATTGCCGAGAGTTTTTGTTATATGGCAATGGATGCAAAAAGTGATAATGAGCGAGATAGTTTGGTTGGTAATTTTATGGCACATAGGAAAGTTATCAACGATTACAATGCGCTAGAGAGGTAAGCATGGGATTTTTTAAAAAGCCATGGAAAGCAATTAAGGGTACGATTAATAAAATACCAGGAGGTCAGCATTTAACCGGTCGTGCTAAGAGTAGGCAGAAGCTTCTATATAACGAAGCAAGCAGTAATTATGAGAATTATGCCAACGAGGCAAAGTCTAATATTGAAGCTTTAGCAAAACAACTGGAAGATTCAAAGAAAAGCTTGCAGTCATTAGAGAGTGCAAAATATCAGCACCAGCATAAGGGGCGGCAATTGCAAGGAGAGTTAGGTAATTATGCCAATTCTCTGCAAGGATTAGAAAAAGGCAAAGCCAAACTTGAGAGTGAGGCTAATAATTTACAATCAGCTTTTAGCGTCTTTAAAAGTAAGATACCTGAGCTTGAGGGTGGTATATTGGAGATGCAGCAGAGCGGTGCTGATTTTGAGGAGTTATTTAATTCAGTTAGAGAGCAAAAGGAGAGCTTGCGGGGCTTAAACCGAGAAGAAGCGGGCAAGGCGCATAAGAAGCACCATGCAGACGTAGAGAGTTTAAAAGCAGGACGAGCTGATACTGAAAACCGGATAAAAGAGCAACTATCTGCAATAACAGCAAGACATAGCGGTCTAACACAAGAAAAAGCGCAATTAGAGCAAAGGTTTGATGCCCATAGAGTCAAGCAGGAAGCATATCATGCACAGAATGAGCAGCTGAATCAGCAGCGCTATTCTATAGAACGAATGCTCGGAGATTATAAAAAAGAAGCCGGCAGTATAAATAGCAAATATGAAAGCAGCAGGTCACAGACGCAAGACTTAGCCAAGCAGCTGGAGAGTTACGTTAAAGAAGCACAAGGCAAATTAGATCAGTTAGGCAGCCACCTTGAATGGCGGGCAGGTAAATATCGCAAAGAGGCCAATAGGACTGGGCTTGTGCAGGGTGTAGGCTTGGGTCTTGCAACTTTAGGGGCCGGGTTTGGTTTAGGTGCTCTTGCAGCTCCGGCAACTGCAACAGGGGCGGCTACGGCTACAGGTGCAGCTTCGGGATCAATGGCGGCTATTTCCACGGGAGCTGCCACTGCTACCCCTAGCTTGGGGATGTCTATTTTATCTGGTATTGGTACGGGCTTAAAATATGCCAGCCCCTTAGTTGGGATAATAAAATATGCCAACACTGCTAATATTGAGCATAAACTTAAAAATATTGAGAAATTTGATCTATCGGAAGTAATGGCAGATTTACCTTCTATGGGTGGCGGTAATTATAACAATATGCAGGGGCAAAAATTTGCTATTCCCGAGCTTGGCGGCTTAAAGCAGCAGCTGTCACATTTTAATATGCCGAACGTACCGCAGCTAAAGGACTTACCGACACTATCAGAATCACTGGGCAAGATAGTCTCGCCTGAAGATGTTGCAGGGCTAACGTTAGGCTTGCCGAAAATGAGCTCAGCCTCGGGCAAAAAATATTCAGCAGGAGTGTTATATGATCCTAGTTTTTTAAAGAAGCTGAAGAAATTATCCAAACGAATCGGTACGCCTTATTTAGACTCAAGGAGCCTAGGCTTTGCAAACCTGCAACCACAGCAAGGGGTCATGTATGGCTAATACAAAACTAGAGGAATCAAGGCTTAAGTATTTTGAGGAATTGAAGGCTAAGCGAGATAAATGGGGCAAAATCTGGGATGAGCTGGCTAAATATGTCTGTCCACAAACCAAGAGCAATAAGGAGATATTTGATTCAACCTCAATCTGGTCAAGGGAGCAGTTAGCTTCAGGCTTGCAGAGTCTGCTGGTTAATCCGGCAATGAATTGGTTTAACCTCATCCACCAGCCTAATAGTAATGACAATGAAGGGTTTGCAGATCATGAGTCAGAGATTGAAGAATCCAAACTCTGGAGTCAGGAGGTAGAGCAAACTATCTTGCAAATATTCAATAATCCGGCTAGTAGCTTTTACAATCAGATTCACGAGTTCTTTTTGACGCTAACCGCTTATGGTACGGCAATATTTTACATTGAGGAAGAGCCAAGCCTACCTAGCGGGGTATTGTTTCGTAATATCAATATCCGTCAATGTTATTTTGCTGAGGATCGTACGGGCAAGGTCAGCTCAATGTATCGCCTTTTTACCATGAGCGTGCGATCAGCAGCTAGCAAATGGCCTGAGTTTAAGCCATTGCAGGAGAAGCTGGAGAAGTCAGCAGATGAGGAAGTAGAGATATTACATATTGTTGAACCAAGTAAGGATAAGAAACAAAATAATCTAAAACAGACTAGTCTGAAACAGACGAATCAAAAACAAGCTAACCTGTCGCAGTATATTTATCCAGATACGAAGGAAATCATTGCAGAGTCCAGCTATTCCTATTTTCCTTTTATGGTTTGCCGCTGGATTAAGGAAGAAGGAGAAGCTTACGGTTATGCTCCTGCTCATCATGTACTACCGGACATTAAGCTGTTAAACTCCCTGCGGGCAATTACACTCAAGCAAGCCCAGAAGCAGCTAGACCCACCGCTACTTGTGCCGAAAGACGGCTATTATCTGCCATTATACACAAGTCCTGGAAGCGTCAATTTTTACCGTGGCGGCATCGCAGATAAAATAGTACCGCTTGCCGGTATGGAGAATTTTATCCCGACTGAACATGAGCAAAACCAATGCAGGGAGGCTATACTCAAAGCTTTTTACGTGGATATCTTCCGTATGCAAAAGGAAAACAAAGAAATGACCGCCGCTGAAGTACAAATCCGAACAGAGGAGCAAATGCGGATGATGTCGCCGATGGTTGGCAGAATAGAAACCGAATTTTTAAATCCGTTAATTATCAATGTCTATAAGATATTAGATAAGTACGGAATGCTGCCGGTAATGCCGGAAATGACAGGGATGGAAGGAAGAGGTAGCCAAACAGATATCAGCATCTCCTACGTTTCGCCATTATCAAGAGCACAAAAATCGTCACAGGTCAGCTCAATTGAGTCGGTACTGGGATTTTTCCAAAGAAGCGGTATAATTAACATGTTACCCGATATTTACGACAATATTGATTTCGATGCAGTATTTAAGAAGTTCTTTGACTTAAGGGGCGCACCGCAGGAAGTACTGAGAAGCGAGGCAGAAGTAATGCACTTGAGGCAG
>Ga0206914_1063_pt1 | contig 12134 bp, 11 predicted proteins | sample Alteio_BWOrgHeat_73_FD_152938 | JGI IMG/M metagenome (GOLD analysis project Ga0206914, IMG submission 152938) | Enriched cells from forest soil in Barre Woods Harvard Forest LTER site, Petersham, Massachusetts, United States -... | ecosystem: Environmental > Terrestrial > Soil > Temperate forest >... | reverse complement strand
CAAAGAAATGGTTGATTCTTTGTTTTAACATTTCCGGCACGTCGCCAATATCTTGGATGTGATCAAACGTTATGTCTAGTTTTGAGATTGGTACAGCTAAAATCTTTTCGTCCATACCGGATTCATCTTCCATCAGTAGCACGCCGACAGGCCGAACTTTTATTACCGCACCCGGTATAACCGGATAATGAGCTATTACCAGCACATCAGCAGGGTCGCCGTCATCAGAAAGTGTATGTGGGATAAATCCATAATTACAAGGATAAGACATTGAAACCTGCATGAAACGATCTACCATTATCGCCCCGGACTCCTTATCAAATTCATATTTAACCGGATTATCGTTCATGGGGATTTCAATAATTACATTAAAGTCCCCATTTTTTGTTTTTGCTGGAATTTTATCAATAAACACTATGATGTCTCTCTTTCTAGAAAATTATGCTATTAAGCTAAAATTTTGACGCAACGTTTCCAGGGTATTGTCGACAAGAGCATTTGCAACAATTTCTAGTTTTTTTACATCTTCAATTTTTTTATCACCTTCATTTGCGGTAATTTCGCCATTTTGCATTGCTTCTAGCGTATTTTTCTTGATTTCATCAATTGTGTGCTTGCCATCAAGTGACTTAACAATTCCTACTTGATGAGATTGAAAAGTTAGCAGTTGATTGTTGCTATTTGTTAGCCAAAAGCGATTATTTGGGCGAGCTTGTTGTATCTGCAACCTGGCAAGTTCACTGATTTTTGGCTTTTTAGAGATAGTATAAACAGATTTCGGCTTATCAAGAATAAACTTAATATAACCACCAAAGATCAATTGCGGGAAATTCTGATTAATATTTTGCAAGATCTCTGCATCGCCAACCGCTGGCACAATCTCCTTTGCTTCCTTTGTCAGTTCACTAATTGAAAGAGGATTACCGAGATTTTGTGAAAGAGCCATAAGAACCGCTTTCATTGCCGGTGTGCTACTTGCAACAGTTCTTTCCTTAATGTTATCCAGATAGAAAGAAACGGCGCTATTGTCTGTTAGATTAACATCGGCTTCCACTGGTGCAATCGTACAATAATAACTGAACTTTGCGATAGTCTCGGCAGTAATATTGCGTGAGATTGCAGTATCTTTATGAGTCAGCATTGTACATCTAAATTGAGTGTTTTTGATAAAATCCATATATTGTTCTGTTCTAACAATATCGGTAATTGTTCCCAATTTTTCAGCAGCAGCTTTCGGTAAATTGCCGATATACATTCTGTGTACATCTGTATCTCCCACATATTCTAAGCCATGAGCTCTTGCCATATCAATAAACTCGTAGAAGTAGAATGCCTTGTTTTCCTCAGCTAGATATTCGTGGCGTAAATAATGATCTTCACGCTCAGCCATATATTTTGCCGAAGATTGCATAAACTCTGCATGTGGAGTCTTGTGATCCTTCAGTGATTCTTGTAAGAAATTAAGAGCAGCTCTTGATTGTTGAATTTTATCAGTCACATTTGGAAAGTTTGTTGAATGGTATAGCATCAACTCACGCACTGTATTGATCATGTTCCAACCAGGCAAGGTGTTATAGCTGATAAAGGCTATGCCGTCTTTGTTGAGCAGTTTTTTACTTACGTCTAAAATTCCTTCTTTCACAAAATCCGGTACCCAAGAGAAAACTCCATGGCAAATTATATAGTCAAATTTACCGTGAGATTCATCTAGGTCGGTAATCGACATTGCTTTTAATTCAACATTTTTAAGTTTTAGCTGATCTAATGTTTTCTGACCGTGGCCAATTTCTACTTTTGAAAGATCAACCCCAAGCGTAAAAGATTTAGGGTAAGTTTCAGCAAAACGGAATAAGTTACCGCCGTCAGAACAACCCAGCTCTAGCACTCTGGCCGTTTCCAGCGGTGCAGGATTCATACCGAATAAAGCCCCGACAGTCTTCAGATTTTCAGGTCTATTATAGTCAAAAGGATAGCCTTGGTATGGCACTTCATCATATCCTTGTTCTTTTACTTCAATTTTCTTGTTTTTAGTTGTTGCCATAAAGATTCCTTATATATTTGCAATAATTATTATAGGCTAGTTTTTAAAAGAAATTTGTAAATAAATCAAGCCTCTTTTGCGAGGAGAGGCGAATATTAAACAATTTTCTGATATTCAAAATAGATTTTGCGGATGGCATAAATCCAGAATATACAAACCCCGATAAAGATTATCATTAAGGCGGGGGCGATAGATTGGTAGGTAGCCATTGGTAATATGGTGAAAATTATTGATTGAATTAACCCACTGGATGATTTTCCGATTTTAGGGCTAATAACATCAACTGCAGCTTTGCCTTTTGTTCTAAGTTCCTGGTCTAATGGGATGTAGAGCATTTGTGTTGAGGTATCCCACACAGAATATTTAGAACCTTTAGACAAGATATTCTGAATTGCTCCGACAAAAACTGCCAACGCTAAAGGTGACATCAATATTGCGCCTTCAAAAAAGCTTAAAATCTGATAATCAAAAACTACAAGAAAGAAAAATAACGTACCGGTGGTTAAGATGATTACCGGAGAGATAATAGCCGCAACAAACCAACTACTATTACGCATAATATTATTACCGATCACCGTCATTACCATAATGGCTATGCCGGTCCATAATATGTACATACTGTTGAATTCTGCATAAGAGCTAACGGTTGGATATAATTCCTTGATTTTTGCTTTCCACACGGCTTCAACCAGATTCATGGACAAGCCAAATGAAGCAGAACAGACTAACATTAACCACAGATATTTTGAACGGGCAATATACTTAAAGCTCTCAATAATTCCCATTTTCGGCCTGGTAGCGCGTTCTGACTTAGGGGTATGGCCCAGGATAGAATCACCGATTATATTTTTCACAATATGCCTGATCAGTAAACAGGCAAACACCGAAGATACGGCTACCATAGCAACAGAAACCTGAGTTAGGATTATTTTGCTATCAGATACCGTAAATAATCGGTGAATTACACTATTGTCAGCGGAGAGATTCATCATTAAAAATCCAACGGCAATCAGTGACGAGTTACCGAAGAAAGAGAATAAAGTATAAAAACGTTTTGCCTCATTCGTGGTAGTTACCTCATTGGCAATTTGCCAAAATAGAAGGACGTAAAAGATGTTCGGCCATAATTCGGCAAAGGCATAAAATAGTACGTAACTCCAATTAGCAATTGTTGCTATATACCATTTCCAGTGCGCATGCTCGGCCATTAGATATGCTAAACGCCCGCTATCCATGTGAAAAAAATCAATATTAGGATATAAGGTGAACGCAAATATTATATAAAAACCTGTAAAAACCGTTGTAAGGTAATAGAAAATTCTATGGAAAGGCAGGTGATTTATCATCTTTGCATAGATTATTAAAAATATTGCTGCCATCGGGGTAACGCAATAAACTTTCGTGAAGCTAGTAATTTCTGCGCTCATTTCTGAAATTAAAATACTATCTTTTAAAATTCGCAGGATATTCTGATTAAAAAGTACACAAAACATCAAAGCTGACATTGTAGCAAATTTGCCCAGTTCCGAGCGATGAATCGGCCAAAATATGTTTCGGAGTTTGTTTTTAAAGGGATTTAATTCGAAATCAGACATTGCTTACAGGACACCTATGGACAAAAAAAAAACTTAAAAAAGTAATTTTTAGTCGTAGGTCCGCAGGTCAGTGCTTTATAAATAAGCAGTAGAATCCAATGGCTGACTGTAACGATACAAAAATGTACAAGTATTCTAACATTTGCTAGGGAATTTGTCAAGTGGTTAAGTAACAAAACAGTAATTCCGGCCGTCATCCAGAGGAGGCCGTAGGCCGACGTAGGGATCCAGAATCCGAAGGGCAGCGAAGCTCAAGCTCCAATAATTCTGGATCCCTACGTCGGCCTACGGCCTCCTCTGGATGACGGGCGAGAATTGCTGGTAACAAAACAAACTAATTTTTGATAGAATGCTTAATTTTCAAGGTGATATATACGACCGGTATAAATTTGAATACAACAAATTTGTAAGTGGTGTTAGAACTAAATGTTATGACCAGCTTGCAGATAGCGTTGTCTACGAGTCAGCTATTGCAACTTTGCTGCGTTATAACTCTACACAAAAAAGCGAGCAGATATTTTTAGTGGTGCCGTCTATTTTTAATTCACCGGAAATTTTGTTCTTAAATGAAGGGCGGAATTTTATTAGTAATTTGCAAGAAAAAGGTGATGTGTATCTAGTTAATTGGCAGGAAAATACTAGCCCATTGGTTTTAGAAGATTATATAAACGAGTTACAGACGATAATTCTCTTATTCGGCAAAAAAGAACATAGAGATATCAATTTAATCGGGCATTGTATTGGCGGCACTATGTGTATAGCTGCTGCTAGTCAAACCCTTATGTTAAGTTCACTTACTCTGCTTACCTGCCCATGGGACTATTCCCATTTTAGAAAATGGACCCAAGCTAGTCAGCTCTTGGTGTTAGACGAGGTAATAGCGGGGTTTGAATTTATTCCAAAGATTTATACGCAGATAATGTTCTTTTTAATGTTTCCATTGCAATTTAAAGACAAAATACTTAAATATTTTAGCCTTGAATCTGTAGAGAAAAAAGAGCTATTTATGAAAGTTGAAGAGTGGTTAGGGTCGGGGATTGCAATTTCAAAGACTGTATATAGGCAAATAATACAAGATTTTTGCCAAAGTAACACCCCTGCTAATAATCAATGGTTTGTTAATGGACAGTTGGTTACCCTTGAAAAACTTAATATACCTGTCTGTATTATTTATGCTAGTGATGATCAAATAGTGCCGTTTAGCTCAATAGATCCTTTGCAAAAAACTATAAAAGATTCTACGCTCATTGAGGTTAATGGTGGCCATATTAGCTATTTAGTTAATGGTGATGCCAATTTTTATACTCAATATAATGGATGGCTAAAACAAGTAATTTAGGTAAAAACTATGCAAGAAGTATACATCACACATGCAAAAAGGACAGCAATCGGGAGTTTTCTAGGAGGTCTATCATCGATTCCTGCACATGTTTTAGGTGCTGAAATCATAAAGGTTATTTTGCAAGAAAGTAAGCTGGATGCAGCTTTACTTAACGAGATAATATTAGGTCAGGTTCTAACTGGTGGATCAGGGCAAAACCCAGCAAGACAAAGCTCTATTCATGCAGGAATGCCAGATAGCTTACCGGCAATGACCATAAATAAAGTGTGTGGGTCAGGTCTAAAAGCTGTAGCTTTGGCAGCGGCTAGCATTAAAGCTGGTGATGCTGATTTAATTATTGCTGGTGGACAGGAAAATATGTCACTTGGAATGCATGGGGCTTACTTGCGGAACGGTAGTAAATTCGGTGATATAAAATTAGTTGATTTTATGATGTATGACGGTTTAACCGATGCTTTTTCCGGTGCAATGATGGGTATTACTGCAGAAAATATCGCTAGCCAATTTAACATTACCAGAGAGAGCCAAGATAAACTGGCTGCCTCATCGCAATTAAAAGCGGCAAATGCTCAAAAAAGCGGCAAATTTAAATCTGAAATAGTGCCAATTGCGGTACAAAAAAAGAAAGAAACGACAATTTTTGAAAGTGATGAAGGAATAAGGGGCGATACCACCATTGATGGTTTATCAAAGCTCCGAGCTGCTTTTAAAAATGACGGAAGTGTCACTGCCGGTAATTCTTCAACCATTAATGATGGTGCTGCCGGTTTGTTGGTAGCGTCTGCAGCAGCAGTAAAAAAATATAATCTAGAGCCATTGGCACGGGTAGTATCATACGCAAGCAGCGGAGTTGAGCCTTCCATTATGGGAACCGGCCCTGTGCCGGCATCTAAAGCTGCTCTTGCTAAGGCTGGTTGGAAAGTAGAAGATTTAGACTTAATTGAAGCAAATGAAGCTTTTGCTGTGCAAGCTGAATATGTAAACCGTCATATGCAATGGGATGTGAATAAAGTCAATGTTAATGGTGGTGCAATTGCTCTCGGACATCCGATTGGTGCTAGCGGTGCGAGGTTGCTTGTCACCTTACTTCATGAAATGAAAAGGTCAAACAGCAAGAAAGGCTTGGCTACCTTATGTATTGGCGGGGGTATGGGAATTGCTATGTGCCTTGAGCGATAATCTACGACATTTGTGTTGATTTGGATATGAATATACTTGACAAAAATAACTAGTTAGACTAGTCTGTAGTTATGCATATTTTTGGTTGGTGATTATGAAAAAGTGGCAGGTACAAGAAGCGAAGGCAAAGCTTAGCGAATTGATAAAAAAAGCTGTAAAGGAAGGACCACAAGAAATCAGTGTTAGAGGCATAGATACAGCAGTAATAATTTCAAAGCAAAAATATATTGATCTAACATCTACTAATAAGATTACACTTCTAAAATTGCTTCAAAATTCTCCTTTAAGAGGAATAAGCTTGAGTGTTGAACGAGATAAGTCGTCCTGCAGAGAGGTGGAGTTTTAATGAGCTATCTTATTGATACAAATGTTATATCTGAATTGGCTAAAACACAGCCAAATAAGCAAGTTGTTAGCTGGTTTGGTAGTATTTCGAATCATGAACTGTATTTAAGTGTTATAACACTTGGGGAGATACGAAAAGGAATTGCTAAAATTAGTGACGATAAAAAAAGAGAAAAAATTAGAATGTGGTTAGATCACGAGCTATTGCAATGGTTTGGAGAGCGTATTTTGCCAATAGATCAACATGTAGCTAATAAATGGGGGGTGTTACAAGCAAGTGTGAGTAGAACGTTATCGGCAATTGATAGCCTTATTGCAGCAACAGCTATGCACTCGGACTTAATTTTGGTAACTAGAAATATTAAAGATTTCGATATTCCGGGAATAGAAATCATAAATCCTTTTCTCTAAAACAGACTTTTATTGTGCAATAATAGCATCAGGTGGGCGAATGTATAGGGGTTCTATTGGATCAAAAATTCCTTGGTTAATTTTATCGTCAGCATATCTTGCAATGTGTAGAGCTTTTATTATTGGAAACCTTGGCAGGATGGTAAGATTTTTTATATTTTTAATATCAGAATAGATTTCCATGACCCCATTACCGGCGCATATTATTTTTCCTTTTTTCTCAGCTAATATAGTGTTTACTACCGAATTATCTATAAGGATGGGCGTAGACTTTATGCCATTCTGTGTAAATTCTTGAACATAAAGCTGGCCTCTGTAGGCATTTAGCAAAATAAAAGCAGTATCATATTCTCTAATCTGCATAGCAAGTCGGTAATGTGCTGCTTCAAAGTTGGTAATGGCTATACCTTTGAGCTTGCTCGCATAAATAATTCCTTTGGCAACGGCAAGACCAATTCTGATGCCGGTAAAGCTGCCTGGACCAACAGTTACTGCTAAATAATCTAGATCTTGATATTGCATTTTGGCGGTTTTAAGTACACTCTCAATCATTACCAGCAATCTTTCTGCTTGCATTGATGGTCGCAATTCCTGTTCAAAGGACAAGATATTTTGCCCTTCGGAAATTGCTACCGAACAACTATGATTGGAAACATCAAAACAAAGAATTTTGTTCATATTTACTAAAGATTAAACTAGAATACATAATAAAGCAATTCCCCTCCGTGCTCCTCTGGATGACGGAGGGGGATTGCTTTGCATAATATCCGATATTTGACATAATAAAAAGAAAACTATGAAAATTATTGCCGGATCAAGTAATCCTCAATTGGCTAAGAGAATATCGCAAGAAATTGGGGCTGAATTACTCAATACACAAATTGATAATTTTAGCGATGGTGAGCTAAAAGTACAAGTGCTCGATAACATTGGAACAGATATAATTATTGTTCAATCAACTAGCACGCCTGTCAATAATCACTTGATGGAATTATTGCTTTTAGCAGATACGGCAAAACGAGCTGGTGCTAAAAACATTATTGCAGTCATGCCTTATTTTGGCTATAGCAGACAGGATCGCTGCACCTATAAACACGGTCCCATTTCTGCCAGTTTGGTAATTAAGTTGCTTGAGGCCTCTGGCATTACTGCAATCATAACTCTAGACCTGCATTCTAGCCAACTTGAGGGGATGTTTAATATCCCAATTACTAATTTGTCAACTGAAAGTATTTTTTTTCCGGTTTTAGAACAAAAAGAAAATGTCATTATTGTTTCTCCTGATATTGGTGGTATTGCTCGGGCTCGCAACTATAGTTCTTTACTTGGAACAGATTTAGCAATTATCAATAAAAGTCGTGATACCACCAATGCCTGCTCAATGAGTGAAATTATAGGTGATGTTTCAGGAAAAAACTGTATTATTGTTGATGATATTATTGATGGTGCAACGACTATCTGTATGGCTACTGAAATTTTGCTAGCGCGCGGTGCTAGCAGCGTTGAGGCGGTTGTGACACATGCTGTTCTTTCCGGTGATTCAATAACCAAGGTTAAAAATTCACCGCTGAAAAATATCTATGTGTCTGATTCAATCTATCACAAGCAATTATCAAGTAAATTTACTGTGCTTCCCATTCACCAACTGCTGGGGAGGGTGATATAATAGAGCTCTTGCATAACCTTACTTCTTAGCCGTCATTGCGAGCTGGTACATCCCCACAAAATTAAAACTCTCACCTCTCCCCTTGTGGGAGAGGTCGCCGCAAAGCGGCGGGTGAGGGGTATGGTGAGGGGTATTTTAAATCTTTTCTTTCCAATATCTAGTTAAACTTTAATTGCTTAAATTATGAAATGACGAAAATACATTTTTAAAAACTTTTAACGTTAGAGTTAGCCTGAAGATACCCCTCACCCGCCCCTTCGGGTCGACCTCTCCCACAAGGGGAGAGGTGAGAGTTTTAATTTTGTGGGGATGTACCTCCTCGCAATGACGGCTTGAACGCCTTGTGGTGTAAGGCCTCCTTTGGATGACTCACCTCTGCGTTGTGATTCCTTGTTTCCATCTCAGTTTAACTATATTTTTTCGTAAAAACCAATATCGCTAAATATACAATAATCGCAAAGAATCCAACATAGAATATAGGGAATAGTTGGAAGTTAAATTCTTGCATACAAAACAGGCATATATAATTTGCCGTACCGGACATTAACATAGAGCCGGTAGTATGCCCTAAACTTACGCCGCGATATCGTTCCTTAGGTGGAAAGGCTTTGACTATTACACCGTGTGCCAGTGCATTAAACGGGGCAACAGAAGCAGCAAGCACTAAGCACGATCCTAAAGTTAGATTCATTAATTGGTACTCAACTGATGCAATTAATAATGCGCAGGCAAATAAGGTAGAAATAAGGCTATATTTTATTACTAGAATTCTACCGAATCGGTCGGCTAAAAAACCGGAAATCGGCATTGTAATTCCAAATATCAATACCATTAGAACGGAAAATAAGGTGATTATTGCGCTAGTATTTGGAGCTATAATCGGCAAATATTGCTTCATAAAAATTATTGACACTTGGTAGGTAGCACCAAAACCGCCTGCTAAAAGAACAACTAAAAGCAGAGTCTGCCACCGTTTTTTGATAAATAACAAAGTGCCGATAAATTCTATGTTGTGCCTTTTAGATTCTATAAAATCCGGGGTTTCTTCCAGGAATTTACGAAAATACATAGTAAGCATAACTAGGGGCAAAGATAGGATGAAAGGGATACGCCAGCCCCACTCAGGAAAAATTGAAGAATTAAACAAATTAGTGGAAGCAATACCAAGAAGTAAACCGGCTACGCCGGTTGATCTGGTAATAGCAGACGCAGTATAATGCTGCTTTTTCCCTAAGTGTTCAATTACGTATATTGCGGCACCATCATATTCACCGGCGGCAAAAAACCCTTGAAAAAATCTGCAGATAACTAAAACATAGGTGCTGAAAAGCCCAATGGAGTTGTAATCCGGTAATAATCCGATCATTAGGGTGGGAATAGCAATACCCACTATGGTAATACGTAGTGAGATTATTCTGCCATATAAATCTCCAACACGACTAAAAAAAATTGAACCCAATGGTTTGGCAAAATATGAGAGAGCATAGATAGCAAATACACTCATTAAACCGGAAATTATATCCGCTTCCGGGAAGAATTTTTCTGCCAAAATCCCAGCCGAAAAACCGTAAAGACTATAATCGTAGTACTCAACAATTGTTCCTAAAAAAGCCGCAGTGATTTTTCGCTTATTTTTAGAACCTGTCTTCATCTCTTGATACGTTCTTTATTAATAATATCCTGAATTTCTGCTACTGCTTCATCAAAATTATCATTTACCACAATATAATCATAATTTTTAGCGTGCGTGATTTCATCTTTGGCAAGTTTTATACGCTCTTCAATTACTTCGTTGCTATCTTGATTGCGAGCTTCTAGTCTAGTTTGCAGGGTTTTTATATCTGGCGGTATAATGAATATGCTTACCACTCTATTTTTCATTTGCTTGATTATCTGGTATGCACCTTGAGAATCAATATCAAATAATACGTCTCTTCCTTGTGCTAGCATATACTCAACATACAAACTAGGTGTTCCGTATAAATTGCCATAAATTTCTGCGTGCTCCAAAAAGTCACCGGAATTGATCATTTTATTAAACTCTTCCTTAGTTTTAAAAAAATAATGCACTGATTCTTTTTCGTCAGGGCGTGCCGGCCTTGTTGTAGCAGAAACCGAAAGGGCAAGCTTACTGTCTTGCAAAAGTAACTTCTCTGCTATAGATGATTTTCCACCACCAGATGGCGCTGATAAAATAATTATCATTGCTTTATTTTTATGAGCATTTACCATAGCATATATAAATAATTTTTTGGGCTTTGAGTAGCAATTCCCGCCCCGTCATCCAGAGGAGGCCGCAGGCCGACGTAGGGATCTAGGAAATTCCAATAATTACTGGATCCCTACGTCTCTACTATCGTGCTCCTCTGGATGACGAGCGGGAATTTCTGGGCCTTGAGTATAATGGTGTATGTTTAGAAAGACAATAATTATTACTGGTGCTTCAAGTGGTCTTGGGGCAGCTTTGGCCATCAAATATTCTAATGTAGCCAATAAACTTTTCTTATTTGGACGATCAGAACAAAGGCTAGAACAAATTGCCACAATTTGTCGTGAAAATGGGGCTTATGTTACCGGTATTATTGCTGATGTGACAGATGCAGCCTTGATGAGGCAACATCTAGATGATATTGCGAGTGAGCATGGCATAGACATTGTGATAGCTTGTGCCGGTGTCTCAGCCGGTACTTTAGATGGACCGGAAACACAAGCTCAAGCACTTAAGATCTTTGCAACTAATATTAATGGCGTGCTTAATACTGTGATGCCGGTAATACCACACATGATTAGTAAGAGAGGCGGAAATATTGCAATTGTTAGTTCAATGGCCGGTTTTCTTGGCCTCTCTAGCGCACCATCTTATTCAGCAAGTAAGGGAGCTGTGCGTTTATTTAGCGATGCTCTTCGGGGGTATTTAAAAAAATACGGGATCAATGTTTCAACAATTATTCCGGGCTATATAACAACGCCAATGACAGAAGTAAATAATTTTCCGATGCCATTTAAAATTGATGCAGAGCGTGCTGCTCATAAGATAATCCACGGCATTGCAAAAAATAAGGGCGTCATTGCATTTCCATTATTAATGTATTTTTTTCTAAAATTATTAAATTTATTACCGAGTGGTTTTATCACTTATATAAATGCTAAACTACCTGCCAAACCGGCTTTTGAGGAGATTTAATACTAATTTCATTCTCAATAAGCGATTAACTGCGCCGCTCGTCATCCAGAGGAGGCCGCAGGCTGACGTAGGGATCCAGGCTATTGTCGTCCTGAATTTATTAGGCTTTGCCTGCCTACGGTTTCAGGATCTCATGAGATGCTGAACCCGAAGGTCTGCGAAGCACAACAAGTTCAGCATGAGTAAAAACTGGATCCCTACTTTGGCCTTGCGACCTCCTCTGGATGACGAAAAAGGCAGAAAAATTAATTTTAGGTCATCTTATGTCTCCTATATTTTAGGAATGCATAGATATACCCATAATGCATAGCTGTGTCAAAAATATTACAGTGCTGTGTATTTTAGCAAGGATTATTGAAATGAACTTGGTT
>Ga0206914_1062_pt1 | contig 12316 bp, 11 predicted proteins | sample Alteio_BWOrgHeat_73_FD_152938 | JGI IMG/M metagenome (GOLD analysis project Ga0206914, IMG submission 152938) | Enriched cells from forest soil in Barre Woods Harvard Forest LTER site, Petersham, Massachusetts, United States -... | ecosystem: Environmental > Terrestrial > Soil > Temperate forest >... | reverse complement strand
AAATGAAATGAATATTCAATTGCATCATGTTATTAGCGATATAACCGGTGTTACAGGTATGAACATAATTAAAGCTATTGTAGTAGGTGAAAGAGACGCTAAAAAATTAGCGGAGTTTAGGAATTCTAGGATAAAAAGCGATATGTAAACTATAATCAAAGCCTTGGAAGAAGATTATAGGAAAGAACATCTGATGGTATTAGAGCAAGAATTGGAAATTTATGAATTTTATAAAAAACAAATAACAAAATGCGATAAAGTAATAGAAAAATTATATAAAAAATTTGATAAGTGCAACGGTGGTAATTTAACAAATTCTAAAAAGCACAGGAGTAAAAACGCTCCTAATTTTGATTTAAGGCGGTCACTATACAATACGACAGGAATAGATTTTACAGTAATTCCCGGGCTTAATGAATTAGGAGTACAAACAATCATATCAGAAGTTGGAATGGATATGAGTAAATGGCCTACGGAAAACCACTTTACCTCATGGCTCGGTTTAAGCCCTACTAATAAAATTACCGGTGGCAAGGTATTTGATACAAAAACCAGGAAAGTAAAAAATAAAGCCAGTATGACATTTAGGATAGCAGCTCTTGCTTCCGGTAAAGGTCAATCAGCAATAGCGGGATTTTATAGACGATTGAAAGGTAGGTTAGGCACCCCGAAAGCCATAACAGCTACAGCAAGAAAATTAGCATGCATGTTTTATCGGTTGCTAAAGTACGGTCAAAATTATGTAGAAAAAGGAATTGAAGCTTATAATAAAAAATACAACGAAACTATGGTAAAGAACCTTGAGAAACACGCCTTAAGATTAGGGTTTGAGGTAGTTAAAATAGAACCAATTGTAAAAGCAGTTCTTAAGGAGGAGAGTGGTTTTGGGTGGGGGCAAAAAATCTTAGAGCAAAATAATATTGACAAAAATGCTAAGTACATATAGGCTTGAACTATATAGAAGAAGACTTAATTTCAAATTTGAAAAAGCAGAGGATAGATTTAAACAAAGGTACTCATTTTATATGGGAAGGAAAATCACCTTATTTGTTAAAAGAAGACATTAATCGCCTGGGGGAGAAAATCAGAAGCAGTTTTACAGGTTATCTTTCTTTAACTGTGGATTATGTGACTGAAGATCTTGTTCAAGAAAGAACAAATTATTAAGGGTATAAGAAATTTACAGAATTGGTACGTGGCGTAGGACTCCTTTTTAAGTAGTTATAATAATATAAACGACTTTATTACAAATATGCATGGGTTTAACGTTACTCAAAATATTTTTATTAGTGACTTTGCTCAATAATATGGTATTCATAATGCTCCTTTACCAATGCTTGAACCTATGTATGTAGTTAGTATGTTACGAGGGATTTGAATGAGATATGAAAAGTTAAAAGAAAAATAAGTATGAAGGAATTTATAATAAATTTTTTAGTAAAGATGGTATCAAATCTACTTCAAGTAGAACCTACGCAGCTTGAGATTAATACTGATTTAAGTGATTACGGGATTGGATTCAATCTTATTGGTTAAAATGGTAAATTTAATAGAAACTAAGTTAGGTGTTGGCTTTTCTTCCGGAATAGTTTTTGTACATACGACCATTGCTGACTTAGCTAATTATCTTGTTAAGCAAGATATAAAAAAACATTTAACCCTAAAAATATTAGGGATTAAACTTAGGTTTTAACCAATAAATTACATATACAAATGCTTACAAACTTTAGTGATGCGGAGCCTGGTAATAAGATAGCTGTTATAAGTGCTGCTTGCCGCTTTTCTGAAGCAGAAAATTTAGAACTTTATTGGGATATTTTATATGAAGGCAAAAGCTGTTTTACAAAGTTTCCTAAAGATAGAATAAATATAGATGCATTTTATAACCAAGAACCAGGGATAGAAGAATATCTAACGTATCAGTGTCATGGAGCATTCATGAAGAATATTTATGATTTTGATAATGAGTTTTTCAATATTAAACCTGAAGATGCGATCTGTATGGATCCACAACAGCGCATATGCTTAGAATTAACGCAAGAATTATTTGACCGAGCAGGGTATACAAAAGAAGAAGTAAAAGGTAAAAATATTGGGCTCTATATCGGAGCTACAGAAACACCTTATTACCGTTCTAACCTAAAAAATATGAATCCTATCGGTGCACGCAGCCATGCGATGTTAACCCTACCAAATATGATAGCGGGTCGTATCTCTGATTTTTATGATTTAAAAGGAGAATCTTTAATATTAAATACGGCTTGCTCAACTAGCCTTGTAGCAATTCATATGGCTTGTAAAAGCCTGCAAAACCAACATGTAGACATGGCTATTGCGGGTGGAATTATGATAAACGAAGGAGAATTAGATTGGGTGAGCTTTAGCAAAGCTAAAGCTCTAGCTCATGGGTCGGTAATGTATGTATTTGATGAGAGAGCAGATGGCTTTATCCCAGGGGATGGAGCAGGGCTGGTATTATTAAAACGTTTTGAAGATGCGTTGCGAGATGGTGATGAAATAAAAGCAGTAATTTTAGGCTCTTCTGTAAATAATGACGGTAAGACTTTAGGAGTAACTACACCTAATTTGAAAGCTCAGAAAGCATTAATTGAAATGGGCATCAAAAATAGTAGAGTTTCTCCTAAGACTATCAGTTATTATGAAGCGCACGGTACCGGAACACAAATTGGCGACCCTATTGAAATAAAAGCAGCCACTGAGGTATATCAGCAATATACGGATAAAATTGGTTACTGTGCCTTAGGTTCTGTAAAGTCCAATATAGGGCATACTGCTTTAGCTGCTGGTGTTGCAAGCTTTATTAAGATACTGTTGAGTTTTAAGCATAAGGTAATACCTTCAACACTCAATTGTGAATTTCCTCACCCGCGCTTAAATTTTAGCAGTAGTCCTTTTTTTCCTAATACTTCTCGAAAACTATGGGAATCGAATACTCCTCGAAGAGCAGCATTGTCAGCATTTGGATTTGGAGGCACAAATGCACATGTCATTATGCAGGAAGCTACTCTAATAGAGCAGAATATTAGCAGGAAGCCTTTACCACTAACTGAATTTAAACGTAAAACGTTTACTTTAAAATAAGCTTAGGAGTTAACAGTGTTAGAATCTTTATCAAAAAATACTTCAAAATTTCTTTCTATCCCAGCGATGACAAGAATGCCTGTGTCGGACACTTATTTACCTTTTAACGAGCAGATAATTATTATTTATGATACTTCGGTGGCTTATATAGCCCAGTTGTTCAAAAAATACTACACTTAGCTTCTTCCTATATTTATTAATTTAGACCATATAACACTCTTAAATGAAATAGAGTTGATACCACAGCAAGATAATATTAATTATAGTTCTACGCAGTGTGTAGGTTTTAAGATAAGTATTATTTAAGGTTGTAGAAGGCATATGAAACTAATTTAATGATTTTGCAAAACAAAAAGCAAGATCGATATTCCCATAGAAGACTTTATCATAATGACATATATATTTGTAGATAAATATTTTAAAGAAATTAGTCAGAATTTAATTTTGAGGACTCGAGGAGAACAGCCAGCATTAACTGATACGGAGGTAATAACAATGGAAATCATAGGAGAGTATTTGGGACTTGGCAGCGATAAGCAAATTTGGCTTTACTTTAAGCAGCATTGGATGGATTTTTTCCCAAGGCTTGGATGTCGTACCAGCTTTATTAAGACAAAGTGCTAATTTAGTGACAGTCAAAAACTTACTACAACAAATTATATCTAAAGAATTAACTCAAGATAAGGAGCTATTCTTGTTTGATGGCTTTCCTATACCAACATGCCATATCAAGAGATATAGAAGATCAAAGACTAATTTGAGTATTGATGGTGGTATTGGCTATTGTGCAGCAAAAGATGAGAGATATTTTGGCTTCAAAGGTCATATATTAATAATTCAAGAAGGTATAACAAAGTCAGTGGACATTGCTCCTGCAAATATTGATGAACGTGATGTTTTACCAGAATTAACAAATAATGTCCAAGGAGATATAATTGCGGATAAAGGCCTAATAAGGCTGGAATTAAAAGAGGGATTAATGGATAAGGGAATTAATCTGCATACGCCTCTTAGTTCAAATATGCATGATAACAGACCTAAAGAGTTTGTAACCCGGATTATGGATATACGCAGGGTAGTTGAGACAATGATAGGACAGTTAGTAGGCAGGTTCAAAATCAATCTATTAGGGCTAAGGATTTATGGCATTTATCAGCAAAGGTGGGACAAAAAATATTGGCACACACTGTCTGTTTTGCTATTATAACAAAACCATAAACGCTGATGATCCTCTGCAATTGGATCGTCTTGTAGCTTAACTCCAAACAGGTAAGCCACTAGTTTGACTAGTGGACTATTAAGGCTTGGCCTTAAGGATTTAGTGATAAGAATGTGGTGGTAAGAGAAAAGATGATGTTGTAGAACTCATACAAGGCTTAACAGTCTTTGTTGTATGAGGTAAAAATATGACAACATCATCGTATGAAAGTTTAGCCCATTCCAAGTGGGATTGCAAATACCATATAGTTTTTATTCCTAAAGGACGGAAGAAAGAATTATATGGTAAAATAAGAAGATTTCTCGGTCCATTATTTCATGAATTAGCAGGACAAAGAAATTGTAAAATTATAGAAGGTCATATGGTACAAGATCATGTAAATATGTTAATAAGGATTCCACCAAAGTATTCTGTAGCTGAGGTGATAGGTTATATAAAGGGCAAAAGTGCTATAGCAGTAGCAAGGCAGTTTAGCAGCAGAAAAAGAAATTTCAATGGTGGTGAGAGATTGTGGGCAAGGGGTTATGCAGTTTCTACAGTTGGATTTGAAGAAGCGCAGATCAAAACCTATATTAGGCAGCAGGAACAGTTGGATAGTAAAGGTTTTGATGAAAATGGAATATTCTAGATAGTATTTAATTATCTAGGTTTTGTTAACCGTTGGTAACCCTTGGGGCTGCTAACAACCGTCAAGCCCCTAGCTTTGCTAGGGCGTTATGACTTGCACACTGGGTTAGAACAAGAATTAGGTATTGAATTATCATCTACTATTTTTTTGGAAAAAGAGAATTTATCAGAGATAACAGAGTTTATTTTTGAAAACTATAAGGAAGAATGTAAGCAATTCTTTTTTTCTAAAATCTTAATTAATTAGTTGTAAGGGGGTATTAAACAATGATTGATGACATAATATATGACTGTTCTTTATCTGATTTAGAATTAATAGAATGTTCTAGTTCCGGGGATTATTACTTATTCAGTAAAACTTTTTCAGGTAAAGAATTTTATTTCAAAGATCATATGATAGGAGGTATATCTCTTTTGCCTGGGGTTGCGTGCTTAGAATTAGCACGTGCGAGTTATGGACTATTAAATGAAAAAAGTTCTTTTCCTAATCAAATTAAAAATATGACATGGTTGAAACCTTTACTACCAACAATACAGCAAGTATTTCTTAAACTAGAAAAGAAAATAAATTTTTGGGAGTTTTCTTTAATATCTGGAATTGGGGAGAAGCAAATATTACACAATCAAGCGCAGCTGACGCACACAGTTTTAAGTCATGCTCAATCTATTAATTTAGAACAACTTTTACAGCAAAAAGCTAATAAATATTCAAAAAGCCAATTTTATAAAATGGGAGAAAGTTTAGAAGCAAAACTTGGACCTTCATTCCAAGGTGTAAAATGGATAAAATTATTAAATAATTATGAGAGTATCAGTTATATTCGCTTACCTTTTGTGTTAGATAACAATAAATCTGGTAGACATTTTTGTTGGCACCCAAGTATGATAGACGGAGCTATCCAACCAGCAATGATTGGTTCATCTCTGGCTAATTCTTTATATGAGGGATGGGTTTATTATCCTTTTACTCTTACGACCATGAATATTTATATTCATGGTCAGTTTCCCTTGGAATGTTATACTTACGTAAAAAATAAAACAGTTAAAAATTCAAATATCATTAAATTTGACATTGTTATATCTGACATAGATGGTTGCAAAATTGCAGATTTTAATAATTTACTTTCTATTAGAAAGAAAAAAACACCTATAGCAAATTCTATTGTATAAAATTTATATAAAAATGATTGGCAAATTTCATTGTTAAAGTTAGAACCAGTCACATAAAACTCTCTAACAATTTATCCTAAAAAACGCAGTTGGAATAAGCAGCAAGCTATAGTAATATGCGTTTAAGGTAGTAAATATAAGGTAAAGAGGGATGAGTTCCGAATTAAAAGTGATTCACCAAAAAGGTGAGAAGAAAATAAGGAAGCAATTAGAAGTTTCGGAATTAGTTACAATTGATAGCTACCAGGGCAAAGTACATATTGATTGGGATTCAAACGCAGCAGTAACACCAAATGGTCAGATGCCGTTTTTTATAGAATTCTTAAAGACAGCAGGTCTATTTGATAGCTGGATAGAAGATTGCCCACTTGTTTATTCAAGCAACAACGGTTCAAGCAACCGAGATATTTTAGGGACTTTACTATTATCTGTTTTATCGGGATATACCAGGTATTCGCATATATCAGCATTGCGAAATGACGGAGTTAATCAGCCAATGCTAGGTATGAAGAAGGGTGTCGCTTTTTAAAAATTGCATAAAAGCGGGTAATTAATTGCTTTACCATATGCTTACCCTTAATCCATAAGTTGTTAACTAGCAATAGCTTTTTTACAAAAAAGTTAAATTTTGATTTTTTCTATATACAATTAATTACCCGCTTTTATGCAATTTTTAAAAAGCGACACAATTTAAAAATATCCCTGAACGGTCACGATTCTCTGCGGCAGCTTTAAACAAGGATTACCGGAATGCAAATTTTAACAACTTACACAAAATTCCATCATAACTCAAAGAAAAGGATTGACCTCTTTAAACTTCTTTTCGCGAAACTCGTGGAGTAATCCAATATCTTTCCTTTTTAAATAAAGGAGGAGGTAGAGGTATTCGTTGTTTAATATTACTTCCATAAACCTTTATCCAATCTATTAAATTACCTTTTATCCATGTATCAATAACTTTATCGAATTCCTTATTCTGGTACCATTGTAATACTAGGTCCGTCATATCATCTCCACCTATTTTATTCTCTACATTACTAAGGTTATCTTTTATATTTGTATAGCACTTAGAATTTGACCATTCTTTATTAAGAAACGATTGTAATTGCTCATATAATGTATTTAGATTAGAAGCGATAAATGCCACTTTACAAGGAGCGTGTTCCCTTCCTATTTGTAAAGTGTAAGCGATATCCTCAATGGATATTTTGTGATTAGTAGCCACGTATTCTTTAAATGAAGAAACATACTGTTCTAATGTATTTTTATCTCGGCTAGATAAAAGTATAATTGTTTCATTCTCTAAGGTATTATTATCTTCAAATTTAGAAGGATATTCAGATATTATAGCATGAGCATTCGTACCACCAAAACCAAAGGAACTTATTCCTGCAATTCTAAGGCCATTAGTTGGTTCTGTAGGAATCCCCCATTCTTTAGTGCTTGTAACTAAATAGAACGGAGAATCTTTAAGCTCAATATTCGGATTCAAATTTTTGAAATGTACCAATCCTGGTAAGATCCTATGCTTTAAGGATAATAATACTTTTATTAAACTAGCAATACCAGCTGCAGATTCGAGATGGCCTATATTTGTTTTTAATGAACCTACCCCACAATAATTAGATTGTAGAGGAAGCTGCTGCTCTATGCATAGATTATTAAATGCCATTTGTAATCCTTTAACTTCAATTGGATCACCAAGTTTAGTTCCTGTTCCATGCGCTTCTATATAACTAACTGCATGTGGAGAAATCCCAGCTTTTCTATAGGTCTTGGTAATTAGTTCTGCTTGCGCTTTAGGGTTAGGAGCAGTTAAAGAGCTCGCACGACCACCATGATTCACTCCTACTTCTTTAATTACTCCATAAATATAATCCTTATCTTTTTCAGCTTGTAACAGAGGTTTTAAAATCACCACGCCACATCCTTCCCCTCGAACAAATCCGTTAGCAGCAGAGTCAAAAGTTTTACATTTCCCTTCATCGCTAAGCATTCCAGCACTATTAAAAGAAATATAGAAATCAGGAGTTAGAATAGCATTTACTCCACCCACTATCGCTATTTCGCACTCTTTCTCTCTTATACTTTGTATAGCTCGATGAACTGCAACTAAAGAGCTGGAGCAAGCTGTATCAATAGCTTCGCTAGGGCCATGAATATCTAATAAAAAGGAAATCCTATTAGCTAACATAGTATGAGCCCATCCTGTAGCGTAATGCCCATCAAGGGCTACTCCAGATTGTTTAATTACTGTAGAATAATCACTCATACTAGCTCCAACAAAAATTCCTGCATTTGTATTTTTAAAAGCAGTTGAGCAGTATCCAGCATCTGCAATCGCATTCCATACTGTTTGAAGTAGCATACGTTGTTGAGGATCCATAAGTTGAGCTTCAGCAGGGGATATATTAAAAAATTGTGCATCGAAAACATCAATTTCTCTTACAAATCCTCCCCATTTTATTTTAGTTTTATTTTTTTCTAAATGTGGATTGCCATAGTATTCTTCCCACTTCCAACGTTCTTTGGGAATTTCAGTTATAAGATCCTTCTGTAGCATTAATTGTTGCCAAAAAGTTGTTAAGTCAAGGCATTGTGGAAACACCCCTGCCATACCTATAACAGCAATATCTTTTTCTCGGTCTATTTTTTCTTCTTCTAAGAAACAATTATTAGACTCTGTAAGAACGGTAGGTATTTGAGGTTGAATTACAAAGTTTGAGCCTTCAATCTGGTTACTTAAGTAATCTATCATACTTTTAGCAGTTGGATATTCCCATACTATAGTAGAGGAGACCTTAATATTAAAGTTAGCTTCTATATTATTGGCTAATTCTATTGCCATTATAGAATCAAAACCTTGTATCCCTAATGGTTCATTAATAGCTACGTCTTTAACTTGCACTTTTAATAGCGAGCTTATTTTATCAAGCAACCATTCTGTAAAAGATGAAGATGGAAGAATACTTTTATGTATAGAAGAAGATTTTAAGAAACTATTTTTCTCAATCCAATCAGTAATCAACAGAAAAAATTTTGCCGCATCCATCCCATTAATAATACGATGATCAAATGTTAATGACAACTCTGCTAATAATTTTCCCTCGCTACTATAAGAATCCCCCAAGAATAAAACTGCTATAGAAGGATCAACTAATAATGGAGAACCTCCTATTATTCCTGTATGCCCTAAATAACTTAGAACAATATGTGGAGTAGCTTCCGTAGTACCTATGTTAGAACGTGTTTGATGTATCTGTTCTGATACCTTCCTAATGAAAGAACTAAAATCCAATAAATCTGCTGATTCTATAGTACTAATTGTTAAATCCTCTGTAGAGGTATTAATTGCTATCCCTAGATTAATATTCTTATATTCTCGTATTAGATGATCGTTTATTAGGAAAGAACGGAATTTAGGTGCTGATTTACAGATTTGTGCTATGCAGTAAGCGAAAACCAAAAACTCTGAAACAAAGCCTAGTTCCTTACTAACTTTGTCAGCTTCTATAAGTGTTTTCATAGCTAGCTTTAGCTTATCAATTTCTATAACACTTGTCATTGTTGATGGTATGACAACTTGATTGCTTCTCCTAAAACGCTGTATTAGCCGCTTCTGTTGAACTGATATCTCCTTATCTAGATAGGATAAGGTTGAGATAGTATTTAAGCTTTGTAGCTCCCTTTCTTCCTTCTTTCTTAAATAAATATCTATATCATCAGGCATTAACTTTTTATTTGTACGTGGAATTTTAGTTATTTCTTCTAAAGAAATCCCTAATTCATTGCAATAGGTGCGAGTCCGGGGAGGGATGTCATGTAAATTGTTCTCTTGAATTAGGTTTTGTTTAAATAAAGATGAATTTCGTTCACTAAGATTTAAGGAAATCTCCTCTCCGCTGCTATGTAATGGTTCGTTATCCTCTATCTCTATTTTCCCAATTACTGCACCTATAGTAAGTATTTCACCTTCATTTATATTCCATTCAATAAGAGTACCGGCAATAGGAGACTCTATCTCAACGATCGATTTATCGGTCTCCATTTCATAGATAACTTCATCAATTTTAATTTTATCTCCTGAGTTTTTTAGTAAGCGGGTTATCTTCACTTCATATAAGCCTTCTCCCATCCTCGGGACTACTAATTCTTTGATTTGTATATTATCAGACCTTTCTTTCATATTTATTCGTTAATTGTTTTAGTAATTGAATTATAAATGCTTGCAACACTAGGCAAAACTGCATATTCAAGCTTAGCATGGAAGGGGATATGTATATCGTCTCTTGCTACTAACTGAGGCATGGAATAAAGATACTGTGAATACTTCTTATTAGATACTACTTCCGCTATGATAGAACTGCCAAATCCACCAGTTTTATTATCTTCATGCACTACAACTAACCTTCCTGTTTTAGAAAGAGACTTTTCAACTCCTTCCCAATCACAAGGTACTAAAGATCTAAGATCTAAAATTTCTACAGAAATATCTTGATTTTTAGCAATCATAGCTGCTTGTTCAACCAGTTCTACTGTATTCCCCCAACAAATTACCGTAACATCGTTGCCAGGTTGAACTATTCTTAATTTGCCAAATGGTCTTAAAGGTCTTGCAGTTAGTTGAGTTTTCTTTCGAAAAATGTGCTTAGGTATCAAAATTAAAGAAGGATCTTTATCTTGAAAAGCAGCCCAAAAAAGATCTAATACATCTTCAGAATTACTAGGTATTGCAACTCGTAAGCCAGGAATATGGGTCCACCACCCTTCATTACTCTGACTGTGCCAAAGGCCCCCTGAAGGTAAGTATGCACCATATGGAGCATATAATACTAATGGACAGCACCATTGTCCATTACTACGCCAACGTAATGTAGAAACCTGAGTAACCAGCTGATCGAATCCTGGGGTAATAAAATCAATAAACTGAATTTCAAAAACTGGGAGAAAACCTAAAGCAGATAACCCAACAGCAGTACCTATAATAGTTGATTCAGCTATAGGAGCGTTTATAACTCGATCAGGATATTTGGTGCTCAAATTTTTTGTAAACCCAAATACTCCTCCTTTAGGAGCTTCTATATCTTGGCCAAACATTATAATATTAGGGTATGTGCTTAATCCTTTATCTAATACATGATTAAGTGATTTGACCATTGTAGTATCTTTTCCTAGAGAATGGGGTAGTAAATTATGTTCAATTAGAGGGCCATATAAATGCTTTCTTATATCATTAGCATCAGGTTCCTCTTCTTTATCAGCGGCTTGATATGAATTTAATATATCATTTTCTGCTTCCTCTTTAAGAGTATTAAAGTCCTGATCAGTAATGTAGCCTCCTTTAATTAATTTTTCTTTAAAAATCACTATAGGATCTTTCATATCAAGTAGCTCTTCTTTACTGCGATATAAGTTATGGTCTTCCCCTGCAGTATGAGAATCAAGACGATCAACTTCACACCATAATATACTAGGTCCATTATTGGACCTCGCTTTGTTGATAGCTTTTTCTGCTACTCCGTAGACTTCTAAGACATCACTACCGTTAACTCTTAAAAAATGACTTGAATCAAAAATTTTTAGATGAAAAGGAGACATACTCTTAGTAGGGGTGCTAATAGCATAATGATTATCTTCAATAATAAATATTATTGGTAATTGGTGTTCTATTGAAAAAGAAATAGCTTCAAAAAACTCGCCTTCTCTAGTTGCTCCTTCGCCTGTACTACATACTGTAATAAATTTTTGCTTGAGAAGCTTTTGCCCCCACGCTGTGCCAGCAGCTGGTATACATTGAGAAGCAGTTGGGGCAGTACCAGGAAAGATATTTAATTCCCTAGACCCAGAGTGGATTGACATACTTCTCCCTCCTGAGCTAGAGTTCGCTTTAGCTAGAAAATCTTGAGCTATTTCTCTACGATTAAGCCCTTTTCCCATCATAAGGTGACAACCGCGGGGATAAGGATACAAGTAGTCTTCTTTTTCTAACTGATAGGTTATAGCCATTAATGCTTCATGCCCAGAGCATGACAGATGAGTTGGAGCTTTGCCTTGGCGAATTAATATTGCTTCCCTTTTATCTGCCGCCCTAGACTGAAGCATTAATTTAAGTAAAGGAATCTGCCAGCTTGTTTTAATCATATAAGGAATTATAATTTATTGAGTTATATATGGATCTGTTTTCATACTTATCTAAAT
>Ga0206914_1060_pt1 | contig 12424 bp, 9 predicted proteins | sample Alteio_BWOrgHeat_73_FD_152938 | JGI IMG/M metagenome (GOLD analysis project Ga0206914, IMG submission 152938) | Enriched cells from forest soil in Barre Woods Harvard Forest LTER site, Petersham, Massachusetts, United States -... | ecosystem: Environmental > Terrestrial > Soil > Temperate forest > O... | reverse complement strand
CTTATTTTCCCTGGGCTCTTGTGGCGAGGCCGACCTGGGTAATCCCGAGTCGCCCCAGCAAATCGAGCACATCCATAATCTTTTGGTATTGAGTGCCGCTATCCCCGGCCACAACCACTGGAAATTCGGGAGTCTGTGCTTTTAGCTGCCGGAGGCGCTGTTCCAGTTCTTGCAAAGAAACGGGAATGGTATCGAGAAACACTTTGCCCTCATTGTTGACCGAAATGGCTTTGGTCTTGGGCTTACCCAAATTTGCCCCTTTGCTGGCTTGCGGCAGATTCACTTTCATCCCCTGAATGGCCGCGGTGCACATGAGAATGAAGATCACCAACAACACGTACGCCAGATCGAGCATGGGCGTGATGTTGATATCATCGTAGGGTTTGCCTTCGGATTGGGCTTGCATGCTAGTGTTCTTCCATGACTTCGGCCAGAGAGTTCTCTTCGTTCCCGCTCCCGTAGAATTCGTAAAATTCGGCCATCTTCGTGACGAATTCGTCGATAAACACCTGCATGTCGCTCGTGGCGTCTTTGACGCGGGACAAAAGATAGTTGTAGCCAAACAGAGCGGGAATCGCGACGGCCAGACCAGCCACCGTCGCGGCTAACGCGGCCGAAATACCCGGCGCGATGCTGTTCACGTTCACCTCACCCTGCTGGGCAATCGCCGCAAAGGTAATCATCACGCCGACGACCGTGCCCAGCAGTCCCAGGAAAGGCCCCCCCGAAATGGCGATGGTCAACAAGACCATCAGGCGATTCAGTTTTTGGCTTTCACGCACCAACCCACCATCCAGGGTCGCGCGGATGGCCTGGACTGACCGCGCCGAAAGCGCTCTTGAAACACCATTCTGTTCATCTCTCGCCAGGCGGTCTCGGAGCTCCTCCGTGCCAATGTTGTAGATGCGATAGATGGAGGCCCGGCGAATTGTCCGTAAGCTTTTTTCGTCGACGCGCCCTCCCAGTTTTTTGACATGGTCCAAATCGGCATGAACCAAAAGGGAAAGATTCGCGGAGACATAGTGCCAGACCTTCATGAATTCGGCATTGCCTTTGGCGACTTTGTTCAGGTAAGATGCTTTGCTGATCATCACCCACCAACTGATGAGCGACATGACAATCAGAATGCCAATAACGATCCAGCCGTCAAAGGTCAGCGACTTCACGATCACACCGACATAACCGCTGGAGAGAGAGCTGAGCCAATTCGTGGTTTCTTCGGCTGCGCCGAGCGCTAGCAATTTGGTCCCCTTGTCCCCCTGACCGACCGCAGCCAGCTTGATGAAGCCGGGAGATCGCGCGACGCGCGACATTTCTAATTCGTCCAGTTCGCCGTTGAAATTTCCCCCGCCAATCTGTAGGGCGCTGCTCATCGCCGGGAGGGAGGCATTCAGGGACGCAACATTCTCACCATCGAGATATAGGGTAATTGTTGGGGCGGATGCGACGACTGCGAGATGTTGCCAGCTCCCAACCAACATCGGTGTCGCCGCCGCGACCCGCTGGACATTGCCTCCATTGGAGACTTCGATGTACAAAACACCGTTGTCCGCTCCAACCACAACACTCGTTTTCCCGTCGCGCCGGCTGAAGATCACGTCTCCGGGCGCCAACGCGGTGAGCTTGATCCAGGTCGAAATCGTGATCGGGGATCCTTCGGACCACTGAAGCGAGGTCGACGGAGGAATCGTCAAAACCGTCTTGCCGTCCAGGCGAATCCCCGAGCCGATGAAGGAACCATCCACGGCAATGCCGGTGTTCTGCGACAGATTGCCAAAGGACGTCGAGTCGATTGCGGGTGTGCCCTGCTCGTTAAAATGATAAACCAAAACGGTATCCGCATCGTACGTGTTTTTCGGATCACCGCCGGTATCCACCTTGGGACCCGCATTCCCATAATAAACCCAGAAACCGGTTTTGGCCCCGGGTTTTACATCGGGAACTTTCACCCAAACAAAGGCTTCCCCCATGAGCGCATCATATTTTTCTATGTGATACGGGAGGAGAGTCTTGTTGTCTTCCGCTACAAACCGAATGTCGCGCCCATCTTCCCGGGCGGCATCGAATTGGAAATCGCCGGCGTGCAATCGAATAAGAACCGGCGCGGTGCCGATGGGATCCGAAATGGCAGCGCCGGTTGCCGTCGTATCCAGGGAGATCTTCTTGCGATAAGACCACTCGGCATTCCACCAGTTCGACGCCTGTACCCCTTCCGAGAAGGTGAGAAAGACGATGGTCGCGAGAAGCCCGCACCGAAACGGAATCGTTTTTAATAGGTTCTTAATCATTGGCAGTTTGTCAACGCGCTTCATGATCGGGTCGTCTCAAAATGAAACCCACAGTCTGAAAATCAACCGGAGATCATACGCGGTAGTTTGCGATTGACTGATTAGCGGAACACCCAGATCGATCGATCCATTGAAGTGATCCGCCAGCCGGACCCGGCTACCAGCCCCGACGCTGGCCAGGTCAAACTCTGCCGTCTGCTGCGGTAGCGGTTGGTTGAGCGTCAAGATCCCGCCCTCGGCAAAAAGGTATACTCGCCAATCCGAAGTTTTGTTCCCCACAAGGTTGAAGAGCGATGGACTGCGCAGTTCCATCGTGCCAAAAATCGCGTTGTCCCCAAACACTTCGCCCTCGAGATAGCCGCGAGCCGTTCCCAAGCCGCCTCCCCCAAACTGTTCACCACTTACCAGCGGATGATCGGCAATCTGCCCCTGTATTTTTCCGTATAGTTGAAATCCAGCGGGAAGTTCGTGCGTATGCGAAAGGTCTCCGCGTAAATAAACAAAGCTACCGTCCGACCCGAACCGGCCTTTTTCAAAAGCGCCCGGGCTGCTGCCCAACCCGCGGAAACCAAAGGTAGGCCCAATGTTGAATTCGGTCTGATTGGTGTTCGCCAGCCATGTGGCACTGTAGATTACGCTAAACGGAAAGTAGTAGTAACTGGTTTGCGTTGTGTTTGAACTGGTTTGGGTGGTATTGGTTTGCCCGCCAAGAGTGACGTCCTGCTCGTTATGTTTGTAATTGAAACCAAGGCTCAACGTATCCGACAGTTGTTTGCTCCCGGGCAAAACGATAATGGATTGGAGACCAATCACTTCACCACGACCGGCCACCGCAAGATCGCCGATGGTTGATACCGCGCTGTCCTGTTTCGTCCCCTGAAGTACCAGGCTCAACCAACTCATTTCCGGAACACGCGCCAGGTAATATCCAGAAAACACCTTTACCTGATTTGGATTCTCCGGAGACAACTCAAAACTTCCGCCAACCGAATGTCCCAATTGCCATAGATTGTCATAGCTCAGCGCCCCATCCAAACGGAGCTCGCTCGTATTCGCGCTGTAACGATTATTAAGCTCAAGGCTTCCGTGCAGGGGAAATGTGTCCTTTACGTCCAAATCAATGTCCACCGTGCCGGGCGTCAATCCCGGGCGCAGAGAAGGCGTCACCCGCTGGTCCGAAAGTTGATTGAGTGCGATGATATCCCGGTTCACGTCATTGAAATTAAGAACTCTGCCTTCGGCGAGCGAGGGCGCCATCTCCCGGATCCGGCTCGGCAAAAAATAATGCGCGCCATGCACCCTTAACCGGCCCACGGGAGCTTCGGTGACCTCCAGGACAATGCTCCCATCCTTCCACGGTTGCGCTGGAATCTGAACAGAGACCGTCTGATAACCCTTGGCTTGATATTCTTTTTCCAGGGCCGATCGCGCCTTCTCAACATCGTCCCTCGTCCGGCCCGGACCCAGATAGGGATAAACCGCCTCCTCGATCTCAGTCCTTGTCAATTGGTGCGCACCCTTAATTTGATATTCTTGAATGAAGATCCGTTTTGAGGATGCTTCCGATGTCATCGGATAAATGAACCAGATCACGAACATAATTGGAGCTATCCTATGGATTTTCAACTCGCATCCAAACCGGGGTGCGCTGCGTACAGTGTGGAGTGTAGCGAGGCACAATTAGGGAGAACCAGTCGTTTATTGTAACATTCTGGTGACTTTGACACAGAATTGTAACGCTTCCCGGCGCATTGGCTTTGTCAAAGGAGGCCCCTCTACCTCTAGTTCTAGTTCGTAGAGGGAGAGGGGCTCCGCAGACGAATTCAGTTGAGTGAATTCTGACCGTCGATTAAATCCGAGCAATCCTCCTGCGTCGGAAGAGGGTAATCGACATTCCCAACCCAAGCGCTACCAATACGCCTGCCGATGGTTCAGGAACAGCCTCAAAGCTCAGTCCATTCTGAGTCAAGACCAAGGTACCAATGTCCGTGGCTGTGTCTCTGGGAAAGTCGGTGGACGGTTGCAACTCGTACAAGTTCAATATGCCCACGCTCGACCCCTGGCCATCAATCTTCGGGCTGAAGTACCCAAAGCTATTGCCGCCTGTTTCCTGTGACGACCAACTACCGGATGCCGAGTTGGCGATGCTGGCAGCAACTGAACTATTGGATGTACTGCCGGAACCATTCAATGACCCAATAAACCCGTGGTACAGTGCCGCGATCCTCGTAGCACCAGGCGATTGGAGGCCGCTACTTCCATCAAGCGGCACTGCGTTGCCTGGCACGCCGGTTGCCCACAGAGTAGACGCCAGCTTGCCATTTGGGTCATTCTGTGCGTTACCGTCAGTAGCAGCGGCACCCCAAAACAAATCAGTGCGTGAGCCCCAATTCGCCCCATAGGTATCAATGAGGTCCTGTACAGCCAGCCCGGGTAAGGTCAGCCCGCTGTTTGCGCCGTTATAGAAGTTGCTGATACTGCCGAGGTCAACTTCAAGGTTCACCCCTCCTCCAGTTCCTCCCGTGGCGCGGAAGCCCAAGATCACGTCACCCAACGATGAGGTGACGGTTTGGGCGTGAACTGCCGACGTTAGTAGTGTGACACTCGCTAACGCCAGCAGCATCTTGCGACCGCTACGTGTCGTGATTTTCTTCATTTGATCCTTTCAGAATCTGTTTTCCAGTTCTGTTTGTCCCGATTGTCATTGTCTAACCCTGGATCAAAATGCCCTTCCGTCGGAGACTGGGGCGCCTTCTTGCGTCCGACCGACAGTCATGGCGCTAAGAGCAATACCACCGGACGGTGTTGGATCTGTGGTCGAGAGCGTAGTCTGAAGCGCGTTCAAGACGGTGAGAGTATTGGCTGACAAGTTGTTGTTATAGAATTGGTGCTCATAGCCCCAGAAGGTATACTGGCCATTCTCCACAGCCGTCGGACTGTAGGCAACGCCGTTGTAGGTCATGACCCCGGCAGTGCCGTTGGTTACCGAGCTTGCATCGCTTACCCCGGCATAACCGACCAGCCATCCTTTGTTACCAGTATTCAGACCACCATTACTGCCACTTGCATTCAACGCTCCCGCAACCAGTCCACCACTGCTATAGCCAGACTGGCCGGCGGCAAACGATTGACCAAGGAGCGTTTCGGCCGGGTAAGCCGCTACATTCGTGATGACACCCGAGGCATTGGCGAGGACGACGGATTGGTTCGGAGGCGAACCAACACCAAAGCCGGTTTCGGCAAAGGTAGTAACACGCGTACCGGAATCGAAATTGCGGCCCACAACCCGGACCAGCGTGCTATCATCACTGGTATTCCCGGTCCAGCACTTCAGCGTCAGGGCACCCGCGGAGAGTATTTGCTGCGCCAGTAGGCTCGTCATGTTGGTCATGGTGGTGGGGGACCCGTTATTCCGACACCACTCAAACGGTATCACGCCCACAACCACATCGTTGGGGATGGTCGGGTTCTGGAATATGGTCGAGTTCTGGAATACGTCGCTCATCGCGACATCCGCATAGGCCACTTCACTACCGGCGGCCAGATTTGGCGTACCGGTCGAAGACAAACTGCTGCTGGCTTGCCAGGTCGTGACTTGGAACGAGGGATTGCCCTGGTTGATGATACGTTGGAGACCGTCAACGGATCCGCTCCATACTGTTTTGACGTCCACGGTGGTATTGGGGGAGCTGACCAACGCTCCTGTGAATTCGGCGAAGCCTGCGCTGCCAAGTTTTGTCCCGGCATAGCCATACTTCAGGCTGCCAGGCGTGATCATCGCGACAATCGCATTATGCACCACGGTCCGGTAAGCGGTGGAACCGGTAATCCGCAAGATCACGTTCGTTTGAGCGGAAGCCGTGCTGGCGATCGCCAGTAGTGCCAATCCCGCCATGAGTGTAATTCCATACTTTCGCATAACTTCTCCCCTGTTAGTTGTGCTGCCGTTATTGTTGTTCTTTCAGAAGTTGTGTTGCTGCTCTGTCGGCAAAGCTCACGCTTCCGCGCGGCCTTTCGGACAATCGAGAGCCTTAACGTGGCCGCCGGTACGCTACTCGCCAGTGCGCTCCTCTCCGGCCTCTATCGGCACTCCAACTTCTGCTCGCGTGACCCATAATAAAGAGACGCTCACAATATCGCGCACACTTTACGGACATCTTGCATCAGGTTTCTGCCATGAACCGGCGTTGCGCAATCTATTGCCACCGAGTGAGTTCGTGAAAACGCAAACCCGTCGTCACTCGGTTGTGTCCTGCTGTCACCGAACAGTAACGTGCGTCTCTCCGTGTGCTTCCGTCTGGTTTCGGCTCGGCTTGTCGGTTGTCGCTGACCTTCCGGTAGCCGAACCAACCGTGCGCCGTCGCTTCCCTGACACCACACGTTCACGCAAGCGTCACATCTTTGCCGCAAAGATCTGGCAGGTTTCGTTGCTGGTGTGGACGAACCAGTCAGTCATTTGACCCTTTACGAACGACATCTCAAGCCGGGCGCGGAATGGAATGTCCAATTGCCCGGCCGGGCGTTTGTCCGCGTGAACCACGGGGCCGGGTCGCTCCTCCTGTCAGAGTCGTCGCGCGTGCTGGCCGAAGCCGAAGTCATCAGTGGCGGTCACAATTGCCGATGTGTGATTCGGGCCAGCGTGCTCGGCGGTCTTCAACTGGATTACTTTTACGTCCTGCCGGAATTGCTCACCGGCATTCTCAGCCTGCTGGAGAGTCATCAACTGCAACAGAATTCCCAAACCAACCGGGCGGATGTGTTTCCCGGCAACCATCCGTTAGCTGAAGAGTTCGCGACGTTGGCCCGGCAGGCCCGTGCGGACGATCACCTGGCGGCCCGTTGCGCCATGGTTCATCTTTCGGTCAGTCATTTACGCGGCGCGGCGCCCGCACCACCACCAACTTATCCGACGTTGAACACAGCGGACCGGATTCAGGCCCTGGTGCGGCGGATCCCGGCGGCCGAATTCCAAAATATTTCCGCCAACAAACTGGCGCGGGAGGGTGGCTGCAGCGTGCGTCATTTCAGCCGGCTGTTCAAAGCGCAGTTCGGCATGACACTCCTCGCCAAACAAATCGACCTCCGTCTCGACCGGGCTCGGCTACTTTTGCTGGAGACGGACGCCAAGATTATCGACGTCAGCATGGACTGTGGTTTCCAACACTCGGGATTGTTCACCGCGATGTTCAAGAAACACTTCGGTATGACGCCTTCGGCTTGGCGGAAACGGCGCCGTCGGGCCGTCAACTTCATCCGCTAATAGTCTCGCCGCTGGGCAAAAAAAACCTCATGCGTCGTCAGATTGGACGAGGTCTGCCCTGCCTCAGCAGCTTTGCGCTGCTCTTGAGTTAAATCGACCAATCGTATTTTGGCGACCGAGAATACATTCCTCTTCAGACTCTGCCGAATTAACTTGCCAGCTACCCGGACGCGGGCAAAATGGGCGCTTGGTGAATGGATATCGAAGGAGATTTGTAACGGGCGTTTTCGCCCAAGATGACTCTTGCTCACGCAAGCAGTATCAGATTCGTCAATAGCGAAATTCTGTAATCTATTCAACTTATTGCACTGTAATTTTTGGGCCTGTAGCTCAGTTGGTTAGAGCAGGGGACTCATAATCCCTTGGTCGTAGGTTCGAGTCCTACCGGGCCCACCAATTTACCTCGGCTGCGGGGCTGCTATACCCGTCACCTCGGCATTGTCCATAATCACCGGGGGCCCTTGCTGCGCGGTGATTTGCACATTCTTGAATTGAATACCCTTGGCGTTTTGAATTTTCAAACCAGTGGTGGCAGAAGTGATCTGGACATTTTCAAGTGTCACGTCAGAAATCAAACTTTCCGGCAAACCGATGATGATCCCGGCTGCTCGCTGGCAGGTGGCGGTCAGGTTGCTGATGTGGATATTCCGATAGATTGGCGTCCCAGCGGCGACGGCTTGAGCGGTGTCCTTCGCCGGCTCGGATTTCTGCTTGGCGTCCCCGGCGGAGTTGAACATGTAATAGCTGGTCAAGGTGATGGCGGGATCAACATTTTTCATCGTGATGTCGCTGTAGCTGATGTTTTCCACGACGCCTCCCCTGCCCCGTTGTGATTTGATGCGAATCCCGTTCTCGGTATTTTCAAACGTGCAGTTCCGCACCGTTACGTTATGCACGCCACCGGCGGTTTCGCTGCCGATCGACATCCCGTGTCCGTGCAGAAACGTGCAGTCGGTAACGAGGATATTGTCGCAGGCAAAAAGCCGCCCCGGCTGGGCCCTGCCAGCTTTGATGGCGATATTGTCGTCCCCTACGTCAATGCGGCACTTCGTGATCACCACATTCCGGCAGGCGCTGGGATCAATCGCGTCGGTATTCGCCGCATGCGCCGGCGCAAGCACGGTCACGTTCGAGATAATCACCCCATCACAATCCGTTGGCACCAAATGGAACTTGGGCGAATTTTGCAGCGTGATGTTCTCGATGCGCAGGTTCGTGCAACCCGTCAACACGACCAAATTCGGCCGGGGCAGCGTGTAGCCCGGCGTCTTTTGTCGCGCTGCCTCCGCGGGGATCCACCACCTGGCACCCGAACCGTCAACTGTCCCCTGGCCGGTGATGGTGATATCGTGAAGATTTTTCCCGCTGATGAATGGGATGAATGAATTCGATGTTGCCCCGGCAAAATCAGCAGGATCATCCGTCGCCAACAGTGTGGCGCCGGCATCCAGTTGCACGGTGGTGCTGCTTCCCCGAAGAACGATTGGTTTGCTCAGGTACGTGCCGGCCGGAAATCGCACGGTGCCGCCACCTGCTTTTGCACAATCATCGAGCGTCTTCTGGATTGCATCCGTATCCAACGTCTTCCCGTCGCCCTTCGCACCTGATTCTTTAACATCGAAGACGCGCGACGTGAGGCCGTCCGCCCGACTGGTATCGCCAAACAATAATGCCATTCCCAGTGCGATCATAAATACGGTTTTATGGTTCAAATTCATTGACAGCTCCTCATGTATGGTTATTTACGGTAACGACAGATTGGCGGCGCGCAAGGAGGCGTCAGCCTCCGAGGCGACGATTGCGCCGCCTTGCAAATCCAGCTCAACCGGCACTCCCTCCCGACCCGAAGGAACCGCGAAGCCCAATGTGTCCATTCCACTGCCGAAAACATAATCGGCGACTGCCGCAGGTTTCAGGATGAGTTGCGGTTTGCCTTTCACTGTCACACTTTCACTGAAGACAACTTCAAACCGGCCATTTTGCTCCGTGACCTTTTTGATTGTCGGACCGTCACGGCGCTCGGGATCCCATTTTCCCTTGAACGTCCAGGCTACCGTGATCTGCGCGGCCGCGGGTGAATTCGTCGCCGAGGAAAGGTTGTCCCGGTGCCACGCATAATCACCACCCTCACGATGACAGTTGTAGAAGTAGGCTCGCTCGCCCCAAATGTTGCTGGAGTCCAAATCGTGATTTCTCTTTTTATCCGCCTCACTCGGTTCACCGTGGTTAAGCGGGTAAATTACGCGCAAAGGCGGTCGATTGCTCAGCGTTTTCGAGAAGTTGCAATCCAGCAAATAGAACTGTGCGTCATGATGATGACGGGCCAAAATCCAACTCGGCATGTCCCCCGCCCCGTCAAACCGACAATTGCGCAGTACAAGTTTCATATCCCGGTCCCTGGCACCGTCATGCCAAATCGTCGCATCTGCCTTCGGATTGACCTGATGCAGCGTACAGTCGGTCATATAGCACCAACCTCGCGGACAAACAAAATCGACTGACCCGCGAATATCGAGTCGCGCCTGATAAGACCCGCTCCGATCACCCCACAAGGCCAGCGTGTCCGCCCCCTGGCTCCACACATTACAATCCACGATCACGGTTTTGTCGCCATGACCGTAAATGGCGAAGGCATGCGGGCCAATGACGCCGTCGGTGTTCTCGACCGTCAGGTTCTCCAGCACAAAATCGCTGCCGTTGATGTTAACAACAGCGCGGCCGATCTTGTCCGGTTGATTGGTAAAAGCATCGTTTCCTTGCGGAAATTCGACGCGGGTGCCCTGACGACTCTGTCCGTGCAACGTAATGAAGTCTGGATCAACCCGCACTTTTTCGTGGTACACCCCGTCTTTGATAAGAATGATTGTCCGCTGACGATTATCATGCGGGACTGAGTCGATGGCCTGCTGAATGGTCTTGAATTCCCCACTGCCGTCAGCGGCCACTGTCAGATCAGGGCGAACGTCCGGAGACGGCTTGCCCTGCGCCAGCGCAAGCCTCACGGACAGCAGTACCAAAATGAACGCGAGTACGAATTTCATTTGTCCGCTTTCGGATTCCAGCCATCCGCGCCACCGAGAACTTTTTGCATGGTGAAGTTTTCTGCCTCAGCCTTGGTCAGTTGACGGGACCACGGCACACGCGCCTCGGGGTTCGCACCGGGACCGCTACTATTAAACTCGGCGTAACGCACTGTTTTCTCGCGGGTCGGATCCTTCCAATTGTCCCAGCCCACGTTGGTGACTACGGCGGACATCTCTGTATTCAGGTACGTCACGCTGGAAAACGCGCGCCAAGGCCGCCCCAAGTAGGTTTTCACCCCGGGCTCCCCGGTGATCTTGCAATGCGAGAATACAAATCCGAACGGTTGTTCTTCCGGCGTCGATGCTGCGGTGCAGTAGCCATTTGTCAAACAATGGATGTGGCAGTTCTCAAAGAACGTCGTGGCGCCACCAAAAATGAAATCGACGTTGCCCGCGATGTAGCAGTTCTCGAAATACTGGCGGCCACGGTTTACGAGGATTGTGTCATGCCAGCCAAGAAAGCGGCAGTTTCGAAACACCATGCGATCACCGTCGATGCGTACCGCCAACGCCTGACCGACCAGCCCGGCGGTGTTCTCGAAGGTGATATTTTCCACCGTAAAATCGTCCGCGTCGATCACCGCTGTCGGCGTGCGGTAGGTGGTCATGGGTCTGCCGTCGAACCCGGGCATCCTTGCGCTCAAGCTATAGGTGAGCACTGTCTTCTCCGCATCGTCCCCGACGAGATGGACGTACCGTTTCTCATGCTGCACGTAAATCAATTCCTTGTGCACCCCGGGCTTCACGTGAACGAAGCAGGGATTGGCGCGACTGGCATTCTGCGGCGTGGCATTAATCGCGTCCTGAACTGTCTTGAACTGGTTGGTGCCGATGGTCGCGGCAACGAGATTTGTCTGCGCCGCTACTTGCCGGCTGGCGCCAACGCCAACCAGCAAGAGCAAAACCATCGCGGTCCGGACCGGAAAGAGCTTTTGTCTCACCATCGCTTCCTCTCCTATCGTCAGTTGGCCTTCACCTTTTCCACCGCTGTCTTCGCCGCTTTCAGATTGTTACCTTCCAGCGTTACCTCATCCGCGGAATCCGCGGTCACACGCAGAAATGTTTCCGTCTCGGGTCCGGCCGTGCAGCCACGCACAAACACCCTTTTGACGTTGTTCAGATCGATGATTGGTACTCCGGCGTGTGGTTTTGTGCTCGTCACTCCATCAAACTCCAAACCGTCCGTGGTCGTCGCCGTGAGGGACGGTCCGCTTTCCGTGTTGATCGTGACATTATGGAATACGATGCCCTTGGCGTCCTTTACGTTGAAACCGGTTTTGGCATCGAGCTGAATGTCATCGAAACTAATATTCTCAATCGGCATTTCCTCCAAGCCCGTCAGCTCACCAACGGCCTTCGCATCGCCGGTGATGCCGCTAAAGTGGATATTGCGAAAGATCGGGGTACGCTCCGAGACCGGCTCGGGTGTGGTCTTTGTGTAAAAAGTGGTCAACAAGAGTGCTTGCTTCTGGATATTGCGCATTACTAGATTACTGATACGGACATCTTCGATTACGCCACCACGACCCCGGGTGGATTTGATGCGAATCCCATAGTCGGGGCCATCCAGAACACAATTCGCAATCGTCAGGTTTTTCACGCCCCCGGACATCTCGCTGCCGATGGACAGGCCGTGGCCGTGAAGAAGCGTGCAATTGACAATCGTGCAATTTTCCAGCGGTTTTCCAGCACGCCGGCCGCTGGCGTCGCGGCCCGATTTAATGGTGATACAGTCGTCCCCCACGCTGATGCAACAATCCGAGATGCGAATGTTGCGACAGGAATCGGGATTG
>Ga0206914_1057_pt1 | contig 12657 bp, 11 predicted proteins | sample Alteio_BWOrgHeat_73_FD_152938 | JGI IMG/M metagenome (GOLD analysis project Ga0206914, IMG submission 152938) | Enriched cells from forest soil in Barre Woods Harvard Forest LTER site, Petersham, Massachusetts, United States -... | ecosystem: Environmental > Terrestrial > Soil > Temperate forest >... | reverse complement strand
CCGTGGCTGGGGGCATTACCTGCAAAGCGGCGTGTTTGGCCCGGGAAATCTTAAAATAGACCTTTGGCCCGAATTAAGCGAATACAAAAAAATGTATCCCACCCCGTTTACACATGCCGATGGTACAGTAGCTATGCTGCCCAGCGACCATGACTATTCAACTACCGACGTCCGCTTTAAATGGATGGAACAGTATGGCGTGGATGGCGTATTTATGCAGCGGTTTATTGGCAATACCAGGCCGGGCAATACCCGCAATCACTTTAATAAGGTATTGGGCGACGCGCTGAAGGCCGCGCGTAAATACAATCGTGCGATAGCGGTAATGTATGATTTTTCGGGTATGCGCGATACATTGGATATTCCGCTTTTTATAAGCGACTGGAAAAACCTGGTGGACAGCCTGAAAATAACCCGCGGCGGCAACAACCAGCCTTACCTGTACCATAACGGCAAGCCGTTGGTGGTGCTATGGGGTGTGGGTTTTAACGATAGCGGCCGCCACTATTCTACAAAAACAGTTGCGCGGATAGTTGATTTTTTACAGAACGATCCCGTTTACGGGCATTGTGCAGTTATGCTGGGCGTGCCTACCTACTGGCGCGAATTTGGCAGCGATACCGAGAAGAACCCCGAGCTGCATGCCCTGATAAAAAAAGTTGATGTCATTCATCCCTGGACGGTGGGGAGATACCGCAGCATTGATCAATATAACAGCAAATACAGCGATGTGCTAAAGGGCGACATGGCCTGGTGCAAAGAAAACCATGTTGATTATGCCCCCACCTGTTTCCCCGGTTTTAGCTGGCATAACCTTAACCTGAAATCAAAATTCAATGACATACCAAGGGAGAGCGGCACTTTCTTTTGGACACAGTTATCAAACGCTATAAAGAACGGCGCCGAAATGATCTATGTAGCCATGTTTGATGAAGTGGATGAGGGTACTGCCATCATGAAGGTATCGCAAAACCCGCCGGTGGGCCCAAGCCCCTTTGTTGTTTTTGACAAGGGCATACCATCCGATTATTATTTGTATTTGGCGGGATACGCAGGCAAGGTGCTAAAAAATCAATTGCCGTTACCCGAAACTATTCCGTTGCCAAAGTCGGAAAAATCGGCATTAGGTGTGTTAGCAAAATAACATATTATACCCGCTTACCCGGCTGTTGTTTTCTATAACAAATAATTAGCAGTGCAATAATAAGAATTGCCGCCAGGTATAAATAAGCTCTTTTATGGGCGAAATTTAATGTCCACCCCAGGCCAAACCGTTTGCCTACAATAACATGGGTATCATCGGGATTATAATAAATAAAGCCCAATTTCCAGGGATTATAACTTTCTTTATCATCTTCATCCATGCCTAAAGATAATGATATAAAAACAATCCAATAATATTGGGGCATACAATAAAACGCGGCAACAACGGTTTAATTACCGGCAAACCATGAACCTAAACCATGAACCGGACGTTGTTGATCCTTCTATTTTGTTCAATTACCCGGCTGACTTATGCTCAAAGCAAACTGAGCGGGGAGGTTTTGGAGTACGGGTCGGATATCACACTTTCGGGCATCAGGATAGAAAACTTAAACACCCATGACACCGTGCAATCTGATGCGAGAGGGAAATTTACCATATCCGCTAAAAAAGGCGACCTCGTTTGTTTTTCAGGATTAAATTATAAACCCGATACTCTTTACCTGGTTGATTTAAAATATAAAACGGTTTTTTTGCTGCTGAAACAATACCAGCTCAAAGAAGTAAAAATTACAGGCGCCGAAGTAAACAAGAATGCCCTTTCCAGCTATCACGTAATTACTCCGTTTGGCGGTAACGTAGTGCGCTACCAGACCGACGCATCCGGGAACGCTACCGGGGGTTTAAAATTTAATGTTTTTGATTCGCATAAAGACGAGCGCAGGCGGGCGAATGCCCGTGGCTTGGAAGCTGGCGGCCAAAGGCAACAGGAAATTGCAAAAACATTCAACCCTACAAACTTGCAAACTTATTTGCCCATAAGGGGCCAGGAAATGGAAAACTTTGTTATACTGTATATGCCCGATGCAGCCACCTGGTACAGCAGTAAGTTTAACCTCATGCTGTATATAAACGATTGTTACAAAAAGTTTCTCCTCATCCCGGTAGAAAAAAGGCAGTCGAAAACTTTCCTGCAATTAACCGGTAGTAATTAACCAACTAAAACCGGAATATTTAATATATTTGATGTGTGAAATTTTTAGCAGGTTTCTTAGCGGTATGCATCCTGTTCCTATCCTGTTTTTCGGGGATGGCGGCGACTGTGCAACCTGTTAAAAAAGAGGCGTGCCATCAAATGGCCGGCATGTCCGCTTGTCATCAGCAAAAAAATAAAGAACAGCAAAAAGATTGTGCTAATGAAGGTTGTACCATGCTGTTCTCCTGCCAGCTTTGCGGGTTTTTAATTGTCGAATCTACAAGTATATCACCTGTTTTTTTACCCTATCCCGTGAAACCAGTTTCCCTATATAAAATTGGCCACTTGTCTGCTTACCACGCTTCCAACTGGAAACCGCCAAAAGCCTGTTAAATAATTCCTGAAACAACCTGAACCGTTGTAATTTATTATTTAACAATTTAATTTAAAAGATCATGAAAAAGATAGTTTTAAGCGTTATCGCTATATTATTTGCAGGTACTTCATTAATGGCAAATATTCCTGTTCACCCTAAAAAGGTTAAACAGGCAACCTGCAATACCTGTACTAAAGAAAAATGTACAAAAAAAGCCGATTGCCCTAATACGGCAATGTGTGTTTGTAAATAATTTAGTATAAATATTAAAGCCCCTTGCTGGTAGGTAAGGGGCTTTTTTTTGCAAAATAGTTAGGCCTTGTCTAATTGTTTTTCACGCCTAACTTATGGTCGGTATAATCCAGCAGGTAAGAGTTTTTCAGGAAAAACTCCATGCCGAAAATAGAAATATTATTAGTGGAGGAGCCTGGGTTTTCTACATAGGTTAAATAATCGGCAGCGGTAGTGGTGTAGGCAAAATTAAAGCCCGACGTTGTAGCAATACTTACCGAACTGTTATTAGCCAGCAGCACAGATGAACCCGATGCCGCGGTTTTATCTTCAATATAGCTGTAGGGTTCGGTACCGGTATCAAATATAACCGGGGTAGAAACCAATTTACCATTATAAGTAACCGTTCCCGGAGAAGCGGTAAGATAACCGTCTGCGGCTGTAAAATAAAGCTGCTGCATAACAAAACCTGCCGAGGAAAGATCACCCGATGTTAAACCCAGGGTAATTGCGCCCGGCACATAAGTACCTCCTACAGAAAAATTTGAAGTGCCCAGCGCGGCCATTTTAAAACCACGGGTAAGGCCGGTACCCGGATCATAATAACTTAACGGGCTGGTAATATAAGCGTTGTTGGGAAAGGTAACGTCGTATTCGGGCGATACGCCCAATACGTCGAAATAATGCGCTTCCTGCACCTTGCCTTTTGCATCAACCCCTTTATAATATAAAAAGAAGGGCAGGCGTTTAATAACAACGTTACCATCGGGTTCGCCAATGGTTACGGGCGCGTAGGCCAGGTTGCCGTATACCTTTGTTAGAGTGCTGGCATCATCGCCATATTCAATTAGCGATGTTTGGCTGGTAATGGTAATGCCATTAACAATGGTCGAGTCGCCGGTAAAATTAAAGCCCGTGCTGGTTATCATTGATGCCGGTATAATTCCGTTCGCGTCAATTACCATCCCGCCCGAGCCGGTATCAAATATCATATCATAATTAACCGTTTGGGTGCCAATTTTTGAAACGTCCATAAACAGCAGTTTATAAATGGCGGTATCCACCTCTATTAGGCCGAGTTTTACGGGGGTTGCTGTTGGTATTATGGTTACTGTATTGTTATTAGTTGATGTACTGTTACTATTCATAGTATCTTTTGTACACGATGCTATGATAAAGAGTAAAAACAAGCCCGGAAGGACCGGCAAATTTTTAGTAAAATATTCTTTTAACATGGTATTGAAGTATTGATACACAATATATATGTAATTTATATAAACCCTGTTTTTCAAAATTTATTATTTTCAATTAATATTATTTCTATAAAATTAATACGTCGTTTTATTTATTACTGTTGCCTTTCAAAGAAATAATTCTCCCGAAGGTGGTTTAATAAAATATCGGTCAACAGGGTTGATGTATCGATATATGCATATATTTGTAACCCTTTTCGGGATGTAGCGTAGCCAGGTATCGCGTCCCGATCCCGATAGCTATCGGGACGGGAAGGTCGGAAGGGCATAATTATTACGGGATGTAGCGTAGCCAGGTATCGCGCCAGCATGGGGTACACTCGCTAACGCTCGTTTGAAAGCCGATAGGCTTTCATTGCGTCGGTCGGAAGTTCGAATCTTCTGTCCTTTCTGTCTCTACTTGTACTCTTTGTTGTACTCCCCAATCGTAAGCTACAAAACCAAATCAGATGGTAAATGTAGCCGTAGTTTTCAATACTACTAAGAAACTAATTAACAATGAACACCCTGTCTCACTAAGGGTAACACATCAATACAAAAGGAAGTATTACGCACTTAACACCCTTTTAACAGACCAGTCCTATAAGTTCAGGTGTACACCCGACCAGTGGAAAGCAGCAGAAGCGGAAGATAGTGGCTTGGGTAAGTTCAGAAAAGGCTTTAGTACATATAAAGAGTGCAATACAATTCTAGAGGCCAAGCTTTTAGAGGCAAATAAAATACTTCAGCGATACGATACAGAGGGGGCGGCGTTCAGCTTTGAGCAGTTTGAAGCCGACCTTAAAAAGAGGGAGCAACCGCTAATTACGTCCCTACAAGATTATTATAGTTTACAGATTAAGATACTGGATGAACAGGGACGAGTTGGCTTGTCGGGATTATACCTTGAAAACAAATGTATCTTGAGTAAGTTCAGACCCAATGCGTTACTGTCAGATGTCAATATTAGGTTTCTGGAGAGTTTTGAATACTGGATGCGTAACGAGCGGAGTAATAAAGATACTACTATCAGTGTAAAGATGCGCAACCTACAGCGCGTTATCAACCAGGCTATTGAGGATAAGCAGTTCAAACAACAGGATTATCCATTTGGTGAGAAGAAATACAGCATTAACAAGCGGTTGGACAGTAAGACCAAAAAGATAGCTGTCACGCTTGATAAGATAAGCAAACTCAAAGCACTCAAATTAGAGCCAGGCTCAGGATTTCATTTCGCTCAACAGGTGTTTTTATTTAGCTACTATTACTTTTATAACATTCATCTACTAAAGTTTGCAAAAGAATATCCTTTCACTTCAAACCCCAGGTTTTTTACCTCTCTAATTTGTTCTGGGTTAAAGATGGTAATATCCTCATCTAAGTAGCGGCAGTTCCTACTATCATTTTTTGGAATGGAAATAAGTGTGTTCATTAATTCGTCGCTCACCTTTATATCTAAAAAGTTTAAAATTTTTTTTATTTCAACCTCAGGATATTCACATAAAGTTTGATAGTTAACTAAACAAAACTTCTTATCCATTTTTTCACCAATATTAACTACATATTTATTAGAGCTAATCCAATAATCAAGCTGTTTTCGGGCCAAATCATTTTTATCAGAATGCTCAATTAGATGAACTCCAAACTTGTACCCCCAATTTTTCAATTGTTGCTTATTTTCACTAAAAGCCATATCCAAGCCATGTCTAATTACATGTATATATTTAAAATTGGGGATAAAATTGGCCAGTTCTTCCATATACATTAAAGTATTCGGTTCTTTCCAGCCCCAAATATTTGTTACTTTACCAAATCTTGGTCTCTGCAAAAAATCCATTTTTAACAAATATCTCCAATTACTTTTAAACGTCGAATTTGTGTAACAAGCATAAATAATCTCAAGCTTCTCTGTGATAGATAAACTCTCACCGGTCATACACTTTATAAAAAGGCTAAACCTTCTTTCTTTTTCTTTTCGGGACGATTCATTGAACCACCTGGGGTTTTTAAAAAGCCTAGTAAACAAAAGATTATCTCTTTCTATGTTTAGGTCATCACCCATAAATATTCCTAGGTTAAGTAAAATTTGTGCGCACACTCTTGTCCCGCTACCGCCCAAAGCTCCAATTGCTATAACACTATTATTCATAAATTTTAACGAATGGCGTGTTTAATTAAATAGTAAAATAATAAATAAGAACCTTAATATACATCAAGGTTTGCTATCTAAATTACCAAGACTATGTTTTTTGTTGATAATTGATTGATCAACATTCGGGAAAAAACAATCGCTAATGGTGTCAGCACTTACTATAACGACTCTATTAAACTTGGAATATTTGCTTTTTGAGATACTGATAAGTGATATCATGCAATTCAGTTAGCTTTTTCTAATTTATTAATAATTAATAATTAAATCAATTTTTTAGAGAAATAAGCTGTATAAACAAATAGTAGTTGAGCTATAATGATTTAAGCATAAGGCCATTTTGAATAAACTATAAAAGATATTTAAAAAATGTTTTGATACTCCCCGTTTGATCCCAGCTTTTATATTGCATGTTAAATTATTAGATAGGCTAGTCAAAAAGCCCTTAGTCGAAAGTTTGAGGCTTGTTTGAAAATTTATTTTGGGGATAATCAACAACCTATGCACCCACCTCTTAGATAATAATTCCGCGGTAAGGCACGCCACAGCTCAGGAAATACGATATTGCAGAAGTTGAATAATTGTTAAGCTGAAATGGCGACTAGTTGAGGTTTAAACAGATTCAAGAATTCTCTAAATATCTAACAAACACAGCATTTTATTTTTAATTTCTAAAGCCTTGTTTTCTAGTTGAGGAACAAACTCAATATCAGGTACAATTTCGTTTATTAATTCCGGGTCGAATATCGATGAAAAAGGATAGTATTTTAATTTAAATTTCCATTCTTTCAGTTTTTCGAATACTGCCTTGTCGTTAGCGATAAGCCTATCATATCTTAATATTATGTAGTTATCATTATTTATGGAATCAATCAAATTAAGTAGATTTTGGTTATATATGATCCACGTGGATAGGTAAACATTAAACAATGACTGTAAGCGTTGTAGTTTTTCTTTAAAATATTTGGATTGTCTTATCTTTTCACCCTTACTTAATCCATGATATTCTATATTTATATCTATATAGTCCCGCTTTATCAAAGATTCAACTACGAATTTATAATCTCTATACAAAATTAAATATTTTGCCTTGGGCAGCAGTTCCTTGTAATAATTTATAAATAGGCAAGTCCGTGGCTCTTTCCATCCCCATTGCTTATGCAGTGAATTCTTAAAGTCAATATTGCTTTTTAGCTTTTTATAGTAATAAGCATTAAGCGTAAAATTAAATGGCGATATAAGTCCATTTTTTATTATTTTATAATACGACAATATTTCTTCATGAAGATTAAGAAAATCTAAATCTTCAAAATGCCCGCTTTCATTGGATTGATTGGCCCCTAAGAGACGATCGCCAAAATTTAACCCGCACCTGCTAAGCCACCCGGAAACTAAAGATGTCCCTGATCTGTGCATACCTAAAACAATCAATACCTTACTCATAAAACTCGTTTATCTTACTTAATATATGTTCAACGCAATTTTTTAATAAAATTTGGGATGTGTCCATATATATATTAGCAAATTGAGATGGCTCAAATATTGAATCCACGCCTGTAAAATCCTTTATCTTGCCATCTAAAATTTTCTTATATAATCCTTTAGGATCGCGTTCTATACATTTTTCAAGAGGCGTACTGAGGTAAATTTCAAAAAAACGGTTCTCCCCAATTATATCTCTGGCCATCTTGCGGATGTTTTCTGTAGGAGAGATAAAGGCGTTTATAGTAACTATCCCTGAATCTAAAAAAAGCTTGTTAACTTCTGCTATCCGCCTTATATTCTCAAACCTATCTTCTAAAGAAAACCCCAGATCTTTGTTAAGACCTTTGCGTATTATATCTCCATCAAATACGCTAATAATATCTCCGTTTTTTTCCAACTCTTTCTTTAATTCGCCAGCCAAAGTAGATTTTCCTGATCCTGATAAGCCGGTGAACCATATTGCCAATACAGGTTTAAATTTCTTTAGTTGGCTCATAATTTTGCTGTATTGCTTGGTGTGTAATTGTTGAACGCTTAGTATATTAATTATTTATCACTTTAGCCTATTATATAGTACAAATTAGAGGCGCAGCCATTCTTTAACTTTAATTTAATAAGTTCAATAAAGGCATCTTTTTCATTTTTCATTTCTTCCTCGTTAAATAGTTTTTGCAATTGATAGCACAAATTTTTAAAACTTTGGGGTTGCCTGAGTAATTTGATCAAAACGTTATCTAATTCATCACATTCTATTTTTTTAAATGCCTTTAGATAGCTATAGGGTGCTTCACAGTATATTTTTTTTTCACTTCCGTCGACTTCCAAAAACTGGGATTGACTTACCTGCTTATTCGTTTGGAAATATGAGGCATTCAAATTAGTCAGAGTATTAAAAGTCACTTCTATCAAAGCTTGTTGTTTATTTTGAGCAGCATACAACTCTGGCCAATTTACCCTGGTTTGAACATATGAATACTCCCCGGATAGTGTGTTTAGCGGCATGCGCTTATCTCTATAGCAGTTAAAAAAAGGAATGATTCCTGAGCTTTTACATTTATTGATAATTTCATAGTAATAAACCGGATAATTTTGTTTTAATCTTTTTGCTAATAAAATACATGCATCTACACTTTTTTTGTAGGACCCGACCATGTGAATGTATTTAGTTCGATAAGGGACATCTAAAAAATTAAACGATTCTTTATAAGTCATGTCGGTTGTCTCCTCTGAAATTTGACATTCAATTTTAAGTTTTTTTTGTTTAGCCAAACAGTAAAAAAGGTACTGCTCAAATATCATATTGAATTTGCCATGGTTAATCAAAGAAACTTTTTGAATATTATTAGTAATAAATTCAAACGCCTTTGCAGTATAATCTTTAAAAAAATCCAAGTCAGAACCGCCAATAATTCCTGCATTTATTGAAGTGAAAGGTTGATTAGTGTCAATTTCTTTCTGTATAACATCAGGAAAAAGAAAATTTTCTTTAATAAGGGTCCTAAAAATCTCTCTGTAATAATTGTCGGTATTTTCAATATTCTGAGCAATAAGTTTTGCATCGCTTCGCGGCTTCAATTTTTCCCATATAAAAACATCCCCGTCAATATGAAAAAACGGTTTTTTTTGCAAGCTATAGGTGTACAATTTGGGATAGGCCCATAAAGATTCAGGAAAATCAATATCATCAAGCACAACATTTACACTTGAATAGGGAAGTTTTAGCTGATCAATTAAAACTTCTTTTCCCGCCTTATTTGTATAAAGTTCAACCTCTCCGTATATCTCTTCTAATTGAAGGCAACTTAACGCCCAACTCATCCAGTTAAATTCGGGGGATAAAAATCCAAGTGTATTTGACAGTGGATTATCATTCCCTGGTAAGAATAAAGTTTGTATAATTGATACTTTTGATTCCACGGACAGTTTCCTATTAGTTAATAACACCCGAATTGCCAGAAACGAATATAATAAAGAATTTATGTTTATTATATTCCCAATATATCTGCTGAATATAATGCTAAATATTCACTCCACTGTTAAAAAAAATATTTTAAATATAATTTGTTCGTGATAAAAGTACATTGCTAATTTTATTTTTTATTCTGAGTTATTAATTTTTACAGAATTTTATTCCTTATAAAAGGCAATATTGGTGATTTAATTTTTATTTCTTGATTTGATCTAAAAAATTTATTTTAACCAATTTATACTTAATCTGAGTGTTTAAATGTTAAAATTGTATGAAAAATATATTAATATTTAATTGAAATTAGGATTTAAAAAATAAACCATTTAGATTAGTACTAACCAATTAATTCTATTCTATTTAAATCAATAGTTAAAACCCCCTTAACATGGTTTAGATAGGTTAAGTCATTATGGCATTGCAACATTTATATTAATTTGCTATACCTATCTTATGAAAACACATGATAATACCATTAGGGTTATAACCTTTCTTGTAGAGGAATTGCATATTCCCGTTACTCGGCAAAGTATTAGTGATGAATTACAAAAACATCCGCATTATCCCGGGTTGCTTGCTATTAGCGATGTATTAAATAACTGGAATGTACCTAATGCATCATACGAATTAACTTTCGAAGAGTTGGCTAATGTTCCATGTCCTTTTATTGTTTATTTGCATAACAACGAATTTACTTTAGTATATAGTCTTAACGATAAAGAAGCTATTGTTTCGGACGAAAACACCAAAACCCGCGCCGTAAGTACAGAGCATTTCAAAAAATTTTATCGGGGTGTTGTACTTGCGGTTGAAAAGGACGAATCATCGGGCGAAATAAACTACCCGGCAAAACGGCGAAAAGAAATAATTAATAACCTGCGCATCCCATTAGTAATTACAGCATCTGTAGTTATGCTACTGTTGTTTTTGTTATTAAGCCCGCAATACACAAATGCATTTAACTGGAATATAGCTTTTTTAACTCTTTTTAAAACAGCGGGTCTAGTAACCTCCATATTGCTGCTGGTACAAAGTATTGACAGAAATAATCCTGTTATACACAAGCTATGCGGTGGCGATAATAATAAAAATTGCAATGCCATACTTACATCAAATGCTGCTAAAATAACCGAAGAGTTAAGCTGGTCCGAAGCCGGCTTTTTTTATTTTGCGGGTACATGGCTGGTACTGTTATTTAACAGCGGGCATACCAGCCTTATGCAGACAGTTGCCATACTTAATTTAATATGTCTGCCGTATACATTCTACTCTATTTATTATTAATGGCAGGTTGCAAAACAATGGTGCGTTTTCTGTTGCACAATACAAGCCTTATTATGGTTGGAATTCCCCCCCTTTTTACCTTATTTGCCATATAAGGGTATATACTATCCCGATTTGCGAGAATGGGCCGCATTGTTAGCGTGCATGGGTTTGCCCATATTAGCCTGGGTATTTATTAAACCCTATTTATTGCAAGCCATTCAGTTAAAACCGGTTAAAAAACAGCTGCGAGATTTTAAGTATAATGCCGAGTTTTTTGAAAAAGCATTAACCCGGGAAATGAAGTATGCATTACTTTCAGAAGAAGACTCTATAATATTAGGCAACCGCGAAGCCGAACTGGTTATAACTATGGTATCAAACCCTTATTGTAAACCATGTGCCAGAGCTCATAAAACATTGGATGAATGGCTGGCCGTACGCGATGACATTAAACTGCAAATGGTATTTACCCCTCCGGATGCAAAGGATCCTAAATGGGAAGTGGCCAGTCACTTAATGTCGCTTAAATTAACACAGGACGATCCATCGCTTAAAAGGGCGTTAGATGACTGGTATGGAAAAAAATATAAGAATTATGCAGCATGGGCAAAGCATTACCGGGTAAAAGAGGACGTGGTGAACGTCGAATTGTTAAAAAGGCAGGCAGGGTGGTGTAAAATGACTAAGGTTACAAGTACCCCCACAGTTTTCATTAACGGGCGCAAGCTTCCTCCAAACTATCAACCTGAAGACATTAAATACTTTATATGAGTATTAGCAAAAAAATTGTTGGCCGACAATGAAGATGCCTGCTCTTCAGTAAAACAGGATAGGGAAAAGCCGCAACCCGATAATAGAGGCACCAATTTACTACAATTTTATGAAAAAGTTAAAATTAAAGCTCGATGGCATTAAAGAAATGCTGAGCAAAGAACAAATGAAGAAGATTAATGGCGGCTATGATGGTAATGATGTAAGATGCATTGTTGTATGGGAAGCAGCCGGCGTTGATCCACCTCCGCCACCAACGTATTCTGAATACATTTGTTATGGCAGTACGGACACTGGCTCTTGTTACGCCGCCGCCTACGCTCAATATGATCCTATAGCGAATCCTGGTATCTATGCTGATACCTACGTTCAAAGTTGCTATGTTTTTTAATTAACAATGAAAATAACCGGGTGCTTGAGCATCCGGTTATTAAAAATGATACGGGTAATTTAACTTACCACAGTTATAATTAATAGGATGTAAATGATAAAGTTCCCCTACTATAAACAACAAGATAAAATGGACTGCGGCCCAACCTGCTTGCGCATGATAGCTAAATATTGTGGTCGTAGTTATTCTATTCAAAAATTACGTGCGTTATGTTATACCAGCCAGCGTGGAGTATCATTATTGGGCATAAGCGAAGCCGCCGAAAAAATAGGCTTTCGCTCGTTAGGGGTAAAACTCACCATTGATCAGTTATATGAGGCTCGGCTACCTTGTATTTTACACTGGCGGCAAGATCATTTTGTAATATTATATAAAATACGCAAAGGCGCTTTTTATATTGCCGACCCGGCCCGTGGTTTAGTTAAATTAACAGAAAAAGAATTTAAAATCAACTGGTACAGTCATAAAGAACTGCATGATGGCATTTGCTTGATGCTAGGCACAACCCCACAATTTTTCGAACAGGAAGATGATCAGCAAGATAAATTAAACTGGTGGTCTATATTGCGTTATTTTTATGCATACCGGCAGTTGTTTGCGCAGTTAATATT
>Ga0206914_1056_pt1 | contig 12765 bp, 13 predicted proteins | sample Alteio_BWOrgHeat_73_FD_152938 | JGI IMG/M metagenome (GOLD analysis project Ga0206914, IMG submission 152938) | Enriched cells from forest soil in Barre Woods Harvard Forest LTER site, Petersham, Massachusetts, United States -... | ecosystem: Environmental > Terrestrial > Soil > Temperate forest >... | reverse complement strand
GGATCATTCCATCAGTATTAGTATCTATCGCAATAAACATACCGAAATCAGTAATATTTCTGATTGGCGCTTTAATTATGCTGCCTATTGGGTGTTTATCAGCAAATTTAATCAGTGGGTTATCTTGACATTTTTTGATACTTAGAGAAATTCTATGTCTTTCTGTGTCAACATCAAGAATCACAAACTCAACTTCCTGGCCGATAGTCAAAAGTTTTTTCGGACTTTGATTGGTTTTGCCCCAAGAAATCTCTGAAGAATGCACTAAACCTTCAATACCGTCTTTAAGCTCAACAAACACGCCGTAATCAGCAATATTGCTAACTTTGCCTGTCATGACTTTTCCAACTGTAATATCTTCTGTGATGTTCTCCCAAGGGTTAGCATCCAGTTGTTTCATACCTAACGAAATTCTTTTTGTATCTTCGTTATATTTGATTACCATAACTTTTATTTCTTGACCGAAAGTCAAAACTTCCGATGGATGATTAATTCTACTCCAGGAAATATCAGTAACGTGCAACAAACCATCCACACTTCCTAAATCAATGAATGCACCGTAATCAGTGATGTTCTTAACAACACCGTCAAGAATGTCTCCCTCTTTAATATGGGAAAGCATTTCATCCCTTGCTTCAGAACGGGACTCTTCCAGAATAGCTTTCCTTGAAACCACGATATTGCCAAGCTTTCTATCCATTTTTAGAATCTGGAACGGCTGCAGGATATCCATAATTGATGAAAGATCTTTGATCGGTCTAACATCTGCCTGACTTCCTGGTAAGAATGCAACCACACCATCTAAATCAACAGTGAATCCACCTTTGACTCTACCAAAGATAGTACCCATTACATTTTCTTCTTTTTCAAATATTTTCTCAAGCTTGACCCATGATTCTTCACGAATTGCTTTTTCACGGCTTAAAACAGTGCCTCTTCTGCCAGCAACTTTTTCAACATATACATCAATGATATCGCCCACCTGTGGCAACTCTTTCCCTTGAATTGTTTGAAACTCACTAACAGGAATTCTGCCTTCATTTTTAAGACCGACATCAACAACAATCACTTCCAAGCCGGTTTCAACAACCTGGCCTTTTACTACTGAACCTTCTTTTACATGGGAGGTATCAAAGCTTTCAAGAAGTTTTGAGAAATCTTCAGTTGGTGTTACAAATTCTGTTGCGGCTACTTGGGGAATAAATCTTTTTTTTACTGTCATAATCAACACTTAACGACTAAACAATGCCGAATTTAGTCAAATTCTAATGGTTAAAAAAATAAGTAAATCAGTTGGCACTAAATATGGGCGATTTACTTACTGATAAAATCTTTTATTATTTGAATTACTTGCAAAGACGTTATGTCACTAGTATCAATAACAAGCGCACCGGCCGCTGCTCTAAGAGGCGCTACACTGCGCTGCTGATCACGTTGATCCCTGCTTTTAAGCAAATCCAAAACCTCTGCCAGCATACAATCTTTTCCCGCCTTGCGCAACTGTTTAAATCTACGCTCGGCTCGGACATTAACATCAGCTGTAATAAAAATCTTTAAATCAGCCTCTGGCGCAACTACTGTGCCAATATCCCTTCCCTCCATAATAATTCTTGGGGTGGTTTTGATTAAATTTTTTAAATAATGACTCAAATTCTCCCGCACTTCTGGTATTACAGATAGCTTAGAGGCAGCTTCTCCTATAGCCTCTAGATTTAAGTCAACACCATGAATTCTAGCAATCACATCTTCAGTACGTGACAACTCAATTACTGCCGCGCTATCTTCCGAAGAAATGCCTTTTTGCAGGCATATATAAGCCAGTCCTCGATAAACTAAACTGGATTGCACATAGACAAGCGAGAATTCCTCTGCCAACATAGAACCTATCAACCCCTTACCGGAAGCCGACGGTCCATCAAGCGCTATTACAAATTTACTATCCTTGTTCTTGGCTTTTTCTAATACACTCATTAGCTCCCCTACTTTAAAATCATTGTAAGTTCTATGAGATTTTTATATGATTTGCAAATTAAATCCTTGAATTTCAACTAAATACAAGGTAAAAAGATGCCAAAATTCAGGGCGGTTAGCTCAGTTGGTTAGAGCACTACGTTGACATCGTAGAGGTCGGAAGTTCGAGCCTTCTACCGCCCACCATTCTCCATTTTTACTAGTTTTTACGAATGTGTCAAACGGCGGACGCAAGGTGAACTCTAGCTTTCGGCCGTTTAATTTAAGTGTCGATAGAACCAATTTTATCAGCTTCCTTTTTTTCTCATTTATCGACACTTTGAAAGTTTTATGGGCATTTGCTGCCAGTTGCAGCACATTGATCATATTTTCTGTAAAGTTGTCGTCAGCGTTGTTATGCTCTTCCAGTTCCATTACAATCAGTTTTCTACGGTCGCTGAGTTGATCTCTTTTTTTGTTGTGTTCCTCTTCGCTGATTTTATCTTCCAGAAAAAAATCCATTAGTTTATCAATTTTGGTTTTGACTGTATTAAGCTCCTTATTTAATTCGGTAATTCTGGTTTTATAGTAAACTCTTTCATTATCTGAGGAGCTTTTGACATACTCTATGACCTTAGCAAGCGTTTCCGGCTCTATATACATAGATTTAAATATTTCCTCTATCTGGCTGACTATTTCATCTTCTTTTATATATACTTTTTTGGTTGGGTCTTTAGGATTCCATGGACCGAGATATACAGTTTCATGTACGGTTCCATCAGCATTTTTCCGACGTTTTGTTTCACAAGACACTACATTCCCGGTAGTAGCGCAGGTAATTAATCCTCTAAGCATAAAATCTATTCCTCCCCATTTGAATGGTTTTCTATTCCAACTTTTTCTAACATCGGTACATTTATCATATATCTCTTTACTGATAATCGGTTCATAAATATGCGGATAATGCTTTTTACCCTTTTTATAATACATTATCCCATAATAGAAAGGATTGCATAAAATAGCGTGTATATGGCCTCTTCCTAAATATCCTTCATTGCCTCTATAGTTGGTTAATCCCCATTCCTTTGTTTTTTTACGTAGCTGAGGTATAGTATATATTCCTGTGGCATATTCTTCAAATAATTTTCTAATCAGCGGCGCACGCTGTGGATCAGGAACAATTTTACCTTGCCTTTTTCCGCCTTTTATATGCAAATAACCTATAGGAGCAGTGCTGACCCATTCGCCTTCTCTAAGTTTCTGGGCTATAGAACGGTTTACATTGTCCCTAAGGCTATCAACATAGCTTTGAGCCATAACCACATTCATGTTCCACATCAGCTTTTCACTAGAGGTGGAGTTCTTGTGGATGATGCAGTTTTCAACATGGAAATGTAGTTCTATCTTTTCATCATTGATTAGCTCATTTAGCATAGATGATTCCTTAAAGCTCCGTTGTAGCCTATCTACTTTATCTGCCACTACCGCTATTATTTCCTTTTGTGTTTTAGCAAACTTCATTGCTTCCATAAATTTCTGACGTGGCCCTATTGTTGAAGATTCAACCAGTTCGAATACTTGAAGTACTTCTAAACCTTTACGCATACAATATTCCTGCAGCCGATATTTTTGTGCTTCAATTGAATAGCCGTCTTCCTGTTCTTTAGATGATACTCTAGCTAATATTATTGCCTTAGTAGCTTTTTTTCTTTCTGTCATGTTCATTTACCTCATTTATTTTATTAAGTTAGCTATTTGTGATAGATGTTGCTTAATTACAGCTGTTTGTTCTTGTTGGTTTTTTGTAGATTCCAACAAGTACTTAAAATATTTTGTTGCCGTATACAAAGTTCTTACTCGTGGCTCCGGCGTGTAGCTTAAGCGTAGGGTTTTGCAATATTTATTATATTCATAAGTGCAGATATTGATTACTTTTGCGGTAGATAATGCACCAAGGGTACAGAGAATAAATAAATCATCAGCTCGGTTATAATTATCTCTGCTAATGATTACCGTAAGCTTATTGCCTAGTACGTTCTCTTTGCTTATGACTCTTGCTATTTTATTAAAAGTACGCAGGTCACAATTACTTTTAGCACGCATAAATCTAGGATTTTTAAAAGCCTGCTGTTTGCAGTAAGCTCTTAATTGATTACTTAAGTCAGTGGTTACACGGTCATCTGTAGGAGTCAGTAAAATAATTGCTCTGTTTTTGCGTATATCCATAATCACCCCTTCAAATTCCATTGTTTACTCTCATAATCAAACTGCATTTGATAGCTTTCGCCTGAGCTGCATATGACTGAATAAACTTCTTCTTTTTTGTCAACTAGTGGAGGAGCATGTTTAACTGATTCACATGCAAGTCCTTTATTATTCAGGAAATACTTAAACCCTAGCTTTTCAGATTCACGCTGAAAGGATTTCTTATAAGCTTCGTAATCTCTTTCAAAGCGTTGTTTTAGGTGTTTATCGGCTGCTTGTTCCAAACAAGCTTCCTTTTCCCTACGATCAAGTGGATAACAATTTAAATAATCAGCATGCACTTCATGTTTTATCATGCTAGCGTCATATTTGGCTCTGCCACTGACTGTTGTTCTATCCGGCTCTTCTCTACCACATGAGGTAAGAGTTAGCCCGGCAAGTATTAGAGTTGTTAGTTTAAAATTTAATTTTCTAAAATGTGATTTATCTTGATTTAATTTTTTATAAGCGATCATAACGATTTCTCCTTGTTTATTAGTTAAAACGAAGAGGTCTGAAGCAGTAATAATACTGCCAGAGACCAACCTGTTTTGACCGCCAAAGTAAGAAAAAAGAAAAGAACCTTGATACTTGCCCTGGCGATCGGGAGAGTTACAAGAACCGCCTAAGACAGTTATGATAGCCTTTAGGTCAAAACGATTGCTTTGACCCTGAACATACGCTACCATCTCCCCGATCGCATAATCGAGGATTGCACCATTTGTACGGTTGATACATATACCGCTTAGGATAGAGGCTTGTACACCCCGAAATAGCATTGCTGCCATTCCAGGTACAAGTTTAACGTTATCCTCGTAGAAGTCAAGAGGCTTGTTTATCTTATGATTCATTTTTTCTCCGCAGGTTTCAGTAATTCCCTAACAAAATCAATTAAGTTCCTTGCTGCTTCATGAGCTTCGGTTTCAGTTAGGTTGTAGTCATATTGCCTTTTTATATCCTCAACAATTGAATTATAAAGCTCTTCCCTTTTTCTGGTGTCGTTTTTATCATTTTGCTTGTTATTTAGAGCTTTTTCATAGTTCAGAGCTGCTTCACCGGTCATTGCAGTATCTTGCTTGTCCAGGCCACTGCTATTTTTTTTGTGATTGCTGCCTAACTTTGTTGTTTCACTGCTATTTATTGCTGTGATTCTTATTGCTGATATATTTTTCATTGATGCTACCTTGGATTATTGACTGAGGGATTTCTGCTTTTGTATTTCTGCTGTTTTTGATTACTGCAGCTTTTGAATATAAATAGGCAAGCTTCATAGCTTGCTATATATTTATATATAGATTTGCCAACATTTTTGCCAACATCTGAAAAGCAGTACTTATAAGGGATACAGCAATTGGCAGTTTTTTCATTTGCAATTTGCCAATACCAACATAGAATCCTACTGTATCCATTAGCTTTACTTGCTTGTGTTATTGGCAAGGATTTGCAGTTGGCACTGCCAACATCAGTAATTTGCCAACTTATTGAGATATTTTTTGCATATAATTTAATCATTTTTCTTACCGTTTTTTATATTTTAAATTGTGTATTATTTTGTGTATTTTTAGTAAAAATGTAACCGTAACCAATTCGATTGGTATTTGTTCTATTACCATGTTTTATTCCAAGTTCGTCCGGTGCTTTGATAAACTTAATTAATTCAAGCTTTGCAATTTCTGAAAGTTTACTGCGAATATTACGTTTGCTGCCAAATCCATACTGATGTTCAAAGGCTTCAGCAAACTGGTTCATGGTGTAAACTCTGCCCTCTAGTGCTTCTGAATCAATTAGCTGTAATATGGCTTTTATCTTGCAATTGGAGTGGTTTTGAATTTTATCTGAACTTAGATCAATATTGATAAACACACCATCTTGCCATTTGATCTGCTTTTCTTCTCCGGCAGCTGCATAGTTGGATTTAACTCGTGATAAAATACGGTGATTACCATGCTTTTGATCTTTATCTTCAGCCGGCTTCAAATACCATCTTGAACGGACGGTATTATTCCAGGCTGTAGAGCCACAGGTTCCATTGCCTCGTTGTATACCGCTTTCTGATGGATGTGCACAAAGCAATACAGCTCCATTAATGGCTCTAGCAATTTTCCCACAAGTATTCTGGATGAATTGACGTACCTGTGGCCTGCTATTTTCATTACCGGCAAATAAATCAGCTGCAGTATCAAGTACAACCAGATCAGGTTTATATTTGATTATATCTTCATATAAACTGTCAAAAAACCTTGTATGATGGGCATTATTGTTATTGTCAAAATTCATTAGCAGATTATTCTTGCCAAGACGTGATATCAGACGAATATTGCCTAAATCCTGCATACCGATCTGATAATGCTGATTGATAGCTGTTTGACGTCTCCATAATTCGCTATAATCATCCTCACACATTAAGGCATAAACACGCATGGGCTTTAGATTTATTCCTAAAAATGATTTACCAACTGCTAATGCGGTTATTAACTGCTGAGCAAGCAAAGATTTCCCGATTCCTCCATCGCCATAAAGAGCTGTTACATAGCCACGAGGTAACCAGTTATCAATTATCCAGTCACGTTCCGGAGGATTTTCCTGCCAATTAACAGGTGACCATGGTTCTATGACATTGTCGTTATCTTGCTGCTGTAGTTCTATGTACGGCTTGATTATTCCTGCATGTTTGGAGGATTTTTCAAGATGAGTTTGCCATAAGCCGGTAATCATTCGTTCCAGCTTTATATCCGGCCAGGAAGGAACAACATTAGCTAAGTTATAGCCGGTGATTTCATTGATAGCCTCTTCTTTACTTACTAAACCATCATGGCAACGTCTGATCCAATAGCCTATTACTTTGCTCAAAATGCAGAATCTGGTTTGTTTTCCTACACCGCCTGCATATACTTTACCGGTTAGTATTTGGTTTATAGGTAGAGACTCCATATTTTCAGATTTTGGTAAATGCTTGCCTGCGTCACCTGGTAGTTGCTTTGATATAGTTTTTAATAAAGCTTCTACATTCCGGATAAGTTCAGTTAAACTATACTCTACCCGATTATATGAGCGTATTTTAACCAGCTTCTGTCCTGCTCCCTTGTGATATATGGAACCTGCTACTCTAATTGGCTGATGAGCTGATTTAAAATGTAGATCACCACCAACGGCTACAGCAATTTTGTACCTGAGCTGCAATAGTTGTTGCAGTTCTTCACCCTGCACGGCTTTTGTTAGCTGCCAATAAATATGCAGCTTTTTATTTTGGCAGTCAGTAATGCCTCCGGATTTAACAATTAAGGTTGGCTCTCTTAGTGATTCTTTGAGTATTTGTAGTTTTTCCTCAGTGTTACCGTTATCAATATCTATCAGCAGAGTTTGCATTTGCAATATATCTATACTTTTAGCCTGGCCTGCTTTTGCTACTGTTCCGGGTATTACATAACAGCCTGTGCCAGCAGCATTCGCTAATTTAGCAAAATCATAAGCATTGCTTACCATAGCATCATCTGCTTTAATCCAGATATTCCTTGGTGGCCTTGTATAAGATGTATTACTTACCTTGCAATTATTATCCTTTTCCGGAAAACTGCGGCAGGGAATAAGCCCATCGCAGTAACCGAACAATACCGAGAAAAAAACCTGTATCTCAGACCGTATTGGTCTTGTCTGCAAGATAAGGTCTTTATCGCCACCATTGTGGCTCACCGACTTTGTATGATTGCCTCTTGCCAGAATCATGCCTGTTTCTATCGTATTCATACATGCCTCCAGCTTTTATGATTAACGATTTGTAGTATAGTGGTTTTTGATACAGCAAAACTTTTTGCTATTTTGCGTGATGATGTGCCGGCTTTTGATAATTTCCTGATTTGACGTATTTGCTGCTCGGTTAATTTAGCAAAATTAGCTTCCTCACCTTTTCTAACTGGCGGAGGAGTATTTCTACCCTTAGCTATCATATCAGCAACATTATCTGCTTGAGTTCCAAGAAATAGATGCTTTGGATTAACACATGCAGGGTTATCACAAATATGACAAACGCAAATTGTTTTATGAAGATCGGTAAAGTGAAAGATTTCATAAGCTACTCTATGTGCTTTGCTAATCCCATGGCACCTTGTACCTCTTCCGATAACACCATAGCCACAATCATTTTTAGCCCCCATCCAATTCCAGCAATTGTTATTAATATCCTTGCTAAGATACACGTAACGGCTAAATCTTTCAGTTAATGAGCCATGGAATTTTTTAGCTTTTTTGTTATAGCTTGAGCTATAAACAGCTGCATTATCAATTTTTAGATTATAGATGCCTGCTTTATAAATTATTGATCCCATCATATTACTTACCTCCCATACAATGTGAATACAATTTGGCCGATCGGCTGATGCATTAATTGTTTTAGTATCGTTATACTCATAGTTTTAACTTCCTCCTTTTTGTTGATTAAGATAATTAACTGTCAGGCCTTGGTACTGTTAATAGTTACGGTATTCCCAAGAGGTAAGTTTTGTATTTCCGTAAAAACCTGACAGAAAAATTTGCCCCTTAATATATAAAGATGCCTTTTTGAGTAAAATTTTCTCACGGTTCAGCTAAATTTTTTCATTATTTTATTTGTGATATCCTTAAACCCTTTTGTGATAAGGGTTTTAGGTATACAAATTTTTTTACTTTTATTTCCTGCTTTTTCGTACCCGCCTCCTTTTATGAATAAATCCGGAATCAATCAGCATTTTCTGTAATGTTTCTCGCAGGCGATAAACTGTACTTAATGATTTACCTGTATGGTTGGCTATATCTTCAACACCCATAGTTTGCAGTAATGCATATAGATGCTTAAGGTCTGCCGGTAAGCTGTTAATAAACAGCCGGAGATTAGTTTCAAATTCTATTTCCATTGCTAAACCGGCAACCGCACATTCATCGAAACCTGCCTCCTCCGAGATAAAGTCAATCAATGCCTGACTTTCTTCCTGTGCTACATATTCACATAATGAGTATATTGAAATATCTGCTCCCCGTTTTTTACGTGATCTGTTCAGGATTAGTTTATTTGCCTGTTTGCGGATAACTTTTTTTGTGTAACTTAATAAGGCCGCTTCAACCGGTCTATAGTGCCTTAGCTGAATGGTCAAATGACTTATTAATTCCTGCTGCAAATCTTCCAGTTCATACTCTGAAAACAACCCATCTTTGATAAGGGCTTTAGCTTTTTTATTTGCAATTGAAATAAAGCGTGGATCAATTCCACGATAGTGATTATAGGAATACATATTTACCTCTAAGTTGATTGATTGCCGGGCAGACGCAGAATGCGTCTGAGGCAATTGTTAACCTAGAGTTAAAGAAATGGATGGATAACTCCCAATTAATGGAAGTTGTTGTATTTGCAGTGGCAGTTGGGGTGAAATAAGGTGCTAGAACACATCCGAGAAGCAGTAAACCGGGAGAGAACTTATAAACTCAGAGAAAAGCTGATATAGCGATTGCTTTTAAATTTTTATCTGATAGATTTGCTTTTCCTAAAAATATTTAAATCTAAAATTGAGTAAGAAAATGCAGAAAAGGAAATCAGGGAGTAATAAATCCAAAGTAGCTAAAGTAACAAAATTAAATCCTGTTGTTAATCCGGCTAGTTTCTTTGAGTCACTTATTGACGATATAGCAATGGAAGATAGAATCTCTAATATAGATGATAAGGCTATGAGTCAGTTCATTTCATCTGCAATTAGCGGAGCTATTGATCTAACAAAATTAGTTATTGAAAATAGAAAGCACAATGCAGAGAAAATGCATGATAACGATATTTATGATATCTATGCAAAATCAATTAAGGCAATATTCGAAAGCGCAGAGAATTTGGAGAATTAGCATTAATTATTAGCCGAAATTCTTAAAATTATTCTAAGCTGAGGCGATAAAAATAGCTATATTACACAGCTTTTACAGAGTTGTCATGGTTATGAGGTAAAGAGCCATTACAGAAAGGTGGTTCTTGGTCTATTGTATTAACAGCTCTATTCAAATCACAACTCAATCGGCAGCAGTTAATTGAGTCTGACAGTAAAGGTAGCTACAAACTGCGCTTGTTGTAGAATTTTAGTTAATTGTATTCGAGAAAAATGAAGGATAAATTCAACAATCGGCAAAAACATTACAGTAAAAAACACGGTGTTTTGTAATTCATGGTTGGTATATAATAGCCAATATAATTCTTAAAGTTGTTATTATATCAATAATGGAGAAGTAGTGATGTCTAAAGATATAGAAAAGCTTAATAAGTCTGCTTATGAGTATTTCTTATCCAATAGAAGGCAATATATAGATATTTGTAAGCCGTTGGCCAATTTTGGTATATCTCATTTTTGCTATATGAAAACTTTTAAGGATGGGTCCTATTTTTCAACCGGGTTAGACAATCTTGGGTATGTAGAGTTGTATCTTACCACTGTGAAAGATCAAGGAAATATAATTACGAATGTATTAAACCAAGCTGCTTCAAGCAATAAGAATTATTATTATCTTTTCCCAAGCGACATAAAACTGTATGACAGGAAAAAAGATCCAATAGCCCACTACAGTTATGATTTTGGTATTTGGAATAACTTTTCCATACATAGATCAAACAATTTCGACTTTGTTGAAAGTTACTACTTTTTCTCAGATCACGATAATGATAATCAGGTTACTAATTTTTATTTAAATAAAATTCCATTACTGGAACAATTTATTGATTATTTTAAAGAAAAGGCAGCCGATTTTACCGATACTAGTGATAAAAGAAAGCTAGGATATTTGGAGCAACAATATGTTTTTAATAGAAAATCAGAAGAAGATATTATTACAGAGAAAGCCAAGGAGTTCTTACAACAAGCAAGGTTTAAACGTATATCAATAATAGGCAAAAATCAGGAAAGTATAAGGCTAACTACCAGGGAAACAGAATGCTTGCAATACTTGGCACTTGGCAATACTACAAAAGAAATTGCAAACATACTTGAACTATCACCACGCACTGTCGAATCTTATTTACAAAATACCAAGCTGAAAACCGGTTACACTTATAGATCGCAACTGGTCAATAATTTTCTAAAAAGTAAAAATATTACTTGGTGGTGATAATACTATGGATATAATTAATAATTTATATAAAATGCGCTTAGATGAAATAAACGCCTCTGCTTATCAATACCAAGCTGCTATCTCAAATCAGTTTGTAACAATATGTAAGCCTTTATTTGATCTGGGTATTTTTCGTTTTGGGTATATGAAGATTTTTAATAACGGTTCATACCTATTTAATGACTGATAGCCTGGATTATCAAAAAACCTACCTTTCTACCGTACGTAATATAGGAATTACTTTTACCAATGAGTTACAACTAACCGGTAATAATAAACACCGCTATCTATTACTACCCCAAGATATAAGGCTTTTTGACAAGAAAAGAGACCGGCTCGTCCATTTTTTATATGATTCAGGTTTTTGGAGTATATTTGCTATATATGCTTTGGATAATACTGATTTTATTGAGACTTATACTTTTTCTACAGGTAGTAACGCTAGCAGCCCGAATTTTTGGTTAAATAATATCTCCACACTCGAGCATTTTATTGTTTATTTCAAGGAAAGAGCTAAAAGCCTTATAGATACGAGTGATAAAAGGAAATTAGCTTACTTTCAACAAAGCTTTGATTTTAGTAACATAACCAACGAGGACCTAGCGGCACAACAAAGCCAACAATTTTTTGAAAGCACCAAGCTAAAAAACATAATTATTGAAGGCAAATATCAAAGTACCAAATTAACTCAGAGAGAATCAGAATGCCTTTATTACTTGGCTCTAGGTAATAGTATCAAACAAATTGCTGCAATCTTAAATTTATCTCCACGAACTGTTGAGACTTATCTGAATCACATTAAACAAAAAACCGGGTATTTTTCCAGGTCAGCTTTGGTAACAAAATTCATCAAAAATGCGCCCCTTACTTTCTTTAGATAAATAATATGCTCTTGTATAGTTTTCATTTTAGTAAATTAAAGCCAAACAGGCTTTCAGGAATATGGAATAAAAAACCGTTATCTATCGCTTTTTCAATTAACTGAGATTTATTGTTACAGCCAAGCTTAAGCTTAATAGTTTCAAAATGAGCTTCAACTGTACGAACGGATATGCCGAGCATATAAGCTATCTCCTTCATCGTTTTGCCACGGATCAGTAACGATAGGCACGCTTGTTGTCTTGGAGAAATGGGCAAAGGAGAAAAACTGGAAGTCAGGGTATATTGTTTCATAATGAATTTATTACCAAGGTATTTTTTCTCTGATTCCTTTAGAAACTGATACTTATTATTTATAAAAGATGACATATCTATCGAATTTATATAAATTCCAATTACATCTCCCTTTTTGTTTGTTAATGGAGCTTTTTGACATAAATGAACCATATTCTCACAACCAAAATCAAAAATATCCAGGGCTACGACTTTTTTACCGGTTGTTACAACTTTTTGGTCAAGGTTAAGTATTGGTCGGTAATATTCTGCAAATTTACTTGGTACTTCTTCTACTGTTTTGCCGAT
>Ga0206914_1055_pt1 | contig 12795 bp, 13 predicted proteins | sample Alteio_BWOrgHeat_73_FD_152938 | JGI IMG/M metagenome (GOLD analysis project Ga0206914, IMG submission 152938) | Enriched cells from forest soil in Barre Woods Harvard Forest LTER site, Petersham, Massachusetts, United States -... | ecosystem: Environmental > Terrestrial > Soil > Temperate forest >... | reverse complement strand
AAAGGCCATCATTCTTCTGTACCATCGTATCGCGAATTCCGAAATCGACCCGCACCTGTTATGCGTCAGTCCCCAACATTTCGCGGAACAACTTGCCGTTCTCACGCAGCACTACACACCCATGTCCCTGCAACAATGCGCCGCAGCAATGGAACAAGGTCGCCTGCCCCGTCGCGCTGCCGTGATCACCTTCGACGACGGCTATGCCGACAACCTCCATGCTGCGAAACCGTTGCTGGAACGTTATGGGTTTCCCGCAACATTGTTCATCACGACCGGCCAAACCGGCAATCCGCGCGAGTTTTGGTGGGACGAACTGGAGAAAATATTTCTCCTGCCGTCCACCCTGCCACAACACTTGGAAATGGAAATCGGCGGGCACACGCATCATTGGGACGTTGACGGGACACAACCCAATGCCCGCCTGGAGTTGTTCTGGGCGATCCATAAGCTTCTCCGTGGCCTGCCGACTGGAATCCGAACGGAAAAAATGGACGCGCTCCTGAAATGGTCCGGTGCCTCCTATAAGGGCCGTCCGTCATACCGTGCGCTGACAATCAATGAGGTTGCGTCCCTCGCGAAAACCAGTCTCATCGAGCTGGGTGGTCATACGGTGACACATCCAAATCTGGCGGAGCAAGACCTCGCGGTTCAACGTGGCGAGATTCACAACGGTAAAACCGCCCTCGAGGAAATGATTGGGCGTGCTGTCCACAGTTTTTCCTATCCCTACGGATTTTATTCGGAACCCACCATCGAGTTGGTTCGCCAGGCTGGTTTCAGCAACGCCTGCACCTGCAGCGAGCAGCCCACGCGCAATGAATCAGACCCTTTCCAGTTACCCAGGTTGATGGTGCGCGATTGGGATGGCGACGAGTTTGCCAAACGGTTGAATGCCTGCGTTCACAACGGACAATGAAAATCCTCCAGGTCAGCACGGCCGATATCGCGGGTGGCGCAGAACGCGTGGCTTTCGGGCTCTTTGATCGGTATCGCGACCTGGGGCACGAGTCCTGGCTGGCGGTGGGCACGAAGCGCACGCAAGATGCCAACGTGCTGGCGCTGGATCATGCCGAACCTGAGCACTTCTGGTATCGCCTCTGGGCGCATATCGCCGCCAAACTGGATCCTTATGCTGGCAACACCAAGGGAGCCGGCCGCAGCAAGCAGTGGTCGGAGTCTCTTTCCCGACCTGGCCGCTGGCTCAGTTGGCAACTCGGCCATGAGTATTTTGATTTCCCCGGCACTCACGATCTTCTGGCGCTGACGCCCGGCAGCCCGGATATTCTCCATTGCCACAATCTCCACGGCCCTCGCGGCGAGGACTATTTTGATCTCCGGGCGCTGCCCTGGCTGAGTCAGCGCGTACCCTTGATGATGACCCTACACGACGCGTGGCTCTTGAGCGGTCACTGCGCGCATTCGTTCGATTGCGACCGCTGGCAAACCGGTTGTGGCCAGTGCCCCGACCTGACGATCTACCCGGCCCTCAAGCGTGATGGGACCGCCTACAATTGGCGTCACAAGAAAGAGATTTACAAGAATTCACGGATCTATGTGGCCACGCCGTCACACTGGTTGATGAAGAAGGTTGAGCAGTCGATCCTCATGCCCGCGATCATCGAAAAACGGGTCATCCCCAACGGTGTGGATCTGCATACCTTCAAGCCCGCTGATCAGCGATCCATCCGCCAGGAATTGGGCCTGCCGCTCGACATCCCAATCCTTATGTTTGCCGCCTACGGTATCCGGAACAACAAGTGGAAAGACTTCGAGACCCTGCAACAAGCGGTCAGCACGGTCGCCAAGCGGATGGCCGGCCAACCACTATTATTTCTCGCCATCGGCCAGGACTCGCCCTCCGAGCAAATCGGGAATGCTGAAATCCGCTTTCTTCCTTTCGAGCCGGACCCGGTGAAGATGGCAAAGTACTACCAAGCCGCTGATCTCTACATCCATGCTGCCCGGGCAGACACATTTCCTACCACGGTCCTGGAAGCACTGGCTTGCGGTCGACCCGTTGTCGCCTCCGCCGTCGGTGGCATCCCCGAGCAAGTGGAAGAAGGCCAAACCGGCTTCCTAGTCGAGGTTGGCGACCAACAAGCCATGGCGGAGCGCGTGCAGCAATTGCTGCGCGATACCAACCGTCGGTCCCACATGGGACAATGCGCCGCGGACACGGCCCGATTACACTTCGATTTGGAGAGACAAGTGAATGCCTATCTCGAGTGGTATGAATCCATCCTACATCCGACGCAGCATTTACCAACATTGTCATCCGTCTCCTTAAAACCATGACTATGAGCACCATCGCCATACGCATTGAAGGTCTCAGCAAGAAATTCCGGATCGGCACCAGCCAGGAGCCCTACCAAACGCTACGCGGCGCCGTGACCAACGCCTTCACCACGCCCATGCGCCGGGCCGCCGCCGTGCTGCGCGGGGAGGCCGCCGAGCCTACCGACGAGGAGATCTGGGCGTTGCGGGATGTATCCATCGACATCCACCACGGGGATGTCGTGGGCATTGTCGGGCGCAACGGAGCGGGCAAAAGCACGCTCCTCAAGATTCTCTCGCGAATTACCGAACCGACTCACGGCCGCGTTTGCGTCAAGGGTCGCATTGGCAGCCTTTTGGAAGTCGGCTCCGGGTTCCATTCCGAATTGACAGGGCGGGAGAATATTTACTTGAATGGAGCCATGCTCGGCATGCGCCGGACCGAGATGAACGGCAAGTTCGATGAGATCGTGGCGTTCGCCGAACTGGACAAGTTCCTCGACACCCCGGTGAAACATTATTCAAGCGGGATGTATATGCGGCTGGCGTTCGCCGTTGCCGCGCACCTCGAAACGGAAATCTTGCTGGTGGACGAAGTCCTGGCGGTCGGCGACGCCTCGTTCCAGAAGAAATGCCTCGGCAAGATGGGTGACGTGGCGAAGCATGGGCGCACCGTGTTGTTCGTGAGCCACAACATGAGCGCGATGATGCAACTGTGCCCGACGTCGTTCACGCTGCGAAACGGCCAACTGGTCGCGCAAGGTCCCACCCGAGAGATCGTCCAAGAGTACCTAACGAGCTTGTTCGAGAGTAATGGTCCAGATCTTCAGCATGTGGTGGCCCGTAGCGGCGACGGGCGATTGCGTTTCATCTCGTGCCATCTGCTGGATGAAACCGGCAAGCAGACGGAATTACCCATTGCGGGTCATCCCCTGGAAGTGGTGTTGGAATTCAACAGCCAGGAGAATCTCTCCCAGGTCGAGTTCATGTTCACGATCTTCAATCATGCTGGCGTCGCCGCCCTGCATTGCAATGTAGATGCCATCGGCGAGCGTTTCCGCATTGAAAAGGGTCGCGGGAAGATCGTCTGCCGAATCCCCAAGTTGCCGTTGCCGCTTGGTCAATATAAAATTGCCATTCTGGCCAAGGATCATATTCGTGATTTGGACAAAGTGCCGACGGCCTGTGTGTTTGATATTGAAACCAGCGATTTTTTCCAGACCACTTACACCCCCGCCATGGAAATTTCTACCGCCCTCGTCGAGCACGACTGGCGACTGACGGGACCGACATGAACGAATACGTCATTCACGCAGATCAGGTTTCCGATCGGAAACCGCGACAGATCCGCGACGATTCTCGCGAGATCCACGGACAACCCGTCGAGGCCAGGATATGAAAGCGATCATTCTTGCCGGTGGATTTGGCTCCCGCCTCTCCGAGGAAACAGCCCTGCGCCCCAAACCGATGGTGGAGATCGGCGGGCATCCGATCCTCTGGCACATTATGAACATCTTCGCGGCCCATCATATTACGGAGTTCATTGTGGCCCTGGGGTATCGTGGCGAGGTCATTAAAGATTACTTCCTGAATTTCCAGGCAATCAACAACGATGTGACCATCGATCTCGCCACCAGCCAAGTGAAAATTCACGAAAGCCACCAGCCTAAATGGAAGATCCACCTCGTCGATACCGTCTTTAACGTCAATACCGGCGGCCGCCTCAAGCGATTGGCCCGCTGGATCGACGACGATGAGACATTCATGTTCACTTACGGCGATGGCGTAGCTGACCTTGACATCACCTCGCTGGTCAAATTCCACCGGGCGCATGGCAAGCTGGCAACCGTCACCACCGTTCACTCCCCCGCCCGCTTTGGTCGCATTGGTTTCAAGGGTGACAGCGTTCGTGAGTTCTACGAGAAATCGGAGGATCGTGAAGGCTGGATCAACGGTGGCTATTTCGTCTTGCATCGCAAATGTCTCGACTATATCGATGGCGATGGCACTTCCTGGGAGCGTAGCCCCGTCGAGCGGCTGGCGAGCGACGGCGAACTGATGGGGTACCGCCACAACGGTTTCTGGTCCTGCATGGATACCTTGAAGGAAAAAAATATCCTCGAGGAAATGTGGAGCTCAGGCCAGGTCCCCTGGAAGATCTGGAAATAAAGGACGAACCCAACCTCGTCCACGTGGAATATGAAATTACTGGTTACTGGAACTGACGGGTACATCGGGGTTCTGCTCGCCGATGTGCTTGCGAAGCGCGGGCATAACGTAACCGGGCTGGATGCCGGCTTCTACCGCGACGGGTTGCTTTACAATGGTGTGTCTGCCCCGGCGCGGCAGATCCAACAGGACATACGCACCATCACCCACGATGACCTGCGTGGCTACGACGCGGTGGTCCATCTCGCCGAACTCTCCAACGACCCGCTCGGCCAGCACAACCGCGAACTCACTTTTCAAATCAACCACCGCGGCAGTGTCGCGCTGGCGACAAAATGCAAGGAAGTCGGTATTACACGCTTCGTATACACGTCTTCGTGCAGCGTCTACGGCGTCGCCTCCAGTGAAAATGTCACGGAAACTTCCGCGACAAACCCGCAAACCGCCTACGCTGAGTGTAAGGTACTTGTGGAGCGTGATGTCTCGGCGCTGGCGGACAAAGATTTCTCGCCAACGTTCCTGCGCAACGCCACCGCCTTCGGCGCATCGCCACGGATGCGATTCGACATCGTGCTGAATAACCTGGCGGGCCTGGCGTGGACCACGAAGGAAATCAAGATGATCAGCGACGGCACACCGTGGCGTCCGCTGGTGCACGTACTGGACATTTGCGATGCCGTGGGTTGCAGCCTCGAGGCGCCCCGCGAAATTGTCCACAACCAGATCTTCAATGTCGGCGACAACGCCCAAAATTACCGCGTCCGGGAAATCGCGGAGATCGTGGCGGAGGTATTCCCCGGCTGTCAGCTCAGCTTCGGCGCGAACGGCGCGGATAACCGCAGTTACCGCGTAAACTTTGACAAGATTAACTCGCGCCTGCCGGGTTTTCGGTGCCAGCGCGACGCCCGAACCGGGGCCCAAGAACTTCGCGCTGTCTTTGAGAAGATCCAAATGGCGCAGGAGACATTTGAGTTTCGGGCATTCACGCGATTGAAGCAACTGGAGCATCTGCTGCGCACGGCACAGATCGACGAGAGCCTTCATTGGAGATCCGTATGACCCCAGCCGGCCAGTGCCGATTCTGCGGTGCGCATCTGGAGCATACGTTCGTCGATCTGGGTGCTTCGCCGATTGCCAATGATTATCGGAATCTATCGCAGCTCAGCGAGATGGAGCCGTTCTACCCCTTGCACGTAAAAGTGTGCGACCGCTGCCTGCTCGTACAAGTTGCCGATTGTATCAGTGCCCGGCATATTTTTAGTGATAGCTACGCGTATTTCTCCTCGTTCTCGGACAGTTGGCTGGCTCATGCGAAATTGTACGTCGAGATGATCACCAACCGCCTCCAACTGGGTCCCCGGCACCACGTCATTGAGGTCGCCTGCAACGACGGCTATCTCTTGCAATACTTCGTCGCGAAAGGAATTCCCGTTCTGGGAATTGAACCGACGGCCAATACCGCCGCGGCGGCGGAGAAAAAAGGCATTCCGACCGTGGTGAAGTTTCTCGGCGAAAAAACTGCGCAGGAATTGGTGCAACACGGTCGTCAGGCCGATCTGGTTATTGGCAACAATGTGCTCGCCCACGTGCCCGACATCAACGACTTCGTGGAAGGACTGCGCCGATTGCTCAAGCCAACGGGCGTGTTAACGATGGAGTTTCCTCACCTGATGCAGTTGATGGCGCGCAATCAATTCGACACGATCTACCACGAGCACTACCAATATCTGTCACTGCTGGTGGTTGAGAAGATTTTTGGTGCGCACGGGCTCACGGTGTTCAACGTGGAAGAGCTTCCCACGCACGGCGGCTCCCTGCGAGTTTACGCGTGCCTCACGAGCAATGAATCGCAGCCCGCCACATCGCGCCTGGCGGACTTGCGTCGCCGCGAACTGGACGCAGGCTACGACCGCCTGAAGGCCTTCCTTTCCTTCACGGAATGCGTCAAGGAAACCAAGCGCAAGTTGCTGGAATTTCTGATCACGGCAAAACGCAGCGGCAAAACGATTGTCGGCTACGGCGCCCCGGCCAAAGGCAATACCCTGCTGAATTACTGTGGAGTGCGCACGGATTTCATCGACTACACGGTGGACCGCAGTCCGCATAAACAAGAATTGTTTCTCCCGGGCACGCACATCCCCATTCATCATCCGGACAAGATTCGGGAGACAAAACCCGATTACGTCCTCATCCTGCCCTGGAATATCAAAGACGAAATCATGCAACAGATGGCGTTTATCCGCGAGTGGGGCGGAGAATTTGTAGTGCCAATACCCGAGGTTCGGATCTATCCGGCTCCGGTCGCTTTCGGCAAAATGTGACCGGCACGAGAACAATTTGAAAGGAATAAAATTATGAAGGTTGTCCTGTTCTGCGGCGGCCTGGGAATGCGCTTGAAGGAAAGCGAAGAAAGCCTTCCCAAGCCTCTGGTCCGGATTGGCTATATGCCAATTCTCTGGCACCTCATGAAGTACTACGCCCATTTCGGTCACAAGGATTTCATCCTCTGCCTCGGCTACAAGGCTGATGTGATTAAGCAGTATTTCCTCACCTATAACGAATGCGTCTTGAATGATTTTGTCATGACCAACGGCGGTCATGATATCCAATTGCTCAACCACGACCTGAAGGACTGGCGGATCACGTTCGTCGACACCGGCACGTATTGCACCGTCGGGCAGCGGCTCAAGTCCGTCCAACGCCATCTGGAAGGCGAAGAAATGTTTCTGGCCAACTACAGTGATGGGCTGACCAGCATGCCCCTGCCCGATCTCATCAGCTTCGCGCAGCAACAGGATCGGATCGCAACGTTCCTTTGCGTCAAACCCAACCTCACCTATCACTTCGTCAGTATTGGCGAAAACGGCAGGGTAACCGGTATTAACGACATCCGCGGTTCCAATATTCTCATCAATGGCGGATTTTATGTTTTTCGACAGGAAATCTTCGATTACATCAAAAATGGCGAAGAACTCGTCCCGGGCCCGCTCCAGCGGCTCGCTGATGACAACCAGCTCAGCGCCTTCCATTATGATGGCTTCTGGGCGGGCATGGATACCTTCAAGGACAAACAACAGCTCGAAGAGATGCACGCGCGTGGTCAGGCCCCTTGGGAAGTCTGGAAGCAACCATCACCTGTCGCAAATACCTAAAATTCACGTTCACCGTTTTGACTAATGATCACCCTTAACCTTGACGGTCAGCCCCGCGCTCCGCGTGCCGTGTTGTGCCTCGGCGCACATGCCGACGACATTGAAATCGGCTGCGGCGGCACGCTCCTGAAACTCACCGAACAGAACCCCAACATCACCGTGCATTGGGTCGTCTTCAGCGCCACACCCCCGCGCGCCCGCGAGGCCAAACATAGCGCACGGGTTTTCCTGCAAAAGGCGCGAGTGAAAAAAATTGTGGTGAAAACCTTTCGTGATAGCTACTTCCCATTTATGGGGGAACGGATCAAAAGGTTCGTCCAACAATTGAGTCAGGAAATCGCGCCGGACCTGATCTTCACGCATTCCCGCAAAGACCTGCATCAAGACCATCGCCTGCTCGCCGAGCTGACCTGGAACGCTTTCCGCAACCACCTGATTCTCGAATACGAAATCCCGAAGTATGACGGTGACATGGGCGCCCCCAATGCCTATGTCCATCTCAGCAAAGCCACAGCCGAACGCAAAGTACGCCATATCTGTGAACAGTTTAGAACCCAGAAGTCCAAACAATGGTTCGGCGAGGACACATTCATGGCGCTGCTGCGGCTCCGTGGCATTGAGTCAAACGCTCCCGGCAAATATGCCGAGGCTTTTTATTGCCAAAAGATGCTGCTCCTTTGACAAGTCCCCGATAACACGACCATGATCTTCAAAAAAACACGGATTTCAGGTGTCCACCTGATCGAACTGGAGCGGATCACCGACGAGCGTGGTTTCTTCGCTCGCCTGTGGTGCCAAACCGAGTTCGCCGAGCACGGAATCGACTCGCGCATTGTGCAATGTAATCTCTCGTTCAATCCCCGCAAAGGCACTTTGCGCGGCATGCACTACCAGCTGCCGCCACATGAGGAAACCAAGGTCGTGCGCTGCACGATGGGCGCCGTTTTCGATGTCGCCGTGGACCTACGCCGCGACTCCCCAACATTCCAACAATGGGTTGGCGCACCGCTTACCGCGGAAAACCGGGAAATGCTGGTGATCCCGCCGGGCTGCGCGCATGGATTTCTGACCCTGGCAGAAAACGCGGAAGTCAGCTACCAAATGTCCTCGTCCTACGCACCGCACCATGGCGGGGGTGTCCGCTGGAACGACCCGGCTTTCGGAATCCAGTGGCCCGGTGACGTGACGGTGATTGCGGACCGTGATCGGAATTATCCCGATTTTAAACCATGACAACCGGTAACATCGGCCTCGAGATGCACCAGTTGATGGCTGAAGTGTACCCCATCTGCCGTAGCATCACCGGCAACGGGTTTCGGGAAACGCTGCAAGCGGTTCGCCGTCGAATCCCTCTCGAAGTCCACGAAGTGCCCAGCGGCACGCCGGTATTTGATTGGACCGTGCCCAAGGAATGGAACATTCGCGACGCCTACATCAAGAATAGCCAGGGTAAACGCGTCGTTGATTTTCAGAAGTCAAACCTGCACGTCCTCAACTACAGCCCGCCAATTAAAACCAGGCTGCCATTGGGCGAATTGAAACCGCATCTGTTCTCACTTCCCGAGCACCCGGATTGGATCCCGTACCGCACCTCCTACTATGCGGAGCGTTGGGGGTTCTGCCTGGCGCACAATCAGTTGCTCGCGCTCAAGGACGAAGAGTACGAAGTCTGTATCGATTCAACGCTGCAAGACGGCCATCTCACCTACGGCGAATTCCTCGCGCGCGGAGAGAGTGCTGATGAAATCCTGATTTCCTGTCATGCTTGCCATCCTTCGCTGGCCAACGACAATCTTTCGGGTCTAGCCCTCGCGACATTCCTGGCGCGGCGGGTGGGTGAATCACCGCACCGTTATTCCTACCGCTTCTTGTTTATCCCCGGCACCATCGGCTCGATCACGTGGCTCGCGCGCAACGAGAACCGGGTCGCCAACATCAAGCATGGCCTGGTAATTACCGGTGTGGGTGATTCGGGCAAGTTGACTTACAAAATGAGCCGGCGTGGCAACGCGGAGATTGATCGTGTCGTGGCCCACGTTTTGAAGTGCTCGGGACAGGACCATGAAATTTTGGGCTTCACACCGTACGGATACGATGAACGCCAGTACTGCTCACCCGGTTTCAACCTGCCCGTGGGTTGTTTCATGCGCACACCCAATGGGCGCTATCCCGAGTATCACACCTCCGCCGACAACCTTGATTTTGTAAAGCCGGCCAACCTGGCTGATTCCTTCGAGAAATGTCTCGCGGTCATGGCGCTGCTGGAAGGCAACCGAACGTACCGGAACCTCAATCCAAAATGTGAACCACAACTCGGCAAACGCGGCCTGTATCAAACCATCGGCGGCCAGACTGATGCGCGCCAGTTTGAGTTGGCCTTGCTCTGGGTGTTGAACCTTTCGGATGGTGCGCACTCGCTCCTCGACATCGTGGAACATTCGGGCACGGACTTTGAACTTATCCGCAAAGCGGCCGACGCGCTCGTGCAACACACCTTGTTAAAAGAAATCGCGTAGTGCACCTCGCGCTCACGAACCAGATTGCCGTGGTCACCGGTGCCAGCAGCGGCATCGGCAAGGCCATTGCGTTGGCGCTCGGCGCCCAAGGTGCCAGGCTCTGCCTCCTTGGTCGCAATGTTCGTACGTTGGGATTGGCGGCCCCGCATGCCGCAAAATTCACTCTTGATCTGGCGAATGAACCACAAATTTGCGAAGTCGCCACCAGGCTGCAAAGGGATTTGGGAGGCGTGGATATTCTCATTCATAGCGCAGGTGTGTTTGTTCCCGATCGCGCCGGTACCGCTGCGTCCGCTGAGTTTGATCGGCAACGACAAATTAATGTGCAGGCCCCTTCCCTGCTCACGCACGAATTGTTGCCCACGCTCCGAGTCCGGCAAGGGCAGATCGTCTTCATCAACTCCAGTGTTTCCCGCCAGCCGCCCGCCGGAGTCAGCCAGTACACCGCGACCAAGACGGCCTTGAAGGCCTTCGCTGACAATTTGCGAAACGAAGTGAATGGCCAGGGTATTCGCGTCTTGAGCGTCTATCCCGGTCGGACCGCCACGCCGATGCAGGCTGCGATTCACCGGATGGAAGACAAGGCCTATCGGCCCGAGCAATTGCTCCAGCCAGAAGATATCGCATCCGTGATCATCAACGCGCTAAGCCTGCCGCGCACGGCGGAAGTCACCGAGATCGATATTCGCCCCATGCACAAATCCTGACCACTCGATGAGCCGTTCACAAGTCCCAAGGAAAGCAATCGTCACGCTGGCCATCGGCGACCGCTATTGGCAACACTGGAAGAGCATCTGCGAGCCGAATTGGCGCGCCTACGGCGCAAAGCATGGCTTCGACATCATCTGCTTCGACAAACCGCTCGACAACTCGGCGCGCGCGCGCAACCGCTCGCCAGCCTGGCAAAAGTGCCTGATTCTCAGCCAGGACATCGTGCAGAAATATGACCGCATCGTCTGGCTCGACTCGGATATCTTGATTAACCACCACATCGCGCCGCCGATCGACTCGGGGGTCCCGCTGGATAAAGTCGGGGCGACGGAGGAATTTACGTTCGCGGACGACGTCGGGCACCAGCCCCGCCAATTGCTGGAGCGCCTCTACGTCTATTGGAACAAGTCCGTCATCAACTACTCCGCGCAGGAATATTACACCAACTACGGGCTGCCCGCGGGTTTTGCCAAGGTCGTTCAGACGGGCGTGCTCGTACTCTCCCCTCGGCATCATCGCCCGTTGCTCGAGAAAGCCTACCTCGACCATGAGGAAAAGGGCGGTCCCGAGTGGAACTTCGAGATGCGCCCGCTGTCCTACGAATTACTCAAGGCCGATGCCGTTCACTGGATTGATCCGCGTTTTAATTTGGTCTGGACCTACTCGCAATTCCTCCACTATCCGTTCCTGGTCGATCCCAAGGGGGACAACAGCTTGGGCGGTCGGATCAAACACAAATTGGCTGAGACGGTTAATGCGCCCTCGTTCACTACCGTTCAACGCGCGTGCATGACGGCGGCATTCCTTAACAGCTTTTTCTTCCACGGCAGCGGCGTCAGCCTGGAACAACTGCGGTTCGTCAACCAGAACGCGAAATCTGTTGCCGACTGCACCCTGTGATTTCATGCCCGCGCCCGTCGCACTGATCATCTTTAACCGGCCCGACGTCACTTCTCGCGTAGCCGAGATCGTGGCAAAAGCCGGTCCATCGCAAGTTTTTGTTATTGCGGACGGCCCGCGCCTCGACCGGCCGGGTGAAGCGGAAAAGTGCGCCGCCACCCGCGCCGTTATCGAGCGCATCGACTGGCCCTGCGAAGTGGTAAAGAAATACTCGAACGTGAACCTCGGTTGCGGTCGCGCCCCGGCTGCCGGCCTCGACTGGGTGTTTGAACAGACGGATCGAGCCATCATCCTGGAAGATGACTGCTTGCCCCATTCCACCTTCTTTCGTTACTGTGATGAATTGCTGGGACTGTATCAGGACGATGAGCGAATCATGCAAATCGCCGGTAGCAACTTCCAAGGCGGCCGCCAACGGGGCGATGCGAGTTATTTCTTTTCGCGTTTCAAAATCTGTTGGGGTTGGGCCACGTGGCGTCGCGCGTGGCGACACATGGACATGAGCGTGAAACTCTGGCCTCAATTGCGTGACACATCCTGGCTGGTCGATCTCGTCGGTGATGCGCGGGCGGCGGAACATTGGGCTACGAAATTCGAGGGCGCCTTTCGAGCCGCCGGTCTGATCGACTATTGGGACTACCAATGGCTCTTCGCCACCTGGGTGCAAGGCGGCCTTTGCGTCATGCCCAACCTCAATCTCATCTCAAACATCGGTTTTGGCGAAGAGGCCACTCACACCACCTGGGCGGAAAACAAATGGGCGAATCTTCCGCTGGAAGAAATGCCGTTTCCTTTGCGGCATCCATCGAGCATCGCGCGTGATGAACAAGCCGATGATTTCTTCGTCCAGGAAGTCATGCTATCAGATGCGGCGCAGTCACCAAGCACGCTGGGACGAGCTTTCAGCAGGGCGCGCCAGGCCTACGCTGCCGCCATACCAGGACCGGCGCGAATGTTCCTGCGAAAACTCCGGACACGTCCATGACCGAATCCCAGTCTCCCAATAACCTGGCCGCCCGCGCCTGGAAACGACTCGCATGGATATGGGTCAACTTCTGGCTCGCGCGGTG
>Ga0206914_1054_pt1 | contig 12906 bp, 13 predicted proteins | sample Alteio_BWOrgHeat_73_FD_152938 | JGI IMG/M metagenome (GOLD analysis project Ga0206914, IMG submission 152938) | Enriched cells from forest soil in Barre Woods Harvard Forest LTER site, Petersham, Massachusetts, United States -... | ecosystem: Environmental > Terrestrial > Soil > Temperate forest >... | reverse complement strand
TTCTCACTGGCAGTAGCTATTTTATCAGTGTCCTTCTGATGAGTTATTAGCTGAGGATCGTTATAGTCAAGCCGAGTGTTATTTAAAAATTCGCTATTTTCCATTCTGACCTGATAGCTCCTTGCTTCCGCTTCACCTTGATCTATATTTTCAAGCTCTCGGATTTCAGATGATACAGCAAGATTTGCTTTGCTTTCGATATCACTAACTGCCGCACTTTGTGATTCTTCCAAGCTCTGTTCTAATTCTTCTTTATCTTCAATTTCTTTGACAAAAAAGTCTGTTACCTCATTTTTGTTCTTTTTCGTCATTGGCGGTAATCTATCCTCACTGCTACTGGCAAAAGCTTTAAAGCCAAGCAGCATAACTAAAATAATCGCACTAATAATTACTATAAAACCTAAAGCACTCCTCATTTTGCTAATAACTCCGCTGCTAGCAGCTTTAAATCACCAGCATCTTTAAATTTATCAAGTGCATACTTAAGACCTACATTTCCTGATATTTTGTCAAAAAACTGTAGGCGGCTTTGTTCATCAGAATTCCACAGATTGCTCTTAACGAGTACAATAGCCGGTACATCAGTAACGCTGTAATGCTCAAATGCCTCATCATCAATCTGGATAGAGGGATGTTCTTCTTCATCATTAGTAATTTTCGTTACTAATTGCTGTAACTCCTTAAAACTACCACCTGGTAAGCCTTTAAAAATCAAGGTTCCTCCATAGGTAGTAGCTTCTGTAGCATAAGAACGAAGGAGCTGGATCGGCATTGAATGGCTAACAAAGATTTTTAGCTCATAACCACCCGCATTTTCCCCATTGATGTTTTCATTATCATCTTCTTCTAATCCTGCAGCTAAATCCTCCCCATAAACCTTACCTTGCTTTAGTTTCTGTACTAAATTTTCCCATGTCATGCTAGTTGCATTTGCTTTTAACTCCTGCACAAACATTCCATCATTATTATTAGTTTTTTCATGGGCCTTTACTTCTGCAATTACTTCAGTCACCGCATTAGCCACACCATAAGTAACGCTTACCATGACAACCATAATCATTAAAACATGCAGCAATTCTTTTTTCGCCATACCAGGTACCCCCAATCCTGTCCATCATGTGGATATTCTTTAAAATTACTGTACAGTAAGTCACTAAGCCCTAGTGGCCAACAACCAACGGATCCTGATGAAGCTTTAGGATAGGTCATCTGTAGCTTGTACTGACTTTTCTTAATCCTAAAAGCTCGTGATTTACGACAAATTGGTCCATTAATTCTAGCATCAGAGGTAGAAGTGCTTTGAGCAAGCCCAGCTCTGTGCATCTTGGCAATGATCCTTATGCTAAGCAGACTACTATTTTGTACCCCACCAACGTGATCAGCATTTGCTCCCGAAAAAGGGTAAATATTCCCAAGGCATCCGGCACACCAGAACATCTCATCACGTGGCAAATGTACCGTAGCTGCTGCACAGTCAATCGAGCAGGCAGTTTGAGCTATAATATTACCAAATAAAAATACCTCCGGAGTTAAGATAGATTGTAGCTCTTCATCATTCCAGGTTGGATCCAGCTCACTCATGTAAGCTACATCAAAGCTACTTTGCTCTAAACAGGCAAAATCTGTAATTAACTCCAGCCAATATATCAGTGGGTAGATATAATAATGCAGGTGGTAAAAGCTACTATGGCTACGATGCTTTCCGTAGCCTTGCTTGTAACTACTGACTTTCTTTAAGTCATTACCAAGGCTTAAACCCCCAAGGTTAGTCATACAATACGGGGTTCTGGTAACATCAATCAGCCTTACCGGCTCCCAAAACCCAACAGTAATTCCTGGAACAGGAATATTGCCTTTATTACACATACATATTGGCGAGCTGGGATTCCTAGTATCTCGCTTTTTTGGAGCTGTGCCACTACCTATAGAAACCACATTGCCAATGGTAATCGGCATTAAGCAGCTCCAGCAGATATCAGAAATAGGATTGACAAATCTCCCCTGACATGTTCTACTTGCTTCCGCTGCAAGTGGCATAATGATTGCCAGCAGCAGTAATGCTAATTGCCTATTAGGTAATAATACAACTAAGTTTTGAGTAGGGGCTTTAGTAGGTGATCTTGGCGGATAGTTACTAAAGACCAGGTTTTCCCGGTTATGTTTCATTTTGTTTTTATTCTCATTTTTATTTAATCGATAAATATTTCTTTTATAGCAAGTACCTTCCATTGCTGAAGCACTATCGCCGGTACTGCTCTAATACCAAACTTGCTAGTGAGCACTCCTGACTGGTCAAAATATACCTCACGGCTCAGCTCTTTCTCTAAATCCAATGGCCTGCCTGCTGTTAAGATTAGTTTATCTTCTTCTTTGATATAGCTATCAATTTGCTGCTTTTTAAACCAGGTAACCTGCTGCTCATCGTTACCATCTATAAATATTAGTTTTTTCTGCAATGAAACATGATCCAGTGGATTTACTTTAGTACCTGCCGGATATAATACTCTGCCATCTGGCAAGACAGTATCCTCTTCTAAAGTATAGCTTGGATCATAAATAAAAACTCTATCCTTTGTAGCTTTGGTTATTCCTGCTACTTTTACAGGTTCTTCTATTTGTTCTTTGGCTAATTTTTGCATTTTTTGCTGTTCCTCTTCTATATTCACATCTTGTAATTTACGGTAAATCATTGCTAAAAACCCTTCTTCTTTTATTGCAAACACTGCTCCGTGCCGACCAAAATCTTTGGCTGTTGCTAACTGTAATTGCAGTGTTATTTGTAGAAGAATTAATATTTTTATTTTGTTCATTCATTAACTAATCTTTCTATTATTTCCTGGTGTATTTCCTTTGCTATTGATCGAGTCCCACTACCACTAACTACACCTAGACTAAAAACCACTTTAGTATTAGCAGATTCATACCCGGTTGCTATTTCATTGGTTAAATCTATTGCTTTATCCAGCTCACCGAAAAACAAATCCTGTCCTCCTGACTTGTTAATTCGCTCCTGCTCCAGCTTAATTAATTCATCCTTAGCTATATATAATATGTTAAAATTATCCATTGATTGGCTTTTAAAGAAATAACCCATAGCAAAACCCAAGAGCAGGCAAATCACTATAGTCCAATATTCTTTATTACTCATTGCCTGTTGCTGGGTTTTTGGTTCTGTTTTCATTGCTTCCATATTTTTCTCTAGCTAATTGCTCAATTGCCGTATCTAAATTAATTCCCTGTTCTTGTGCTTGTTTTAAATAGTTAAAATCACTGCTATCAGTTGAGTAGAGTACATTTGCATATTCATCCAGTACTAATCTTCCAACTACATTAATGCCTGTCGCTGATAGCAGCATCTCTGAATATTTGCCGGGTGATAGACTAATTGACTTAATAAGCGGCAATATCTCTTTAAATGCTTCAGATTCCTTAAATGCATGCAGTCCTTTCTCATCCTGCTTAAGCAATATGGTCCAGGTACTATTCTCCAATATTGCTCTATGCTGATCCGTTCTCTGCAAATCCTGGAAATTCTGCACGCAGGTCACCAGGCTGCCCCCATATTTACGCACGGTTCTTGCAAATTCTGCAAAAAAGCCGGCAGCATAATCAAGTAACATCCAGGCTTCATCTACTATGATCATAAATCGTTGATTACGATCACCGGTAAAAAACTGATTGGTAATTTCCATAAGTAAAATCTGTAATATAATAGCCAGAAGCTTCCTATCCTTCTTGATCTCCTCAAATTCAAAGACTGTTATTAATTCTTTAAACCCGGCACTCCTACTACCGGTAAAATATTTGCCATATATTCCATCCTTAGTGTATGAATAAAGTGTCGTACCATATGCCTTAAGCAACTCTGATTCTGAGTTTTGTAGGTAATTGGCAAATTCATTAATATCCAATTTGGAATTATCAGCACTACTTTTATGTAAGGCTTGAATAATGGCTTTTTCCAGCTCTGCAGCACCAAGGTCATCACTTACACCACACATAATAATCAGTAACTCTTTGGCACATTTAACCAAAGTTTTAAAATCATCCTGATCTAACTCATTACTAAAGCCGGCAAATGGGTTCAAACAGCACCTGACTTGCCTGCCGAACTGCACGATTTCTCCGTCAAGTAATTTTGCTATTTCTGCAAAGGATTGTCCTATATCAAGGATGAATACTCTACTATTTTGCGCCATCATGCTAGTTGCCAATTCCTGCAAAAATACTGACTTACCTCCGCCACTTGGGCCAAAAACACAAACATTGTAATTACCGCTACTTATCCTATAGAATGGATTCCAGTTAAATAACTGGCCTCTACGTCCAAAGAATAATACTCCAGCCTCAGGTACTCCTTTCCATTCTCCATGTATCGGTAGTTTAGCTGTTACTTCATTACCTAAACAGATTCTGGTTAGCTTCATTCTCTTCAAAGCCTGCCAATAAAGAGGCTGTTGCATCGGTAGCATTGATAGCAGTGCCGGTAATTGGAAGTATCTGCTAGTAGCTAATTGCCAATCATTACTTCTATATAAGCTAAAGAGAGATTGCTCGGTTTCTTCAATTAAGTTTGTAGGTGCGCTTACTAATAACTGAAAATTCTCCGTTAAAAACCTCTCTCCGTTTTTGGCTCTATCGTTAATATCACGCCACTCGACTGCTTCTCGCTTTAGATCACGATTATTGCGGGCATACCATTGCTCTGCTGAGGCTATGACTCTTTCACCTCGGGTAATCAGGGCATTTTGTGCTCCGCCCTTCAGGTCAGTTGCTATAGTATAGCTAATAGCAAAGCGTGCTGGAATGCCGGAATTTGCTCTTATGCTGCTTCCAAGTAGGTTAATCATTTCAAGTAGTGAATACTCTGCAGGTAGCTCTGAAGGATAATAACATCTCGTAGCTATATTAATACTGGTGTTGATCAGTTTATTATCTTCAAGCCTATATCTATGACCTGATCGTAGCATCTGCTCCGATAATAAATCATGGCTTTTGGCAGTATTATACCCGGTATTAAATTCAAATAGCTCGTTGGTTAAATTGATTAAATCATGGTTATTACATACTCCCGGCAATAAATTTAAAGTCTCCAGTTTTTTGAATAGAATATTTTTAAAGCCTATAATCTGTTGATTATTTTTTCTGCTGATCTCACATCTTGTACTGTAAGAGATAAATATTCGGAAATTCCTTGGCAGCCTTCCATCATAATCAGCAAAATTTACTGACTGCTTTTTGATAAAGGCAGCTCTTCTATTTGATAATTTCTGCAGAGTTGAATGAGTATTGTTCCTACCTTGTTGCCAATATTTAAGCACAGGATCAATATTATGGCTTGCTACCAGTAAAAACTGTATCCACGATCCAATGGGGAGCTCATCATTAAAAAAATAATTGAGGTTTTTAATCAGCGACTCATCAACTCCGACTATCGGCTGAATCTCCAGCATAAAGCCGGTAACACCGGATTCCAGAAAAAATAAGTTAGTTTCCTTATCGAAATAACGATAACTAAAATAATCTGACAAATTCCTGATATTGCCGGTTGCTTCCTCAAGTAAGCTAGTAATAGCCCCCTTAGAATGGCTAAATCCTTCATCCATTCCACAAGTGGCTGCTACTTTATTGCCGACTTTGTTACTGATATTAAATATTTGCCCTAACATTTACTCTAACCAATTGTTTTAATATTTATTCCTTGATCAATAAATATTTGCCATCACCATGATCGTTAATTTGATCATTAATCATAATAACTTCATCATCTTTATCCGGATCTTCCAATCTAACCGCTAAAACTTCACCAGTTGCTAACTGTGGCAGAGTTTTAGAGTTTTGCTTACAATTTATACCTTTACAGTTTAGTTTTTTATCAACATAAACTTCTTCAATTTCTCCGGTAGTAATCTGATGATCAACTGTCGCTAGCATTTGGCAACCAAGGCCTCTGGCATCACCGCATTTGAACTTACTTGGGTAAGTACTACAGCCGGTTATATTCAAAAGTGCTGTAATAGATAAAATCAGTCGTTTACTTTGCTTTCTCATTTATTATCTGCTCTTTTTATCTTTATCACGATTGTTGTCACGATTATTGATAATCCTATCCTGTACATCTGTGCTACCGATATAAACTCCCTTGGTAAACATCACATCTACCCTAGTGCCACCTGGAATTAGGATTACCGGGGATATATTTTCAGCCAAACGTATATGGTAATCGGCAAGTTTTTCAGCAGCTGTGCTACTACCTTCAAGCAAGCCATTCCTGGTTGTATCTTTGATACCTGAGTCTTTCGTACTAATTGCTCCGAGCGAGCTTATACTAAGACCATCTTGACTCTTGGCGCTTCTGCTAAATCCACTAAGTACTCCTCCAAGAAAAGCATTCTTTAAATGCTTATCACTCATAGAAACAACATTGCCACGAATACCATTCATGCCGTCATCACCGTAAATAATGCCGGCTACTCTTGTAGTAGTTACTGTCTGTTCTTCCATATCCTCGCAGACCAGTTCCTCAGCCCTGATTATTGCTCGCTCACTTGAGATATCGCCGTAAGCCGATCCAAGTAATCGGCACTGCTTGATATCTACGGCAAAATCTTTTGGCAAATTACCGCGAGACTTAAGGCGAATGATTACAGGTATTGGCTGAGCTGCCGAACTTACAGAAGTAGATACTGCTATCCCGCCAAGCAAATGACCGCTGACATAAGAAGTAGACGGTATATAGTTCCAACTATCTACCGGAGGTGAGATGTCATCTTCGCTGTTAATTGTGGTTATGCTTAAATTAGCCGGCAGGATTTCTTCCGGCTTAGCATTTAGCATAGAAAGCTCTTCCTTGATTATCGTATGATCGCTTTTTAATCTCTCCAGTGCCTGTAAGGTAGCTTCTAAGGTCGCTTTGATTGTTTTCAGCTCATTGCTTTGATCAATTCTAACTTTAGTTTCTTTATCAACTATGGATTTGTTGATGATGTCTAATTGTTCTTCTCGCAAACTTTTTTCTGTAACGATTTTCTCCTCCAGATGATTCCGCCATAACTCATCACCGCTTACTGATTTAGTTGCCAGTTCAATATTAATTTTACCTGTATCAGAAACTTTGCTTTTTGTAGTTCTTGGTTTATTACCGGATTTTGTCACGTGTGCTAATGTCACAACGATAACCACTAGGCAAATTATCAGAACTGCAAATAAAACATATTGCTTGAGTCTCAAACTTTTGTACAACCTGTTTTTACTAATATTCTCTACGAATTTGCTTATCGTTAATCTCATGAATTTTTCTCAAGTGTTACAATTAATATTTTTCCCTTAGCACCTGGAGGCATAATACCACCCCCAATTATTGATACTCCCATTGTACCTTTAAATAATTTGCTAAAATCACCTTCACTTAACAGCTTTGTCTCCGTACCGTTATTGTGTATGCTAATGACCAAGCCGGTTAAATGCTCCAGGCGATAAGTTTTAATTTGTGTAAGTAAGACACTTGCATCTGACTTATTAGGAATAAGCCTATTGATGTTTTGTACATAGTAACCGGCCTCATTATTAGACATCATAGATTTAAACATATCTATCATCCGGCTTTGCTCTTTTTGTTCTTGTAAACTATTGGAGCTTTTCTCTGATCTAAGTATTATTGCTTTAGATTCGATATTACGAACCTCTAATGCAAGATCCCAAATTTTCTCATCAGTGGTAACTACTGTTAGCTCAATAACATACCCGATATCCACTTTCGGAATAATAAAAACATTGCCGGACTTATCATGGATCAGCTCATATCTGCTTATATCTCCTATGATCTCCTTAATCCGGTAAGGAGAAGCGGTAATACGGTTATTACCGCTTTTACTAATCTCAACATGTATTTGCTTGGAATCTGATTTAGGTACAATTTCTGCTCCATAGCAGGAAATTGCAGTAAACAAAGTTAAAACTACCAGGGTAACTTCTATCATGACTCCTATTTTCATATTCTACCTGGTCTACTGTTATTTTTTAACATCTTTAGTATCGTCAATACTCGTATTGTCAATAACTTTACTAAATTCCTTCAAGCGCAAATGCCTAGCTACCAGCTCAAACGTTAGTAGATAACTCAATTGCTTTGAATCAAACCCTTTCATTCCAAAGCTACTGTTAAGGACTCCACTTGCCAGCACCTCCAGTTTTTTGCTATCTATGGTCATATTCTTGACAGTAAAATATGTAGATAGATTAAATTTATCGTGCTCTTCTTTTGCCAGGGCAAAATATTCCTTGAGTCTACCTATATAACCGGCATCAGAATGAGCTATATATTTAAGTACCAGATCACGTTTGTGATCAACAGTATCGGGGGAGAGATCAAGCAGACCGCTTAAGAACAGTAAAGCTGCTTCTTCCAGATAACTCTCAGATACGCTACTTCCTGTAATACTCATTTCCTGCCCAATACCCGGTACCATTATTATTCTTTCCTTCGTCATGGATAGCGTAAGTACTAAAAGCAGATTGGCAATAACAACCATTACTGCTAACAGCAAAAACAAATTACGTTGTCTTATTACTCTGCTTAAATTAATAGCTGCTACCTTTAACTCCATGCCTCATCTCACCTAAACAATCTTTGCCATGACGGGGGCAATATATTACCGCCAAGAATCCAGCTCAAAGGTAGATTCCAGTAAATCCATCTTTGTAAGCAGCCTTTTTGCATGGAGCTTGATATAAAGCTTCCTGCAACATACCCAACAGCAGCACCAACTATTCCAAAGGTAAAGTCAAACCTGATCATCACCAAAATTCCAAAAACAGCTCCAAAAACAAGGCCCAAAAGCTTTAAGCCCCAGATAGTTACCTCTTTGTTTATGCAATGATTAATCACTTGCTGCTGCATTTTAAATACCATATATAGCTTTGATTCCACCAAGCATCCCACCGGCAAGTATTCCTCCGATACCCGCCCCAATTGCACGGGTTCGCATGTCACCTTGTGCAATCAATGCTCCTGCTGCGCAGGCTGCAAGTACCGCTTTGCCGAAATGATCACCGATAGCTGTGACCATCGGATCAAGTAAAGCATCAGCTCCGGCATCAAGGTCAAATGCATAAACATTGACAGCAAGCAGAAGATTAACCAATATGCTGCCGGCTAGTAGCTGCCATAGTTTCCTCACATGCTTCATATACAGACGTAATTTCTTCATTTTTTTACCTTTAATTTTTTAATTCACTAACTTTTGACAAATTTAAAATCAAAAACATCTCATTATTAAATTTGCGATTATTAATTTGTACAGTACGATAATCTCTTTTAAGAAGATCTGATTTCTCAAGACGAACCAGAGCATTTCTAATCTGGAATCTGCCGTAATTAAAATTACTCTGAAAATATCGATAACCAAGATGGAACTCACAAACGCCGTCTATGCTATGCAAGCGTATGACTTCGCCTAAAATAGTTATCGCAACATTATCCGGTTTGTTATTATCCATCACCACAGCGAAGTACCAATTGCTTGGCACTGAAATTACAGCACAGGGGCTGCTTGATAATTCCACTGAAGCTTCTGCAGTACTATCCATAATTTGCTTCACTACTTCTAAAGTTATTAATTATTGCAATAACCCTATCACAATAATATATACTTGTCGTGAGGATGATTAAGGGCTGATTCAGGGTCAGACCAGGGATGGGTAAGGGATCATTGACTCAAATACTTAAGATTTTGCTATAGCAAACGTAGCCTATAACTACCTTTACGATCAGACTCGATTAACTGTTGCCAGTTAGTTTGTGATTTAAACAACTCTCTTAAAGCAATAGACTTGGAGCCGGCCTGATATAACAGTTCTTTACCACATACCCATGGTGAGTTTGTCAAAGATGCTGCGTATAACTGTTCTATTACTTTGGCCTGAATTATGCCAAAATGATATAACCTACCGTGTATAAAAACTTTGGCAAAATTATTTTGTTGAAAAAATTTGTGGAGATTTTGAGAATACGGAAACTTATTTTGTGATAGATACTTGAGGGGCGGTGTTGCCATGATATAATTATTCCTTATAACAAGCAGCACCTAATGCAGTAGACTAACAAACTTAATAAATTGAAGCAATTAAAAAATTTATTAAGTTACCCACAAATCCACATTCACATCAACAAGAAAGCAAAAATTAGCATTCTTGAGGTGCATTTTTGTTTTCTTTTGAATGTGGATTTGATGGATAACTTATCCTTCGTTCCCAATATTTATTTTATCTATCAACCATTCTTTTAGTTTTGTATACCTAAATGTAGTTTTATTATTTTTAACAGCCAGGTAGATGGCCTTTTTTTGTCCTATGATTACAACAAGCTTTTTTCCTCTGGTAATGCCGGTATAAATAAGGTTTTTCTGCAGCATCATATAGCTTTGCATCGTAAGTGGTATAATTACTGCAGGATATTCAGAGCCTTGTGATTTATGTATCGTGGTGGCATATGCCAGAGTAATTTGGTCAAAATCCGTATAATCATAAATAACTTCACGATCATAAAAACTTAATATTGCTTCCTGTTCTTCATCATCCAGGCTTTTTATTATTCCAATATCTCCATTATATACCTCTTTGTCGTAGTTGTTTGCTGTTTGCATCACCTTATCTCCAACAGCAAAAGTCTGACCAAACTTTGTGATACCTGTTTCATAGTTTGGATTCAGTATCTTTTGTAGTTCAATATTTAGAGACCTTGCCCCGGTTCCTCCTCTTTGCATAGGGCAAAGCACTTGTATATCATCTCTTGGATGTAGGCCAAATTTTCCCGGTATTCTGTCTTTTATCAGATGAATAAGCTTTTGAATTAAATTCTCGGCTTTATCTACCTCTATAAAATAAAAATCTGATTCAGGAGTATGCTTATTAAACGTTAAGACAGGCATTTTACCGTGATTGATCAGGTGAGCATTAGTGATAATGTTACTGGTTGCAGCCTGCCTGAATATCTTGTTTAATTCTACAGTTGGAATAATACCGGAGGCAATAATATCAGCCAAAACAGAGCCGGCACCAACTGACGGTAACTGGTCAATATCACCAACCAGTAGTAATCCGACTTTCTTTGGTAATGCCTTGAGTAGGGCGTAGAATAACGGTACATCAACCATTGAGCTCTCATCTACAACAAGGTAATCACAAATTAATGGATTTTGTTCATTATGTTTAAAACCACCGGCTTTAGGATCAAATGACAGTAACCTATGAATAGTCACTGCTTCCATACCGGTAGTCTCACTTAAACGTTTAGCAGCTCTGCCGGTCGGTGCGCATAATTTTATCGATACTTGATTCTCAGCAAGTGTACCTAGTATAGCCTTCACCAAAGTAGTTTTTCCGGTACCCGGTCCACCTGTGATTATCATTACCTTTGTCTGCAAACTTAAAGCAAGAGCTGACTTTTGATTATCCGCCAATGTTACTGCTAGCTTTGTCTCTGCATGCTCCAGGGCTTGCTCAATATCAATTTCTTTCCAAACCGTCTCTGTCTTCTTTAGATCAAGCAACATGGTAGCTATGTTTTTCTCATAAAAATAATAACTACCTAAAAATACAGCATCAATATCTCCAAGTTTACTTCTAACCACATATCCGGCTTCTAATTCTTTTGTAATTGCCTGTTCTATTATCACAGTATCAACTTGAAGTAACTCTTTTGTTTTTCCGAGTAGCTCTTCTACCGGTAATCCGCAATGTCCATCACCTGTTGCTTCAAACAATATGTGATTAATTCCGGCCTGAGCTCGCATCATTGAATCAGGTGCTATTCCTAGATTTCTGGCAATCATGTCACTTGAGATAAACCCTATACCATGTATGTCCTTAGCTAGCTTATATGGGTTCTCAGATACAACTTCAATGGCTGCGTCACCATAGGTTTTATATATTCTGGTAGCTCTGGCAGTGCCAACCCCATGAGCCTGTAGGAAAACCATAATCTCTCGTACAATCTTTTGCTGCTGCCAGTTACTGCAAATACTGTTAGCACGAATTTTGCCTATACCCTCAACGGTTGATAAGAGACCAGGGTTGCTCTCAATAACATCAAATACCTCTAAACCAAATCTAGTTACCAGTTTCTTGGCAAAATATGGTCCTATTCCCTTAATTAAACCGGAACCGAGATACTTCTCCATTCCATACAGGCTATTTGGTTGTATTGCTTTCAGAAATTCAGCTTTAAACTGCAATCCATGGTCACGATTATTATACCATGTACCTTTACACTGAATATATTCACCAACTGATATTGTCGGAATATTACCGACTACTGTAACAAGATCCTTATGTCCTTTGACTTTTACTCTAAGCACAGTAAAGCCATTCTCAGCATTGTGGTAAGTTATTCGCTCAATTGTTCCTGATAGATACTCTGCTTCCACTTGCTTGGCGATACTCATGTCTTTGTATATCCGATAATTACTAATTACTCAAAACATATCCTAACACCTTATCTCAAAGCTCTAATCATTACAAACAGAAGCAGCATAAAACAGAAAGTTAATCTCTGTTTAAAAAGTTAACCATCCACCTTTAGAGTTGAAATGTCTCCACCACCTATGGTGGCGACTAATTTTAACAACTTTAGCCTGGTAGGCACCTCGTATTACTACGAGGCACCCCCATAAGAACCGTGCATGACGGTAGAGTAGGCTGCCAACGAGTTTCTCCTATTAGCTTTAACTAACAGACGTACTTTTTCAACAGCCCCTCTCCAAACCGGACGTGACCGTTTCCGTGTCATCCGGCTTTCCAGTAATCTATTACGCAGCAAGTTTTCTTCCATCATATTTACCATAATGTATATCCCCATGGCATTTTTGACAAACAACCAAGCTTTTGCGATTTCTAGCCATCATTCTC
>Ga0206914_1053_pt1 | contig 12999 bp, 12 predicted proteins | sample Alteio_BWOrgHeat_73_FD_152938 | JGI IMG/M metagenome (GOLD analysis project Ga0206914, IMG submission 152938) | Enriched cells from forest soil in Barre Woods Harvard Forest LTER site, Petersham, Massachusetts, United States -... | ecosystem: Environmental > Terrestrial > Soil > Temperate forest >... | reverse complement strand
AAGGACAAGCTGGAAAATGATCTGCAAGAGCTAAGCGTAGAAATTACCGAATTTATTGAGATATTGAGTTCAAGAGAAAAATTGCTTGGCATTCTTAAAACTGAATTACTGCGAGTTAGAGATGAATTTGCTACCCCAAGAAAAACCGAGATCATTGAAGGAAATTTCAACCAAGACATGGAAGATTTGATCCAAAAAGAAGAGATGGTTGTAACAGTTACCCATGGTGGTTATATTAAGCGGGTACCTCTGGTAACTTACCGAGCACAAAAACGTGGCGGCAAGGGTCGTTCCGGCCTTTCAATGCGGGATGAGGATGTTACCACGCAATTATTTGTCGGCAATACACACACCCCAATGCTATTCTTCTCGAATATAGGCCAGGTTTATAGTCTAAAATTATATAAATTGCCTTTGGGTAATCCGCAAAGCAAGGGTCGCCCTATCGTTAATATTCTGCCTCTGCAAAACGGCGAAGCTATCACCAATGTTATGCCGATGCCGGAAAATCAGGATGAATGGAACAATATGCATATTATGTTTGCTACCGCAAAGGGTAACATTCGCCGCAATGACCTTTCTGATTTCAAGAAAATTCAATCAAACGGTAAGATAGCCATTCGTCTCGACGAGGATGATAGCCTTGTGAATGTTATGGCCTGTAATGAAGAGGATCATGTGCTGCTGGCTAGCAAAATGGGCAAGGCTGTCCGTTTTCCAGTTAACGCTATTAGAGTATTTAAAAGCCGCACTTCCGACGGTGTGCGTGGCATGAAATTAGCGGAGAAAGATAAAGTTATCTCTATGACTATTCTACATGGTATTAAATCAACCGTTGAAGAGCGCGAGGCTTACTTATCTATCCCATTTGAAAAGCGTTTAGAAATCGCTGCAGGTAATACTGACTTTGCGCCAACGGATTTTGAAGTTACCTTAACCAAAGAGCAAATCATTGAAATGGCAGAATCAGAAGAATTCATCCTGACAATTGCCGAAAATGGTTTTGGTAAAAGAACTTCAGCCTATCATTATCGCATTACCAACCGTGGGGGAAGCGGCATCGTCAATATGGTGCTGAGCGAAAAGACCGGTCAAGTGGTTGCTTCAATGCCAGCGAATATGAACGATGAGCTAATGCTGATTACTAATAACGGCAAGCTGATTAGATGTAAACTTGATAGCGTCCGCGTTACCGGCAGAAGCACTAGCGGAGTAATCCTGTTCAAGATGGAAAAAGGAGAAAGCGTGGTGTCTGCTTCTTTGATTGCGGATAGTTCTTCAGATGAAGAGGGTGATGGTGAATAGAAGAAAACGCCAGAGTTATTGCCGGAAATGAATCACCTCTCCCCCTTGTGGGAGAGGTCGACCCGAAGGGACGGGTGAGGGGTATTTTAGGATAGTTCTCATGTTAAAAATCTTTAAAAAGCACCGCGAGCAAATCAAGAAGAAGCGCAAATGGTATAGTATGAAAGAAGATTTTAAATACCCCTCACCCGCCCGCTTAAGCGGCGACCTCTCCCACAAGGGGAGAGGTGAAGAGTTTTTTAGGTTTAAATCACATTAACTAACTTAAAGTTTCTTTTAGAAACAAATTCTACCTTACCTTCAACAAGAGCAAATAGTGTATGATCTTTACCCATACCGACATTTTTGCCGGCATAAATCTTTGTGCCACGTTGACGAACGATAATATTGCCGGCAATTACTCCTTGCCCGTCACCTTTTTTTGTTCCAAGTCTCCGACCGGCCGAATCGCGGCCATTTTTGGAACTACCACCAGCTTTTTTGGTTGCCATATTCTACTACCCTATTTTTTTACGATATCTAAAATTCTTAGTTCTGTCAGGTCTTGTCTATGACCGTTTTTACGACGATAATTTTGACGCCTTTTCTTTTTGAAAATAATAATTTTATCATCTCTAAATTGGTTGGTAATTTCAGCGGTTACCTTTGCGCCCTTTACCATTGGCGTACCGATAAAGGATGCTTTTGAAGCCTCGCCCAACATTAAAACCTGATCAAGCTCGATTTTGCTACCTGGCGTACCTTCAATCTTTTCAACTTTTATTATGCTGTTCCTTGCAACTTTATATTGCTTTCCCCCTGTCTTGACAACCGCAAACATACTGACAAATTCCATAAAATAATTAAAATAATCGTTGCAAAGTATATAACACAATTAGCCAAAGTCAATAATATTTTTGTGTATATAGCGCCCACGACAATTTAAATAGAGTAAATAAAAAACTACCCTCCTCTTGTTAGCCGCTTAGCTTGCCGAGTTTTTCTAGGCTTGCCTATATCCGTTTTTGAATAGCTGTTAGCTTTGATTTTTATTGTCTCAACTTTAGTTAAATCGTCCTTACTAAAAGAACTTAAGGGGGAGTGTTTTGTTTTTTTATCCGCTAACTGCTGCTTTTCCATGCCCGTAGTCAAAGCAGATAATTGTTGTTTTTTATTTGCCAGTTTATCAAGCATCGAATATTTAGAAAAAGGATTATGCGCTTTGACAAAGCTTTTACCGACAGTTTTTAATCTGTTTACAGGACCTCTGCGGCTTTTTACTGCTGCTTCAGTTTTTTCTAGATCTTGTTTGATTTGGTTAAATTCAGCACGTATTTCTTCCGGAGTAGAAGTTCTATATTTTCCATTTGTCATAAGTTTTGTCAGAGCCATGGTTTGAATTCTTTGACTGCGGGCAGCTTTGCCTAATTCAGTTAAGTCATTATACCCCGGAGTATCTGATTTATCTCGCTGAACATTAATTTCTGTTTGAAAATTTTGACTTATCTGCTCTTTAGTTAATTGTTTGTTTGCCTCGCCATAAATCCCTTTAACTGATAAGGCAAGTTTGCCGGCATTCATCGCAGTTGGAGAAGCGATAAGATTTATAAATGATTTTACCGTAGATATGGAGTTTTTAAATATTGATTTACCCCAAGAAGATGCATTAACTCCCTTTTTTGTCAGATGATCCGGATATTTTTCGGTAAGAGATTTTTGTCCATTACGATCTACCTTATAGAGGTCGTTTTTCAATGCATCTGCAAGTTTTGGTTCTAACTCTAGCAAATAATCCTGTTTTGATTTTGCATTTCTATTTTTTATCAATAGCGAGTGCTCTTTTCGTAACCGGCGTAAATTACCGGTTTGCGCAGTATCCATAATAGCCCCAATGGCAATAGATCCTAAGCCGATAATTACTGCAGGAATTGTTGCAACAGTAGCTACAGCCAAAGTACTGATAATGCCTATAGTTCTACCGACAGCTGAACTTGTAATAAGTCTAAATGGTTTAGAATTAGTTATATAACTAATGAAACCTTTTATTTTTTCGAATGGTGTGGCTGCTTGTTTAGTTACAGGATCTTTTGCCATAAAAATAATTTAATGATTTTGTATTACCCGTTATGTAGATTCTAGTTTTTTACGGTAAAAATAAGTATCAATAACTTATTTTGTCGGTACAATTCTAACATGTACTGTGCTAAACTTAACCATTAATTAGAAAATATTCAAAATGAATCACGATATCCTGCCAATCTTAGAAACATTAATAGGTTTTAAGTCCGTTACTCCTCGCGGTAAGGATGCAATAGAATTTATCGCAAATTTTCTCTCTAATCTAGGCTTTAAAAGCGAGGTTAAATGTTTTGGTCAAGGGGCTGATGAGGTGGCAAATTTATACGCTGTGTTTGGTAATGCTACCCCCAATATTTGTTTTGCCGGTCATGTTGACGTCGTACCGCCCATGAATGAGCATTTATGGCATGCCAACCCTTTCAAAATGCTGATTGAAGATGATATTATTTATGGCCGTGGTACCGTTGACATGAAAGGGGCGCTGGCTTGCTCTCTAGTTGCTGTTGCCCAGTTTCTAAAAAACACTAGTAACCCGAACATTTCTATTAGTTTTCTGCTAACAAGCGACGAAGAAGGCGATGCTGTTTATGGCACAAAAAAAATGCTGGAATATATTGCAAGCCAAGGACATAAAATTGATTTTTGTATCTTAGGTGAGCCAACCAGCCAGTTCAAAATTGGTGATACTATAAAGATTGGCAGACGTGGTAGCGTAAATTTTGACTTGACAGTAAAAGGCAAACAAGGGCATGTTGCCTACCCAGAAAAAGCTATAAATCCAATTCCAGTAATGGCAAGGATATTAAGTGCACTTACAGATAAAAAGTTTGATTCCGGTTCTGAGTATTTTCAAAAATCTAATTTAGAAATCACCTCTGTCGATACCGGCAATCCAACAAGCAATATTATTCCTGAATCAGTAAGGGCAAAGTTTAATATCAGATTTAATGATAATCATACTGCAAAAGACCTAAACGCAATGGTCATGCAAATTATTTCTAAGCATTGTGAAGATTACGATTTAAAATATACAAGCTCAGCTGCTCCCTTCATTCAGAAATACTCTCCCAGGATGCAAAAATTTACTAAACTTGTTCAAGAAGTTTGTAAGCTTAGCCCAAATATTGAGACTAGCGGTGGTACTTCAGATGCACGCTTTATTCACTCTTACTGTGAAATTGTGGAGTTTGGATTGAATAATAATTCAGCTCATCAAATCAATGAACATACCAAAATTAGTGATTTACAAACATTGTATAATGTGTATTATGGCTGTTTAGCCTTATATGCTAGCGGTGAGTGATGCTTGTAATGCGTATGGGCTTATTTTAAGTGCGGGTGTGATGGAACTGGTAGACGTGCTAGATTTAGGTTCTAGTGCCGCAAGGCGTGGGGGTTCAAGTCCCTCCACCCGCACCAATCTATGCATTTCATCGACTTAAAAATATGTCTACTAAATACTAAAACGGCTAAGGACTCCAAATTATGAAGATCACAGAATTAAAAAAAGATAAAACCGAATATCAAGCCAAGGTAACAATTCCAAAAAAAGATATTGCCGGACGAATTGAGAAAGAATTAGCTAAAATAGCTAAAACGGCTAAGATGGACGGTTTTAGAGTTGGAAAAGTTCCTGTGCATATTCTAAAGAAAAAATATGCTTCTTCAATTAGAATCGATATTGTCAGGGAACAAATGAACTTGGCAATTAACGATTGCTTGAAAAAGAATGATTTAAATATTGCCACCGATCCTAATATTGAGGATTTAGTAAATGCAGAGGATAAAGATTTAGAATTTATCTTGAAATTTGAATTACTTCCGGAAATAACCCTGCCGGATTTCAAAAAGATTTCTATTGAAAAACCAAAACTTGAAGTATCTGATAAAGATGTGCAAGAGCAGCTGGATAGACTTAGTAGTTTTTCAAAAACCTATGATAAAGAATCTAAAACAAAAGCTCAAAAGGGCGATCAAGTAACCATAGATGCCATCGGTTACGTTGACGGTGAGGCTTTTGAAGGCGGAAAATTAGATAATCATAAACTTGTTTTAGGTAGTAATGCATTTATTCCAGGTTTTGAAGATCAATTAATCGGTAGCAAGGCAGGGGAAGATGTAACTGTTAAAGTCAACTTCCCGCAAGAATATCATGCAAAAGATTTAGCCGGCAAACCATCAGAATTTAAAGTTAAAGTTAAGTCTGTTCACAAGGAAACTCCGTTTGAGATTAATGATGAATTTGCAAAACGCTTTAATTGTGATAATGTAGAAAAACTCAAAGAGCAAATCTCAAAAAATATCGAAGCTAGTTATGCAGAACCAATTCATGTTTTAATGAAGATGAATTTGTTTGATAAATTAGAAAAAATGCTGAAGTTTGATATTCCGCAATCTCTACTTGATAGAGAAAAATCTATACTGAAAAAGCAAACTCATGAGATGGGATATGATGATCCTGCAAATAAAGATAAATCTGATAAAGAAACAGAAGATTACTTTACCAATCTAGCCAGCAGGAGAGTAAGAATTGGTTTAATGCTTGCAGAATATGTAAAACAAAAGAAACTGCAAATTCAGGAAGACGATATTCGCAAGGCCATAATTGCCCAAGCTAGAAATTACCCTGGCCAGGAGCAACAAGTAATTGAGTTTTACAAGAATAACCGTGAAGCAATTGAATCTTTGAAAGGCCCAATCCTAGAAGAAAAAGGCGTAAGAGAAATCTTTGACAAGGAAATCATAGTAAATACCAAAACTTACCCAAAAACTAAACTAGAAAAGCTTTTGGACGAAGAAGCTAAAGAAACTAATCGTTAGCTGCATCTTAATGCATGGGGGCTTATAGTCCCCAGTCCTAAACCGCCACTAATTAGGATGTCACCAACTGTAGTAGTTTTATGTATACTCACCGTTGTCATTCCCGCTAAGGCGGAGTACTATTTTTCCGATAGGGCCCTTATGGCACAAGGCCTCCCAGCTGCGATTAGCGAGGAGGCGTAGCCGACGCGGGGATGACAATTGGGGCACAAATAATGATTATTTTGACTTGCTAAACAGGCCCACAAGAGGTCTAACTAAATCTATTGCTTTTTACCGTACATATCTTCCATTATCCTATAGAGTATCTTGATAGCTTTGTGATATTGCACTTCTAAATACTCACAAGCAGTTTTGCCGGTTTCATCAGGCTGAAAAAGATCAGCTCCTCGCTTAGTCAGAGCGTATATTGTTTCAATATCAACAATTTTAGCAGTCTTTATCAGTTCGGCTTGAAGTTGTTCTTTAACCTGAGCATTTGGTATAAGAATAAGACCATCAAGTATATAAGTTCGTCATCCAGAGGAGGCCGTAGGCCGACGTAGGGATCCAGACCCCGAAGGGGTAGCGAGTGACCGTTCACGTTTTTCTCATTTGTCATTCCCGCTCTAGGTGAGGAATCCAGTACAAACTTGAGGTTTTTACTGATTTTTGTAACTTAACCACAAAAACTATTTTTGGAAATTAATAATGTCCTGCAATCTCAACATCTAAGCTGGATTCCCGCCTGCGCGGGAATGACAAGCAAAAAGCGCGTGAACGGTCACGGTAGCGAAGCTTAAAATACAAAAACACGTAATAAATGTAGTCTTGAGCTTTGCTGCCCTAAGGGTTCTGGATCCCTACGTCGCTGCGCTCCTCTGGATGACGGGAAAGGCAAGGGTAACAGGTGAAAAACCAGATTTCTATACTAAACTCAGGTTCTTTATGGTTTTGGTCATTATTCATGGAATTTCTCCCTTTGATGTTAAACAAAAAGGCCTAGAGCAGAACCATCCTGCCCCAGACCATTGTTTTGACTTCCAGAAGAAAAGAAACCTTTGTAATTTACCCCAAGAAGTCGGGGAGTTGACAAAACCGGCCAAAAGTCGGCTACGATAGTCTTTAGCTCTAAAGAGCCTGTGGTATACACTACCGTCTCCCCAACAAAATCGAGGATAACACCACTCAGGTACGGCTGGTGTATACCGCTTTTGGCTGAAGGTTGTCACACCCCGAAACAGCAAAATCGCTATTCCAAGTGTAAGTTTATCCGGATCCATTGATAAGTCAAGCAAGATTTTTTTACAGGGTAATCGCATTAAAATTACTAATTAGCCTGGTTTGTTATAAGTGGAGTAATCTTAAAGTGATAAGATGAATGTGTTGGTTGTTATTGCGAGTATCATAGTTGACGACGATATCGTACACAATATTTATCGTTTTTAAGCTAATTTTTGAGAAAAAACTCAATAACAACCAGCTTCAGCTGGTTGTTATTGAGTGTTCAGCTAAATACCTTAAGTAAGGATAAACCGAAAAAATCACCCCAGGAGCTGTCAGCCTCAGATAATCAAATTATTGAATCTTTTTTAGAGAAGTATGGAAATGGGTCTACTAAATGGACCAATTCTTCTTCTTAATAAATTATTATAGTAGGTAACTTTAGCAAGGGAGCTTTAGTCCCCTTGCTAAATAGGGCCGCATGAATAATCAAATATTCATAACCATTTTAATTTTTTAAATAACCAAAATTGAAATGAAATTAATACAAGCAATCCGGCGGTAAAAATTAAAAATGCCTTGTCGTTGGTTGCTCCCGGTATTCCTCCGATGTTCACGCCCATCAGGCCTGTCAGAAAGCTCAATGGTAAAAAAATAGATGCAACTAGTGATAATACGTATAATTTTTTATTCATTCGGTTAGAAAGAGCATTAGTTAGTTCATCTTTAATTATTTGCGTTCTTTCACGTATCGAATCTAAATCTTCAATATAACGTTGTACATGATTATACCCCTCTTGAATTTGCCTCTTATGCATCTTATTCAACCATGGTAAGTCAACAAGTGACAAGTTTTGTATTACTTCCCTTTGCGGTAACATGTGGCGTCTGAATACAATTGCTTTCTTGCGTATGGTAACAATAATATCTCGCTCATCATAATTGGGATTTTCAATAATTTGCTCTTCTATATTGTCTGTATCTTCATTAAGGGTGATTAGTACAGGATCCATTAGTTTTAGCAATTGGGCAGAAAGGGCAGCAATAAAATCACCTGAATCTTTTGGTCCTCGCCCCATTTTTAAGTTCCTTAAAATATCATGTACTATACTAACGTTTCTAAATTCAAGACTGATAATTCGATGTTGATCAACCCATAATCGAACCGACAACATATCTTCTTGATCAGCGCCATAATTTAAATTTACACCACGCAATATCATTAAAATACCATCGTTAAACTCCAGCATACGTGGGCGTGTTTCACTATCTAATAAAGCATCTAAAATCAAATCATCGAGATAATTTACTTCCCTCTTTAGCCACTCACGAGCCTCTGGATTATTAGCATCTATATGTACCCAAGATAGATCCTTTGATTTGATCACATCACTTAGTTCGCTATCCTTTATATCTTTGCCGCCGCCATGGCCGTCAAAATTCCAGGCGCATAGTATAAATGGTTTATTATTTTCTTTCATAGCTTATTTCTCCTAATAAATTTATTAATTATATGCTAATCAATAAACTATTATCACCATAAGCCTGGAAAATTCTGTCAGAAAAAAAAGTTGAATAGCTTTTCCAGCACATTATTGTGTGAAATTGCCAAAATAACCTCAATAGCAATTAGAATTACTATTGTGATTTCAATTCTAGATGAATGTTTATAATTTAATTCATTTGACAAGATATTATATAATTCCTGTATCATACTCAAGCGATGATTTAAGATACCCTGCCTGACACTAATATCCTGAAATTCAGCCGTCATTAAATATAGCGGCTCATAACTGGGGCGTCGCCAGAAAAATTCTGGTGTATCGAGAATATCGCTATGCAAATTAATTGAGTATCTTTCGTTAAATAAACGTCCAATTTGCTTTGATATTTCCTTTTTAGATAAAGAAACACTCCCGGTCGTTGCCAGCTCTTGTTGAATTGGCGCAGTATTTTCTAGAATTTGACTTACCGATGCCTCTAGCACACTTAACTTTACCGATTGAGCTAAAGCGTGCGAGATGGATAATTTTGTGTATTCAGACTTATCTCCTAAAACAATTTTATTCTTTTCTTCATTAATAAAAGTTTTGCTTTCACTTTGGTACTCAAAATATATGAATTCTGAAATAGTTTCACCCAACCTATCTTTCTCAATTTCAAATGCAGCAATGTCCTGTAGGATTGATTTTTCGTGAATTTCATCACTTCCCCAAATTGTTACACAGCCAAAAGGAAAGAAGAAAATATCAATAACATTTTTTCCATCTCTGGATGTTGTTTGAATAAAAACAACATCATCAAAGTATCTTGGCTCTAAGCCTTGGTTATTAAAAAATTCAGCTAAGTTTGGTATTTTATATTCAGAGGCAGTACAATAAGAGGAGCAACGCATAAAAATTTAGTCATTAATTCAGATGCATTATTATAACCTAAATTAGGCGCGGTTGCCTAATGTTATTTTTTTGTAGCAAATTACTACCTTTTTACTAAATCCTAAAAAATGACTTGCCAAAAAGTCATAAAATCCTTATAACTAAGCACTCAATATATTAATTAATAAAGATTTATTTATGGCTATGGAATATACTTTCTCAATCATCAAACCAGATGCTACTGAGAGAAATTTGATTGGAAAAATTAACTCATACCTTGAAAATGCTGGCTTAAAAATTGTTGCACAGAAGATGGTTAAAATGACATCACAGCAAGCGCAGGAATTTTACGCTGAACACAAAGAGAGGCCATTTTTTAATAGCCTAGTAATTTACATGACTTCCGCTCCAGTCATATTGCAGGTTTTAAAAGGCGACGATGCAGTTGTAAAAAACCGAGAAGTGATGGGCGCAACTAACCCGGCAGAAGCTGATGCCGGAACTATTAGAAAAGATTTTGCTAAAGACATTGAGGCTAATAGTATTCATGGTTCAGATAGCTTGGAGAGTGCAAAAAGAGAGATTAGCTTTTTCTTTTCTAAAGAAGAAATATTAGGATAATTGTTTCACGTGAAAGATGAATATAGTGTAATAGTAATTGGTGGAGGGCATGCTGGTTGTGAGGCCGCTGCAGCCTCTGCCAGAGCTGGAGTTGATACCCTACTCATTACCTTAAAACCAGAAAATTTGGGTGAGATGTCATGCAATCCAGCGATTGGAGGAGTGGCAAAGGGCATTCTTGTAAAAGAAATTGATGCTTTAGACGGCCTTATGGGTAGGATAATAGATAAAGCCGGAATACATTATAAAATGCTAAATGAAAGCAAAGGTCCTGCAGTTTGGGGGCCGAGAGCACAAGCTGACCGAACATTATATAAAAAAGCAATGTTTGAAGAAATTTCAAACTATCCGAACCTAACTGTTTTATATGATTCAGTTGAAGATTTTATAATTCAGGATGGAAAAATTCAAGCAATTGTTACAAAAGATCTTTCTACAATAAAATGTAATAAAGTTATTTTGACTACCGGAACTTTTTTGTCTGGATTGATTCATATTGGTAAAAAACAAATTCCATCAGGCAGAGTTGGCGAACCACCTTCTTATGGTTTATCTCATAAACTAAGAGAACTTGATTTTAAAGTTGGTAGATTAAAAACCGGTACGCCACCCAGGTTAGACGGTAACACAATTGATTATTCAAAAATTGAACGCCAAGCCGGCGATTTAATTCCTAGGCCATTTTCTGAAATGACTGATAAAGTAAAAGTACCACAAATAAGCTGCTACATTACTAGAACGACAGAAGCGACTCACAAAATAATAAGGGATAATTTAGATAAATCTGCAATGTATTCCGGTCAAATAAAAGGGGTTGGGCCTAGATATTGCCCCTCAATAGAAGATAAAATTGTTAGATTTAGCAGTAAGGCAAGTCATCAAATATTTCTTGAACCAGAGGGGTTAAATGACTCAACTATATACCCGAATGGGATTTCTACCTCTTTGCCGGAGGATGTACAAGAGCAATGGATTAAAACCATTATCGGCTTAGAAGATGTAAAAATTTTACAACCTGGTTATGCTATTGAATATGATTATGTAGATCCCAGAGAGTTAAAATCTACCTTAGAGACAAAAAAAGTACAAGGACTCTATTTTGCCGGCCAGATTAATGGTACTACAGGATATGAAGAAGCTGGTGCACAAGGTCTTATTGCAGGAATAAATGCTGCCTTAGCATTCTTGAATAAACAGGAATTTATTCTAACACGTGCTGATGCTTATATAGGGGTTATGATTGATGATTTAATTAGTCTTGGTGCCACAGAGCCATATAGAATGTTTACCTCTAGGTCGGAATATAGACTTTCACTCCGCGCTGATAATGCAGATTTTAGATTAACACCACGAGGAATCGACGCTGGAATTGTTTTAAAAGAACGAAGAAATGCTTTTAAGCAAAAATTAGATGCTCTAAAAAATGCAAAGCAGTTGCTGTTATCTAACATTATTACCTCAAGTGAATTAGCAAAACTTGGAGTTACGGTAGCCCAAGATGGTTCAAAAAAATCAGCCTACCAGTTAATTGGTTTACCGAATTTTGGAGTAGAAAAAATAAAGGAATTGTTCCCAGAGCTTTCAGTGATAGATGAAAGAGCCTTAAACTATTTATACATTGAAGCTAAATATTCTGTCTATTTGAGAAGGCAAGACTTAGATATTGAGCTATTCAAGGAGGAGGAAGAATGCGTCATTCCAGAAGATCTCAATTATATGGACATAGCAAGTTTGTCATTGGAAGTTAGAGAAAAACTCGCCTATCATAAACCAGCAACAATAGGTAGCGCACGAAGGATTCCAGGTATTACTCCAACCGCTTTAACGGCAATTATTATTTATCTAAAAACTAAATATCTAAAAAATGCATAGGATAGAAAGTCTTGTTTCACGTGAAGCTTTTTTCCAATTAAATGAATATATAGAATTGCTTTTAAAGTGGAATAATACATTAAATTTAATATCATCAAAAACCTCTAATGATATTGTACAACGGCATATTTTAGATTCCCTGCAACTAATACAGTATATTAAAGATAAAAAGAAATCAATTATAGATCTGGGATCAGGAGCCGGTTTTCCAGCTATTGTTTTATCAATTATCGGTATTGAAAAAGTGACTTTGGTTGAAAGCGATTCTAGAAAGTCAGCCTTCTTACTACAAGCTGCTCAGATTTCATCAAATAGAATTGAAATCTTGAATGAACGAATTGAAAACATCAAGGATTTGCAGTGCGATATACTAACCTCACGTGCTTTTTCCGATCTTGATGCGATTTTTCGTTATAGCCGAAATATTACAGTCAAAGAAAAATATTTGTTGCATAAGGGGCAAAATTACCAAGAAGAAATCTCAAAAGCTAGAAAACATTGGTTGTTTAATATAAAACTTCATGATAGCATCACCTCTAGTCAAGGAAAAATCCTGGAAATCACAGATCTAGCACCTATTATATGATCACAAAAATTGTATCTATTGTAAATCAGAAAGGTGGTGTCGGTAAAACAACAACTGCTGTTAACCTGGCTACAATACTTGCTGTTATGGATAAGAAAGTGCTATTAATTGACCTTGATTCACAAGGAAATAGTAGCAGTGGTCTTGGCATTCGGCAAG
>Ga0206914_1052_pt1 | contig 13226 bp, 15 predicted proteins | sample Alteio_BWOrgHeat_73_FD_152938 | JGI IMG/M metagenome (GOLD analysis project Ga0206914, IMG submission 152938) | Enriched cells from forest soil in Barre Woods Harvard Forest LTER site, Petersham, Massachusetts, United States -... | ecosystem: Environmental > Terrestrial > Soil > Temperate forest >... | reverse complement strand
TTGCATTACTCCATCTAATGAAATAAATGTTAAAACGATTATTTTTCTCATGGGTGTGTCGTTAGTGATTATAGTGCTGACTCTGCACTTTTATATTGCCTATTAGGGACGTTTTTTTTCTACCCGTTGTTTTTTCTCTCATTGTTTCAAGTACCGAAGCACAACAACCCCCGAATTAAAAACCGTCGATTCAACCAATTTTAATTGTAATTTCTCTTGCAGGTTGATACCTTCAAACAAGCGTCTTCCTTCTCCTATAACTATCGGATGAACCACAAAATGATATTCATCGATCAGGCCAAGTTCTGCAAGTTGTGAAGGAATGGTTACGCCACCCGTCAAAATATTTTTGCCTGGTTCTTGTTTCAATTTAAGTATTTCGTCCTGAAGGCCTGTGTGAACAATGCGCGTTTTTTCTTCTGTAGGGTTGTCTAATGATTGTGAGAAAACAATAATTTTTTTTACCGCGTCAAATGCCTGCGCAAATTCGTCAGAAGGGTCTTCTTTCGCCGCATCAGGCCAGTATGGGACCATCAATTGATAAGTTTTACGCCCGTATACGAATGCATCAGCATCTCGCGTTAGGCGCACAAAATACGGCATTGTTTCTTCATCCGGATAGAATTTGGTATGATCGCAGCAACCATCTAAGGTGGTGTTGATTGCGAAGATTAATTTTCTCATCTGATTACTTTTAGATTTTGATGTTTTTTTCGCGTTACACTTATTTGTTCGTCAATGTTGATAGCAGTTCGTCCAACTGTTGTAAGCCCATAGTAAATCCTCCCTGGAAGCCCATTTCAATCATCTTCTCCATGCGCTCAAGCGATTCATTATAAATAGTAATGCTAACTTTTGTTGTACCGTTTTGTTCGCTGAAATTTATATCCCAATCAGAACCGGGCAAATCAGGGTTTTCATCTTTGTCTGCAAAAGCACTGTACATTTTGAAATTGGTTTTTGGGCTGATGGAAGTAAATTTCTGAAGTGACCAATGTTCCTGTCCTTCCGGGCTTACCATGGCATAAAATCTTCGCCCGCCAACTTCAAAATTCATAAATTTTGTTCTTGCGGCCCATGGCCTGGGTCCCCACCATTGGTCGAGTAATTCGGCTGTTGTCCACGCTTTCCAAACGAGTTCAAGACCGGCGTTAAATTCACGTACAACGTGAATAGTTTTGTTTTCCTTATTTACGGAAAAATCAAATTGAAGATTACTGTTCATTTTTTCTGTTTTTTAATTGTTGCTAATAAATCGTCAAGTTGGTTGAAACGGGCTTCCCAAATTTTGCGGAACTGCTCAATCCATTTATCAATTTCTTTCATTTTGTCTATTTCAAGTTGGTAATAAATTTCTCTGCCTTTATGTTCTTGTTTTATCAGTTCGCACTCCGTCAAAATACGCAGATGTTTTGAAACTGCTTGCCGTGTAGTGGCGAAATGTTCGGCAAGGGCATTAGGTGTCATGGCCTGTAATGCAATTAGAGTTATGATGGCCCGCCTTGTGGGGTCTGCAATTGCCTGGAAAATATCGCGTCTCATTTTGCTCTTTTGTTTAATTTAAGAAACCAATCGGTTGCAAATATATATGCAGCTTTTCGGTTTCGCAAATTTTTTTTTTATTTTTTTTAAATTGAGTTGTGAATGTTTTAATAGCCGGGTTTCAAACTGAGTAGTTGTTACGGATCGAATGGTTAAAAATAAAAAAACCACCGGTTCCGGATTAGGCCGTGTTTTATGGATGAATTGATGAATTATTTATCCATAGCTCGTTTCAATGTAGTATGCGTCGACCTGGTACCTACCCGCAGGCTTATTGAGTCGCCATCGGCGTAGTATCTGCCTTTGTTTTTAATCTTCATGGTATTGATGTTACCAGTGAACCATAAGCTGTCGCCTTTCACGAGGCCGTCAGAAATATCAAAAGTGCCTATCGACGAAGTCATCGTACCCGTGAGCGTTGTGCCACTTATTTTAAAACTGTAACTTATCGGGAATTCGTTACCATCCGGCCCTTTTAGTATAGCAGACCATTTGCCATCTATCCCGGCAAAATAGGCGAATGCAGTGCCAAGGGAAAGAAGCAAAGCCAACGTTGTCAGTATCTTTCTTTTCATAGTATAGAATATTAAATAATTTGTTAAAAATAAGCAATAATTCTAAAAAGCCCTTGAAAACAAAAAGCCTATTAACAAAAACTAAGGCTGTTATCGGTGCACGTATCTGTATGCTTCCCGAATCATTTTATACTGATTTGAAGAAATTGGCAAGAATGAAAAAATAGTAAAACCGTTGATATTTTGAAATATCTTTTTTTCATCTATACTCGTAATGATTAAAAAACAACCGATCTTCTATTGTTGTTTGGTAAGTTTAAAACTCCCCGCCATAAAATTTGTTAACTAACAATAAAATGATCTTATCCATGAAAGCAGTAATTCTGCCATTATTGCCAGATGGGAAATCATTAGATCGCCTTAAAATCTAAATGTGACTTGATTTTGTATCAAAAACTTATATTTATCCTTAATTCAATTTGCTTATGATAACCAGGTTTGATCGTAGTCTCCGTCTGGGCTATAGTGTTTCTGTATTGATCTTGCTCGTGGTAAGCCTGGTATCTTATATAACCTTGCACAACTTGCTCATCAGTAACCGCTTGGTGGAGCACAGCGGGCAGGTTATGCAAAAATTTGATAAAGTGCTTTCGGTAATGAAAGATGCGGAGACCGGCCAGCGCGGCTATTTGCTCAGTGGCAAAGCCAGTTACCTGGAACCCTATAATGGAGCCTATCAGCAGGCATTGCAGCTCACCGGTGAACTCACCCGGCTTACTGCCGATAACCCGCGGCAACAACAGAATATCGACCGCATCGAAAAGGTACTCCTGCAGCGCCTGGCTATCCTGCAGCAACTGGTAGATAAAAAACAACATGCCGAACCGATCACAGTGTCCGACCTTGACGCTGGTAAATCTGCCATGGACGCGTTACGCCAGGCAATTGCCCGCGCCGAACACGACGAACAGGAGTTGCTGAAAGCACGTACTGATAAACTTAATAATTATATAACACTGGCACCTGTACTGATACTGTTGGCGGCTTTAGCGGCTATGAGCATAGCCGTTTATTCTTACAGGAACGTGATTCGCGATTACCGGGAAAAAGAAAAACTGCGCCGCGACCTTGAACAAAGCGAGGAAGAAACACAAGCTCTTAATGAAGAACTGATCACCGCCAACGAGGAGGTCATCGCAGCCAATGAAGAACTGGCACGGACCAATGAAACGTTAGAGCAACGGGTCGCTGAACGTACCAAAGCCTTGCAGGATAGCGAGGAAGAAACACAGGTGCTTAACGAGGAACTCATGGCCATCAACGAGGAAATGGCTGCGACCAACGAAGAGCTGTTGGCAGCTAACGAAGAAATGCGTGCGGCTGATGAGCGCAGCGCCAAACTGGCCGCCATTGTAGAGTCTTCGGATGATGCCATTATAGGTAAAGACCTTAATGGCATCATTACGGCCTGGAACCGCGGGGCCCGGCAGATATTTGGTTACACCGAAGATGAGATGATCGGGCAGTCCATCCTCAAACTCATTCCCGAAAATCTCCAGTATGAAGAACCGGGCATCCTTGCCCGTTTACGCAAAGGCGAAAAGATCGACCATTATGAGACCATCCGTCGCAGCCGGGATGGCCGGCTGATCAACGTTTCGCTAACTATTTCGCCGATCCATAACAAAGAAGGGCAGGTTATTGGGGTTTCCAAGATCGCCCGCGATATCACTGAACAAAAACAGGATGACCAGCGGAAGAATGATTTTATCGGCATGGCCAGTCATGAGCTGAAAACGCCATTGACAACCCTTACTGCTATCATTCAGGTAATGCAGCAAAAATACAAAGACACCAGCGACGCATTTTTACCACAAGCTCTGGACAAAGCCAATGTGCAAACCAAGAAGATGAGTAGCCTGATCACCGGCTTTTTGAACATATCGCGCCTGGAATCAGGTAAACTGGAGATCATCAAAACGAAATTTGACCTTATGACCCTCATTACTGAACAAGTAGATGAGATCAGGCTCACTGTGGCCTCGCATAGCTTTTATTTTGACGCACCGGGGTCAATGCTTATTCTTGCCGACCGTGATAAGATCGGTTCAGTTATTTCCAATCTTTTATCCAATGCCGTAAAGTATTCACCAAAAGGAAAACGGGTATTTATCAAGGCAGCGCAGCAAACTGACAGAGTCCGGGTCAGCATACAGGACGAAGGAATGGGCATTCGCGCGCAGGACCTGCCGCACATCTTCGACCGATATTACCGCGCTGGTTCGGACTACACCAAGCATATCGGCGGGTTCGGCGTAGGCTTGTATCTATGTGCCGAGATCATACAACGGCATAATGGCCGCATTTGGGCCGAAAGCGATAAAGGCGTTGGTTCAACCTTCTTTTTTACGCTACCGCTATAAGCCAATTTTTCCGACTGTCAGAACTTTGCAGGTTAAAGTTAAGCGTTGGTTCAAAAATTAATTAAAATAAAACGGTTCTTACGCCATCTTAAAGGCCGTTTTGTGCGCCCACCCGGGCTCCCTTCCTTCGTCATGGTAAACTTTTCGCCCGGACGGACTTAAACCAAAAAAGCAATTCTTTCGAATTGCTTTTTAACGTGCGCCCACCTGGGCTCGAACCAGGGACCAAAAGATTATGAGTCTTCTACTCTAACCAACTGAGCTATAGGCGCAGAAATTTATAAAAAATTTCAGGCTGCAATTTTACGGATTTACCTTCAATTTACAAAGCCTTATTTATTTAAAATAGTATATTTTTGCCGGCAGTATTTTGTTATTGAAGCTTTACGCAAATGGGCAACTTCTCTTTAAACCGCAGGCAGGCATTACAAACTTTAGGTTTAACTGCCGGGGCCTCCTTGTTAAAAACACCGGCATTAGCTATGGCAGCAACTAAAGAAACCGCCCCTGCTTTTAAATACTCATTAAATATGAGTACCATACGGGGGCAGAAACTGGGTTTTATTAAAGAACTTGAAGTGGCCGCTAAAGCAGGTTTCACCTCGGTTGAGATTTGGATTGATACGTTTCAAACTTACCTGCAAAACGGCGGCACTACTACCGAAGCGAAAAAGACCATTGACGGGCTGGGCATAAAGGTTGAAAACGCTATCGGCTTTGCAAAATGGATAGTGGATGATGACGCCACCAGAAATGCCGGGCTAAACCAGCTACAGCGCGAAATGGACCTACTGGCTAAAATTGGTTGTTATCGCGTTGCCGCGCCGCCATCGGGCGCCACGGGTTTACCGCATATAGATTTAAATGTAATAACCGACCGTTACCGTGCCATCCTGCAAATGGGCGAACAAACCGGGGTAATGCCAATGGTTGAAATGTGGGGTTCATCGCAAAATCTAAAAAAAATTAGCCAGGTATTATACGTGGCAACCGAAAGCGAACATAAAGACGCCCTTATTTTACTGGATGCTTTCCATATTTACAAAGGCGGCTCAAGTATTGAGAGCCTGCCTTTTGTAGGGAAGACTGCTATAGAAGTGTTCCACATTAATGATTACCCGGCAGGAATACCTCCCGCCAGGATATCAGAGCCAGACAGGGTGTACCCCGGTGATGGCATAGCGCCGCTTAAACAAATATTACAAGCTATAAAAAATCCGGAGAAGCCGGTGGTTATCTCGCTCGAAGTTTTTAATCAAACCTACTATGCGCAGGATGCACTGCTTGTGGCTAAGACCGGGCTGGCAAAAATGAAGGCGGTTACGGAGGGAATATAATACAAGCCCTATGTCATTTCGAACGTAGAGAGAAATCTATACACGCGCTAAATATATGTATAGATTTCTCTCTACGTTCGAAATGACAGGAAATATGATTAGACCATGAATAATATCAAAAACATAATTTTCGATTACGGCAACGTAATATTTAATATAGATTTTAAAAAAGTTGCCGATGCATGGAAAAAGCTGGGCATTACCAACGCACATGAGTTTTACGGCCACCGGCAGCAAGATGCGGTATTTAACGCCATTGAGAGGGGTGAAATAAGCCCGGCAAAATTCAGGGACCGCATCCGCGAAATAACCCAAAAACCAAGTTTAACAGACGCACAAATTGACGATGCCTGGAACGCCATATTCATAGGCATTCCAAAAGGAAATCATGAACTATTATTACAACTAAAAAATAAATACCGCACCTTTTTATTGAGTAATATTAATGCCATTCATTATGATTATGTGCATGATTATTTGAAAAGGGAATTTAATATGGAAAGCAACGAGCACCTGTTCGAAAAAATCTATTACTCTCACCTTACTGGCAAACGCAAACCCGACCCTGAAATTTTTGAACAGGTATTACAAGAAAATAAGCTTAACCCTGCGGAAACACTGTTTATTGACGATAGCCCGCAGCACCTGGAAACTGCTAAAAAATTAGGTATGCAAACTTATTTAATGACCGCGCCCAATACCATACAGCAATATTTTAAAACAAACGGCTTGCTATGATACCGGCATATAAGTTTATATCTTTGTTCTGATGCCTAATATAGGTTTTAACTCAAATTACCGGCAGCAACCTTTTAGAATGAATACACGTAAATATTAATATAACACGACTTTAAAATTTTTCGTCATACTTTCCGTTATATATTTTTTATTTATTAAAAACTATGAAAACAACTTTCAATTTAAAAGCCTTTAAACCCTTATCTTTTTCACTTATTATAGCATTATTGTTAACTATAAGTTTTACTTCGTGTAAAAAAAGCACGCCTGTAGTTACCCCTTCCAGTGCTTTAAATGCCATTAATGCTGCAATAACATCTTCTCCGCAGGATTTTTATATCGATGCTGTCAAGGTTAACTCCGCTCCGCTTGCTTATACACAAAGCACAGGTTATCTTACTATAGATGCTTCGCACCAGCTTATATGGGAAACATCAAGTACCGGCGTTGTAAACAATTCGTTTACTGCAACTTTTACCCCTGGCCAATACAATAGCGTTTATTATACCGATGATGGATCTGTTGTAACCACTATAGATGACAGAACAGCGCCTCAAGTAGGTAAAGCAAGGGTACGTTTTATTAATATGAGTTCGTATGTGAATGCAAATGTCGACTTTTTGATTGCAGGGGGTGGCGGAACGTTAGTATCGAATTTACCCTATAAAACAGCGTCCAGTTATAATGATGTTACAGCCACCGATGCCTTTACACTAAATTCAACGGGCACAAGTAATATATTGCTTAATATACACGCTGTGTTATCGGTGGGCAAAATTTATACTATATATATTGCCGGTACAACAGCGGCAACACTTACTTATAATTTAGTGACAGAAAACTAATTAATGCTTATTATTTTTACTGATAAAAAAATGCCCGTTACGGTTTGTAACGGGCATTTTTTTATCAGGCAATTCACTGAATTATTATTTACACAGAAACAATTATGAAACTGGTTTATATAGCCGTGTTATTTATTTTAATTATTATGTATATCCGGACGATAAGGCGATAATGGCTATATTCTCATTCACCGTTAAAATTTATTTTTCTCATCTATCCTTACAGTAGAAAATATTATATTTGATATAAGAACTAAACTAATTTATTATGGACCACTCCCTCATTACCACCAGTACAAGTTTAGAAGGCTATAAAATAGTTAAACACTTAGGCGTTGTGCGCGGCATTACGGTACGCAGCCGCAGCCTGGGAGGTAATATAGCGGGCGGCTTTCAGTCATTGTTCGGAGGCAGGCTTTCTATTTATGTTGAACTTTGCGAAAATTCAAGAGAAGAAGCCTATCAACTATTGATACAACATGCGCAGGTATTGGGCGCCAACGCCATAATTAATATGCGGTATGACGCCAACGAGATCATGCAGGGCGTGACCGAGGTACTGGCTTATGGTACCGTGGTGGTGGTTGAAAAAATATAAGGATTATTTAAAATATGATAGCGGGATATGTTTCCACATATCATGCGATAAATGACCGATAAGCAACTCATAAATAAGATACAGGGGCCAAAATATATAACTTAGTATAAGCATGATGATAGAATGGTTGTAATACCAATTTATCATTAACGCATATATACCCAATAAGAGGTATAAAATACTTGAATCCCTATTTTTCATATTATTTAATTATTAGCTTACTGCGCAAAGTTTAAGTATTTATTTTTTTATACCAACATAATAAATTTCTTTCTGTTTTTTATAATTCAGTTTTCACGGCTTTTAAGGCAATTTAAGCAGAATTAATACGCTCAAAAAACCTACTGTTCCTGCATAAAAAGAAGAAGTTTTCCACAATAGCCCCAAAAAGCCCGTTTTTCCACATTTTTTGGGATAACTTTTATACATAATTATATACTACTTAATAACAATAAAGTATGTTTGTGCAAACAATTAATACCTAACACAGGTTAACTTTTTTAAAACAATTAAAAACTTATCATGGCAACACCTACAAGTGGCGGTATTACCGCCTATTCAGTAAAAACAAAAACCAAAAATGTACCCATGCTTGACCCTACCATTGATGTAAAATCAGGAAGGTACATAGCAACCGGTAAAGACAGTGCAGGTAACAAAATGGCTGCTATTATGAGCAAGGCTACCGCCGAAGGTCATATTAAAAGCGGCGCTGCAAAAAAAGGCAGTGGCTGGTAAATAATATTGTTACAGCAGACATGCCAAAAACAAATTAAAGAGGCAATAGCTTGCATGCAAGCTATTGCCTCTTTTTTCATTTCCATTTTTTAAACGGATACGTTGATAAGCCTAAGTTATAATATTTTTCCTGGCTGGTTACCTCAATGGTAATCCAGGGAGGTAATTCAAATTGTTCATCTTCGCGCTCCAATTCAATTTCGGCAACTATAAGCCCCTCGTTATCGCCTAAAAAAACATCTGTCTCCCACACTTTATTTTTATAATTGATCCTATACCGTGTTTTCTCTATATAGGTTTTAGCAAATTGGTCAAACAATTCAATGCCATCATTAACAGGTATTTCATATTCATACTCGCTACGCTTACTGCCTGATGCCGGACCTTTAAAAGTAATATAAGCATGCCCGGAGGCTATTCTTAACCTGATTGTTTTGCCGTTATCATTTACCAGGTAACCCTGCTTAATAGGAGTGCCCTCGGGCTTGGTTAGCCCTTCCCATTGATTTTTATCAACTAAAAATTTTCTTTCAATTTCAATACCCATACCTGTTTGGTCGCGTTAAGTATTTTAAATGCTTTTTTTGTTGCACTTACCTGTCTGTAATAACGTTTTTATCGCTTAATAATACAAAAATAGGCTAAATGGCTATATTGCGCTTACTAAATTTATAGCGCTTTATACTGCCAATTGTAAAAAAATGTTAAATATGCTAATACAGGGTGGGCTATTGTTATTAATAGAATATATTTAACTGCATTTTTAATTACCTTAAACCATAATGATGAATTTAAGAAAATTTACTTTTATACTAACCTTACTCATCGCGGCCTGTTTGCAGGCATTTTCGCAAACCGATACTATAAGCGTGCAAACAATTATTGCAAAAACAGGGAAGTTTAACACACAGCGCCCGGTTGAAAAGGTTTACCTGCATTTTGACAAACCTTATTATGCTGTTGGCGATACTATTTGGTTTAAGGCTTATATAACCATTGATGTGCATCAACCGTCGCTGGTAAGTAAGGTGGTTTATGTTGACGTATTAAACAGTAAAGATTCCCTGGTAAAAAAAATGAAATTGCCGGTAGTCGGCAGCATAGCATTGGGCGATATAACACTAAATAAAACCTTTTTCAAACAAGGTAATTATCATATCAGGGCTTACACTAACTACATGCGTAATTTTGACCCTGCTTATTTTTTCAACAAAACAATAACCATTGGCACCAGCGTTGATAAAGATATTTTCACCAATATTTCATTAACATCGTCAGTTAAAAATAATAATACAAAAGTAGATGCAAGCATACATTACAGCACACCCGATGGCCGCGCCTATACGGGCAAAAGGGTAACCTGGAAAGTACAAAACAGCGATGACGAAACCCTGTTTAAGGGTAGGGCTACAACGGATAATATGGGCAATGCGGTTATCAGTTTTACAACCAATAAAGCCGATGCAATAAATTCAGCTGAATTAATGACCACAATTGACCTTGACAGCAAACCGGCTAATCATTCATTTTCACTAAAACATGCTGCTTCGCAAATGGATGTTCAGTTTTTTCCTGAAGGCGGCGACCTGATAAATGGCATACAATCAAATGTTGCTTTTAAAGCCATAAAACCTGACGGGTTAGGAATAGATGTTAAAGGATCTGTAACAGATAATACGGGAACAACTGTGGCTACAATTACTACCCAACATTTAGGCATGGGTATATTTGACCTGTTGCCGGTAGCGGGAAAAACTTATAAAGCTGTTCTAACTTTTCCGGATGGTTCGCAAAATACTTATGAACTCCCCAAAGCAAAAAACGACGGGATGACACTTTCCGTTTCTAATACCGATCCGGAAAAAATAAGCATTACTTTTTCGGCAAGTGATGCTTTTTTCCTGGCTAACAAATACAAAATGATCTCTGTTTTAGCGCAAAACGGACAAGTAATTTGTTACGGTGCCCAAAGCCCTTTAGTAAAAAAAGTTTATACGGTTTCAATTGCAAAGAGTAAAATAGTGACCGGGACGGGTGTTACTAAATTTACCATATTCGCTTCAAACGGCGACGTTTTAGCTGAGCGCGTTATTTTTATACAACGTAATGACTTGTTAAATATTAACCTGCACACTGCCAAAACCTCATATTCGCCCAGGGAAAAAGTAACCGTTGATGTTTTGGCAAAAATGGCAGATCAGCCATCCGAAGCTAATTTATCAGTAACCGTATTGGATGAAACAAAGGTGCCTTTTGATGAAAACGCGGAAACAACAATTTTAACCAACCTGCTGCTTACCTCTGATTTGAAAGGCTATATTGAAAAACCTAATTATTATTTTAATCATGCCAATGCCCAAACCAATGCAGACCTTGATATTTTAATGCTTACACAAGGCTATACCCGTTTTTTATATAAAGATGTTTTAGCTAATAAAATACCCCCTGTTAAGTTTTTACCGGAAGATGGTATTGAGGTAGCAGGTACGTTACGGACTTCCCTCGGCATGCCTATATCAAGTGGATTTGTAAATTTTGCAATAAAAGACAAACATATTGCAAAACAGACAATGACCAATACATTGGGCGAGTTTAAGTTTTCAAAACTATCATTTCCAGATTCAGTAAGCGCTGTTATTGACGCAAAAGGGGATTATAATAGCAGCAACATGATGATCATTGTTAATGGTAACCCGTACCAGCTTCCCACACCTAATTATGCAGCGCCCGATGAGGTTGCCAATATTGACACCTCATTAGCTGCTTACCTGAAAAACAACAAACAACAGGCCCTTAATTCGCATGTTCTTAAAGAGGTGGTTATCAATGAGGCAGCAAATGAACGAAAACCGCATCACGAGGATTATCCTGCGCTAATAGGGCTAAGCGGCATTTCAGACCAGGAAATTCCCGGCTCGGCAATGGCCGGTTGCATAGATTTATTTGAGTGTTTAAAAACTATGACTAACTCGTTTGTTTATGACAATGGTAATCTGTATGTAAGAAGGGGGCATAACACCGGCGACCAATCAACTCCGGTAGCTATTTATTATAATGGGTTAGCGGTTGATTATAATTTTTTATCCAGTTTAGGCCCTGCCGACGTTGAATCAATTGAAGTATTTACATCCGATGGTTATAGCGGCGTTAATAAAAATACCGGCACCAAAGGCATTTTAGTAATAAATGGGAAGAAAGTGGTTAAAAAGCCCAAAATGACCAAGGACCAGGTAAATGCGTTGATTGCGGCAATTAAAAGCAGTGCAATAACCCTTTCGCCAATGGGCTACACCATGACCAGGGTTTTTTATAACCCTAAATATAATGTTTCAGGAAACGCGCCATTGGGGAGCGATCTGCGAACCACTATTTACTGGAACCCCAAGGTTGTGACTGATAAAAACGGCGTGGCCTCCTTTGAATATTTTAATGCAGATGGAAAGGGCACCTACCGGGCCATAATTGAAGGTATAGACAGCAATGGCAACATTGGGCGTACTGTTTATAGGTATAAGGTGGAGTAAGCTACATTTGCAGTTGCCAAAATTGGGAATAGAATATTATTAGTGGTTGACATAAACCCCACCAAAATGAGACTACTTTTTATTCTGATAATGTGTCTATCCGTTTTCTTTTCCGGCTTGCCCGAAATAGCTCAAGCGCAAAGTGAGGTACCTGTTATTAGGAAGGTAAAGTCGTATACAAGTTATGATTATAGTGTTGAAAACCCATCACATGCTACATGGGTGGTAAAAATTCAAACCTTTCTTGACATAGAGGGAAGAATAACTGATGAGTGGCTGTATCATATAAATGCAGACAGTAGTATCTCCATTCATAAACACCATCGCGATACTACGGTACAGGGTAGCATGTTTGGAGATATTTATAGAATTGGCAAGCCCGGTAACGCCGAAAAAAGTGAAGAAATAAAATATCATTACATTCACGGAAAAATTCAGCGCACTGTAATTAAGTATGATAAATTGAATAATGTAATTGAAAGGTTGAAATTCAGCCCTGACGGTACTAAAGATTCGTATGAAAAATTTAAATATGATGCGAGGGGAAACGTATTAGTACAAACCGACTCCAATTCTTTTTATGTAGGTGGCATGCTGCCGGCCCAAAAAGTAACAGATGTAATTTATACCTATACCTTTAGATATGATAATTTTGATAAAGCAGGAAACTGGGTACAACAAAGCTATTTAATTGGCGGGCGGTTTGTGCTTTGTGCAAAACGCGAAATTGAATATTATTAACTGTTCACTATGCTTGCCGGTTCATATCTATGTTATCCTCATAAGCAACTATTTACTAATCTCTTAGTTGACATGTTAATAATTTTTTTAACGTAATATTAAATTATTTTTTTTAGTTTTATACCCGATTAACTATTTGATTGACCCAATTAATATGAGAAAACCCCTACTTTTTCTTATTCCTCTTGTTTTATTAGGAATTTCGGCATGTAAAAAATTAGATAC
>Ga0206914_1050_pt1 | contig 13456 bp, 10 predicted proteins | sample Alteio_BWOrgHeat_73_FD_152938 | JGI IMG/M metagenome (GOLD analysis project Ga0206914, IMG submission 152938) | Enriched cells from forest soil in Barre Woods Harvard Forest LTER site, Petersham, Massachusetts, United States -... | ecosystem: Environmental > Terrestrial > Soil > Temperate forest >... | reverse complement strand
GAAATGCCATTTGTTTACCCTCTAAGTTCATGAAAGCGAGAGAGTTTTCAGTGCTAGCCAATAATGTTTTTAAATCAGCATCTGAAATAGGAGCTATGGCAGTACAGCTATTATTTAAACATGTTCTATATTTACCCGGAGCAATAAGCTTTTTTGCGCTAATAATAGAAGTCCCGGCTTCAAGTTGCACACCAAGTGGCAAAATTTGTATAAACTGCAATTCTTTTTTAGGCCCCAAATAACCTATCTGAAATAATGCTATCGGTTGCTGTTTATCGTCTTGTGTTATATTAATCTGCTGCGATAAAACACAAGTTTCGGGTGTTTTTGTTTCGTCATTTTTAGGCGCACAAGAAACTGTCCAATCATTAAATTTTGTACCATCCTTTTTAGATGCAGTAGCGCTATTGAGTTGTGTTAAAGCAAATATCGCCGTAATTACAACAAGCCCAAAGATTACAAAGCCTACTTGTTTTATATTCGTTTTCATAATATCTATTTTTTTTATATAAAAATTGTTAAATGGTGGGCGATGACAGAATCGAACTGCCGACCGTCTCGGTGTAAACGAGATGGGCGAATTTTGTTGTAGCTACTCATGATGAAAACTCCAGCTCTTTAACTTCACATTTAACCTTCAAATCACTAGTATTCATGCGTCCTCCACACGTTTGTATTTAAATTGTACGTTTGCAGATTATCTGAAGTCGAGTCATCTGTCAATCTCTAAATCAACATCAATTTTACAGATTTTTTGAAAAAACGCAGCACATAAGGAGAACGAAAAACACAAAAATCTTTTAAATTTTATCGGAGAAAATATTGTTTTAGCTCACCCTTAAGAAAGGCAGAAAACTTATACTGAACAACAAGCTTACTTTTAATGCGCTATCTTAACGTTAAATTTTGGACTTGAAAGAGACTTAAAGTTGAGTTATCTCTTGAGGTAATACATCTAAGGTATTAAGACTTAACTAATCTATAAGTAATTATTACAAATTAATCGGAGGAGCAAAATGGCAAACAGTTCATTTAATTTTACTAAAGAAGCAATAGCTAAAATTGTGTTACCTAAAGACGGCAGGGATATTTACAAAGATACAAAAGAACAAGGTTTAATTTTAATAGTTTCTTATACCGGTAAAAAAGCTTTTTATATTGCTAAAAATATTAAAATAGAAAGAGATAAAAAATATTATCGTAAAAAGGTGGGAGATTTTCCTGATTTATCTATATCTGATGCTAGAGCCAAAGTATCAGATTTGAAAGTACAAATTGCCAAGGGCTTCAATCCATTTGAAGAAGCTACGGAAACTCTTAAAGAAATAACTTTTAAGGAATTATTTGATAAATATATTAACGATTATGCGAAACATAGTACAAAGGGCTGGAAAGCTGACATAGCAGATATAAACAAGAAAGCCCAAACTTTGTATGATAAAGGGATAAGTAGTATCACAAAAGAAGAAATTCAAAATATTTTTAATAAACTTACTACTACATCAGGTAAATATGCTGCAAATAGATTTTTAGATAGGCTAAAGGCTATATTTAATAAAGGAATAGAATGGGATTTACTGGAAAAAAATCCAACTAACGGCATCAAACAGAACAAGAAAAAAACTAGAGACAGGTACATTACTGCAGAAGAAGTAGACGCATTTTTAAAAGCTGTAGAGGAAGAAAAAAATCCGATTATGAGAGACTTTCTGCTTATTTCCCTGTATACCGGCATACGTGAAGGCAACGTTAAATCCATGCGTTGGAAAGACATAAGCTTTGAGAGTAAGACCTGGTACCTAGGGGATACCAAAAACGGTGAGTCACAATATGTAGCCTTGTCAGACAAAGCGGTAACAACACTGAAGAAAATAGCCAAAACAACAACCAGTCAGTGGGTTTTGCCAAGTGACAGAAGTGCTAGCGGTCATATAGAGGAACCCAGAAAGGCTATGCTAAGGGCTCTTAAAAAAGCAAATATGGAGGATTTTAGAATTCATGACTTACGCCGTACCAGAGGCAGCTGGATGGCTATGGCAGGTGCAAGTCAATATATCATTGGCAAGGCTCTAAACCATAAAAGCCCTAGTTCAACTGCAATTTATGCTAGACTTAGCCTTGATCCAGTGAGAGAATTTATGGAAAAAGCTGATAGCTTATTTATTAAGAGCTAAAGTAACAAACAAGATGCAAGTGAATTTTGAACCCATTACCCGTGAGCGTTGCCTAACAATTCAATAATTGGTTATGATTACCTCTTGCTTTTTTTCTCTTTTGTCCTGGATGGCGTATTTAACCTCTATAGACCTTATGTTGAAAGCTTTGTATAGATCTTTTATAAAATTGGTGCCGGAGTTGGAAACCATAAACTTTGCTCCTTTTTTATCAAGCTCTACAGTAAAATCCCTCAAGCGGATTTGCTCATTTTCATCAAACGGTAGCCTAGTGTAAAAATCTTCTCCGGACTTGTGGTATGGTGGGTCTAGATAGATAAAATCATTTTTAGCTGGAGTTATGAATGAGAAATCATTGGCGTAGATTGTAGCTTTTTTTAGAAACTTACTGCAATCTTTGATTCTATTGTAAATTCTGGTAGTACGATAGTTTTTTGTTGAAAAGGAAGAATCAAGCCTGCCGTTCTTATTGATTCTGTATATTCCTTTGAAAGCGTAGCGATTGAGGTATAAAAATCTTGCCGAGATGATTTCAGGATTGTTGCTATTATTGATGTCTCTAATTTGATAATAATATTCTCTGGAATGATTTTGATCATGCCTCTCTAGCAGAGAGCTTACAGATTCCGGGTTCCTTTTAACAACATTATAGCTAGTTACCAGATCAAGGTTGATGTCAGACAAGAAGCATTGTTTAAACATATTACTTACTTGAAAAAATAGAGCACCGCCACCAAGAAAAGGTTCATAATAATTATTTAATCCTGAGGGAATGTAGCTAATTAGCTGCTCGGTGATTTTTCGTTTTCCACCTACCCACTGCAAAAAAGGTTGAGCTTTGTTTTTTGAGGTACTGTCCATATATAGTATATTTCATTGCTATTAAAGTTTATATTATACTATATATAGCTGAAGAACACTACAAAAAGAGGAGGGAGATGTGCAGTTTTCTTGACATCTGAACAACGCAAGAATTAACACTATAAAAAAATCTGCAAAATACTCAAAAAAAGCTCTGGACTCCTGATAAGGCTGAGGTTTATGGTGTAGATGGGTGCTAATAGTTAGTCCCAAGCACAGAGTTAGACTAAAATCACAAAACTTAAGCTCTAACTCTGCGCCGCACCATTTCTGTAAACAAAAACAGTAGGTTAATGCTATGTCAAATAAATTAGAAAATCAATCTCAAAATCAATTAAATAATAAAAACCACTCTACAGAACAAAGTTGGTGGGCGAGTATTGCGCCGACCTGTGTAACTATCAAGCCATTATCTGATAAAAAAGTAATGGGTGGCGGCAATAGCGGCCTTGAGTCCGGCTATCTGGAAGCATTATTTACTCAGCTGCAAGAACTTAAGCAGCAGGCAAAGCAGGCAGAAATCGCCAAAGCTGATTTTATCATGAATATGCAGCATGACATACGTACTCCATTTAGCGGTATCTATTCTCTTGCACAAGCTCTGCAGCAACAGGAAACCAATAAAAAGAAAAAGGAAGCACTTGATTGTATTGTTGATGCTGCCAAGGAGCTATTGGACTATTGCAATAATATTATTGATTTTGTAAGGATAAAATCAGGGACAAATCCTAAACTGCAGAAAAAATTCAACTTACGGCAGTTAATTGAGCAAGTTGTTGCTATGGAACAGCCAGCTGCCAAGAAAAAAGACTTGTCGCTTATCCTGAATTATCATGATGACATTCCCATTACTATTATTGGTGATGATCAAAGGTTATTACAGATTTTGCTTAATCTATTGGGTAATGCCATTAAATTTACTGAAAAAGGTAGCGTCACATTAGAGGTTACCATAGTAAAAAAGCCTAAAAATAGAGAAATCATCCTGTTATTTCTTGTTGAAGATACTGGCATCGGTATTGAAGAAGAAAAACAAGAGTACATTTATGAAGAGTTTAACAGGGGAACACCATCCAGTAGAGGGCTTTATAAAGGGCTGGGCTTAGGTTTGACCGTAGTAAAACAATTCGTCGCAGAAATGGATGGTGAAATTGAACTAACCAGTACGCTAGGTCAAGGCAGCTGCTTTACCTGCATCGTACCTTTTAAACTACCATTAAATTAATGAGGCTATCATGACAGATAAAATTGATACTAAACAAGATCCTAAACAAACTAAAATCCTGATTGTTGAGGATAATGCAACCGCCAGATTGGCATTAAGTTTTATGCTACAGGCAATGGGCTATAAAAAACTAGATATAGCCTCAACCGGCAAAAAGGCTGTAAATATGGCCTCAGAGAATAGGTACGACCTAATCTTGATGGATATAGGTTTGCCTGATATTGACGGAATAGAGGCAACAAGGCAAATTAAAAAAATTCCACAAAATAATACTGTGGTAATAATAGCTGTAACGGGGCATGCAAAAGATACATGTGGGCAGGAATGTCTTGCTGTTGGAATTAATGAGGTAATTTCTAAGCCTTTTACGCAAGAAGAATTAAAGGGAGTATTGCAGAAATACAAGTTGTAAAATATGCAAACGGCTTATGGCAATATATTAGCCAAAAAATAAAATGGCACGGTTAGTGTAGTAGATAAAGCTAAGGCTCTAGGAGGATTTAAACTTGCTACAAATACAGTTCTGTGTTTATTGGTTTGATGGTATTGGTGATTATTCTGATGATAAAAATACAATTTATGGTTGATTATTAAAAATTAAATGCTAACTTAGCAACTTAAGAAAATTCTAAACTAATATTTACAAGATAAATAAACAAAAAGTAACTTAAGTTAATCGGAGGAGATTAAGAATGTCAAAAGCAACAAGTTTAAAGCAATTTTTAGCCAACCCAAGAAAATTTACCGAAATTGACTTCAGTGATCAAAAGATAGGAGCTGAGGGAGCGATTGCCTTAAGCGAAGTTCTGAAGAATCACAGCAATTTGAATAGGCTCTACCTCGAAAACAACCAGATAGGAGATGAGGGAGCAATTGCCTTAAGCGAAGCTCTGAAGAATCACAGCAATTTGAATGTGCTCTCCCTCAACAACAACCAGATAGGAGATGAGGGAGCAATTGCCTTAAGCGAAGCTCTGAAGAATCACAGCAACTTGCAGTATCTCTGGCTCCACAACAACCAGATAGGAGATGAGGGAGCTGCGGCAATTCTTGATGGTGTGTTGAAAAGTGTTAGCACGTTCAACAAGTTATATTTGCAACAAAATTACATCAGTAGCAACTTGGTTCAGCTGATCAAAAGTCAGCTAAGCAATATACAATATCTTGGAATAGATCAACAATATCCTGCAAATCAACAGCCTCAGCCTTATAAGGTAGCCGAGCAAGTAACATTAGTAAAACTTAACGAAGCACAGGATAAAATAACAGAAAGTTTTTCTGTTATAAAGGAAGCGATAAAAAGTGATAATTTTCCTTTAAATCCAAAAGCCAGGCAAAATACGCAAAAAACAATGGAGAAGATTGGAGATATGCTAACTGAGTTTGAAAAGGTTAATCTTTACTCAGTAGAATTGGTTGCCAACAGGCTTGCAGAACTTACTTCTGAAGATAAATTGACTATAGACTCAATAAATCAGCTAGCTGAATATGTTAGTCAAATGTCCGATCGTATTGAAATTATCAAAGCAATAAATGAGGTTTTTGAAGTTAGGTTACAGGAATTAGATACAACAATACAGGCAAATAATTTATTAAGTGATGTTGATAAGGATCAGATAGTTAGCAAGCTGGAGAAGTTTGAGCAATCAGTTACCCAATTGCCGAATCCAGCTTTGATAAATAGTATGATAGAGAAAGTCAAGGAATTATCAGAAAGTGATGAATTTAATACCGGGCAGTTTGCAGATATGTATAATCTGATAGAACAGCTTCAATCTGAAGTTAGGCAAATGCATGATGAAGTTAGAGAAATTGAAGATAAAATGTTTTGTATGGATCAAGGATCAGTTTCAGCACTAATAATTGATTACTACATACCGGCTATGAAAGCTAGTCCTGAGCAGCCGAAGCTATACGATAAATTGGGTAATTTATTTCGTGCTCAGGGAGATTATGAAAAAGCTATAAAGTGCTATAAGGTAATTAATAATAATTTTAGAATAGACAAATGCTTTGAGTTGTGGTTAGAACAAGCACCGGAAAATCCGGAAATAATGCTGCAATATGGCGATCATTTACAGTCAATAGGTGAGTTTGACAGTGCTAAGAAACAGTATAATGGTGCTGCCAGTCTTAGTGATGGTGTGACGTTCAAACGGGAAGCTCTAAAAAAGGTAAAGGACTTAATTACAAATCAGCAAAGTGTGGTTGCTAATCTTACTAAAGTGATAGAGCTAAGTCACCAACTAGACCAGAATGCATTTTATAACTTTGAGCTGGTAAATGATGAATTTATACAAGATTTACTGGGTGACATGTAACTTCTTCTAAAAAATAGAAACTTTGGAATTAGTGGGCGATACTACTATGTAATGGCCAAAAGCTTAGCATCTCAGCACAGCCTAAATACTCTGCTTGTGGTTTCTTTCATAAAAGCTGCGTGTAGTTTTTTGTGTTTTTTGCTAAATGCACCAAGGTCAAAGCATTGTTTGCTGATGCCTTGCCAGGTGGCAAGGGTGGTATTGCCTGATTTTAGTGCAGAATTGCCTTGCATATAATTCATGATATTGGTTTTTAAGGCGTCCTCTGTTTGTAGTATTTTTTTCTTTTTTTCCTCTAGTTCCTTGAGTTCATCAATGATAAAAATTATATTTTTATCAGCTTCAATAAATGAGGATTTATTGGCGACATGGTATAGAGAGCGTGCTTCTTTTGTAGTCATTGGTACTAGGGCGGTTACTGCAGGTGTTGGAGTGTTTTGTGCGTTGTGGCTCTGGTTTTGCTGCATGATTTTACCTAAATTTGATTAATTTTGACGTGATATCTTGCTTCGACAAGTGCTTTTTGGTTTGCTGCATGAGGGTCAATTGGTGGCTTGGCATCTTCAAAAGTGACGCTATCATCTGCCCAAACAACTAGAAAATCGCAAAAGTAAATGCCGTTTTTGCCTAAGTCAAAAGGCACCTGACGAAGAAAATATTTAACCTCAGTATCAAGTTTGCGCTGACGTAGGCTTAAGTAATATTCCCGCTCTTTTTTTGAGGTAAACTTGATTCGGTCAATATCCATGTGCTTGACGTTATATTGATGTTTAGGCATTTTATATTACCCGTGCTTTTAATTTCTTGAAAGAGGATTTTATGCTAGCTCTTGCCCACGCCATAGGAACGAATACGGAGGCAATAGCAACTATTGCCATAATAGCTGTACTGCTTATGGGTTTTGTACTGTGTCTGCTCTGCCTTGCTAGATATTTTGTACTGCTTGACCTGCTTTGCTGATTTTGGCTATGGTGGTTAACTTCAATATCGCTTAAGAACAGCTTACGCTCTAATGCACGTCTTCTGACCAATCCATGCAGTTTTCTCCCGCCGGCATGCACCCATTTAGGAAATTCCTCGGCAGCTAGAATATATTCGCCACGGTTTAGTTTCTGCCGCAGGGTTGAAGCCTGAAAAGCCCCAGCCCCTAGATTGAAGATAAAGGAGATCAGCGCAGCCTCTTGCAACGGCGATAATGGCACGTGGCAATAGCAGCGAAGGCAGCCCCACGCAATTTTAACGTCCTGATCAAGCAGGGCTTCGGCTTGCTCTCCGGTGATGCTAGGAGCTACCTGCTCGTCTTTGCCGATAACATGGCCATAGCCGATTGTCGGCATGCCGCCAGCGCATTGATATTGAGTTAAACGCAAGCCTTCAAATTCTTTGATTAAATCTTTAGCTATGGTGTTTGCGTTACTTGTGACTTCATTACTAGTAATCTTGTTACTAACGCCATTATTTGCCATCGTTGCTACCATAGGCGCTCGTGCCATTAATTCTATATTTACCGAATGCCCTCGCACCAAACCAGAAGCCAATTACAGCACAGAATATTGCTTGATCCTCATCTGTCCATATAGGAATACATATTCCTTGCGTGGAACTAAAAAATATCAGTAGCTTTAATACTATATAGAGCAAAAAGAATGAGTAAGTAATAGTAGGACGAACAAGGGCAGAAAGAGAATCTACCCACTTAATGCCCGTCGGTTTTGCATGACTATATAAATATTGATTCTCTTGTGCTTCGGCTCTTACATATATTTCCTCTAATCTGCTATGTTGGCCTGATTTCATGGCCTCAATCTGCAGACCTATAAGTTTGAGTTCATGCTCCTTGTCCTTTCTATCTTTTAGGAAGTTAAACAGCTCCGGAATAAAGGCGCTGGTAAATCCTGCTAAACTACCGAGTAATGCTATCATATTAAGTAACCGTCAACTTACTGTTAAGTGAATCGGTTTGTCAAATGTCAATACCCCGCCAATACCAAAATCAAGTGAATAGGACTGTATACCGGGAATAGACCGTGAACCGGTAAGACGCATTGTGTACATTCCGTTATTAGCATTCTGCAATTGATTTTGTAAATTGTTGCTTTGATTAGTCAAATTATTCACCTGAACGCTTAAACTACTTATTTGATTTTGTCTCTGAGATAGTTGAGTATTTAAATTAGTGATTTCAGTTTGTCTTTGACTTAGCTGAGTAGTTAAATTAGTTATTTGGGTTTGCTTCTGATTTACCTGACCATTTGAACCATTTAGCTGCGTAGTTAAATTATCAACTACAGACTGCCTTTGCTCCAATAATAATTCATTCTCATTTATGGTATATCTTGCCCGAGCCAGTTCATCTTCAAGCAACTCGATTTTTTCCAACAACTCCTCCATATGGCCAGCATATGATAGCTCGGAAAGCTCAAGTTGAGTAATTGAGTTCTCACTTTCGCTAAAATCATCAATGCTGAAATTGGTAACACCAGTATTGATTTTAGGGTTATTGACGTAAATAGTATATTTTATTGCTCTGGTCTTTGACGATATTTTACTAATTAGATCACGTAAAGCCTCCTGACCGGTCTGGTTGTTTAAATTCCATGGCAGCACAAGATATTGTCCCTCAAGATTATGCTCACTACTAACTTTGCTAAATAATGTCTCACCGCCCAACATAAAAGTCAATGATTCCCTTGCAATAGTAATTACTTCGCTTGCGTCCTTGGTAAAAATCTCCAGCTCAGCATGATCAACATTTTGTGGAATGATATTTTTTGTTAAAGTAAATTTTGCTATGTCCTTAATTTGATCAGTGTTTTTTGAGTGTATTTTCTTTAAAATACTTTTTAGTTTCTGCACTTTATTGGTTGAATTAAATCTAATGGAAATTTTCTTCATTTTTTATCTGTTTTTTTAGTTAGTTTTTTTATTTCTTTATTAAGTAGTTTTTTAGCTGTTTTTTTAGTAATTTTATTTAGTATTTTTTCTAATACCTGTATTACTGTCAATTGCCCTCCAATCCCTCTAAATACCAGGACTTGTAGGTGGTTTTATCTTACCACAAAATAGCCTGTTTTGGAAGGGAATTTAGAGCGTTTTTGTGCTTTTTTGCCTTTATTTTGCTGGGTTTTTGGGGTTTTTTAAGAGTTTTTTAGTTGTTTTACTTTAGTTAAAGATAAACTTTAAGTACAAAACAAATTATGCTATGTTTGGTCCTAAAAATTATGTTGTTTTATGAATCAAAGTCAATTTTGAGAAAGTATAGACACTTTTAAAGTAAAATTTGCAGGTGGTGATACCGTAGATGCAGAACTCTTTACCAGAACTATAAACAATACCATAGAACTGATAAAAACCTCAGCGCATGCTATGACCCGAATGCTTTTTTACGTTTTGAAATAAAAGACATCCAGCAACTGGAGAATTCTTTTGAAACTACTATTGGTGTCATAGCAAGACAGGCTACACCCACCGCAGAAGAAAACCAGCCTATTATTGCAAGAAACGAATCTCAAATAATAAAGAAATGTGAATTAATAATAACAAAACCTGATTTAATTGATTTTTCTAAATGGGAGGTAATACTTGAACAAAAAATCGAGGTCAAAATAGACGATAAAGATTTTATTCAGCAAATCCGAGATGGCAAAATAAAGATTTCAGGCAAGAGCAGGCCGGTTTGTGATTTAAATATCCAGAGTGAGATAGACAACGAATATAATGTTGTTAATGTAGAATATACCGTGCTGAAAGTTCAACGCATAAAAGACGATAATGAGCAGTTAAAGCTCTTTTCTTCAGATGTATAACTGTTTTTATAGTTTTATGTCGTATTCTTTTTCGATCATAGTAATAGCCGGCAGTAGGTAAAAAAGATTGCGCCCCGGGATATTATGAAGTACTAATTTTAGTGCTTCCTCTTCGGCTTTGCTTATGTTCCCATTCTTAGCTTTGGCGACGATGGAAGCAATGGAGTTTACATCGCTGATTACCGGCCCTGATGCTTCCTGCATGAAGGTGCGGCCGTATCTGTCATATTCGTTAAAGATAAAATCCCCGAAGATGCCGAGCCCACCGCCTTTAACTACGGATGCCATCCAGACTTTCGGGTCTTCAGGGTCGGGCAGTGCTTCGTCTATTAGTAAACTATAAGCGCATTTTGATAGATAACCTAAAACAGTGGATGCTACAAGCAAATGGGTCATTGAGGCTATAGTACCAGGGTTTTGTAAGGCCATTGCTAAATCCTTGGTGAATATCCCTGTGCGCTTGACTGTCGGTATTCTCTCAAGAGTTGCAGCATTTAACGGCCGCATCACGTAAGCAACAGGGAAGCTCTTAAACTGCATAAAAAAACGCACAAACTCACCGGCGCCGGTGCCGGCCTTTGTACCCCATACCGTCATTACCCGCTCGGCTGCGTGCGATGTTGTATTTGCTATGCCGACTCTATCTAGAAAATATCGCCTTAAATTATTAGCTAGATTCTCATCTACCCCAGAGTCGGGAATTAAATAATAATTGTCGCCTTGCTTCCGCTTGAAGTTTTTATATAAATGCCAGTTACTCTCATCTATGCTGTATCTTCTAAGCTGATTTTGTAAGGCTTCCGGTAGTCTCTCAAAGGGTGTGCTTACCTTAGCAGCTAAATTCCTGGATAATATCAAGCCCATGGCGCTTTTAAAGGAAGTATCCCACCAATCCATACAATTAAACTTAAAGAATAGATTGGTCATTTTTGAGATAACGCCGAGCGTCTGGGATTCAACATTTAACCGATCATATGCAAAGCCCAACATGGTATCAGAAGCAATGCCGAGGTTTCTGGCAAAGTCTCTGCGTTCCCTACTGCTCATGTTTTTTGTAAGATCAGTAATTAAGTGGCTGTAGCCTTTTAGAATCGGCATTCCCTGATTTCCAATTTCCGCAGTCCATGTTGCAATATCCGGCAGTGAGGATACGACAATACAGCCAAGACTACTCATTGACTTTAAAGAGCGTAGTGCTTGACCAATCGCTGCAAGAGTCGGGTTTTCAGGGGAGCGTGCACCATGAATATAATCAAAGATATTATCCGGCCTGCTGCTTTGTAAATAACGCATATCAGATATTGCAATCCTGTCCCCATTTGCTGCCGGCTCTTTTATGGCATCTATTGTCTCCGCTTTTAATTGCTTAAATGTACCTTGCGGATTACTGCCCAGCATATCAAGCAACCCAATAGCTTTGCCCAAAGACTGCAGATTCAGCAAAATTGAATCCGACAAGTTATATTGACCGCATTTTTCATTATAGATCAGCCAATGATCGGCACTTTTAAAATGTAGCTTTCGTTCTGCTGAGATTTTTTTTGCTAAATTAACCCCTAAATAATCAGACATACCGGTATTTTGATGGATGCCGGTTGCTAAAGAATTATATATTTCCCTAAAATCTATATTCTCCTCATAAGCAGCCTCTGTTTTCTCTAAATCAAGTAGCGGTACAATAAAATCTCGCCAATCTTCATAACCCATTTTACGAATGGCAGAACTTGAATGCATTTGCCTTGTGATATAACCGTCAAGCTCTGAAATATGCGCTCCGGCTCTGTTTGCTCTATTTAAAGCAATAGTTTGCCACTTATGAGTAATTTGTGCAAGCTCTGCCGCTACTCTAGAGCCTGTAAAGCCAACCGGATGCTCTTTGATGGTAAGGTTTGCAAGTTCTCTTGCCATGTCATCTTGATACGGAGCTTTGCCTAAAAACCTTGTCTTAAACGCATAAACAATATCCGCTTTTTCTAAATCAGCCATAAAACCGCAAAGTAACTCTCTGGCTATGGTATTACTTCTTAGGTCGGTTTGCCGCAAAAACTCCTTAAAGCCGATCTTCTTGCTTTGATGCTTTGCTATAAATTCGGTTGCTGCTTTTAACGGAGTTAACGGTACTGGTGATTCTGCTATATCAAGGTTAGCCTGCTCTAGTAGTTCGGTTTTTTGTGCTAATAGTTCAGGGTTTTGCTCCGACAGTTCAGTTTTTTGCTTGAGCAGTTCGGTTTTTTGTTCTGTCAGTTCAGTTTTTTGCTCTAATAGTTCAGGATTTCTGCCTGTTTCAAAAATTGACTTGGCTTCATGAGGCACTTCTAAATCAATATGTTTTCCTTCATCCAGTTGTTTCCTTGCTATATACACATCACGCAAATTAATATCACTTAAATTACTTTTTAGCGTATCTTTTAATTTACCGATCCCGTAAGCACCCACATTAACCATACTGCCGAAAGTTGCACTTACTCCGATATTAGTGATTGAGTCTTCCAATGTATAGGCTCGTTGCTCTAAGTTCCTTGAATAGGCAATTACCGGCTCAAACCCCGCCTGAAACACTGCACCGGATGTTGCACCTCTTGCCGCTGCCCCTGCAAGCTTCCCGTATTTAGCTGCAAACTGCGCCCACCTTGCCTGTCCACCTATTGGCACGAATGACAGAGCAATATTAGTCGGTGAAGCAAAGGACGATAGCACCGCCGTCCCAAATAAGCCCGCTGCCTCTACAAGCCCACCTTCGCCGCTTGCAATGATATGCTCATTAATCGCTCTTTGCTTCTTGCGCTCCAGTAAGTAAACGACAAGCTCCTTAGTCATGTTCGGGTCATATTCTAGCCCTGATTCGCCATAGTTTTTGTTAAACTCTTCCTCGGTTATTTTCTCATCATTAAAATGCTTTTGATATTCTATTTTGCCGATATTCCACAATAGACTCTCGGGATTATCAAGCAAAGCCTCACGTCCCACAGCTCGCCATACATCCATTTTTGTACTGCCCAAATTATCAAACACACTACGTGTACTTAGGTCTTTATTGATAAAAGGCTCGGCTTCATTCCATAAAAATGA
>Ga0206914_1048_pt1 | contig 13591 bp, 19 predicted proteins | sample Alteio_BWOrgHeat_73_FD_152938 | JGI IMG/M metagenome (GOLD analysis project Ga0206914, IMG submission 152938) | Enriched cells from forest soil in Barre Woods Harvard Forest LTER site, Petersham, Massachusetts, United States -... | ecosystem: Environmental > Terrestrial > Soil > Temperate forest >... | reverse complement strand
GCCTGTGCAACAAGATAGAACTTTACGTGCCATTATTTCAGTTGTTCCTATAGGACAAGTTGATTCAATCAGAACTAAATTATTGGGTTGAATATGAGGTATTATAGACCTAACAGCAGCATCTACATAGGAAATATCCGGTTTATTTCCATCATCTAATGGTGTTGGTACAGTAATTATATATATATCAGCCGGAATAATATTTGTTGATACCTCAATGCTACCATTATCAATGGCTTTTTTTAATAAATCCTGTAATTTTGGTTCCGTGCTGAACAAATTTGCAGACTTTACTTTGGTAATAACTTCTTTATCTGTATCAGTGCCAAATACCAGGTAACCGTAATCTGCTAAAACACCTGCAGTGGGAAGCCCAACATATCCAAGGCCTATTATGCAGACCCGCTTCTTATCTTTCATGCAATATATTTTTGCTACTCATAGTTCAGCTTAAAAGCTTAAGCTATCTCAAATGAATTAAGTTATCAATTTATTTTTATTCTAATTTAGAGGCAAATTTCTTCTCAGAATAGAACATAAACAAAATAGATAGTATGATTATTAAACTACCATATAAGGAGGAGACATTACTTTGTAGTACAGCTTGAAATATTAGGTATGACACAAATTCAGACATCTATAGTGACCTCCAGTTCAGACTCTTGCTCTAGTGCTAAAGCCAGTAAGCTAAATTGATTTGAAATATGCTTGTTTAAGTTAGCACCGGCACTCATCAGCATCTCAAAAATTTCTACTCTATTGAAAAACACCGATAAATTAAATAGCACTTGAATAGTTTGGTATCTTAAAGAAATTTAAAGCTTCACTACCGATTTCTTTGTTAATATCGGCTCCAGCATCACTTAACAACCTATCCACTTCAATTTGGCCATATATAATTGCCAAATGTAAAGCACTTGCTCCATTAAAACTATAATACTTATGAATTTATTTAATTTCTATTCGCTGCCTCACCACAACACCCACACCACCAATTTTTTATTGTAGTAAACTATTCATAACTATTTTTCCTAAAGTTAATTGCAATACTTACAAAGTACTTTTGCTATTTTTCTAGCAACAGTTGGGAGGTTTTGTCCATCCAAGTGTAAATTGATCAAAGCAACTGCAAATTAATCGCCGTTTTTTTGCCCTTGTTGTTTTCAATTTCGTAGCCGATTGACTGACCATCGGTAAGCTTGTCCAATCCTGCAAGTTCTACCTGCCTTATATGCACAAATATATCTCCACCTCCTGCCTCCGGTTTAATAAAGCCGAAGCCCTTGGTGCTATTGAACCATTGTACTGTACCTTTTTCCATAATCTACCTTACATTTATTTATATAGTTTCTAAAAATACTTATTTATTATAATCAACTTCTACTGTTACAGGCAACCTTTAGTTTTTGTTCAGCTTGAAACTTTAGTTGGTTATAGGAACTTATTTGCAATGGGATACCGGTGCTGGTATTACGGACAGCTCCAGCCGGTACGTTGCTAACGCCAAATTACCAAAGCCAATTAATGAAATCTCGTCACCACAGCTAAAGCTTCGATTATTGCTACTAACCAATGTATCAATGGCTTTCTCAGCTTCAACCATAGAACTGATTCTACACCTGAAATTTGTTTAATAGTTGAAAGATTTAATATTCCTCCTCTTCCATCTTCTGTCGGTTATGATATTCCTGTATATCAAACCATCTCTCAGGAGCGCAAGAGAAAAATTTACTAAGTTTTGTAGATATATCCATATCTATACTTTTTTTGCCCCTGATAATGTCTTCAAGGAGTTCGAATGATATACCGGTATCACTAACCACTTTCCAGATAACACCACGTAGTAGTAAATCACCTGTGTGGATCAATGATTCTTCTTTTTCTATAATCATAAGTTTGTTCCTTATTTAATTAATGAATCTATAGTTTAATTTGGTAAAAAGCATGTTGCAAGAAGATTTAAGAGAGTGCTTGGATGTGGAGCAAGGTTTTGCCAGGGAAACATTGATTATAATAGCTGAAAGGAAGGGAGTATTTTATACGAGCTATACTGCCTGCGTATTATTGTAAATTGCAACTAACTCCAATTGCAAATTAAAATACTTAGACCTATGCAAGTGATAAAACATTAATACGGCATAAAAAAACAACTATTTTACAGTTTTTCTTCTGATTCCCGCATCTTGGTTACCACTAGCAAATGCAGACATTCAGCCGCATGTTTCCTAGATCTCCACTTTCGTCAGGGTAACAACGGTTTGTGCAGGGTAGTTGGTTCTAAAATGAAAAATCTAATTTGTAATTCACGTTAACTAACTTTTGACTCATATTGTGGCTCTGGAAATGTCTCATTGAAAATAATTATAGAGATTAAGATTGATAAGACATCTATTCTTTTTCAAGGGGTCAAACTTCATTATAATTTTTGCTCTAAAAGAAGGTAATTCCTAATTACATTTTACACGCAGATCAATAAGTGTATACTCATAAAACCATATTATATCTTGATGGTTGTTCTTTTAGACTCTAATTAACGATGGTATTTTAATGTATGAATATTTTTTATGAAATCGTCGTTTTCAGTCCCTTTAGGCAAATTACCCAATAATTCTATAATATTAACTTGGCTTATTAGTATATAAACTATACAAACCAATGATAGAATAAGTACCCTGGTTCTTAGCTTTATCTTCAAAAGCTTTTTGATACTTGCATATATTTTAAGCCACTGATTTTGTTGTAATAACATAATTTTCTCCCTATTTTTAAGTTAATCATGTCTTTGCTGAAAGGCTTTATTTGTATGCTTTAGCAAGGTATAGGTTTACGATACATGATATTAGTACAGTTTTCAAATGAAATATGTACATAAATCAATTTAATATGGTGGTTAGGCTTAATTAGGCTAATTTTTAATGCAACTTTCTTCGTTATTTGACAATTTATAGTGGGGCAATTCTACAGCGCAAATACAGGTATAAGAAAAGGGTAATGTGATGTTTCTTAAATCGAGGACAATTGTTTAACGTTATATATTGCACAACAACATATATTGTATGCTGGTTAACTCTAGTAATGAAGTATTACGATTCCCCAAATAGTCTTGAAATCGCTTACTACAACGCATTGAACAATTGATTAATTTTGCTAGTCCTTGTTACATTTTTTAATTCATCTACAAATTCCCACTTTAATTGGTGGGAGTAATTGGCTAGCATACAGATTAAGCAGCTTTGCTTAGAGATTTCACTAGAGTATTGACAGCATTTTGGTGTTCCGGACTTTTTATTTTCATAAAATTACGGGATACTTCAATACACATACGTTGATGTTGTGTCACTGCTTGCTCCGCTTTTGTAGAATTTATATCCTTATAAAAATAAGATATGTCTTCTGATAAAGCTTTTGCAATTAATACTAATCTACCTATGGATATTCTATTGGTACCTTTTTCATATTTCTGTAATTGCTGATGAGTAACACCAATCGCTTCTGACAATTGTTGACGAGCTAATCCTTTAGCTAATCTCAGGGAGTATACTTTTTCACCAACGGTTTTATCAATGTTACTTATAAAATCATTTCTTCTGGCCATAATTTTCTCATAATTAAATTTATCAACTAAACAATTTATTAATTGTACAGTTGTAAATGTAACATAAGAAATGAACCTGCGCAATACTTATTTAATAATATTTAACTATTATAAAAAGTTATTTCTTAAATCTTAGTAATAATAACGAAAATAATTGCGTAAACTTTCTTTGCCTGGACATCCCCAAAAGCCGAATTTGAAATCTATTCCGAGCAAAATCCATAATATTAAAACTACTACCGACAGGTAATGAAAGAGTATGGCTACTATTTTGTCCCCACCAATCAATTGAGGAATTATTATGTCAATATCATACATATTTGAAATGCACACTAGGCTCGGCAAGCGTTGAAGAAGTAGTGGGGTCTTATGAGGTTCTTCAAGATATTAGTGTAGGTAATGGATTTAATATATGCGAAGATCAGGATAGTGAGGATAAATTAACTCACATAAGAAAATGGAATAGCATTGAATCTCAAAAATAATTGGTAAGTTCTTGTCCGGACAATATAATGAAAGGGCGACGTGGTATGTTTGGAAAAGCAGAAAAAGATAGTTTTTATAAATTAGTGTAGCTTAAATGGGCATTTCTTATAACAAGATAATACAATTCTGGTTTAATGAAATCCCTCCGGTACAAAGATGGAAAAAAGATTCAGAATTTGATTTATTAATCGCAAGTCGTTTTGGAGTAATACATAATGAGGCCGAACAAGGTAAGCTAGAGTCCTGGCGTAGCAATGCACTTGGCTCTTTAGCAGAAATAATAATACTTGATCAATTTAGTCGTAACATATATAGGGAGACTCCCAAGGCGTTTGCCAATGATGATTTAGCTCTTAAGCTAGCAAAAGATGCTATAGAAAAAGGATATGATCAGGAGCTCGATACAGAATATTTAAGTTTTTTATATATGCCTTTTATGCATAGTGAAAAAATTGAAGTCCATATGGAAGCTGTGAATTTATTTTATAAACCCGGTATGGAGGAAGCTTATAAATATGAGTTGAAACATAAAGTAATAATTGAAAAATTTGGCAGATACCCTCATCGCAATAAAATCCTGGGAAGAAAATCTACCGATGAAGAAATTAAGTTTTTAAAGGATATAAAAAATTATTTTTGGTAGGGTGTGTCATCAATAATAAACGATTATCTTTTGCTGTTACTCCAACCGTTCCTTTCCTTCTAGGTAGCATATCCTTGATACGAACCCATTGATCATCAAGTAAAGCGTAGCGGCACATTGAGAAAACTCCTTTAGCATTTTTCTCAATCATTACCTCTTGACGGTAAATTATTGTTTAGCCCCTTTATTCTTTCTGCAATACTGCAAAATATTTTAGTAGCTGATCTTTCAGCTTTTTTATTTTTGTTCATGACGAAATACTGTGTATATCTTACAGCCCAGCATAACGTGGGTAAATTTTGGATGTTTTAAAGAGGGTACTATAAAAATTCTTAATAGAGTCATGCTAAAAAATAATATATTTGACAAATAAGTGACTCATTGATACAGTAATTATTATTTAATATTTTTTTAAGCTCAAAGTGGAAAATGATCTTGTCACAATATTTGAAACGAAATACTTCATAAGGACGACAAGGAAATTAATAAGCGATTCGGATAAATTAGAACTATTTTTAGAATTAAAGAATAACCCGAAATCGGGGGACGTAATTCGTGGAACAGGAGGCATACGGAAAGTTAGATGGAAAGCAGCAGCCGATAGAGGAAAAAGTGGTGGCATTAGAATTATTTACTATTTTTACAATCTAAAGAACATATTATTTTTACTTGCTGCATATTCAAAAAATGACAAGATTGATTTAGATTTTCAGGAGCGCAAACAACTAAAACAACTAACGGATGAGTTGGTAAAAACTTTTAAGGAGGCTAAGTAATTATTATGAAAAAAGAAAACCACGCAGCGCAAGGGATTATGGAAAGTATGCAGGAAGCAATTAACTTTGCCAAAGGTAGTAAAACAGGTGGTAGAATAACATATATTTTTAACAATCAGGAAATCTGCCCGAAAGAGATTAGAAAATCTTTACATCTTACCAGAGAGCAATTTCATGAATGGTTTATTTGCAAGGTAAGCAATCAGCGTAACTGGGAAAAAGGATTACGTACTCCCAATGAAGTGACTTTGGCATTTTATGCAATGATAAAAGAAAATGCATCACAAGTATATAAAATGCTGCATCATAAACCTATACCGAATGTTAGCCGATACTAAGCAACCTACCTTCATATCCGGTCAGATACTTATCAAGAGGAATTTATTCACGTCTTACTTCTCTGTAAGCATATGGTAAAGGCGGTCTAGGAATAAGAAAAATTATAGTATAATATTCCATGGCAGTAGGTCTGCTAGTTTATTGGAGTTATAATCCTGTATAACTTCAAGCACTTTGCTCAAGTATTGGAATGGGTTAATGTTGTTCATTTTTGCAGTCTCGATTAGTGAGTATATACCGGCTGCGGTATGGCCGCCATTGTCAGAGCCGGCAAACAGCCAATTTTTCCTGCCCACGGCAATCGGTCTCATCGCACGTTCAGCTATGTTATTGTCGATTTGGATTTTGCCGTCTTCCAGAAACCGCTTGAGTGCTACCTCATTATTCAACGCATAGTTTATAGCTAGCCTTGTCATGCTTTTGGCCGGTAAATCTTTACTATATTTTTTCAAATTGATGAATAATTTTTCTACCAGTGGCCTGGAGTGTTCAGCTCTATGCTGCAATATTTTTTCAGGTGTCTTACCTCTGATATCGGCTTCTATTGTGTAAATATCTGATATTTCCTGCAACACTGTTGTTGCAATACTTGCTTTATCATTAGCAATTGTCACTTCATAGAACTTTCGCCTGCTATGAGCCCAACAGGCCACCTCGGTAATAGCTGCTGTCGGATTTTCACTACCGACATATAATTGATCATAACCGGGATATGCATCTGCATGCAAAATACCTCTAAAATCCTGTAAATGCTCTCTGGGCCTTTCACCTTTCCGGTCCGGACTATAAAAATAACAAACAGCCGGTGGGGTTTTATCTCCATGAGGTCTCCCGTCTCTGGCGTAAACCCATATTCTGCCGGTTTTTGTTTTTCCAAGCCCCGGAGCTAATACTTTTACCGGTGTATCATCCGCATGCAAATGGCTTGATGCGAATATTTCCTGTTGCAACTGCTCTATCAAAGGCTGCAGCAATCGAACACAGCTTCCAGCCCATCCGGTCATAGTACTTTGAGCAATCTCAACCCCTTCTCGTAAGTATATTTGATGTTGACGATATATCGGCAAATGATTGCAATATTTCTGGATTAAGATATGTGCCAACAATCCATGACCGGCTTTACCTTTGTCAATGGCTTTGGATGGCGCATAGGCTTGAACTATTTTCTCGCAATTTAGGCAGGCGCAGCGTGGTCTGACATGGCGTATCACTTTAAATGAAGATGGAACATATTCTAGTGTTTCGGAGATATCATCGCTAATCTTGCGAAAAGCCTGACCACCACACTCCGGGCAGCTAGGATCAGAATTTAGTACAACTTCTTCTCTTGGTAAATGTTCCGGTAATTTTAAACGCTTAGGCTGTCTTTTTACCTTTTGGTCGGAACTATCCTGGATCTCGCTTGCTGTAACTACTTCAGTGGATGCCAGTTCATTTTCTTCGATCCATAATTCAAGTTGTTCTATTGTAAGCGTCAAAAAAAATGCGTTATAGACGAAGCAAAGGCTGGATGAGATAATAGTGTTTTCAAAAAATGAGGAACACTATGAGGCAAGGACAAAGAAGCAAACAAGAGTGGGCAGAGATAGTAGAGGACTTTAAGAAAAGCGGAAAAAATAAAAGCAGTTATTGTCGAGTAAAAGATTTAAAATACCATACATTTAAATACTGGTATTACCGGCTAAGTGATAAAAATGGCCACGACAAAGCAGAGCAAGAGAAGAGTGGTGATTTTGGCAGAGTAGTAGAAGAAGCACAAACTGGTTTTACTCGCCTTAAAGTAATAGGCAGCGATGGAGTACTACTGCCTGATAATGATCCTAGTTGTGAGGAGGCGAGAACCAGGGAACAGGTCAGCACAATCAAACTGGTTTTAAGAAGCGGAATTAAGCTAGAGCTAGAGACAAGTAACATATTAGAGCTGATCAGAGAGTTAAATTATGTTGCTTAATGCGGTAATTAATGTGTGGGTATATGAGAAAGCGGTTGATATGCGTAAATCAATTGATGGTCTAAGCATTATTGTAGCAAGTAATATGCAAAAGAATCCTACTCAGGAAGGAGAGATTTTTTTATTTTACAATAGAGCTTTGGATAAAGTAAAAACTTTATATTGGGATAAGAATGGCTTTTGTCTTTGGTATAAGCGTTTAGAAAAAGGTAGATTTAATATACCTAAAGAAATTAAAGTAATTAGCTATGATCAGCTACGATGGCTGATAGATGGATTGGACATCAGTAAACTAAAAGGCAATTGTAAGTTAAGTTACAATAAATTTTATTAGCTAATGGTATTGCCAGATGGGAGGTTTATTGATAGTATCCGAGGGATGGAAAGCAAGTCAATATCATATAGTGAGCTGGAAGCAAGATTTTTAAAGCTAGAAAATCGATTAAACGATGTTTTAGCTGATAATAAAAATTTGCGCCTGGCAAATAATATGTTAAGCAAGAAACTAGCAACTCTAACCCGAAAGTATCAAGAATTAAATATCGAACTAAAACAAACTAAAGCTGAAAATAAGCTTTTATTAGAGCAGAACAAAGTACTTTTGGCACGCAATGAAGAGCTTAAGGTACAAAATGAAGAATTAGTAGCAAAGAACCAAGCGTTAGAATTTAAAGTAGCTAGTCTACAAAAACAATTATTTGGTAAAAAAAAAGATCGGATAAATAGAGATAAGAATGGTGCAGTAGAGCAATACTTACGCTCAACCAGGCAAAAGCCACAAGGAGAGATAGAAAAATCTGGGCGCAAACCAAGATCACAGTATAGAAGACCTGATGAAACAAGAAGATATGATTTTATTAATCCCCCTGTTTGTGATTGTTGCGAGCAGAATATGAGCTACTTGAGTAGCAATGATTCTGAGCATGCGGAGTATGAAGTAATTTTAAAAAAAGTAAGAATCAGCCGGGAAAAATATGTTTGCAGGGAGTGCAATAAGATCAAGGTAGCGCAAGGTAGCAGGTTACCTATTCCCAAGGGATTACCATTAGTTGGATTACTGACTAAAGTTATTTTAGATAAGTTTGGCAATGGTATGCCGTTTTATCGTCAAGCGCAGAACTGGCAATATCAGAATGTAGGATATAGCAGGCAGCAACTGAATGGATGGTTTGCAAGAGCAGCTGATTTAATCCAGCCATTAACTTCATTAATGTATAGTGAGATGTTGAAATCAGATTACCTTATGTGTGATGAAACAGAATTGTTATTGCTAAACAAAGAAGATGGTAAGGATGGCAAAGTTCACATGTGCGTGATGAAGGAAGGAGGAAAAGCATTTAATTTTGTATATTGTTGGCCAATTAAGAGTAGGACTCAGGAAGAGATCAGTAATAAGCTGAAGGATTTTAGAGGATATTTACAAACAGATGGCTTAAATTTTTACTTTGAAGTACAGGTAAGAGATGGAATTATCAAAGTAAATTGCTGGGCACATGTTAGGAGAAAGTTTGTAGAGATAGTGCAGTTAGCTGGTGATGAGGCGATTGGAGGATTGTCCTTTGAAGTTGTAAAAATGATTGATGAGTTATATAGGATTGAGAGAGAAGGTAAGGAATTAACGGGGAAAGAATTACTACGTTTGCGCAATAAGGAATCGAGGAAGATTTTACAAAAGATTAAAAGATATTTGCAGAAGCATCAAGCTTTAGTGTTACCTAAAAGTAAATTAGGTAAGGCAATAAACTATACACTACAAAGATGGGATGGTTTAACGTCATATTTAAAAGATAGTCGTATAAAGATTGACAATAATGAGTCAGAGCGATGTATCAAATATTTTGTTATTGGCCGTAAGAACTGGTTATTTGCCGATAATATTGATAGCGCAACCAAGATGGGAGAATTATATAGTTTAATAATGAGTTGTAAAATCAATAATATCAATCCGCAGGAGTATCTGGAATATGCATTTAAGCAATTACCCTATGTAAATAAGCATGATATTGAAAAGCTGAAGCAATTGCTACCTGATAGGTATGACAAAAATAAGTACTTTGATGAAGAATACAGGCAAGAACGTGGCATTAAGGAAGAAATAATAGTGCATGAAAAGGTTGAAGTAAGGCTGGCCGAGCTAAAAGTAGCTTAAGCTTAGTAGCCAAGGCCAATAATCAACAGCATAGAAAAATTAAGAGTACAAATGAGCTATGGAAATAAGATCAATTCATACATTAGATGATGTTAGGCCGTTTATAAATTTTGAAGTGAATGTCGGTGGAGGTACATTGCAATTAGAAGGACATGAATATTATTGCATAGATCAATCATGTAATTGTGCGATAGTAAATATAATGGTACATGAGGTAGGAGGCAGTAGACTTACGCAACTAATCTATGGATGGCGACCTTATAAACATTACGTCAAGCAGAATTTTTTTAAAAGAGATTGCGAGTCAATGGTTAGAGGAGATTTAAGCCTTCCTGAGCCGAAGACTCATTTGAATAAGATGATTTTAGCTGGATTCCAGAATTGGCTGAGACAAAATAAAAAGGAAAAAGATGAATTATTTGCAGGAAGATATAAAAAATTTAGAAAAAAAATTAGAGAAATAGGCGAAGACGAAATTGGTGGCTTTGCTAGAACTAAGGTTCTATCTGACAATGAAATGATAGAAGTCTTAAAAAATTTAACTCAGTCGGATATCGCTGACATGATTGAACTTTACGGGAAAATAACAAAAAAATAAAACCTCATACGCATATTTATTGACGCTTACGTTCTATTTGACTATTTAATTTTTCAGAAGATCTACCGAACCTTTTGGCTTTCAGTAATTTTAACTGTTCCCTTAGCCATAAGTTTTCTGATTGGAGGGAATCTTTCTCTAAGGCTAGTGTAGTATTTTTTGATTGCAGCGAATCATTTTCTACACTAAGAGTAGCAATAATTTGCTGCAAAGTTTTTGTTTCGGAAGGTAAGTTTTCTAGCTCTATTTTCATAGATGATTTATATCACATAACCCTTGAAAGATCAAGGGTTTATGCAATAAATAATCTAAAAAAACAGCTTTTTTTATCTAATATTATCCGGTATATTTAGGTGGATTTGACCAACGTGGATTTCGCCAATCAATGCCCTCTAATAACATTGAGAGTTGAGCTTTGGTTATTCCTACTGTACCCTTATCTTCACTGCCGGGCCAGATAAACTTACCGCTATCCAAACATTTGTAAAACAGGCAAAAACCTTGGCCATCCCACCATAATAGTTTTACCTTATCGGCTTGCTTGCCACGAAAGACAAACATTGCTCCATTAGCAAATTGCTCGGACAATAGTGTTTGTGCCAGCATCGATAACCCATTAATGCCTTTACGCATATCGGTACAACCGGTGCTAAGATAGATCTTGATGTCATAACCTATATTTAGCATGCTTCCTCTAATATCTTGATTATTGACAATAATACAGAACTCTTGACTTTACCCTGCATGGATAGATGGAAATTATCGAATTTTAAAGACGCTTCTTGTAAATGCGCTTGCTCTCTAGCTTCAGACACCGACAACTCTATAAATCCGGCATCTGAAGCAGAATCTACAGTTTTAGACCCACCTGCAACAAATGACGTATGGTGAGACACAACAGCTTCGTTATACTTACTGCGCCAACCATATATTGTATTCTCCGAAATACCATGACGCTTTGCTAACTCTGCTATTACACATCCTGCTTGCAACGATTCACCAATTATCCTGGTTTTTAGCTCTGGCTTTATCTTTTGGCCTCGCATATGCTACCTTCTTCTTTTTCAATTAAAAACGAAGTTTAGCTTTCCTTTCTGGCGTTCGCTAGACCGCCTTTACCATATGCTTACACTTCTCTTGATAATTGTCAATTTGTATTTATGCCGAAAAAGCTAAAATTGGAAATAATTGGTACAAACATACTCAATTGGTCAGTGTCCATGCTAATGGACCACATACAAAATTAAAAAGATATCTGTGAATCTCACAATTTATTGGAAAACAAAAAAAATGAGCTTCTATAAAAAAATTAATTGTCTCAGCAAAGTCCCAGTTCACGATATAAGAAAATACGTCAATACTTGGTTAATTTTACCATATTCCTACTTTTCATCCAATCTCATTTCTAACTCAGGATTTATTACATAGACTCCAAGCTTTATTCTGGTAAATAACCTTTTATTGTATGGATAGTTACTATTTACTTCATTTCGTGACAATACGGAGCTAATATATTCTCTGTTTTTACGGTAATCAGCTAACACTTCTTCTGTGAAGTTTTGTAACATACCACTAATATTACTGGCTTTGAATGCTATCCGTTGCGCATCTGTTAGCACATTGACACCTGTTACAGAGTTATTTATTTGTGTAAGCAAAAGATACATAACAAGATACTCTGCTTTATGATAGTCAATCTTAAGCAATTTATTATTTACCTTAAGCATTAATGAATCTGGTTTAAGATATTTGTAAATCTCGCTAAAAGCTCCCATGGCATATTTAGCATCAACTACAGCTCTGGAAATAGCAATCATAAAAGCATTACGATTATTGTTATCAACTACTGTTAATGATGCTCCCAAATGCAATAACGTCTCTATATGCGATTTTTTCCCTGTATATGCTGCAGACATTAAAGGAGTTAAATTAAACTGATTTCTAAAATCAATGCCAAATTCATTGATTTTTTCCATTAAGACATTGGTATTTTTATATATATAATCACTAAAATATTCATCTAACATTAAAGGAATGCATTTTGTGGTGTTGTACGCAGCCTTTACCTTCATATACTGTAACTCTTTGATGATAACAGTATCTGAATAAATAATTGCATAATTCAGTAACTTAATTATATCTTTTTTACCGGCAGTTTTGTCTTTCAGTACAATAGTTTGTAATTTACCAAGCTCTTCTTTATTAAGTGGCACCCAGGGAATCACTTTATGTTGCAGTATTATATCCTCAATAGCTTTAGCCTGCTCTTCCTTGCCCTGACTTTTTAGTCTGCCTATTTCTTGCTGCCATTCTTCTCTGGAAGATTCTTTTGCTTCAATATTAATCCGGTTTATTCGGTTAACATCCAACAGGTATAAAAATTTGTGATTCGGATTGGTTTCCAACATATAAACATTACAAACAGATCTGGTTATTGCAACGTATAAAGCATTGATATAAAATTTATATATTTCAAGGGATTTATCTATTTTTTCCTTTGCTCTGGAGTATTTAAAATCCGCACTTAAAAATGAATTATCTATGCCTTTGCTGATTTCGGCATAATTTGGTTCAGATGATATAAAGTCATATAGAATTATGTTTTCATATTCTAGACCTTTTGCTTCCTGAACAGTAAATATAAGAGGTGATCTGAAGACCTCTCTGGCCCTTTGTTTACAATCATTGTTTAATACTAAAATAGCGTAATTAGTTGATCTGGCAGTCTTGGTATTAAATTCTTTTATAACTTCTGATGTAATTTCTAAACAACTAACACTTCCCTGATCTTCGGAAGTACTTTCTATTAGATAATGACTTTCTTTATCAATCGAACCAAAGCAATAATTTTTAAAACGCAGTATACGATTAGCTAATTCAGTAACTTCAGGAGTATTACGATAATTTTTAACAAGAATCCTGCTAATATTACCGGCAGCCAAGTCTGCATCATTATAAAAGAAAGATTTTAATCTCGACCAGGAAAAAAAGTTGGGATGTACTATTTGATTTGCATCACCACATAACAAAAATTGAGGATCTTTTCTATCATTT